>SPJJ01049739.1_pt1 | contig 12138 bp, 9 predicted proteins | sample 3741741 | NCBI WGS metagenome assembly SPJJ01 (sample SAMN10925908, study PRJNA522277) | cold seep metagenome | isolation source: Elba SIP-enriched marine methane seep metagenome, extraction at timepoint T1 | place: Italy: coast of Elba, Mediterranean Sea | collected 2014-05 | reverse complement strand
GGGGTGTAGGCCACCACCACGGATTCCGCGGTGCCGTAGCGTTTCGACAGCTCACGGAAATAGCGCAGATCGGCATCGTTCTCCAGGATCAGAGAATCGGCCGAAGCATCCAGACGAAAGTCCTGGGCGTACCACAGCGAGGTTGCGGCCAGAGCCAGCAGCAGCGCGCCACACAGGGCACGCTGCTTCAGCGTCAAGGCGTAGTACAGCGCGACCAGGCGAGCACCCACACCGGCCGCCATCAGGCGCTGGCTCCCAGCGCGGTGGCCTGCTCGGCCTCCGACTGGGACGCATGTCCGTAATCACGACCGATGTACAGGTACATGGCCGGAACGACATACAGCGTGAACAGCGTGCCGATGGTCATGCCGGCGGCGATGATCAGGCCCATGGAAAAGCGCGCGGCGGCGCCCGGGCCATCGGCGATCAGCAGCGGGAACATGGCCACCACCAGGGCGGCGGTTGTCATCAGTACGGGCCGCATGCGAATCGAGGCAGCTTCCTCAATGGCCTGCCGCTTGGCCATGCCTTGCTGTTGCAGCTTGTTGGCGAACTCCACAATCAGGATGCCGTGCTTGGAGATCACCCCGATCAGGGTGACCAGGCCAACCTGGGTGTAGATGTTCAAGGTCATGCCGGGGAAGTTGCTGAGCTGCATGCCATTGGTCATGCCGAAGATGTTCAGGAACAGCAGGGCACCGCAAATCGACATCGGCACCGTGACCAGCATGATCAGCGGATCGCGGAAGGATTCGAACTGCGCCGCCAGCACCAGATAGATGATGATCAAGGCGAAGGCGAAGGTCATCAGCATGGCCGAACCTTCCTGCTTGAACTGGCGCGAAGAGCCGGCGTAGTCGATCAGGAAGCCTTCGGGCAACACTTCGGCGGCCAGTTCTTCCAGAATTTCCAGGGCCTCACCCTGCTGAATGCCGGGACGCGGCACACCAATCAGGATATTGGCATTGAGCTGCTGTGCATGTTCCAGGGTGCGCGGGGTTGCGCGCTCGGTGATGTCGATCAGCGACATCAGCGGCACCTGGGCGCCGTCACGCGAGCGGGTGAAGTAGTACTTGACCTGCTCCGGATTGATGCGCGCACTGCGTTCAATCTGCGGGATGACCTTGTAAGAGCGGCCGGCATAGGCAAAGCGATTGGCTTCTCCGCTGGCCAGCAAGGTCGACAGATCGCTGGCGATCTGGCGCATGTCCACGTTCATCAATGCGGCTTTTTCCCGGTTGACCGTGATGCGGGCTTCCGGACGGTCGATGCGCAGACGCGGGGCCAGGAAAATGAACTTGCCGGAGGCCATGGCGCGACCGATCAACTCGTTGCCCACTTCATACAGGGTTTGCGGGTCGGCGGTGGTCTTGATCACGAATTCGACCGGATAACCCTGACCCGGGGTGGGCAGGGCCGGCGGCAGAATCACCGCGGGGCGGATCGCGCCGATTTTTTCCAGCTCCGGAGTGACTGCGTCGATGATCTGTTTGGTGGTCTCTTCACGCTCGCCCCAGGGCGGCATGATCATGCCCATAAAGCCGACATTGGTGCTGCCACCTTGGTTGGAGGCAAAGGTGAACAGATGATCAATGTTGTCCTGGGCCAGTGCGGTTTTCTGCGCCTGCTGGAAATAACTGCTCAGATACTCCGGCGAGGAGTAACCGTCGGTTTCATTGATGGAAAAGGCAAAGCCGACATCCTCGTCGGGCGCCAGTTCAGCCGGCGTGCCGACGAACAGGAAATAGCAGGATACGAAGACGATCAGGCCGAACACGCCGATGACATGCACCGTGTCCAGAGCCCCATGCAAGCGGCGCTGGTAGCCCTGACGCCAGGTTTCGAAATGTTCATCCAGCCAGGCGGCGAAGCCACCATCAGTGCCTTCGCCATGACTGGGCTTGAGGATGCGCGCGCACATCATCGGCGTGAGTGTCAGTGCCACCACGCCCGAAATCAGCACCGCACCCGCCAGGGTAAAGGCAAACTCGGTAAACAGCTTGCCGGTGATGCCGGACAGGAAACCGATCGGTGCATACACCGCCATCAGGGTCAGGGTCATGGCGATGACCGGTCCGACCAGTTCGCGAGCCCCTTTGACCGCCGCATCATGCGGTGTCATGCCTTCTTCGATATGGCGATGGATGTTCTCCAGCACGATGATGGCGTCATCCACCACCATACCGATCGCCAGGACCATGGCCAGCAGGGTCAGCAGATTGATGGTGTAGCCGAGAATCAGCATCAGGAACAGCGCGCCGACCAGCGACAAAGGCACGGTCACGGCAGGAATCAGCGAGCTGCGCACCGAGCCCAGGAACAGGAAGATCACTACCACCACGATGATCACCGCTTCCAGCAGGGTGGCGCGGACTTCGCTGATGGCATCGCGAATGTACAGGGTGCTGTCGTAACCGATTTCGCCTTCCAGACCTTCCGGCAGGCCATTGATGATGTCGGGCCAGATCGCATTGACCCGGTCGATCACGTCAAGCACATTGGCATCCGGACGCACTTCCACCCCGATGAAGGTGGCCGGCTCGCCATCCCAGCCGGCGCCGTAGTCATAGGTTTCCGAGCCCAGTTCGACCTGGGCAACGTCACCCAGTCGCACGACCGAGTCACCGTCGCGGAAAATGACCATTTCGCGGAAGGCCTGTTCGCTGCGCAGGTCGGTGTCGGCCGACAGGCCGATACGCACGTACTGACCCTTGGACTCCCCAACCGCCGACAGGACATTCTCGCTGCGAATCTTGTCCACCACTTCCGAGGCGGTCAGGTTGTGCGCAACCAGGCGATCCGGACGCAGCCAGATGCGCATGGCATAGGTGCGGGCACCGAGAATGCGTGCTTGCTCCAGTCCCGGAATCGAATCCAGTTGTGGCACGATGACGCGGCTCAGGTAGTCGGTGATCTGTGACTCGCTGAGAACCTGCGAATAGAAGGACATGTACATGGCCGCGGTACCGCCGCCTTCGGCTATGGCCACCACCGCATCTTCAGCGCCGTCGGGCAATTGATTGCGCAGCGAGGCCACCTTGGCGGAGATTTCCGTCAGGGCTTCATTCGGGTCCTTGTCCAGCCGCAGATTGGCGGTGATTGTGGCCACGCCCTGGCCGGTGCTGGAGGTCAGGAAATCAATCCCGTCGGCGGTTGCGATCTCGCGTTCCAGCGGGGTCGTGACGAAGCCTTCCATCAACTGCGCATCGGCACCCGGATAGGCGACGCTGACATTGATTTGCGCATTCTGCAGCTCCGGAAATTCGCGGACCGTCAATTCGGTGCCGGCACGCAGACCCAGTAGCAGAATGACCAGCGAAATGACCGTGGCAAGCACCGGTCGCTGGATAAACAGGTCGGTAAATTTCATCAGGTGTTGGCCACGTCCGGGTTCAGGCTGGGCTTGATCGGTATGCTGTTGTCGATGGTGACGGGCACCCCGTTGCGCAACTTCAGCAGCCCGCCGGCCGCGACTTCATCTCCCGATGACAGGCCTTCCAGGACCTCGACGTAATCGCCACGGGCCTGGCCGATGCGGATAAACCGGTTCTGGGCAATCAGTTGCTCCGGATCATCCTCCGACGGGGCCAGCACGAACACCGAGGTGCCGTAAGAGTCGTATTTGATCGCAGTGCGAGGAATGGCAATCACGTCCTGGCTTTCGCCGCGCTGAATGCGGACCACTGCAAACATGCCCGGCAGCAGCTTGCCCTCAGGATTCTCCAGGGCGCCGCGACCATAGACGTTGCGGGTGGCGGCATCGACCGCCGGTTCGATTACCGTAACCTTGCCAGGGAACTGCTCATCGCCCCAGGCATCCACGCTGACAGTCATGGGCAATCCGGCTTTGACCAGCGGCAGGTAGTTTTCCGGCATGGCAAAGCGGACTTCGATGTTGTCCAGAGCCTGAAGGCTGACCATGGGGGTGCCGGCTTGCAGGTAATCGCCGACATTGACCTGGCGGCTGCCCAGGACTCCGGCAAACGGTGCCCGCACTTCTTTTTGGTCCAGCCGGGCCTGTTGCGCGACTACGGCGGCATCAGCAGCGGCAGATTCTGCCCGGGCGCGGTCATATTCCGCATCAGACAAGGCTTTGCGCCGGTGCAAATCACGCGAGCGAGTCATATTGCTGCGGGCAATGGCGGCTTGCGCCTGGAGCCGGACCAGATCGGCTTTTTCAGTGCGTGCATCCAGACTGACCAGCAAATCACCGGCTTCGACCTGGCTGCCGCCAGTGAAATGAATGGCTTGCACAATGCCGTTGGCTTCGGTGGTGATGTTGGCGCCATTCACCGCAACGATGCTGCCCACGGAAAGCACCGACTGACTCCAGTTCATGGCCTCGGCTTTGGCGCTGACGATGGTGACCGCTTTTTGCGGCATGTTGTCGAAGTAATCATTCATGGCTTTTGCACCCATGAATTTCATGCCGAATATCCCGCCGAATACGACGAGACAGGCCAGCAGCATGATGGTCATTCGCTTGGCAGTCATTGGTTTCCTTTCCCCGGAGAATTGCGCGCGGTGCGCGCAGGCAGTTATGCCCATTATCGGCGCAGACGGGCTATGACAACAAATTCATCTTGGGGTTGCGCGAGCGGCAGGGGCGCCGCTGCGGCTCAGGCCAGCGAAACCACGCTGTTCAGCAACATCCGCACCAGCATGGTCTGACGGGTGACACCGGTCTTGCCAAAGATCGAGCGCAGATGCGTGCGCGCGGTATTGCGTCGTACATTGAGTTTTTCGGCCGCCTCATCCAGGGTGTTGCCTTCCGCCAGCAGGATGGCCAGATTCGCTTCCATGCGGGTCAGGCCGAACACCCGGCGGACGACTTCCTGCGAAGGTTGCGCCGGCGAGGAATCCGGGTCGCGCAGATACACGGCCGCTGCCGGACGCTGCTTGCTTTCGGAATACTCCGCATAAGGGATCGCACGGATGACGATGCCTATCTGAGCTCGACCGGATGGGCGTGTCACCGACATGGCTTCCGCCAGACCGGGCGTGGATTCTGCGGTGCTATTGGCGATCGCCTCATTGATCAGGCGTTGCAGCTCCTGGTTTTCGCTGCGGCTGGAGGCGGCGATGCCCTTGCCACTGCGGCTGACGCCGTCGCGCTCACCCAGAATGCGCTGGGCTTCGTCGTTCAGGTGAATGATGCTGCCCTCATGGCTGAAGTGCACCATGCTCAGCAGCAGGCGATTGACCGCGCCGGAATACAGCTGGCGTTCACATTCCAGGGTGTCGAGCCGGGCGTGCAGGCGGATGGCTCGTTCCAGGTGCGGCAACAGGACCCGGCAAATCATCTTGTCGCGTTCGCCAAAGCCTTTTTCCGTCTGTGCCCGGGTCACCCGCAGCCGGCACTCGATGCCGTCCTTGGTGGTGATGTCCGCGCCCAGCAGATAACCGATGTCCAGCGGTTTGAGGTATTCCTGATACATCGCACTCTTGTGCCACTGGTCCTTGCCCATCAGTTCATCGGCACTGATGACTTCGCCAGGCGGCAGGCCGACAAATGGATCGAGGGCAAAAAAGCGCTGTTCGTAGGATTCGGTGGCGGTGTCATCCACTTCACCGGTGTTGATCATGACGCCGGAGGATTCCTGCGACGGAGGACGCAGCATCAAGGTGACATGCGCGGCCTTGAGACTTTCGCGCATCATTTCCAGCGCATCGCGCCACGGTGGAGAATCATTCACGCCTTCGTAAATGGCCGCGAGCATGCGATCAAGATCCGCCTGGCCAAGCGGATATTCCTTGTCACTCAGTTCCAGCGCATCGAAACTCGAGCGCCGCGCCTGAAAGGCCTGGGCGGAAGCCAGTGTTTGCATGCGCTGTCAGCCTGCGTCTTGTCGACGCGGTATGAGGTGATCTGACGGTGACAAAGTCATGGAAACTCCCGAGCCAAAGCTCGTCTGATGTTCATCCGGACGAATGATTTTAAGCCCAGTAAGCGGCGACAAACTAGCATGAGCAGCCATTCATGCACCACGATGACGACCGTCTGCACCAGTTTGAGTGCCATTGTGCGGCAGGCCCGCCTTTGTCCAGGCGATGATTTCAACCCGTCAGAGCAGTCTTGCGCCGGCGTGTCCAGAAGGCGCCAAGTGAAAACACTTGCGCGCCATGTAGTGAATTGCTACATTGCGGTCCATGTACAAAGCCCGCCGACAGAAAAACTTGTTGCGCCTGATCCAGGAGCGCGCCGATGGTCATCAGGCTGAATTTGCCAGCCTGATCGGCAAATCGCCGTCCTATGTCGGTCAATTGGTGCGCGGCGTGGGCAGTTTCGGGGATCGCGTGGCGCGCCAGATCGAGCAGCAGTGCGGCAAGCCGCGTGGCTGGCTGGATCAGGATGGACAGATTGTCCAGCCGGATCACGCTCAGATCGCATCTCCGCGCGAACGCGGCTTGTGCCCGATGTTGTCCTGGGTGGCGGCGGGCAGTTGGCATGGCATGGAAACACCCGTTGGCAGCGGCGATGATGCAGAAGACTGGTTGTCATGCCCTGTACGGCATTCCGACAGCACTTTCGTGCTGCGAGTGCGCGGTGAATCCATGTTCAACCCGCTGGGGCGCCTGAGCTTTAGTGACGGCGATCTGATTTTCGTGGATCCGCAGCGTCAGGCCGAGAACAAGGCTTGCGTGGTGGTGCGCCGGGAAGTTGATCAAACGGCCACCTTCAAACAGCTGATTCAGGAGGGTGAGCCACCCCAGGCGCGGCGCTTTCTCAAGCCGCTGAATCCGAACTGGCCAGAGCCAATTCTGGAGTTTCAGGAAAAGGATCAGTTGTGTGGCGTGGTGATCTTCAAGGGCATGGCCCTGTAGCGCCCGGCAACACGGTATTGGCGAAAATTTTTTGCCCGGAATATGTAGTAAAACACTTCAGGAGTAGACGAAATGAACAAGCAAAAACCCATGGCCCTCCCCTTGAATGGCTTGCCAGTACAATCAGCGGCCAGTCGTATCCGCAAAGCCAGCCGGTTGCTGCGCCCCAGCGCACCGCGGGTGCAGGCTCGCTGGGAGAAACCGCGGGTATTCTGTGATCCCCGCATGCCGGGTGGCTGGCATGCCCTGGACGAATTGCTGTCTGGCAATGACCGGGCTGCCTGAGTCGCCCACTTGATCGGCCGTACTAGGGGGCGATCGCGGCCAACTGGGTATCGGTATCGCGACTGATCGAAGCCAGCTGCGTGGCCGAGCTGAAGGCGCCGGCATTGCGCAGGGCGTTGAGAACCGGTGCGTCGCGCTCGTAGACATCATTGCGAATCTGCAGCTCACCCTGAGCATCCACCCAGGCCGTCCAGTACTCCAGATGCACCGGCACCGCCTCGCTCAGATGCACGCTTTCATTGGTCGCATAGGCTTGCGGAAGCGCCGAGGCGAATGCGTTGGCCTGTGCATGATTGCGCAGCAAGGCCTCGGCCAGGGCCAGGGGTTGCTCCAGGCGAATGCAGCCTGAACTGAACAGGCGCTGGCTGCGTGCAAACAGGTCCTTGCTCGGCGTGTCGTGCAGGTATACCGAGTAATCATTGGGGAACAGGAATTTGACCTGACCCAGTGCGTTTTGCGGTCCGGGTTCCTGACGCAGGTGGTAGCTGAAATTGCTGCCGTTGATTTGGCTCCAGTCGATCCGGCTTGGGTCCAGCACCGGCGCATTGTCGGCCCAACTGGCCCGCAGTGAGAAACCACGTTCGCTCAGGTAGCCTGGATCGCGGCGAATTTGCGGCAGCTTGTCCACCACGGCGATGCGTTGCGGCACATTCCAGTACGGGTTGAAAACCACTTTGTGGATCGCGCTCTGGGTCGTTGGCGTTGGTCGAGCGGTGCGTCCGGCCACGACTTTCATGCTCAGTTCAGTCCGGCCCTGATGCGTATAGGCCAGCTCCTGCGCGGCGATGTTCACCCGCACATGGCTGCTGCCGTATCGTGGCGCCAGCTGGCGCCAGCGTTCCAGATTCAGGCTGATGATCTCTATTTCGCTGTGGCGATCGCGATTCAGTGCCCGGCGAGTCGAGGGGCCCAGCAAGCCATCGTCATCCAGGCCATTGCGGGCTTGGAAACGGCTCAAGGCCGCAGCCAGCTCAGGGTCGAAAAAGTCGCTAGGCGTTGTTTCGCCGAGAGGGGTCAGGTCGCCGGTTTGCTGCAGCCGCCGACGCAGCTGCATGACGTGTTCGGAGCGCTGGCCGGGTTTGAGCAACTGGTCCGCTTCGACCGGCCACACCTGTGCGCTGACGGGGTCTTCCAGCAGGCGTTGCTTCAGAGCTGTGGTCAAGGCCCAGTAGTCCTCGCTTTGCGGCAACAGGGCATCAAACTCGCGGGCTGGATCGTTGCTGGGTTTCAGGCGCAACAGCAGGCGGCGACTTTTCGCATTGTCACCAAAACGGCTGCTGGCACCTTGAGCCAGATCACTGGCCAGGCTCAGAAAAGCATCACTCAACAACAGATCGGCATGAATCCGGTTGGCCAGGCTGGGCTGTTGCAGCAGCTGAGCCAGCAGGTCTTGATGGTAGTTGCCCGGATCCAGTCCATGACGGGGCAGATCGGCCAGATAGTCCATCATGCGGCGGGTGTTGTCGTTCCAGCCCTGGTCACTGGACCACAGTGCGGTATAGCCGGAGCGGTCATAGACATGGACCAGATCGCGGGGATTTTCCAGCATCACACCGGCAGCGGATTGGTTGTGACGCATGCGCAAGGTCTGAATTCTGGTTTGCATGTGGCCGATAAAGCTGTCCGCCACATTCGACTCCGCAGCGACGGATTGCAGCGGAATGCTGAACACAGCAAGCATGATCCAGCTGATCTGGATGCGTGATCGGCGTTGCAGTTGAGCCAGAACCTTCATGACAAACCCCCAATACGTTGTATGGGCGAGATGATTGCTGCTGCAGTGTCAAAAAATTGTCATCACGTCGTGAGCTTGCGGCCGGGGATGTTGGGTCTGTGCTTGCAGTGTTCTAATAGACCGCTATCTCGTTCCTGTGTTCTGTCTTGAATTCATCTCCCCGTCGACTTCGTCCCTTGCTGCGTCTGTTTCCGTATTTGTGGACCTATCGTCGCGTCTTGTTCGGCGCCAGCCTGGCGCTGGTCATCGCCGCTGCGGCGACGCTGTCACTGCCGGTGGCCTTGCGTCACATGATTGATGCCGGCTTCTCGCCGCAACAAACCGAGCAAATTGATCGCGTGTTCCTGGCCTTGTTCGCAGTGGCTGGCGTCATGGCGGCGGCAACAGCGCTGCGCTATTACCTGGTGACCTGGATCGGTGAGCGCCTGGTTGCTGACATTCGGGCTGCGGTCTATCGCCACGTGTTGAGCATGAGCCCGGAGTTTTTCGAGGTGACCCGCACGGGCGAAGTGCTGTCCCGTCTGACCACCGATACCACCTTGATTCAGACCGTGATTGGCTCCAGCGTGTCGATCATATTGCGCAATATCCTGCTGTTCTGCGGTGGTCTGGTCATGTTGATGGTGACCAGTTCCCAGCTGACCTTGATGATCTTGCTGTTGATCCCACTGGTGCTGGTGCCCATTCTGGTGTTCGGTCGACGAGTGCGACGTTTGTCGCGGGACAGCCAGGATCGGGTGGCTGATACCAGCTCCATGGCCCAGGAGGTCTTGTCGGCGATGACCACGGTGCAGGCCTACCACCGTGAGGCGCATGAGCAACAGCGGTTTACACGTGCGGTAGAAGCGGCTTTCCAGACCGCGCTGCGGCGCATCCGCAGTCGCGCCATACTGACCCTGCTGGCCATCCTGCTGATGTTTGGCGCCATTGTGCTGGTGCTGTGGTTTGGCGCCCAGGCGGTGATCGAAGGCCGTATGAGTGGCGGCGAACTCGGCCAGTTTCTGATGTATGCACTGTTTACCGGAGGGGCCATTGCGGCCCTGAGTGAAAGCTGGGGCGAAGTGCAGCGTGCCGCCGGCGCCACCGAACGTTTGCTGGAGTTGCTGGATACGCCCGTGGCGCTGAAGTTGGCGGCTCAGCCTCAGCCCCTGCCAGCGGCGCTGCAAGGGCGCGTACGCTTTGAACGGGTAGATTTTGCCTATCCTGCGCATCCGGAAAAAGCCGTGTTGAAGGATTTTTCGCTGGACATTCAGCCGGGTGAAACGGTGGCTCTGGTGGGGCCTTCCGGTGCTGGCAAGAGCACGGTTTTTCAATTGCTGCTGCGCTACTACGATGTCCAGAAGGGTCGAATTTTGCTGGACGAGACCGACATCGCTCAATGTGAGCTGGGCCATTTGCGCGAGCATCTGGCCATCGTGCCGCAGGAGCCGGTGCTGTTTGCCGATACCGCGATGGAAAACATCCGTTATGGCCGCCTCAATGCCAGCGATGAAGAAGTGATGGCTGCCGCGCGGCACGCCAGTGCCGATGAATTCATCCGTCAGCAGCCGCAGGCCTATGCCAGCTATCTGGGCGAACGCGGTGTGCGCCTGTCGGGTGGGCAGAAGCAGCGTCTGGCGATTGCTCGCGCTTTGCTCAAGGATGCGCCGATTGTGTTGCTGGATGAGGCCACCAGCGCGCTCGACGCCGAGTCGGAGCAGGCGGTACAACTTGCACTGGATGAACTGACACATAATCGCACCAGTCTGGTGATTGCCCATAGACTGGCCACGGTGCGCCGGGCCGATCGGATCATCGTGATGCAGGCCGGCCAGGTCGTGGCTGTCGGCACACATGCCGAGCTGGTCGCGCAGGACGGTCTGTATGCGCGTCTGGCGCGGCTTCAATTTCGCGACAACTGAAGGATTCCAGGGGGAAGACATGGCAGCAGAACTGATTTTTTATCCCGCCATTGCAATGTTTGCATTGAGCATGTTTGTGCTCTTTCGCACCGGTATGGCACGCGCAGCCGCGGTCAAGCAGCGCGAGGTGCCAGTGAACTTCTATCGCTTGTATCAGGGCGAGGAGCCCGAGCATTTACGCCTGCTTTCGCGCCATCTGCAAAACCAGTTCGAGGTGCCGCCCTTGTTCTACATGGTGGTGGTGGCCTTGTATGCCACCGGCCTGGTGACGCCGCTGAGCCTGATTGGGGCCTGGCTGTTTGTCGCCCTGCGCCTGCTGCACAGCTATGTGCATTTGAATGGCAATGTGGTGATGCGTCGTTTCATGGTATTCATTGCCAGCACCGTGGCCCTGATATTGCTCTGGGTCTATTTGCTGATCGGTCTGCTGGCGCGCTGAAGATGGTGTTGTTCAAGCGTGTTGTGTTGGGCTTGGCGGTGCTCGGGCTGTCTGGCTGCAGCACCCTGCAAAGCTGGCTGAATCCGCCGCCAGCGCCACCGTGTCAGGAGCCGGTATACCGCCAGTTTGATTTCTGGATCGGCCAGTGGGATGTGGTGCAGGAAGTTGGCGAAACGGCAAGCGCATTCAATGAAATCAGTGCAATTGTCCAAGGCTGTGCGCTGAAGGAGCAATACCATACGCAGAGCGGATTCAGCGGTGAGAGCCTCAACTGGTACGACCCGCAGTTGGGTCAGTGGCGGCAAACCTGGGTCGACAATGCCGGCACGGTATTGCAGCTGGTCGGCGGCCTGAATGTGGCCGGTGAGATGGTGCTGAGTGGGAATCAGCGCCGTGATGAGCACGGAGAACCGATTCTGGATCGTATCACCTGGACACCACAGTCTGACGGCAGCGTGGTTCAGCTGTGGCAGACCTCGTTGGATGAAGGCGCAACCTGGAGTCAGTTGTTCCGGGGTACCTATTTGCCGCGGACACCCGCACGGGCTGAACCACCCCGTCAGCGTTACTGAGTCAATTCGTCATTGCTTCAGATGCGCAGGTCCTGCAGCGGTGTCGCGCTGAGGACCAGCCGCAGCGGACCATTGCTGCGCAGGCTGTCGTAGGGCCAGCAGGTGACCAGATGCAAGCCGGCATCGTGACTCAGTTGCAGTTGGTGCTTGCGGCTGTCGACAACGCTGCGTTGGTGGATACGGTAATGCCGTATGTGTTCTGGCGTGCGCAGGCTGACGGTGGCGCCGGCTTGCACATCTTTGAGCAGGCGGAAATGCGTGTCGCGGTGACCGCTGATGACGCTGCCCAGCGTGTCGCCGGGCAGCCCTGATTGCGGTTGATGGCCGGGAGCAAAGGCCAGTACCGCACCGCTGTCGCCTTCCAGCACGATGAAGCGCTCG
>SPJJ01021846.1_pt1 | contig 12146 bp, 4 predicted proteins | sample 3741741 | NCBI WGS metagenome assembly SPJJ01 (sample SAMN10925908, study PRJNA522277) | cold seep metagenome | isolation source: Elba SIP-enriched marine methane seep metagenome, extraction at timepoint T1 | place: Italy: coast of Elba, Mediterranean Sea | collected 2014-05 | reverse complement strand
GTTTTTGATCAATGCGCGGCCATACTGCAAGATCATTTGGGTCAAGATATTCGTACGCTGCTATTTGTCAATGATAATGAAAAAGAAGCAGCACAAAGGCTGAGCCAAACAGCGACTACTCAACCTTTGTTATTTGCATTTGAATATGCTTTGGCTAAAACATGGATGGCCTGGGGAATACAACCCGCTTCATTTATTGGACATAGCATAGGTGAATATGTAGCTGCTTGTCTAGCAGGTGTATTATCACTGGAAGATGCGCTTTTAATTGTGTCTGAACGCGGTCGTCTGATTCAGTCGTTACCTGGGGGCACTATGATGGCTGTTTCTCTACCGGAAGAGCAGCTCGTCTCATGGTTAAATGATAGCGTATCTTTAGCTGCCGTTAATGCACCTGAATCGTGCGTTGTATCCGGGGAAACTGCAGCGATAGACAAACTGGCAGAGGAACTGGATAAAAAAGGCATAAATTACACTAAGCTTCATACCTCACATGCCTTTCATTCTTACATGATGGATCCGGTTTTAGATTCATTTCGTCAAAAAATACAGGGGATACAGTTAAATAAGCCCCGTATACCTTTTATTTCCAATGTTTCCGGCAGATGGATTACCGATGACGAAGCTACAAGCCCAGATTACTGGGTAAGGCATATAAGAGAAGCCGTGCGTTTTTCAGATGGAATTCAATGTTTGTCTGATGCAACAAAAGGTTTTCTGCTGGAAGTAGGCCCTGGGAATACGCTGTGTTCACTCTCTAGAAGTCACAGCATGAACAATGATATAAAAATCTTGGGTTCTACCAGACATCCTCGTGAACTGGTTGAAGATGAGGTTTTTATCTACAGGACGCTTTCCACATTATGGGTAAGCGGTTGCGATGTGAAGTGGAGAGCTTTGCCTGATGCTGAAAAATGTCGAAGAGTGTGCTTACCCACCTATCCTTTTGATAGAAAACGGTATTGGGTGGAGCCTGGCCAACAGCAGCCTGCTTCAACAGAGTCTGCCAAAGTAAAAGGCAAACTTAGCGACATTGGAAAGTGGTTTTATCAAACCAGTTGGATACGTACGCCTTATACGCATTCTCGAGCTTTGGCCAGCTCATCTCAGAAGACATGGGTGATATTTGGTTACGAAGGAAAAATAACTGAAGCACTGGAAAAGCAACTTGCCATTCATGATGAAATGGTTATTACCATCCTGGCAGGCAATGAATTTAAGCAGGATGGCAATAGCTTTGAGATTGATCCTTCTCAGTTTGAGCATTATCAGCAAGTTTTATCATATCTATCGAACAAATCATCCCAGTTCCAATTTGTGCATGCGTTAAAATTGACTGCACCATCAAATCAACAGCACGATGAGGCTTTAACAAATAGCTTTTTCAGTCTGTTGAATTTAGTTCAAGCCTTAAGCGAACAGAAAAGTATGATTGATGCGACTAACGAGGTCGTGTTGAATGTATTAACTTTAGGCGCAGACGATGTACTTGGCAATGAGCAGATTGACCCTGATTCTTCATTGGCAGTAGGGTTGTCTAAAGTGAGTGGACAGGAATACCCTAACTGTTTTACTCGTTATTTTGATCTTTCCATTGAAGATGTAGCTCAAGCTGATACGGGCTGGATGAAACCTTTGATTAAAGACCTACACGCCAATATTGATGCGCGTTGTATTGCTTATCGTAACCAGCAACGTTGGCAGCCAGAATTTCAAGCTTTAGATGTTAGCAGTTGTTCTCCTTCAATATTGCGGGAGCAAGGCTTGTATATGATTACCGGTGGGCTTGGCAATGTAGGCTTAACGATAGCTGAGTATCTGGCGACTAAGGTATCTGCGCGGCTGATATTGTTATCACGGTCTGAATTCCCTGCCCGCGACGAATGGGATAGTCTCATTGCAAAGGCTGAGGACTCAACACTTGTTAACCGCCTTCAAATGCTTAGAAAGGTAGAAAAGGCAGGTGGTGTAGTCCATACTAAGAGAGCAGATGTTTCAAATGTTAATGAAATGACTGAACTGGTGGAAAGTGTTACTAAAGAACATGGAACGTTAAATGGGGTTGTCCATGCTGCTGGTATAGTGGGTGAAACCACATTTAAACCGATCCCGGAAATTAAATACCAGGATTTTAAAATTCAATATGCGCCCAAGGTAGAAGGTGTCAAGGTACTGCAACAGGTAATAGATAACACAGATATCGATTTTTGCATGCTGGTTTCCTCATTGGCCGTACAATTGGGCGGATTAGGTTCGGCGGTATATACAGCGTCTAATCGCTACATGGATGCATTTGCACAGAAAATGCAACGAGATGGATCCCCATGGTTCAGTATTAACTGGGATACCTGGCAATTTGAATCTCAGATTTCTACGGGTAGCAAAATAGAGGGAAGCGCATTATCAACCTATAATTTTACACCGGATGAAGGCATGTGCGTGTTGGAAAAACTTTTTTCCATAGGAGCCACCCTGCCTGCATTAGCCGTTTCTACAGGTGATCTGACAGAACGCTATAGACAGAACGTTTTACATACCCCGGAGGCAACCCAGCAGAGTACGACAGAACCGGTGACTCAAACGGAAAAGACAGCATCAAATGCCGAAAATAATGATTCGCCATTAAATGAAACAGAAAAGATTCTGGTGGAAATATGGCAGGACTTACTAGGTTTAGACTCTGTCAGTGTTCATGACAGTTTCTTTGACGTTGGCGGGGACTCTCTTAAAGGTTTACGTTTGACATCACGAATCCGGAAACAACTGGATGTTGAATTATCAATTAATGATCTTTTTAAGATGCCGACCATTTCGGAATTAGCATCCAGTTTTTCGGTGCCGGAAGCGCCAATTGAAAATAATACCGATGGCGCAGACAAACTACGCGAGCAAATTGATCAGATGACACCTGAACAAATTAGTGCGTTACTTGAGAAAAAACGAAAAGAGTCTAAGCAATAATTTCAGCTTATCTCAATGACTGAATTTAACAAAAAGATTATTAAATTAATATGGCTACACTAGATAATGAACATGAGCTAACGAAAGACAAAGAAGCATTACTTGCTCTGTTGCTTGAGGAAAGCCAGACTGAAACTAATCCAGGTGTTCTGAAAGCGGACCGGTCAGAACCTTTACCTTTGTCGTTCGTGCAGGAACGCCTTTGGTTTTTAGAACAACTCGCGCCAGGCAGTCCGATTTATAATTTGAGTGGCACGGTACTGTTGAATGGCGATTTAAACGTTAACGCTTTACAGGACAGTTTTCAGGATGTCATATCGCGACATGAAGTGCTTAGAACAACCTTTACCAGCAAAAATGGCGAACCGGTTCAGCGAATTAAGACTGATCTTGACATTAAACTTCCTGTCGTTGATTTATCAGGAAAATCAAAGGCGGAACAGGATGATGAAATAGCCAGCCTGACTAAAAAAGAAACAGATACTGCCTTTGATCTTGAAAAGGGCCCTTTATTACGCATTGTTCTGATCAAATTATCTAATACAGAACACCATCTTTTGATGACATTTCACCATATTATTATTGATGATTGGGGGATGTCTGTTTTTTTTCGTGATTTGACCGAGTTTTACAAGTCACGGGTCATGCAGGTTACGCCTAAGCTAAACCCCATTGAGTTTCAGTATGTTGATATTGCTTACACACAACGTCAAAATATGCAGGGGCAGGCTTTAGAGAAATTACTGTCGTACTGGAAAACAAAACTTGGGAATATGGGGGAACCATTAGATTTGCCTGCTGACAGGCCAAGGCCTGAGATCCAGTCTTTTCAGGGAGCCCAGGTTAGTTTTAATGTGCCTGTAGAACAAGTTGAAGTATTACGTAAATTGAGCAGGGCAAACAATGCGACTCTTTTTATGACGATGCTGGCCGTGTTTAAGGTGCTTTTATATCGCTATACCGGGCATGAGGACATCATAGTAGGTACACCGGCTGCTCAAAGAGACCGTGTTGAAATGGAAGGTCTGGTCGGGGTTTTTGTAAATAACCTGGTTTTACGCACTAGCCTTTCAGATAATCCTGATTTTGTTAGTTTTCTTGAACAGGTAAACGAGACCTGTCTGGAAGCATTTGAACATCAAAGCTTGCCTTTCGAACGTTTAGTCGAAGAGTTAAACCCCAAGCGTGATCGCAGTCGTCATCCTCTGTTTCAGATCATGTTTGTTTATTTAAATGCTTCCGAGGATAAGCTTGATATAGACGGTTTAAGCATTGCTCCGAAGAAAGAGTATGGCGGGACATCCGAATTTGACCTGAGTCTCTATGTACGAGACAAGAGTGCAGGAAAGTCACTTGAATGCCGGTTTGAATATTGTACTGAGCTGTATGAATCGGCAACGATAGAAAGAATGATTGGGCATTATCAGACCCTGTTGTCTGCTGTAGCTTCTAATCCGCAAATGCACTTGAATGACTTGCCATTACTCGATGATATAGAGCAGCGTAAAATAATTCATGAATGGAATCAGACGGATGTGGAATATCCTCAAAATAAGACGCTGTATCAGTTATTTGAAGAGCAGGTGGATCGAACGCCAGACTTAACAGCTGTTGAATTTGCCGAGCAGTCATTGACTTATCAGGAACTAGATGAAAGAGCTAACCGGCTGGCACATTATCTCAGCGCTAATGGTGTTGAGTCTGGGCGGCCCGTGGGCGTGTTTATGGAACGCTCGCTGGAAATGGTGATTGCGCTTTATGGTGTGATCAAGTCTGGTGGTGCCTATGTTCCTCTGGATCCTGATTATCCGCAGGCTCGTATTGGTTTTATGCTGGAAGATACGCAAGTTTCCATATTACTCACCCAGCAACATCTTCAGGAACAGTTACCCCCTAACTCGTCATCTGTTGTGTGTTTGGATACTGAGTGGGATGTTATTGCTGGCCAAAGTAATGCCAGAATAGCGAATGCTTCTAAGGCTGATGATCTCGCTTATGTGATATATACGTCCGGCTCGACGGGGAAACCAAAGGGAGTGATGAATTGTCACCAAGGCGTCGTCAACCGTTTGCTGTGGATGCAGGATCAATTTCAATTGAATCAAGATGACCGGGTTTTGCAAAAAACACCGTTTAGTTTTGACGTTTCGGTTTGGGAGTTTTTCTGGCCGTTGATAGTTGGTTCGCGATTGGTTGTGGCTGAACCGGAGGGACATAAGGATCCACTATACCTTTTAGGGTTGATTAACGACAGTGAAATTACAACGCTGCATTTTGTTCCATCTATGCTGCAATCATTTCTGGAATATGCCGATATTGGATCTGCATTTAGCTTGAAAAGGGTCATTTGCAGCGGCGAAGCCTTGTCCAGCGATCTACAGAAACTGTTTTTAAGAATGAGCAGCGCCGAACTGTATAATTTATACGGTCCAACTGAGGCAGCCATAGATGTGACCTACTGGGAATGCAGACGTGATGATAAACGCCCCATCGTACCTATAGGTCGACCGGTTTCCAACACTCAAATTTACATATTGGATCGGAATCTGAATCCGGTGCCGGTAGGTATTCATGGGGAGCTGCATATAGGCGGGATACAGGTTGCTCAAGGCTATCTGAACCGGCCGGAACTGACCGCCGAAAAGTTTATTTCAGACCCATTCAGTAATGATCCTGAAGCTCGTTTATATAAAACGGGTGATTTAGCCCGGTATCTTCCAAACGGGGAAATTGAATATCTCGGCCGCATGGACCACCAGGTGAAACTTCGGGGTTTTCGTATAGAACTTGGCGAGATCGAGGCTGCACTCCGCAAGCATAAGGCTGTCAGGGACGCAATCGTATCAGTTTCTGGCGAAGACAATAACCAACGGTTGATTTCATGGCTTATTTCTACGGGTACTGAGCAGCCTGATCTGTCTGAATTGCGCGCCTTTTTGGCTGAGGATCTTCCCGACTATATGATACCAACGTCTTATGTATGGCTGGATAATTATCCCTTGACGTCTAGCGGCAAGGTTGACCGAAAATCCTTACCTTTACCTAGTCAAAGTGAAAGCAGTTTGATTCAAGAAAATCATGTTGCACCACAGTCACGACTGGAAGTGATTTTGGTTGATATTTTTCAGGAGGTGTTACAGATTGCAGGTGTCGGTTGTTATGATAACTTTTTTGATCTGGGTGGACATTCATTATTGTCCATGAAAGTAGTCACACGTTTTGAACAGGAAACGGGTATTCGTATGCAACCCGGTGAATTATTTCAACAGACGATTGGGCAAATTGCAGCTTATCACGAAGAACCGGATACCGAATCAAAGAAGCCAACGAGTAGTTTGAAAAATAAGTTGAGCAATGCGCTCAAGTTTACAACAAGAAGATAAAAAGCGTGTGAATACAGTAGCTAATCAAACAAACATGCCTAAACCTGAACTGGTAAGGCCACTTTATTTTAGAGCAGGGGATAAATACCTGTTTGGATGTTATCATTTGCCGGCTATCACTGAAGAGATTCGAGGTGCTGTTCTTGTGTGCCCGGCCAGCGGTTACGAGTACTACTGCAGTCACCGTGGAGTTAGGCAGTTGGCGGCAAAACTCGCTAAATCTGGATTTCATGTACTGCGATTTGATTATTTTGGATCAGGAGATTCAGCGGGCAGTGATGAATCTGCAACGGTATCTCAATGGATGCAGGATATAGATGACGCTTTAGATGAAATTAAAAGACTGAGTCATTGCGACAAAGTCTCAGTCATAGGTTTAAGGCTGGGAGCAACCATCGCTACACAGACCATAAATAAGCGAAATGATATTGATAGAGTTGTGTTATGGAATCCAATTTACTCTGGTTCAGAATTAATACAGCAATGGTCTGCAATTCAGTCTCAACATAACGATTCATTAGGAGTTAAAGCAGATACAGCGCAATTAGCTGAGGTTCTGGGAATAGAATTATCACCTGTCTTGCTTGATGAGCTTCAAGAGCTAAAGCTTTTACCTGTTGATATTAAGGAAACTGAAGCTATGGTTTTATCGAACCAGGACACTGAGTTAGCTAATACCTATGTGGCTGATATGACAAATAAAGGAATTAATGCCCGGTTAAATGTGATTGAAGATCATGATGTATGGCTGCAGAGTGATGAGGGTATAGTTCCGTCAGCATCTGTTAATCAAATAATGCAATGGGTAGGGGTTAAAGATGATTGAGAAGGCTGTAATGCTAGGGCCACGTCGTGCAATTGTGGGTGTTCTGACTACGCCGGAGACCAGAGAAAATAGACCTAAAACTGCGGTTCTCATTCTTAATGCCGGATTAATTCATCATGCAGGTCCTGGAAGAATACATGTAAAGCTGGCTAGAAGCCTTGCAAATATGGGTATAAGCTCAATTCGCTTTGATTATTCAGGTGTAGGCGACAGTCCGGTCCGTACTGATAATCTACATGTACTAGAAGTGGCAACGCAGGAACCGCGGGAAGTTATGAATGATTTATCGCGCAAGGGTTATGAGAGTTTTATATTAGTTGGCATTTGTTCAGGCGGTTATTGTGCATTTAAAACAGCACTATTAGATCAGCGGGTAATCGGTGCAGTTGCGATAAATACTATGGATTTGAGTGGCAAAACCGAAGTGGATACTCGGGTAAGAGAGCAGCGTTATTTTAAGGAGTCCATTTTTAGCCTTCGTGCCTGGAAGAATCTGGTCACAGGAAAAGTGAATTATGGACATTTGTTTAGCACAATTCTGGCAAGATTAGCTGTAAAAAATAACAAACAAGCAGATGATCAGGTATTGTCGGAATTTGATAAAATTTCACAAAATGGCCAGCGTCTCTTGTTTTTATTTTCAGGCAATGATGTCAGAGTGAATTATTTGGAAGTGTTACTAGGTAACTCGCTGGAACGTCTAAAAAATAAAGGCACAGTCTCTAAAAAAGTAATACCGAAGGCGGACCATGTGTTTTTGCGAAATAAAGATCAACATCAATTAATTGATATCATATCAGACTGGATTGAGTCTCTGTCTGTAACGGTGTCGGATGAAATGTCCGTTGTTTGTAAAGAAAATGCCAAATGAGCAACAGATTGCGATTACGCCAGTTGATAGGCTGAACCAAGTTGATGAATCCGTGTTTTTTCGGACACCATGCTACTGAGACTTGATTTGTTGTTTTAGTCTATAGTGGCGCAATCACGTATCTCATTTATAGATTGTTCAATACCGTGCCTCAACAATCTATACAGCTAGCGCTGAAACATTAGGCCGCAGACCCTTTTATATCAGCGTTCGTCACGTACAACCACAATAGCCATTCTGACATGGCTATCATAATGTATAGCTTCATAGAAGAATGATTCCTAAAGAATAAGTTAAAGCGTATCTGACTATAGGCTAATGTTGCGTGCAGCCCAGCAAGTTTGCATGGGATTGGAGAATCAGGACGTGTTCCACATAAGCGTCCAGCTCTACTCTGTAAAAAACAAAAAAATCATTAATCTGAATTTTCTATGTTTTACATGGCGAACGATGATGTTAGCAAAAGCTAAATGTATAAATACTGTACTGGGGTACAATATACAAGTAATCTGATGCATGAAACAATTAATCAAGGTTATTAAATTATTCTATCAGAGCGATAAATAGTTTGCCGATATAGTGCAGTTATGGCCTTTTTTATGTGTGTAATCAGAATGTAAAATTTAATGATCATGATATTAATATTTTGGTTCGGTTTAGTACGTTTTGATGATATTTCAGCGAGAATTAAGAATGTATAAATTAAATTTAAGTTATTTGGAGAGGTAGAATTAGATGAAAAAAACATTATTTTGTATATTTGGAATGTTTGCCAGTTCAACAATTGCAACTGCCCAAATAGCACCCGTTGTTGAAAATGATTTCGCGACTACCGAACGTAATCAGAGCGTTAGCATTGATGTGTTGGCAAATGACACAGGTAGCTGGGTTAGTGGAAGCGTTATACCACCCCTCAATGGATCAATTGTGGCAACAGCGAGTGGAGTTGTTCATTATACGCCAAAGACGGATTTTTTAGGTTTCGATAAATTTACTTATTCACTAACTGACATAGGTGGAGAAATACTGACGGCTACTGTAACGGTTACAGTTCTTTCAGCTCCAGCACCTGATGTCCAGGATGACGTTGTTTTTATGAGACCAAATACGTCCACATCGTTTAACGTGTTGAGAAATGATACAGGCAGTTGGGCTAGTGGGGGTTTGAATAATCCTAGCAATGGTAGTGCAACGGGTACATCGGTTGCAGGTGTAATTCAATACACTCCGAATTTGGGTTTTATAGGTGTTGATTCGTTTCCTTATACATTGACTGATTCAAATGGTGTGGCAGTGTCGGGATTGATCACAGTCATGATAGATAACGCGCCTTTGCCTAAAGATGACTTTGTAGCAACCAAAGTGGATACCCCGGTAACAATTAACGTATTGGATAACGATGATTATGTTGGTGTTGCTTCGACTAGCTGGTCTCAACCAGCAAATGGAACAGTCAGCGGGAGTGGAACTGGTTTAGTTTATACCCCAAATGCAGGTTTTATTGGTTACGACAAGTTTGACTATACCTTGACTGACTACGAAAACAATAGTGCGACTGCAAGTGTTTCAATAGGTGTTGATGCGGTGGTTTTTAATGATGTGACTAAATCAGCAGGTATAGACTATGTGCAATGTGTAGAACCATGCACAGGACCTCCAACACCAATGACGGGTGGAGCCGCCGCGGGTGATTATGATGGAGATGGGGATACAGACCTTTATGTAACACGCATGGATGCTGCAGATATCCTTTATGCTAACAACGGTGATGGTACATTTTCTGATGCGACAGCGGCATCTGGAATCGATCGGGTTAATGGATCAAATGGAGCTGCATGGGGCGATATCGACAATGACGGTGATTTGGATTTGTATGTAACGTCGGTTAACGACACCAGGTTTTATCTATATATCAACAATGCAGGTGTGTTTACTGAGGAAGCCATAGCTCGAGGTGCTTCAATCGAAGGTCCGGATGTTCATGACGGATTTAGTGTATCATTCGGTGATTATGACGGTGACGGATATCTTGATATCCATACCAATGAATGGCGTAAGGATAAGAAAAATACGACAGGCGCATTATCTAACTCCAGGCTCTTGAGAAACCTGGGTAGTGCAAATCCTGGGTTCTTTGAAGATGTCACTCAGGCTGCAGGAGTTGCTCTGGATGGCGTAGATGGCGGTGCTTCAGAAACAGGCACCTATGCATTTACATCAAAATTCACCGATTTAGATAATGATGGGCATCTGGATCTGGCAATTTCTGCTGATGCAAAAGAAAGCCGCTTATTCTGGAACAACGGAGATGGTACATTTACCGATGGAACTATATTGGCCGGTGTAGGAGGAATCAACGGAGATGAAAACGGTATGGGTAGTGCGGTTGCTGATGTTAACGGCGATGGGTTACTCGACTGGTTTATCTCTTCAATATACGACCCGGATGCTGCCTGTGCCCAAGGTGCTGGCGCTATTGGTACAACTGGAAATCGCTTGTACCTGAATAATGGTGACAGAACATTTACTGATAATACCACTGCTGCAGGTGTCCGTGATGGCGGCTGGGGTTGGGGAGCCACTTTTATTGATTATGATAATGACGGAGATCAGGATTTGGTTCATACCAATGGTTTTCGGGTAATCAGTGACATAGCGACCCGTTGTTGGAAAGACGACCAAATGCGATTGTTTGAAAACGATGGTAACGGCGTTTTCACTGAGAAAGCACTGTCTGCCGGACTTTTTGATACTGCAAATGGTAAGGGCTTACTAAAGTTTGACTATGATATGGATGGAGATTTGGATGTATTTGTAGTCAACACTTGGGGACAACCGGTACTGTACAGGAATGATGGAGGCAATGATAATGACTGGTTGCGTGTTGAGTTTGCAACTAGAGAACAGTTTGTCGGCGCAAGAATTGAAGTTCAAGCGGTGGAAAACGGCCCTGTACAAACTTATGAAGTTAATAATAACTCCAATTTTCTGGCACAAGATGAAGTGATATCTCATTTTGGACTGGGGCAGAGTCTTAGCGGTACAGTGCACCGGGTTGAAGTCACAATGCCATCAGGGGTTGTTAGAGAGTTCCTGGATGTGACTAGCAATAGTTTGTTGACAGTTACTGACCCATTACCGTAGGCTAAGTGTCAAGGTATTGACTGACAATGACTGGTTACTTATCATGTTATTAATAGGTAATCAGTCAATTTTGATGTTGAGTTAAACTAGTAGGAATTTATAGAAGGTGGATTATGAATAAGTTGGGTTGTCATTTTATATTTATAATGCTTGTTAGCAGCTCTGTAGTAAAAGCACAGACGCCACCTCCCGAATTAAGGGATGATGCGGTTACTACACCGCTAAACACGCCGGCAGCCGTTTCTATGCTGGCAAACGATACAGGGGGAGACTGGGTTTCAGGCTCTTTTACCCAGGCAGCGAATGGAGTGGTTTCAGGCTCTGTTTTAAATAACGGGACTATACCTAGCCTTCTGTATACGCCAAATGTCGATTTTGTGGGTACTGATCTTTTTACTTATTCAATGACAGAAAGTAATGGGTCAACTCATACCTCCACTATCACAGTTACTGTTGATCCGACAGGGCCAGGAATCGCAACACTACCTCAGTTTACCTGCGGCAATACAAATGAAGTCTGTAATGTAACTCAAGTAGCCGGTTTAGGGGGCGATGTTGGATATGGACGGGGAACAGCATTTGTCGATGTTAATGGTGATGGATGGGATGATATTTTTGTTGCAGATACCGATGGCAGGTTTAATCCTGAACATATAGGATTTTCTAAATTCTATTTGAACCAGGGTAATGGAACGTTTCAGGAAGCAGACCTCGGCTTGGACCCGGATGACTTAAAAGGAACCTGGGGAGGAAGCTTTGCTGATTTTGATAATGACGGTGACCAGGATTTGTTAATTGTTAACGGTGGTTACACGGCTAGGTCAACCTTAGCTTTTTATGTTAATCAAATTAACGTCAATGGAAAGTTTGTTCCTGCTACTGACATATCCGGCATTGGAGTCGCAAACAGCATTCACAGTAATTGGTGGGGAGCATCCTGGGCCGATTACGATAACGATGG
>SPJJ01005539.1_pt1 | contig 12176 bp, 4 predicted proteins | sample 3741741 | NCBI WGS metagenome assembly SPJJ01 (sample SAMN10925908, study PRJNA522277) | cold seep metagenome | isolation source: Elba SIP-enriched marine methane seep metagenome, extraction at timepoint T1 | place: Italy: coast of Elba, Mediterranean Sea | collected 2014-05 | reverse complement strand
GGTTGCCGGGCCCGATCTTCTTCGTCTCAACCTCAAGATTGCCGCGGGCTACGCCGGGGCCACTGGGCTGATAGGTGACCGCCACCTGCTTGGAGCGGCCGGGAGCGATGATGCCTAGGGGCGGGGAGTTATCCGTGAAGTCGGGCGAGGAGCCCGGCATCAGGTCTGCGCCCGCGAGCGTGCAGATCTCGGAGGAGATATTGAAGACCTCGGCCCCCATGCTGCGCGTGGTCCCGGGCGGTACCGCGCCGAAGTTCAAAAATGCAGGCCGTATTTCGACCACACACTCATCTTCGATGTCCGGGTTGCCCAATAGGTCCACGGTGCGCGCCACGCCGCCTTCTTCGATCTCTAATACGCCCATGTCCGGACCGGCTCCCGTGGGTGTGTAGCGCACTTCGATGAGCATCGAGGCGCCTGAGGCGAGCACCTGAGGCTGAGTCATGGTGGAAAAGAGTGAAGCTCCGGTCGTGACCTCAATCCGGTTCACGCTGCAGTCGCTGGAGCCGTTATTGACCGCCAGCACCTGCTTATCCTGAGTGCTGCCTTGGGCCACGCCCGTGAAGGCCAGGCTCACAGGCGCGACCTGAAGGTCACAGGGCATGGCCCCGCGGGCGATAACCGTCATCCAGGTGGTGGGGCTATTGGTGGCGTCCGATGCGACGGCCACCCAGGCCTGGGCGCCGCCGAGCTGGCTGGCTGTAAAGTCAACTTGCACATCCGTTGTCTCGCCCGGCTGCAACGTAACAGGAAGGGTCGGCAGGTTCGTGACCGTGAAGCCAGCATCGCTCATGTGCTGTGCGTCCATCGCGAGGCTCACGCCGGTGAGGGTGACCGCCTCCCCGCCACAGCTCTCGAGGGTCAGGGTGCCGGACTTGCTCTGGCCGACCGCTAGGGCTCCCAGGTCCAGTGGGTCGGGCCGGCCGCAGACCGCGGGGGCGACGCCCTGGCCGCATACCGCCAGGCGCAGGCTGGGGCTGTCGGGCGCGTCCGTGGTGATCACGATGGCGCCGCTATCGGGGCCGCCATCGACGGGGGTGTACTGGGTCGTCAACTCGAGTTGCTCACCGGGTTGAAGCACCTGCTGCTCAGTGAGGCTGTCCACGGTGAACTCGGGGCTGGTCCCCGGGTCGATGACGACCGAGAAGACGGTGAGCGGGGCCGAGCCCTCGGCCTCGATGGTGAAGGTGCGCTCAACCGTGTTGCCGGGAGCGGTGGAGCCGAAGGACAGCGAGCCCTCTGTGCCGTCACAGGCGGGCCCTGCGTGGGTGATCTTCGCGCCGCCTTGCACACCCTCGCCCATGACCTCGACGACGTGCGGCTCTTGCTGATCGTTGGCGACGATGCTGAACGTCGCCATGTCTTCGCCGACGTTGCTCGGCTCGTACACGACGTTGATCTGAATCTCTTTATTGGGAAGCAGCCCGTCGGGGGCGGCTGAGGCCAGCACAAACTCGCCGGAGGCGGACGTGAGGCTCATCTCACTGAAAGTCAGGTTGACGTCCCCAGTGTTCCTGAGAGTCAGGGCACGCAGCGGCTGTCCGCCCACGGCCACCTTGCCGAAGTCCAGCGCGGCCGGTTCGATCTCTAGCTGTGCGATCTGCGTTTGCAGCTGCTCTTCGTCACACTGACAGCCGACGACCGGCAATGCGCACAGAGATCCAGCTAAGAACCAACGAGAGAATGCGACACGATTCACCCTTCAACCCCTAGCGTCGCATTGTCCCGTCGGTCATCGGATGGCGGACGGTGAGGTATCGAGGCCTCACTTTCGGCCGCGATGCCGCTCGCAGCCGCCCGAATCGACCTCAGGAGGTCATGTATTCGATTCCGTATTAACCCGCAGTACGCGGCGGAGGAATTCGCGCCTGGCCCTAAAGGACAGTGTCCACAAGAGGATACGCGTCTCGTATCCGGATAGCATACGAAACACACGTGTAGGACTTTGACGTGACGGGGGTTCTCGCGGAACGTACACTCATGGTGGCGATGCGCGAGAATACGCAAGACAGACCGGCGCCGGAGAGCTTCGATGACTATCGTGCGTACTTGCGTGCGATGATCACCTACCTGAAAGCGAGCCGACCGCAATTCTCATATCGATACTTCTCGCGGATGGCGGGGTTTTCGTCGCCCAACTTCTTGAAGCTGGTGGCCGAGGGCAAGCGCAACATGTCCACCCGGTCGATTGTGAAGTTCTCGCGTGGGCTTGGCCTCGATACCCAGGAGGCCGAGGCCTTTGAGACCTTGGTTCTGCTCAGCCAGGCTCAGACCGACGAAGAGCGCAACCGACATTACCAACGCCTTCGCCGGCACGCGCGCCGTCACTCATCGGCCGCGCGGCTCGAGGAGGCGCAGTACCGGGCGTACAGCCTTTGGTACACGATGCCCATTCGAGAGATGCTCCTGCATCCTGACTTTCGGGAGGACCCGGCCTGGATTGGCCAGCGCCTGACACCCGAAGTTCGGCCCGCCGAGGTCCGCAACGCGTTGTCATTGCTCGAAGAGGTGGGCCTGGCCGTACGCGATGAGCAGGGCCGCTTGCAGCCTGCCAATACCAAGATCTCAACCGGGCCTCGGGTCCGCTCCTTAGCGGTGCGCAACTTTCACCGCTCCATGCTCGGCTTGGCGGGCCAGGCGCTGGACGGCGAGGGCAAGCACCCTCGTGACGTGACGGCGCTGACGATGACCCTCAGCCCGCAGCAGTTTGAGCTCGTGCGCAACCGAATCGCGCTGTTCCGTAAGGAGCTGCTCGACATTGTGGACGAAGATCTGCCCCCAGAGGCCGCCCCCACGGGCTCGCGCGAGGTCTACCAGGTCGGCTTTCAGGTCTTCCCCCTGACGGACTTGACACGACCGGAGGAGGCCCCCAATCGTTTGGATTCAGTGGCTCAGGCCTCGTCGCTCGCGGCGAACCCGTCCAGCCTCAACGACTGAATCTATGCGCACTCGCACATCGGCTTGTCTGCTCCTCGGCGCGCTGCTCGCGCCCCTCACCACCCAGGCCGCGCCTCATGTGCAAAGCCCCTTGCAAGCGGTGGCCCGTCTACGCGCGGCCAAGCCAGGGCCCTTGGCCACGTCGGCCGTCAAGGCTGTCAACCAGGCTTGCCGGGGTAAGCTGCGTCACGCCCTGAGGGACCACGCAGGCCTGTTGTCCGGGGCCATGAAGATGAGCCAATCCAAGGACCCTGCGGTGCGCCTCGCAGCCATGGATCTGGACCGCTGCTTTACCGCCAAGGCCTTCATCAAGGTGCTGCAGCCGCGCCTCAGCGACCCGGAGCCATCGGTGCTCATCTACGCCGCAGAGGTGGCCGCTCGCCTCGCGGACCCCGTGGTCCTGCCCGCGCTCTACGCGGCCTTCGACGCCACCGCGGACCGTTGTCTGGAGGCTGAGCTCACCAAGCCTCAGGTGCAGGTCTGCGTCTGGCTGACCTATGCGCCCGGCGCGGCGCTTGAGTCCGCGGACACAGCCGCGCGCGGCCAGGCGGCAGATCGTGCGCTCAAGATGTTCGCCTGCCCGCACGCCAAGGTGCGCGAGGTGGCGGTGGAGACGGTGGCCTCAGCCCGCCTGTCCACGCACGCAGCGGCCATCAAGCAGCTGATCGCGGACGAAAAGGCGAACAAGTTCGCAAAGCCCAATACCGCGGCTCTGCTCGCCCGCTTCGAAAAGCGGCGCCGCGCTCTGCGCAAACTCAAATAGCCCCTCATTGTCTGATTGCTCCCGTCTTAAGGGACGAAGCGGCCGCCCGGGCGCGCTTGTGCTTGCGTCGCAGCGTGCGGTGAAGTCCGCGAGCACGTAGGCTACGCCGCCTCGGGAGTCCGTCATGAAAGTAAGACCTGTCCTTCATACCATCGTGCCCTCGCTCATGTGCGTCGGCTTGACGCTCGGCGGCTGCCAGCCCAAGGCCGAGGCCCCGGACGCGCCCGAGGCGCCCAAGCCCTCCCGTCCCATTGAGTCGAGTCCGACCCCCGAGGGCACGGCGGCCTCCAGCCAGCCGGCATCGATGGACCCTGCGGTCCCGAACGAGTCCGCGGCCTCTGGCGCATCGAGCCTCGCTCAGCTGCACCCGATCATTCGCGAGCAATCCGAACAGGGTCTGCCTCCGGAGCATGTGGTGGTGGAGCTGTCCCGTCGGGTGGTGGCCTCGCAGGGAAGCGACGTGGGCCAGACTCAGCTGATCTTCGAACCTGAGGTCGAGGGCACTTTGGGGTATCGGGGCCAGTCCACCTTGGTCTTCACACCCTCCAGCGGTTGGAAGACCAATACCGAGTACCGGGTGACGCTCAAGGCGTTGCAAACGCAGGATGGCTTGCTCAAAGCGGAGGCCAGTTATACCCGCGTCTTTCGCACTCCCCGCTTTTCGCTGGTGCGGGCCGACCTGACCCATGTGGATGCGCGCAAAAAGCGGGCGACCGTAGAGCTGGTCTTCAGCGCGCCGGTCTCGCCCGGGGACGTCTCGCGGCGTGTGAAGTTCACCACGACGGGCGGCGCGGTCATCAGCGCGCGCTTTTCCCGGGGCAAGAAGTCCCACATCGCACGTGCCGTACTCACCGGCAGCCAGCTGGTGCCGGGCATCGGCCTCAATGTGCGGCTGGGCGAGGGTCTGAAGGCCAAGGGCGAGGACTCCGCGGCGGCGCCGGCCACTCATCGACGGCTGGAGATCCCAGCGGGCAAGGCGATGAAGATCTTCGCGGCCCACATGGAGGAGGGCACAAATGGCTTCTTTGTGCGCGTGGTCTGCACGGATGACGCCTTCAGCAACCGGCGCATGTACTTTTGGGACAAGAAGACCCGCAACAGCTGGCGGGTATCTCAGCGCTGCATCCTGGACGAGGATGATGCGAAAGACAGCCTGCACTTTGACCCTCCTGTAAAGTATAGCCTATCGCCGACGCGCGGAGGGTTTCGTATCCTCGGCGACTTTGCGCGCGGCAGCTACTCGATGCGCCTGGACGCCGACGCGCGCACCAGTGATGGCGGTGTATTGCAGGCCACCTTCTCCGAGACCTTCTCGGTGCCCGCGCGAAAGGCTCAGGTCGCCTTCCTCTCCCAAGGCCGCTACCTGCCGAAGGAGGCCTGGAAGAACCTCGGCATGCGCCACATGAACCTCGATCAGGTGACCCTCGAGGTGCGCAAGGTTGGCGCCGCGAACCTGGTGCATTGGATGAGCGCCCAGAACGAAAACGCCGATACTCGCAACTCAGACCTCATCCTCAAGGAGAAGATTAACCTCTCGGGCAAGCCCGATACGTTGACCACGAGCTGGATCAACGTCGCTCGGCTGCTTCCTAAGGCGCCGCGCGGGGTCCTGGCCCTGACCCTTTACGATAAGGACAAACGCACGCAGGCGACGGCGCGCATCCTCGTCACGGACATCAACCTAGTTGCCAAACACCAAGCCGGTAACGATCAAACGCGGGTCTGGGCCCTCGACATGCACTCCGGAGAACCTGTGAGCGGCGTCGACGTGGAGCAGGTGGTCAAGAGTGGCCGGGTCATTGCTCGCTGCACAACCCAAGGCGCTCAAGGCTGCGTGTTGCACGGCGTGGCCAAAGAGGCCGTGGATACCGCCAAACCCTTCGCGCTGATTGCGCAAAAGGGGCACGACCTGACCTACCTCGTCTATGACGAGCTGCGGTCCGCGCCCGACGCGGCCCGGGTGCACGGCCGCCCGTACAAGACTGAGGCGCCCTATAGCGCGGCCATCTACTCCGATCGCGGCGTCTATCGCCCCGGCGAGACGGCTCACCCCGTCCCGGTGGTGCGCGATCAAGCGCACGTCGCCCCGCCCGAAGGCATGCCGCTGAGTATCGAGCTGGTCGACCCACGCTCGAAGATCGCAAAGCGATATACTGAAAAGACGAACTCCGCCGGCATGGTGAGTATCGACCTCAAGTTCGCCGACTATGCCGATACCGGCGCCTACGCGGTGCGGGTATCCGCAGGCAAAAAGCGCATCGCTCAGTACAGCTTCAACGTTGAGGAGTTTGTGCCTGAGCGCATGCGCGTCAAGAGCACCCCGGTCGCCAAAGACCTGTTGCGCTCGCAGTCCGGAGAGGTGCAAGTCGATGCTCAGTACCTCTTCGGAGGCTCCGCGGAGGGCAGTCGCTTCGAGGTGCGCTGTGAGTTGGCGCCCGCCCGCTTCAAGCCCGAACTCAACGGTCAATATGAGTATGGCGTGTGGCATGAAAAGCCGCCGCGCGCGCTGGCCTTGGGCAGCGCCAGCGGAACGCTCGATAACAAGGGACTGGGCACGCTCGCTTGCCCCTCGCTGACGGGGCGAGGCGGATTTGCGGGTCCGGCGAGACTGGATGTCAACGTCGCCGTCTTCGAGTCGGGCAGCGGGCGCACCACCCAAACCCAGACCCGGGCCTGGGTACACCCGGCCGAATACTATGTGGGCTTGATGACCGGCACCAAGAAGCTTGAGGCCGGTAAGGCGGCTCGGGTGAAGGGGGTCGTCGTGGACTGGACCGGCAAGCCCGTCGACGCGGTGGACGAGGTCACGGTGCGTTACTATCGCGTGGAGCGCGAGCACGACTGGGTCTACGATAGTACGGAGGGGCGCTGGACCTACCGACAGTACTCTCGTCTGGCCAAGGACGGCGAGCAGACCGCGAAGGTCAAAAACGGCAGCTTTTCGGCGAGCTTCACACCCACCGAGAACTCCGCCGCCTTCGTGGTGCGCGTCGAGGCAGGGCAGGCCCGCGCGGATCTCAAGCTTGAGGGCAACCGGCCCTATTGGTGGTCTTGGCACCAGTCCAGCGGCCAGGATCGAACCCCTCGGCCGCTCAAGCCCGCCACATTGCCCGTCAAGGTGCCCGAGCAGGTCAAAGTCGGCGAAGAGTTCACGGTGAGTTTCACACCTCCCTTCAAGGGCCAAGCGCTCATCGCGCTCGAGACCGACCACGTGGTGAGCTACGAGTGGATGGCGGTGGACGCCAAACCCACCACCTGGAAGAGCACCCTGCCCAAGTTTGCGCCCAATGTGTACGCCAGCGTCTTCGTGGTCAAAGACCCACACCTGGAGTCGCGGAAGGCGTTTTTGCCCAATCGCGCGTTCGGCGTTCGCTCCATCAAGGTTCAACCCGAGGCCTTTGTTCAGCCGCTGTCCATGAAGACACCCGAGGAGGTGCGCAGCAACAGCCCGCTCAAGGTGGAGTTGGACTTTGGGGCCCTGCAGGCGCCGATGTTTGTCAGCGTGGCCGCGGTGGATGAAGGCATCCTGCAGCTCACCAAGTTCAAAAGCCCAGACCCGCTCGCGGCCATCTTCGACAAGCGCGCCTTGGGCACCGAGACCTTCGAGACGATCGGCTGGAACGTGCTGCTGCCGGCCGGGGACGCGGGGCGCACGTCCGGCGGTGACGCCGACCCGGGCGCTCCGGGGCGCGTGAAGGCCATCAAACCGGTGGCGCTGTGGGCCGGCCTCAAGCAGGTCCCTAAAAGTGGTAAGCTCACGGTCACTTTCGATGTGCCTCAGTACCGCGGCTCTTTGCGCGTGATGGCCGTCGCGGCCGGGCAGCGGAAAATGGGCTCGGCCAGCCAGAACGTCATCGTGCGCGACCCGCTGGTTGTGCAGACCACCTTGCCGAGGTTCCTCACCGACAAAGACGAGGCCGAGGTGCCGGTCTTTGTGACCAACCTGTCGGGCAGCCGCCGGTCCATCAAGGTTCGCGTGCAGGCCAAGATGCTGCCCGTGGGTGGGCTGCATGTGGACGATGGTTTGCAGGCCAAGGATGTCATCACTGTGCAGGGCGCCTCGGAGCGCTCGTTGGTCTTGGAGCATGAAAAATCCGGCACGGTGGTCTTCAGGCTCAAGGCTCGCCAACCGGTGGGGGCCGCGACCCTCAAGGTGGTGGTTCAGTCTGATGACTTGCGCAGCGAGGAGTCCCTCGATGTGCCCTTTTTGCCCGCGGCGCCCAAGAGCCGGGTGGTGCAGCGCATCGAGCTCAAGGGCGGTGAGTTGGACCTTTTGCCGCTCTTGTCCGGTTGGATGCCGACTACGGAAAAGTCGAGCTTCTGGGTGACCGCCAACCCCTATGGAGACGCCTTCGACCACCTCAAGTATCTCATCCGCTATCCCTATGGCTGCATCGAACAGACCACATCGAGTACGCGCCCCTTACTTTTCGTGGGCCAGCTTATGGCCAGCGTCGACCCCACGCTCATGGCGGATGGGCGGCTTGAAAAGATGGTCATGCACGGCGTCAATCGCGTGCTGTCGATGCAGACCCCGGAGGGTGGATTTTCGTACTGGCCGGGCGGCCGTGAGCCCGTGCCTTGGGGCACAGCCTATGGCCTGCATATGCTCTTGGACGCGCAAAAGCAGCGCTACCCTGTGCCCCAGGAGCGCATCAATGACGCGCTGAGCTGGGTGGAGCGGACCTTGAGCAGCCGCTATACCAGCCGGCGCACTCGAGATTGGTACTATGGCCGTCAGTCTGAGGCGTACCTGCACTATGTCTTGGCCCTGGCCGGGCGTGCCCGCAAGGCTCGCATTATTAAACTCTTGGGAGAGGTGGATCAGGACAAGAGCTACCGATATCGAGGGCAGCGGGCTGAGGATGTCTACATGCTGCAAGCCGCCCTGCATATGGCGGGGGACCATCGCTATGAAAAGACGCTGCGCAATCCGGATACCAGCCCGCTCACCGCGGACCGCCACAACTCATGGAGCTTTTACTCAGACCGCCGCCGCCGAGGCTTCATGCTGAGCACCTACGCAGATCTCTTTGGCGCGGACGCTGCGGGCGAGCCCTTGGCTCAGCTTGTGGCCGAAGGCCTGAGGGGGCACCGCTCCGGTTGGTATACCACCCAGGAGTTGGTCTGGGGCGTGACCGGGCTCGGTAAGTATCTGGGCGAGGTGACCAAGGGCTTCAAACCGGCCCGCCTGATCGCCAATGGAAAGGCCATCTCGGCGCAGGACATCGAGGTCAAAAAGGCCGCCGGAGATACAAACTCAAAGGATACCGGCGAACGGACCTGGTCGCTGTATCGCGCGAGTGAGTACGGCTCTTTGAAGCTGGATGTGAACAAGGAGGCGGAGCAACGCATCTTCCTCATCATCTCCAGCGAAGGGGTCCGGCAGGGCGCCAGCTATGAGACGGGCGGCGCGGGCTTGAGCCTCAGCCGCAGCTACAGGACTGCCAGCGGGGAGCCGATTGAACTCTCGGATGGCTCCTTGTCCTTGGGCGATGTCGTCTACGCCGTAGTCGAGGTGCAAAACGAGACCGCAGAGCGCATGCAGAATATCGCCGTCGTGGACCGCTTCCCTGCCGGCTGGGAGATTGAAAACCCCAGACTGTCTCGGGGCGGCGGCGCCATTGACTGGGTGGACCGAAATGACCTGTGGACCGTGGACTATATGAACCTGCGGGACGACCGAGTGGAGCTGTTCGGTGCATTGAACGCCCGCAAGAGCCGCACCTTTGTGTACGCGCTGCGAGCCGTCACCGCAGGGCGCTTTACGATGCCGCCGATCGAGGCTGAGGCGATGTATGACCCCAGCCGCTGGGCGCGTGAGGCGGGTGGCCCCGTGGTCATCAGCGGGCCCTGGGATAGCGCAGGGAAGTAACGGAGGTGGGGAGACGGCGCAGAGTAGCCCTCGCTGCGGTGGTGAGCGGCGCGCTGGCCGCGTTGGGCGGTGTGCATCTTGCCGCCCACCTGGTCCCGCTGCCTGAGGACTTCTTTTCTGAGGGCTCTCAGGTCGTGAGCTTTGAGGATGACTCCTTTGCCCACGTCTTTTTGTCGCCGGACGATAAGTGGCGCATCCCGGTGCGCCTGTCTGAGGTGGACCCGGACTATGTGGCGGCCCTGTTGCGCCTCGAGGACAAGCGCTTTTACAGCCACAGTGGTGTGGATGTGCAGGCCATCTTTCGAGCCGCGACGAAGAACTTTCGAAGGGGCAGGGTGGTCTCGGGCGCATCGACCCTCACCATGCAGCTGGTGCGGGTGCGGGAGCCGCGTCCCCGAACCCTGCGGTCGAAGGTTGTGGAGGCCTTTCGGGCCCTTCAGGTCGAGGCCCGATATTCCAAGCAGGAGATCCTTGCTGCCTACTTGGAGTATGTGCCCTATGGCCGCAACTTAGAGGGCGTCGAGGCGGCCGCCCTGAGCTACTTTGGGCACCGGGCCTCCGACCTGAGTCTGGCAGAGATCGCCACGCTGTTGGCGGTGCCGCAGAACCCAAACCGACGCTATCCCAAGCTGTCCCATGCCCGGCGCTTGAAGGCGGCGCGGGATGATATCGCGGGTCGCCTTTTGCAGTGGGGCGTCTTCGCTGACAGTGAGGGGCAGGACTTAGCCGCCAGCCCGGTGCCCAGCGCGCTGCAGCCCTTTCCGCGGCTGGCCCCGCACGCGGCCTATTGGCTCAGGCAGCGCCACTCCTCCCAGCCTCGCATTCGCACTACGCTGCAACGGGGCTTGCAGAAGCAGGCGGAGCGCATCATGCAAGGGGCGGGGCAGAGTCTGAGCCATCGCGGCATCCAGCATGGCGCCATCGTGGTTGTGGACCATGAAAGTGGCAGGGTCAGAGCCCTGGTGGGCAGCCCGGGCTTTTGGCAGGCCGGGGCGGGCTCTCAGATCGCGAGCTTTGCGGTGCCCAGGTCGCCGGGGTCAGCGCTCAAACCCTTCATCTACGGGCTCGCGATAGAGGCGGGGCAGGTCCTGCCCGAGCACTTGGTGCTCGACGTGCCCGTGAGCTTCGGCACCTACGTGCCCAAGAATTACGATGGGGTCTTCAGTGGTCTGGTGAAGGCTGAAGATGCCCTGTCCAAGTCTCTCAACGTGCCCTTCGTCAATATGCTGCAGGACATCGGTGTGGATCGCCTGATTGGCCACCTGGAGACCTGGGGTGTGACGACGCTGAATGACCAGCCGGGCTATTATGGCCTCAGCGCGGCCATTGGCGGCCTAGAGATCAGCCCGCTGGAGCTGGCGGGTCTGTACGCGATGTTGGCGCGGGGCGGCAGCTACCGGCCTGTGCATGTGCTGGCCTGCAACGGTGCGCCGCCTGAGCAAGTCCCCGGCGTGTCTGCGGGCACGGCCTTCTTGGTGCAACGCGCCTTGCGCCTCAAGGACCGACCTGACTTTCCGGCGCGGCGCCGATTTACAGGAGCCCCGCCCAACATCTCCTGGAAGACCGGCACCAGCTACGGTCACCGAGACGCCTGGGCGGCCGGCTCGAATATGCAGCACACCGCGGTGGTTTGGTTAGGGAACCTCGATCAGACCCCCAGCGCGAATCTCGTGGGTGCGGCGGCGGCGGGCCCGCTGCTCTTCGATGTCCTAGAGGGTGCGGCGGCTCGCCGCGAGGCCTTGGCACCTGGCCCGCCCAAGGACCTCACTCAGGTGCAGGTCTGCGCCTACTCGGGCCACCGGGTCGGGCCGGGCTGCCAGCACGAGCAGACGGTGTGGGCGCGAACCAGCGCCGTGCCGACCGAGCCCTGTCCCTATCATGTGGCGATGGATGTGGATGTGCATACCGGCCTGGCGCTCGCCCCGCGTTGCCGGTCCCAACACAGCTACCGCACGCAGAAGTTCCTGGTTTGGCCAGCCAGCTTGCGTCGCTGGCTCAAGGCGGCCTCCCGCCACGCCCCTGAGCCGCCCGCCTACCTTGAGGGCTGTGAAGGCACGCCGACCCGGGGCGGGCCGCGTATCCTCTCGCCCAGCCCGGGGCAACACACCTTGCTCATCCCTGGCGTAGCCGCATCCAAACAGGAGATCCCGCTGGCCGCGGAGAGCGGCAGTCATCACCTCAGCTGGTTCATGGACGGCAAGTTCTTGGGCACGGTGCCCAGCGCCCAGCGCCTGTGGTGGGTACCCTCGGCGGGCGACCACACCGTGGTGGTCAGCGATGAGGCCGGGCGCACCGCACAGCAGACGGTGCGGGTTCGCCGCGCCTTCGGTGACACCGAGGCCTCAGGGGGATAGGCTCGCGCCATGGCCGTGCCACAGCGACTCAGAGGGCAGGTGGTCGACGTCGTCGGCCGTCGCATCTTCCCCGCCGAGGTGCAGATTGAGGCGGGCCGCATCGCGAACATCCGAGAGCTGGCGGTGGCGCCGCGCCGGTACATCATGCCGGGCCTGGTCGACGCCCATGTGCATATCGAAAGCTCGCTGCTGCCGCCCTCAGAGTTCGCGCGATTGGCCCTGGTGCACGGCACCGTCGCCACCGACC
>SPJJ01027018.1_pt1 | contig 12178 bp, 9 predicted proteins | sample 3741741 | NCBI WGS metagenome assembly SPJJ01 (sample SAMN10925908, study PRJNA522277) | cold seep metagenome | isolation source: Elba SIP-enriched marine methane seep metagenome, extraction at timepoint T1 | place: Italy: coast of Elba, Mediterranean Sea | collected 2014-05 | reverse complement strand
ATGCAGACGGCCCTCCATCGCAACACCCCTCGAAGTCCCCATCGAACGCCGCGGCTCGCTCAGGCGGGCATGACCATGCTCGAGGTCTCCAAAGGCCCCGACAAGCAACTCGGCACCGACGACGACATCAAGTCGTGGGAGCTGCGCTAGCGTTTCTTTTTGTTCTTGCGGCCGCGAAGCAGGGCGCGGGTAGCGGTGCGCGCGAGGGTGGGGGCGGAGAACATGCTGCGGGCCAACGATAGCGCCAGGCCGAACGGCGAGTTGCCCTTGGCTTCGATGGCGACCTGTTGTCCGTTCTGTACGTCTTCCATGGCGCCACGGGCGATGGTGCGAGAGCCGTCGGAGCGAATCTCGATGACCATGCGTGCGACTACCGGTGGCTCGTCGTGTTTTTGTTTGAGCTCTCGCTCGCCGGCGGGCATGACTTCGACGTTGGGCGCGTCGTCTTCGTCGTCGGCCATGGCTCAGTCCTTGGCCAAGCGCTCGGCGTGCTCGACCAGAGTCTGGAACGTCTTGTCGTCGTCGAGCTTGTAGTAGCCGCGGATGCGCTGTTTTTTGTCCACGAGCACGAAATGCTCGCCGTGGATCATGTCTTTGGGCGCGACCTTGGTGGTGTCTACGTCGGCGTCGTCCTTCAAGCCGATGATCGCCATGCCGATGTTGAAGCCCTGGGTCACGATGTCTTTCATCATGCGCCGCTTGCCGCGTAGGAACGTCCAGTTGTCGTGGTTGGCCTTGAAGCGCTTGGCATATTTACGCAGGCGTTCGGGAGTGTCGTATTGCGGATCCACGCTGAACGACACCAGCTGCACTTTGCTTGCTGGGCCCAGGCGTTGCTGGATATCGGCCATCTTCGAGGTGGTAATCGGACATACGACTTCGCAGCGAGTGAAGATGAAGTTGGCGATCCATGTCTTGCCGGCCAGCTGGTTGTTGCTGAACGGCTTGGCCGCATGGCTCTGCAATGTGAACCGCGGCGCATCGCGGATGATCGGCAGAGGCGCGGGGCCTCGGCGCAGATATAGAACTACACCGACGGCGATGGGCACTGCGATGAACGGAAACAGGATCAACCACACGACCGGGTTCTTGAGAACCGACCGGGGTACCTGGGTCTCACGGTTGAGTGTCTTCTCGCTGGCCACGACGGCGCAATCTAGCGCACCCGGCCCGAGCCCGCGAGCCCCAAAATCTCGCTGCGACAATAATGATCGTGTTAGCATTTTAGGGTGAACGGGCTGCGCGTTTTCATAGTGTTAGCGGGCGTTCTGGCGCTGTTCGCCGATGCTCACGCCGATCGGCTCAACACCGCCTCGGCGGCGGCGCCACTGGATACAGCGGCCACCGATGCGTTCAAGGCGACATCGCTGCGCAGTCTGAGTTGCGGTCGCACCAATCGAGGTCGGCTGATCAACCCAGCCGTCTTACCCTATCGCGGCAACGGCTTCGTCATTCCCGAGCCGTGGCGTACTCGCGGTCTGCGTTACGGCACCGACGAGCTCGTCGGTCTGCTCAAACGCGCAGCCGCCAAAGTCGCCAAACAGGTTCCGGGCTCCGTACTCGGCATCGCCGATCTGGCTAAGCGTTACGGCGGGCCGGCTGAGCACCATCGCTCCCATCAATCGGGACGCGACGCGGACCTTCTGTATTACGCCAAGGGCATGCGCGGCAAACCGTTCTTCCCCGATAGTCACATGGCGATGTTTCGCAAGGACGGGCGCGCTTACGATTGCGAGTCGCCGGAGAAGAAGTGGCGCATCCCGCTGCGCTTCTTCGATGTCAAAGCGAACTGGCTGTTCATCAAAGCGGTGATCACGGACGCTCACGTTCCCGTTGAGCGCGTGTTCATGGCCAATCGTATTCGCACCTGGCTGCTCGACTACGCCAAGAAGACTCGCGAGCCGCGCTGGTTGATCCGCCGTGCGCGTCGCACCATGCTGCGCCCTCGAGACTCGCGTGCCCACGCCGACCACATGCACTTGCGCATCGGCTGCAGCGCGCGTGATGCCAAGCTCGGTCGGTGCCTGGACCTTCAGATGCGTCGCGGCAAGAAGAAGCGCTACGATCGGGACAAGCGGCGCGCCAGGCACCACCGCACCATGTGCCGCTAGAAAAACGAAAGGCCGGGACGAGCCCGGCCTTGAACGTTTGGTATGCGCGCGGAGCGCTACTTGTCTTTGAGGCTCTTGATGAGCTCGATAACCCCGGCCAGCTCTTTTTTGTTGAGCTTGACCACGGGCATGGCGGGCGGGTAGCCGGCGACGATCTGCGCCCGGGGATCTTTGATGGATTCGATCAGGTAGGCATCGTTGGCTTTGCCGCTGCCACCACCTTGGAACGACCGGTCGCTTTCGTACAGGCCAGCCCACGTGGGGCCGGCGAGCTTGGCAGCACCGGATTCGAGGGTGTGACAGGCTCGGCAGCCCTTGTTGTTCCAAACCCACTTGCCCATCTCCAGTGGCGGCAGATCGGCGGCGGCGGCAACCACGCCAACCGGGCGCGTCGCACTGTCGTGCATGCCAACCGCGGGCACCAGGGACGCCTGGCCGCCAGCTTTGGCATCCCGCAGCACCAGCGCCATGGCGCGGTCGATGGGGATGTTCATGGTCTGGCTACCCGGGTAGTGATACTGGGTCTTTTTGAGATCCGCATTGCTCGCTTTCTTGAACGCGAGCGCGTGCTTCATCTCTGGTTTCTTGGCTTGCTTCTTCTCGGCCTTATCGATCGGGCTGGAGAAGATGTACGCGAGGAGAATGGTGATGGCGACCAGCTGCACACCAACGATGCCGAGCTTGATCTGCCACTCTTCGATCTTCGGAAGCTTGTCTAGCATTTGCTTTTACCTCGATGGAGTCGCAACTGCGCTCCACAGACGCTGCGGCTCCTTATAACAGGCATTGCACGAACAGCGTGCCATTCGCGGCTTCAAAAGCTGCTTCAAGCGGCGCGACAAATTGTCGCATCTGCCCGTGCTCGTTCGACTTTTACTCAGTCTTCCGATGCGACTGAACCCTGTATATGAGATGCGGCAATTTGTCGCGATGTGCGAAGACCTGCCTATTGATCTCGACTAGTATCCGTCGCGGCGTAAGTATGCGCCCAAATGGAGCGCACCTCTGCAGCGGGGGTGTGCATCCGAAGTCGAAGCGGTAGGGCTGAAACGCTCGTTGAATGCCGCGATACAAATCAGGAAGTTAACAACAGACTGGCTCGAAACTATGGCCCGCTTTTTATTCCCGGAATGGACTGACACGTTTCGAAAGCTCGTCGGCCTATTGTTGGTCGGAGCGCCGATCTACTTGATCGCGATCGTGGCGTACGGTGTGACGCCCGAGGCAATTCGAATCGGCTATCAACCCAAGCAACCCGTGCCTTACAGCCACGCACTGCATGCAGGCGAGCTGGGCATGGACTGCCGTTATTGCCACTCGGGCGTGGACAAGTCGCCGCACGCGACCATCCCGCCGGCATCGACGTGCATGGGTTGTCACTCGGTGGTGCACCCCACCAGCGAAAAGCTTGCGCCGATCCGCGCGGCCTATCCGATGAAGGATGGCAAGCGGGATTACACCAAGGCGAGCAAGCCGGTCGAGTGGATCAAGGTCAACGACCTCCCCGACTACGTGTTCTTCAACCACTCGGCCCACGTCAACCGCGGCGTTGGCTGTGAAACCTGTCATGGCCGCGTGGATCTGATGGAAGAGGTTTACCAAACCAAGCCGCTGACCATGGGCTGGTGCCTGGACTGTCACAACAACCCGTACAAGAACCTTCGCGAGCCGAGTGAGGTCACCACCATGGGCTACACCGGCAGCAGCGTGAAGCAGGGCAAGTTCCTGGCCAAGAAGTACGAAATCAACCCCCCGACGAATTGCTCGACATGTCATCGCTAGATTCCTACGACGAAGTACAAGTTTGGCGCTCTTTCGAGGAGCTGGAGCAGGACCCCGAGTTCCTCGAGCGACTCAAAGACGAGTTTCCGGATCACGAAGAAGACCTCGCTGATCCTCTATCTCGGCGCCGCTTCATGCAGCTCATGGGTGCGTCCATGGCCATGGCGGGTGTGGTCAGCTCCGGCTGCCGCCGCTGGGAAAAAGACAAGATCGTTCCGCGCGGTGAGCGCGACGGTTTCGTGCCCGGCGTTCCCAACCGCTACACCAGCGTGATGGATGTCGGCGGTGTTGCCGCCGGCCTGCTCGTCACGGCCTACGATGGCCGTCCGGTCAAAATCGAGGGCAACCCGGTCCATCCTTATACTGGCACCCCCAAGCAGGCAGGGCCGGTGGCAGATTGGGCCCACGGCCCGACGACCGCGTTCGCCCAGGCCAGCGTTCTCGAGGTCTACGACCCGGATCGCAGTACTGGCGTTCGCCTCACAGGCGACAAGAAGAACGTTCCTCTGGCGCAGTTCAAGAAATTCGCGACCAAGCTGTTCGGTCCGATGCAGTACCTGCCGGAGAAATGGGCGGCGGAAGCCGCAGCAAAGAAGAAAGCCGCGGAAGAGAAGGCCGCCAAGGAGAAGGCGGCGAAGGCCAAGGCCGCGGGCAAGGACGCCAAGAAGGACGCGAAAGCGGACCCGAAGGCCGATCCCAAAGCCGACGCCAAGCCCGACGCGGTTGCTGGCGCTCCGGCCCCCGAGCCGGTCAAAGAGCCGCCGCCACCGCCCCCCGTCGCCAACACGAAAGTGCGCTTTCTATCGGAAGCGTCGAGTTCGCCAACGGTCGCGCGCATGCGCGCCGCGGCGCTCAAAGCCTACCCGGGTTCCAAGTGGTACGAGTGGGAGCCGATCACGCGAGACAACGAGCGCGCCGGCACGACCATGGCGTTCGGCAAGGCCATGCGGCCGTTGCTGCACCTGGACAAAGCCGACGTCGTCGTATCCTTGGATGCGGATCTGTTCATGCACCACCCGTCGGCACTGCGCAACGCGGCCGGCTTCGGCGCGCGTCGCGACCCCGACGCCACTACCTATAAAAAGGGCACCATCAGCGGGCAGTGGACGGCAGTTCCCGTTGGCATGAACCGCCTGTACGCCGTCGAGAGCATGTTCTCTCAGACCGGTGCCATCGCCGACCACCGCCTGCCGTTGCGCACGGCCAAGATCGCCGCGTTTGCCGGCGCGCTTCGCTCCGCCTTCGACGGCCAGGCTCCGGCCGGTGTCGATGCCGCCTCGGCCAAGTTCATCAACGCCATCGTGGCGGACATGAAAGCGGCCAAAGGCGCGGTCGTGGTCGCCGGCTACCACCTGCCGGCCGAGGTTCACGCCGCGGTTGCCTACATCAATAGCAAGAAGGCGGGCAACACCGCCATCTCGTACGTTGCCGATCCCGACTCGGCTCGCAAGAGCCACGTCGAAGAGCTGACCGCCCTCGTTGCCGACATCAAGGCTGGCGAGTGCGAGACCCTCATCATCCTCGGCGGCAACCCGGTCTACGACAGCCCGGAGGATCTGGGCCTGGCCGCCGCGCTCAAAGCGTCGGGTGGCAAGACCGGGCTCAAGCACACGGTCCATCTGAGCACCTATCACAACGAGACCTCGGCGATGTGCCAGTGGCACGTCAACCGCGCGCACTACCTCGAGGCTTGGGGCGACGCCCGCACCTGGGATGGAACCCACACTATCGCTCAGCCGATCATCGAGCCGATTCACGGCGGCATGTCCGTCATCGAGTTGCTCGGCATGATGGCCGGCGAGGACAAGAAGTCCGCTCGCGACCTGGTCTACGACACCTTCGCCGCGTTGCCGAATCGCAAGGCGACCAAGCGTGCGTGGGTTACCGCGCTGCACGACGGCTTCGTCCCCGACACCGCCTACACCAAGGTGTCGGCACTCACGCCCAAGTCGGTACCCGTCAAAGGTGGTCCGGCCGGTGGCCTCGAGCTGATCTTCACCCCCTCTCCGCACACCTACGACGGCCGCTACGCCAACAACGCGTGGCTGCACGAGACGCCGGAGTTCCTGTCCAAGATGACGTGGGACAACGCGCTCTACGTCGGTCCCGGCACCGCCAAGAGCGGCGGCTACAAGAACCGAACCTGGGGCACTCTCAAGGTCGGCAACAAGTCCCTCAAGGTTGGCATCTACGTGCTGCCGGGACTCGCCGATGGCACGATCGCCCTTGCGCTCGGTCACGGACGCACCCGCGCCGGTTACGTCGGCGGCCACACGGAGAAGAAGGCAAAGCCGACTGGCGTCAACGCCTACACCTTGCGCAACAGCAAGGGCATGCACGTGGTCGCCGCGTCTCTGTCCGGCAGTAGCGAGGAGCATCCGCTGGCCACGACTCAGGGCCACTGGGACATCGAGTCGCGCGGCCGCGAGACCATCGCCAAACGTATGGGCGACCTGGTCAAGATCGGCACCAAGCACGACTTCGACGCCAGCAAGGCGCCGGGAGCCAATGGCAACCGGCGCCGGTTGTTCGAGCACAAGTCGCACAACCCCGAGCAGATCAACAAGTCGCTGTTCGAGCGTCCGAGCAAGTACGAAACGGGCCCGAAGTGGGGCATGACCACCGACTTGAGCAAGTGTGTCGGTTGCAACGCCTGCCTGGTCGCCTGCCAGTCCGAGAACAACATCGCGGTCGTCGGCAAAGAGCAGGTCATGCGCAACCGCGAGATGAACTGGATCCGCATCGACACCTACTTCTTGGGCGATCCCGCGAACCCGGAAGTCGTGCATCAGCCAGTTGCTTGTCAGCATTGCGAGAACGCCGCCTGTGAGCAGGTCTGTCCGGTTGGCGCCACCATCCACTCGGATGAGGGCCTCAACGACATGGTCTACAACCGCTGTGTCGGTACTCGCTACTGCATGAACAACTGCCCGTATAAGGTACGACGCTTCAACTTCCTCGACTTCCACGGTCGTGGCCCGCTTAGCCAGGACAAGGAGCGCAACAAGCTACGCCAGCTGGTGTTCAACCCGAACGTCACTGTGCGTTCTCGCGGTGTCATGGAGAAGTGTTCGTTCTGCGTGCAGCGTATCCAGACCGCGCGCATCGACGCCAAGAATGAGGCCGTGCAAAGCGCCGTTGCCGCCGACGCCCTGGGCCAGAAGCACGAAAACAGTGGGCCGCCGGTTGCAGACGGCACGATTCTCACCGCCTGCCAGCAGGTTTGTCCGACCAAGGCGATCACGTTCGGCGACCTCAACGACCCGAGCAGCCAGGTCTACAAGAAGTCGTATGGAGACAAGAAGCAGCTCGATAAAGACGGCAACGCAATCATCACTGAGCGTGCGTACAGAATGATGCCGGAGTTGTTCTCCGAGCCCCGCAACCTGTACCTGGCTCGCGTCACCAACCCGAGCCCGGCCCTCAAGCCGCCCAAGAAGTCCGGCGGCAAGGCGAAGCACTAGGTCACTTGGCCACTATTTGGATAGGTAAGAGATGAGTCCTGCAGCTGAACATACTCTGAAGCCTTCCGAGGTCTTCCGCGACGTCACCGAGACTGTCGCGAACATCCACGAGCGGCCGAAAATGCCGAAGGCGTGGTGGATTACCCTCGGTTTCGCGCTGTCGCTCCTCGGCATGTTCGGGTTCGCTGTTGCGTACCTGTTCGCCACCGGCGTCGGCATCTGGGGTAACGACAACACCAGCGGTTGGGGTTGGCCTATCGTCAACTTCGTCTTCTGGGTCGGTATCGCCCACGCCGGTACGCTGATCTCCGCGATTCTTTACCTGATGCGCCAGGGCTGGCGTACCAGCATCAACCGCGCTGCGGAGGCGATGACCATCTTCGCCGTCGCCTGTGCCGGTCTGTTCCCGATTCTGCACACGGGTCGTCCTTGGGTTGCCTACTTCATGTTGCCCATCCCCAACGACATGCAGATGTGGCCGCAGTTCCGCTCGCCGCTGATGTGGGACGTGTTCGCGATTTCGACCTACGCGACGGTGTCCATCCTGTTCTGGTTCATGGGTATGGTTCCCGACCTCGCTACCTTCCGCGACCGCGCCAAGACCAAGGTCGGCCAGGTCGTGTACGGCATCTTCGCCCTGGGTTGGCGCGGCTCGGCCCGTCAGTGGCACCGCTACGAGCGCGCGTATCTGATTCTCGCCGCCCTCGCCACTCCGCTGGTTCTGTCGGTTCACTCGGTCGTTTCATTCGACTTCGCAACCTCACAGGTGCCCGGCTGGCATACGACGATTTTCCCACCGTATTTCGTCGCCGGCGCGATCTTCTCCGGCTTCGCGATGGTGCTCACCTTGATGATTCCCGCCCGCTACCTGTTCGGGTTGGAGCACATACTCAAGGACGCGCACATCGAAGCCATGTGCAAGATCACCTTGGCCACCGGTACGATCGTCGGTTTCGCCTACGGAACTGAGTTCTTCATCGCCTGGTACTCGGGCAACCTGTACGAACAGTTCACATTCATCAACCGTGCACTAGGACCGTATTGGTGGGCCTACTTCACCATGGTGTTCTGCAACGTGGTGGTGCCACAGGCCTTCTGGTTCAAGAAGTGTAGGACCAACCCGTTCATCATCGTCGGTCTGTGCATCCTCGTGAACGTCGGAATGTGGTTCGAGCGCTTCGTCATCATCGTGACGTCGCTGGCTCGGTCGAACGTGCCGGCCGCGTGGGATTACTTCAATCCGACGTTATGGGACTTCGCCATCTTCGCCGGAAGCTTCGGCCTGTTCCTAACCCTGTTCTGTCTGTTCTGCCGTTACCTGCCGGTCGTCGCTATGGCCGAGGTCAAGGCGGTTCACCCGGCTGCCCACGCGGGAAAGCACTAAGAGGCGTTCGGAAATGAGCGACAAAGACAAGAATCCAACTTCTGAATCTGAAGCCGACGAGAAGGTCGAGACCGAAGAGTCTGACGACCAGACCACGGCCACCGAGGACGAAGAGCGCGAGGCCGCCAAGGAAGAGGCGTCTGACGAGTCGGCGGGTGATGAGCCCGACGACGATGAAGGCGACTCCGATGCTGGCGACTCTGATGATGACGACGCCGCCGACGACGACGATTCGGACGACGATGACGACTCCGACGACTCCGACGACGAGGAAGACGAGTCCGAGGACGACGAAGAGGACGAGTCCGAAGAACAGGAAGAAGAGCGCGAAGTAGCGATCGACGACCTTCCCTGGGACGACGGCGAAGGCCAGGGGCCGCTCTACGGCTATCTCGCTGAGTTCGACACGACTGGCGAGCTCATCGAGGGCGCCAAGGTCGTTCGCGACAATGGCTTCAGCAAGTGGGACTGCTACAGCCCGTTCCCCGTGCACGGCATCGACCCGGCCATGGGTATCGAGCGCACCAAGCTGCCGCTGGTCGTGTTCGCCGGCGGTCTGGCCGGCCTTACCGGCGGTATCTTGCTTCAGTGGTGGGCCAACGCGTTCCACTGGCCGTGGCTGGTATCGGGTAAGCCGTTCTGGAGCTTGCCGGCCAACATCCCGATCGCGTTCGAGACCACCGTGCTGTTGTCGGCACTCACGTGTTTCTTCGCCATGTGGATCATGAACGACCTGCCCAGGCCGTTCCACCCGTTCTTCCGCAACGATCGTTTCCGCAAAGTTACCGACGACGGTTTGTTCATCGGGATCGAGGCGGATGACCCGCACTTCAACGGTCAGAACACCCGCAAGATGCTGCTCAAAGCGGGCGCGACCCATGTCGAGCCTTGCTACTACGATCCGGATCCGCGCAAGAAGGTCATTCCCAAGCCGATCATCGGGTTCATCATCGCCAGCACCCTGCTCGCGGTCGTGCCGTTCGCGTGCATCTCCAACGTACGCGGCGCCAAGAGCGACAAGCCGCACTGGCACATCATCCCGGACATGGACTTCCAGTTCAAACGCAAGGCTCAGACTGCCACCGACCTGTTCAAAGATGGTCGCGCAACGCGGCCGCGTATTGCCGGCACCGTGGCCTACGACCCGATGGCACGCGCGGGCAACAAGCTGTCCTACAACCGTGAATACACCGAGGGTGTCGTTACGGGTAAGGCCAAAGCGCCCGATACCTTCCTGCAGGGCTTCCCGGCGGAGTTCAAGGTCGGGCCGCGCAGCATGCTTCGCGGTCAACAGCGCTACAACATCTACTGCGCCCCGTGCCACGGCACGAGCGGTGACGGCAAAGGCCTGGTCAACGAGCGAGCCACCAAGGTGGCGTCCACCTGGGTCGCACCGGCCAACCTGCACTCGGCCGGTATCGTTACCCAGCCTCATGGTCAGATCTACGACACGGTCCGCAACGGCCTACGCAGCATGCCTGGTTATGGCGACCGTCTGAACGCCGACGATAGCTGGGCGGTCGTGCTCTACGTCCGCGCTCTTCAGCGCGCTCGCGCCGGCACCATGGGCGATATTCCGCCGGCCGACCGCGGCAAGATTCTGCCGGCACCGGCCGGGTCGAAGGCACCGGCTCCGCCGGCTCCGCCCAAGCCCAAAAAGGCCGAGCCCAAAAAGGCCGAGCCCAAAAAGGACGACGCCAAAAAGGACGACGCCAAGAAGGCCGAGCCCAAGCCGGACGACGCCAAGAAAGCCGAGCCCAAGCCGGACGACGCCAAGAAAGCCGAGCCCAAGAAGGGCGCCGCGGCGCCAGCTCCCAAGAAAGACGCCGCCAACCCGAAACCGGCTGCTGCTCCCAAAAAGGGCGGGGCTCCCACACCAGCACCCGCCACACGCGCACCTGCAAAGCGCGGCAACCCGTAAAGGTGTAATGCAATGGCTAGCCACGCAAAGACACTAGATCCCAACGAAGATTTTAGCTTCGAGGACCGCGGACCCAAGCTGCGCAATACCGCAGCCATCGTGGGTCTGGCGTTTCTCGTCATCACGGTCGGAATCGGCTTCGCCAACGGCGACAGCATGCGGCGGTTCTTCAACGCCTACCTGATCGCTATGGTGTTCTTCATCAGTATCGCCTGCGGCGCGTTGTTCTTCGTCGTGTTGCAGCACCTGGTGAAGGCCGAGTGGAGCGTCACGGTTCGACGTACCGCAGAGATATTGACGGCGACATTCCCCGTGCTCGGCGTCCTGTTCTTGGCAGGCATCGTCGCTCCGATGCTGCTGGGCAACGACCAGCTGTACTCGTGGACCAAAGACAACCTGCCGCACGGACTTCACTCCAAACAGGGCTGGCTCAACGAGCCGTTCTTCGCCGTGCGCATCGTCATCTACTTCGGCTACTGGATCCTCATCTCCAACTACTTCGCCGGTAAGTCGATCAAGCAGGACTCCAGCGGTGACCCCAAAATCAGCGACAAGCTGCGCGTCGTCTCGGCCCCCGCCATCATCGGCTACGCCTTCTCGGTCGCGTTCTTCGCCTTCGACGTCCTGATGTCCCTCGACCCGTTCTGGTTCTCGACCATGTTCGGCGTCTACTTCTTCGCGGGTTGCGCGATGGCCATCATGGCCGTGCTGTCCACCCTGCCGCAGCTGCTGCAGAAGTGGGGCAAGATCAAGACCTCGGTCAATGTCGAGCACTACCACGACACCGGCAAGCTGATGTTCGCCTTCGTGTTCTTCTGGAGCTACGTCGCGTTCTCCCAGTTCATGCTGATCTGGTACGCCAACATGCCGGAGGAGACCACGTGGTTCCAGCACCGGATGTTCACCAGCTGGAAGTTTGTGTCCATCCTGCTACTGGTCGGCCACTTCGCGTTCCCGTTCCTGTGCCTGCTGTCCCGCTGGACCAAGCGTAAGCTTCACTTGCTCACGTTCTTCTCCATCTGGATGCTGGTCATGCACTGGGTCGATCTGTACTGGCTAGTGGTTCCCGAGTACAACAAGGGCGGCATCAGCTTCAACATCATGGACATCACCGCCATGCTGGCCATCGGTGGGCTGTTCGTTGCTGCCGCGGCTCACAAGGCGACCACGACCAACCTGGTGCCCATCAAAGACCCGAAGCTGGGCAACTGCTTGGCCTTCGAGAACTATTAGCCGCCAGCTAGCGTAGACGAACATTCGCCGCCGTGGATGCCAGTTAGGCTCCACGGCGGTCGTCGTTTCGGGGGAGCGGTTTGTGGGCAAGGGGGTGGTGGGCTGTCTGTCGGATCGGACGAGCCCGGCGCAGTGGTGCGGCCGAGAGGAGCGGCGCGGCGCTATTCGTGGGAGTGGCCGCTCAGGCTGGCGGTTCCGCTGGGCAGGTTGGCTGCCGCCATGTTGGTCATCGCCTGGGTAGTTGGCGGCGCCACGTCCTCGACGTTGTCGTCGACCAGGGGCT
>SPJJ01051800.1_pt1 | contig 12183 bp, 11 predicted proteins | sample 3741741 | NCBI WGS metagenome assembly SPJJ01 (sample SAMN10925908, study PRJNA522277) | cold seep metagenome | isolation source: Elba SIP-enriched marine methane seep metagenome, extraction at timepoint T1 | place: Italy: coast of Elba, Mediterranean Sea | collected 2014-05 | reverse complement strand
GATAGAAGGTATCGTCTAAACTCGACTTTTTAGCTTTGAGCAGAGGTGGTTTTTGTGAATAAAGGCTAAAGCCTTTGCCCCAGCTTATTGATAGCTCAATCAACTATTAATTGTCGGTAACTGCCAGTCTATAGTCTGTTTATGATGAAATTTAAGATAGTTGTTCGCCTGACTAAAATGTTGGCAGCCAAAAAAACCGCGATAGGCTGATAAAGGGGAGGGGTGAGGTGCTTTCAACACCAGATGACGTTGAGTATCAATAATAGCGCCTTTTTTCTGCGAATAGCTGCCCCATAATAGAAACACCACATGCTCGCACTGTTGATTGACAGTTTCGATGATCTTATCGGTAAACTGTTCCCAGCCTCTACCCTGGTGTGCATTGGCTTTTGAGTCTTGTACGGTTAATACCGCATTCAGTAACAATACGCCTTGTTTTGCCCAGTTTTCCAGATAACCGTGATTGGCAGGGGGTATGGCTAAATCTGTTTCCAGTTCTTTATACATATTGACTAGCGAGGGCGGTGTTTTAACCCCGGGCAATACGGAAAAACACAAGCCATGAGCCTGGCCGGGTTGATGGTAGGGGTCCTGGCCCAGAATCACCACTTTGACCTGATCTAAAGGCGTTGTTTCCAGCGCATGAAACCAGTTCGATGAATGTGGATAAATGATTTTATGGGCATCTTTTTCGGCGCGCAGAAATGTTTTCAATTTCTGCATATATGGCATATTAAATTCTTCAGTAAGTAAAGCTTGCCAGCTGGGGGCATTTTCTAAAACCACAAGTGTTCCTGAGTTTGTAATTTAAGCGGGTGATTTCTTACGACAGCCGCGAATCATTTCACCACGTTCTCGATGATGGTTATTGCCAATCATAATCAACGATAAATAATTCACTTTCTGACCATGCAGGCTGGCGACATCATGTACGATTCGCTCTTCAGTCGACCCTGCTTTCTCGATAAAACAGCTGTTCGCCAATAAGCCTTTTTGATCTAGCAGCTCGATAATATCATCCAGTATGGGTTTGACTTTTAATAGCACTAAGGTATCAAAATCATTTAATAAAGAGTCGATCATGTCCAGACCATAACCGGCTGGAATAATCGCCACGGTATCATCGGTATCGGCCAAAGGCATTTCTGCGCGGGCCGCTGCGGCATTAAAGGATGTTACACCGGGGATGGTTTCCACCTCTATGCTTTCATCCAGACTTTTAACGGTTTTGGCTAAATGTTGAAAGGTTGAGAAAGTCGAGGCATCGCCTTCCACCAAAAAAATAACATCAAAGCCTTGATGTAAAATCTCAATAACGCTTTGAGCAGCTTGTAACCAATATTTAGCCAATATTTCCTTATCATGCGTCATCGGGAAGATCAGCTCAGTACTGTTTTCAGGTTTTGAAAGCCCGGCTTGTAAGGCGATTTGCAGAGCATAGCTTTTGCCATTTTTCTTTTTTACCGGATAAGTCCAGTAAGCATCCGATTGTAATAAGGCCCATGAGCGGCGAGTAATTAAATCCGGGTCACCAGGACCTAGAGAGGTTCCGTATAATGTTCCTGTCATGCTGCTTTCCTTTGTGCTGAAACAACCCAGACCGGGTTTTCCGCCTGCATTCTATGCATATGTAAAATGGGCTGGCTGCGAGAGGCTTGTAGTTGAGTGATATCCCAGTGGGCATCCAGGTTTTTTAAAGTGTCTAGTGCCGTGCTTAGATTTTCCAGGGTAACAAAATTCATTACCAACCAGCCTTCAGGATTTAAGCGTTTTAAGCAAAGTTTAATCAATTCGGCTAATTCACCGCCGGTACCACCGATAAAAATAGCATCGGGGTTTGGCCAGTCGTCTAAGCCGGCTGGGGCTTTGTTGTTAATTAACTGGTAATTATAAATACCCAGTTGTGCAGCATTTTTTGCTGCAATCTCAAAATCGGCAGTATTTTTTTCTATTGCATAAACATAACCACGATGACATAAACGAGCCGCCTCCAGTCCCACGGAACCAGAACCGGCACCGATATCCCAAACGATGCTATCTGTTTTTAATTGCATACGTGCTAGTGATACGGCGCGGATTTCCCGTTTGGTAATCAGGCCTTTGTCGGGTTTGCGTTGATGAAAATCACTGTCTGGCAAACCAAATAGAATGTTTGGCTGGCTAGGCTGTTTGCGATTTACAATAACAATATCATTGCCATTAAAAGATTGTTCCGCGATAAATTCTACCGATTTGCCGTGTAAAACTTTTTCATCTGCGCACAATAAGTTTTCAGCGACTGAGATCTCAAATTGATCGGCAATATTTTCAGTTAGCATCAGTCGGGCAATCCGGTCAGGCGTATTTTCCGGCCCGGTTAGTACAGCTAGTTTGTCATCATTAAGCAGGGCTTGTAATAAAGGGTAAAAATCATGTTCGGGGCCAGCCGATTTGCTCCATTCGCCTGCATCTTTGCTATGCACGGACACAATTTTGGCATCCTGCCAGTTCAGGCCTATGCTGGCAAAAGCCAACTGGATGGAGGAAATATTCGGGATTATCTGTAACTGTTCGGCTGCTAGTTTTTTAGATAGATAACTGGCAATTCCATGACATAAGGGGTCGCCTGTGGCTAAAACAACGACTTGTCGATCGGCGTCTAAAGCCTCTGTGATCCAGACAGGGACATCTTTTAAATGGCCGGTTAAATCTTTTTTCTCTGCATTTGCAATGTGTTCTGAAAACAATTTCAAAGTTCGGCTGGCCGCGATAACCAGATCGGCTGACTCGATACTGTTCTGGCTGTCGTTTGTTAATCCCTGTACACCATTATCCAGCACACCTATAATTTTACAGATCATCAATGTTCCTCATATTCAGACAGTTTTTGTCCTTCAAAATCACAGATCAAGATACTGTAATCAAATTTATCGGGGTATCGTGATTTTAAAGTGTTGACCACACATTTGGATAACTCCTGATAAAACTCCGCTACCAGACCTTGTTCTTCCATCACCTCTCCTGCATAGCGGGCGGTTTCATTTTCAGCAATGGCTGCACAGACTGTTTCAGGAGCGCCTGCTGTTCGGGCAATATCGGCGAGAAGCTCTGTGTTAACAGGGTTTCTACGGGCATGGGTAATAATTTCACCTTGGGCAATCTTGGTCAGCTTACCGACCATGCCACCGATAATAATATGCTCTATACCTTGTTGTTCTGCGGCATCTAAAGCCGGTCCTAAAAAGTCCCCCATTTGAACAAAACTGGCCGGTTGTAGATCCGGACGTTCGCGTAGGGTGAATTTTTCGGTACGACCGCCGGTGGTTAATACCACGGTATCTAAGCCTTGTTTAGCTGCAACTTCGATGCCTTGTACCACACTGGCCCGAAAAGCAGCTGTGGAATAGGGATGAACAATACCGGTGGTGCCGAGGATAGAAATACCACCAATAATGCCTAAACGATCATTTAAGGTTTTTTTCGCCATTTCTACACCATCCGGCACAGAAATGGTGACTTTTAAACCTTGTTCTTGCAGTAATTTATCGGCAACTTCGCGGATATTGTCCTGAATATTTTTGCGTGGGACAGGGTTGATTGCCGGGCCGTTGACTTCCAGCCCCAGGCCGCGCATGGTAATGGTGCCAACACCTTCGCCGCCTGCTAAGATGATTTCATTTGGCTGTTCGGACAAGACTTCCAGGTCGACGGTTAAATGCGCCTGATTGGTACAATCAGGATCATCGCCGGCATCTTTGATCACCACTGCATGGGCATGCCTGGCATCGCAAAATCCATCTGTTACGCTAAAATTTACCCGTTGACCGTTGGGTAATAGTGATTCGATTTGTTCAGGCACTTGCCCTGTTATCAGGCCTATGGCAGCTGCACGTGCCGCTGCGGCAGAGCAGGCGCCGGTGGTAAAACCTTTACGTGTGCCTTTAGCTTTCTTGGCTTGCATCGGATTTATTTACTTTCAGCTTCGGCGAGAGCTAACAGTGCATGAATCGCAGCAACCACTAATGTTGAGCCGCCTTTGCGGCCATGAGTAATAATCCAGGGAACGTCGCTTAACTGTTCCAGTTCGGCTTTAGATTCGGCAGCCGAAACAAAGCCAACAGGCATGCCGACGATTAGCGCAGGTTTAACACCTTCTTCTTTGATTAAACGAATCACTTCCAATAAAGCGGTGGGGGCATTGCCCACGGCTACAATACTGCCTTCTAATAAACCCGCTTTATGCGCTTTACGTATGGCTTGAACGGCTCGAGTGGAATTTTCTGCTTTGGCTTGAGCGATTACATCAGGGTCGGAAATAAAATGATGGCTGTTGACGCCAAAATGACCTAAGCGAGGTTTAGACAGGCCGACACAGATCATTTCCACATCGGCGACGATGGCCGATCCCTTCAAAATGGCTGTTAAGCCGGCCTCTACCGCCTTGGGGTGGAAGCGTGCCAGACCATTAAATTCAAAATCAGCAGTGGCATGGATCATACGTCTGACGATCTGCCATTGAGCGTCGCTGTAGCTATGTGTTCCGACTTCATTATCAACAATGGCAAATGAATCATGTTCAATTTTTTGACCTGCCTGGGTCAGTTGCTCGGTTACAGTGTTTGGGCTCATAATATTTTTATAGCGAGTCTGGGTTAGCGCGAATCAAATAATGCTTATCAGCTTTGATTAAAATGGCTATGAACAAACTGCTGGTTGCTTCCATACTGTCCCTCAAGACACGGCGTGAATACATCCGTGTAGCCTTGGTGACAGCATCCCTGCTGCCAACAGTCTTAAAAAACAGTATGCAAACAACTCTAGATAATAATCTCGCAGTTTATTGTTCACGGTCATATTGATTAATGATGGTGATGTCCATGACCATGTTCCTGGGCAAATTCCCGGTAAGAACAGCCATCACATTCCATCATCGGTTTGTCGGTTTTATCTTCTTGCAACTCTTTAACCTTATCGTCCAGCAAATCGTAGATTTCATCTTCAAAGCCCAGGTAATCACCCAATGCAAAGCGGATCTGCGGGTATTGTTGTTGCAGATAATTTAACTGTTCGGCGATACGTTTGATTAAGGTGCCGGTGAATAAATAATAAGGCAGAATAACAATCTGGCTCATCCCCAGTTTAACCTGTCTTTGTACTACCGTTTCCAGGCGAGGATAGGTAATGCCGGTGAACGCAATATCAATCAATTCATGGTCTGTTTCTTCCAGCAGCCAGCGGGAAAGTTTAGCCACTTCGCCATTGGCAATTTTATCGGATGAGCCACGGCCTAATATAATCACGCCGGTGGTTTTTGGGTCTGGCGTGGCAATGGATTCTGTGGTTTGTCCAAGACGACGTTTAAGCAGTTTTAAGGTGCTCATATTAACGCCTAAATGCTGAGCATAGATAAATTCAACATTGGGGTGACGCTGTCGGGCTTGTTGCAGATGCTCAGGAATCTCCATTTTGACATGGCCTGCCGCATTTAAAATCAATGGCACCACCAGTACCGTACTGGAATCCTGAGCTGCATTATCAAAGCCTTGGTCTAGCAGCACATCGGCAAACTCGATAAAACAGACTTCGATATGCCAGTCGGGGTGTCTGGCTTTCCAGTTTTCGGCAAACTGTTCTATTTCGATATTGCCGTCAGGGTCACGGGAACCGTGTCCTACTAATAAAATTGTCGTTGTCACATTGACTCCATAGTTTTTTTATCCGCTCTACGAAAACGGTGACTGAATGTTGAATCGTAGAGCTTGGATTTTTTCAATTCCGGCCAGTCTCTGGCCCCCAGTGTCGGACTGGCGATAATCATCGCCTGGCTGTTTATCCCTGCCTGCTTACATTTTTCTCTGATATCGCTGAGTGTACCGCGCAAGATTTGTTCTTCACCCGGCCAGCTGGCTTTGTGTACCACCAGTATCGGTGATTGATCTAACCAGCCTGCTTGCAATAATTCGGTCTCAATTTTTTTCAGTAGGGTGATGGACAGGTAAAGACATAGGGTGCAGTGATGAGAGGCCAGTTCGGCTAAAGATTCGCCTTCCGGCATCGGCGTACGGCCTTCCACTCGCGAGAAAATAACAGTCTGGGTAACTTCCGGCAGGCTCAGGGTTTCTACCGCAGCGGCGGCCGAAGCCATCGCCGAGGTCACGCCAGGGACTACGGCGACTTCTATACCGGCATTATCCAGTGGTTGAATCATTTCAATCAGGGCTCCATAAAGCCCAGGGTCACCTGTTTGCAGTCTTAACACCTGAGCATCGCCTTGAGACTTGTCGATTAACCAGTCGGTAATCTGTTCTAAAGTCATACCTTTGGAATCCTGAATCTGACAACAAGCTTTCGCCCATTTCATAGCCGCTTCCGAGACCAGAGAGCCGGCATATAAAATGGCATCGGCTTCAGAGATCAGCCGTTGTGCCTTTAGAGTTAATAATTCAGGGTCGCCAGGCCCTGCACCAACAAACCAGACTTTTGCCATATTTTTTCCAAAACGGACTTTATATCATAAAACGGAGCTTTTACCCATGATAGAAAACTGCCACAAAGATTAGGGTATAAGGCTATATTGGATTAGCTGCTTAAGTGGAATGTCACTGGCCCGTCATTGATCAGCGAAACTTTCATATCGGCACCAAACCGACCGAATTGCACTCCAGGGTATATTGCTATGGCCTGCTGAGAGAAATAATCAAATAGTTCACGGCCTCTTTCCGGACTGGCTGCCGAGGAAAAACTGGGTCGATTGCCGCTTTTTGTGTTGGCCGCCAGAGTAAATTGAGGAATGATTAATAAGCCGCCGTTTATATCACGCAGGCTGCGGTTCATTTTGTCATTCTCATCGGCAAACACGCGATAATTGAGGATTCGTTCCAATAGACGTTTAGCCTGTTTTTCGTCGTCTTCTTTTTCGACTGCGACTAAAGCCAGGATACCTTGATCGATTTTGCCAAGGGTATTGTTGTCGACGACGACATTTGCTGAACTAACGCGTTGGATTATGCTGAGCATGGGTAATAAGTTTTTTTATTAAGCTGGCCTATAATTATATCTTTTCACTATGTTGACTGTCTTTTGATCATTTGATGAATACCCTGTTTTTAATCTTGTTGCTGTTGAATACTACGTTGCAAGCTGAGGTTTATCGCTGGACCGACCGGCAAGGTCAGGTGCATTTTTCCGATAAGCCGCAAGTAGGAGCGGAACGGTTGACAATTACTCCTGGCTATACTTATTACCAGGTGAAAAAAGTCTATGATGGCGATACGGTGTTATTAACAAATGGTCAAAAAGTCCGTTTATTAGGTGTGAACACTCCAGAGGTAGAAACTCGATATAAGCCGGCGGAAGCGGGTGGCGAGCAGGCAAAAACCTGGTTAAAGGAAGTTTTACAGAATAAAAAAGTTCGCCTGGAAACGGATGTGGAAAAGAAAGATAAATATGGTCGTAAGCTGGCATATCTGTTTACCGAACAAGGGCTGAATATTAATCTGCAATTATTAAACAAAGGTCTGGCGACGCTAAATATCCATCCTCCAAATGTTAAATACAGTGCTGAATTTATACAGGCTCAGCAACAGGCTGAAAACAATCAAGCAGGTGTCTGGCGGCTCAAACAGTATGCACCGATAGCGGTTAGTGATGTAGTCAATGCGAGTAGAAAAGGCTGGCAGCGTGTATATGGTCGAGTAGAGACTGTACATCACGGGCGAAAATACAGTTATTTAAATTTTTCCAGCAACTTTTCGGCAAAAATAGCACATAGTAACCTGGTGTTTTTTCCTAAATTAGAAAGCTTTATAGGTCATCAGTTTGAACTTAGAGGCTGGCCTAAACGCTCTAAAAATCGTTATCAAATGTTGCTGCGACATGGCAGTGCCATAAAACCAATCTGATTGTATGAATAAGAGTAAACGGATTTTTACCCGGTTGGCTGTTTTGATAAGCATTGTGCTGGTTGTAATGATTGCCTTGTCATATGCAGTTTTATGGCGCAGCGTAATTGAACAAAAGCGGGAAGATTTGCTGCTGATTGCTCAATTGCAGGCAGCTGTGTTGGAGTCAGCTGTTGAAAAGGCAGCTGACGTTGAAGGCTCTGCAGTGAGTCGAGATTTATCCTGGCTGCAAGCGATAAATCGTATGCCTGATTATATTGAGAGTACTGAAATATTAATACTGTCCAGGCCGCAGTCAAAACAGCAGCCCTTTTTATTACATGATATACAAGGCAAAAAGCCAATGCAGAGGGTTGCCGGTTCTGCAGAAATAAGCAATTCAATTTATCAGCCCTGGCCTACGCTGGTAGAAAACAGGCAGGGTCTGGATCTAAATGGAGAGACGGTGCTCGCGGCTTTAGTGCCTGTTAACAGCGGGGCTTTGGCCGTTATTGCAAAAATTGATATGGCCGAATTGAGTATGCCTTTTATTAAACTAGGCATTGTTGGGTTAGTGATTATTGTCTTGCTGTTGATTTTATTGCTCGGGTTATTTCAGAGAATTGTGCAGCCGGTTGCAATGGAAATAATTGAAAATGAACAGCGTTTTCGTGATCTGGTAGAAAATATCAATGAATGGACTTGGGAAATAAATCCGTTTGGAAGAATTATATACTGCAGTCCTAGAGTCTCTGAAATTCTCGGCTATCACCACGAGGAACTAATCGGTCTATCACTATATGATCTGATGATGGGGTTGGAGGCTCAAAAATTGAAGTCGGCTCTATTATCCAGTCGGAACAACCCCGCTTCTGTTCGCGCTATGGAATATAGCTTTATTAATAAAGAGCAGGAAGTGGTGACACTGGAAATTAGTGCAGAAAGTGTAATGGATAGCAGGCATCGGCTTTGTGGTTATCGAGGATTTGCCTTGGATATTTCAGAACGAAAGTCTAAAGAGCGCCAATTGTATAAATATCAGAATAAGCTGGAAATGATGGTGACGGATAGGACATTGGAACTGGAACGTGTTAATAAAGAATTGAGAGATTTTTCTTATATTGTTTCCCATGATTTGCGCTCTCCGTTGGTCAGTATTTCAGGTTTTGCAGGTGAGCTAGAGAGTGATCTGAAATTAATAGACAAGGCTGTTGGTGCTACTCTGTTTGAGGAAGATAAGGAGCAGTATCATGAAGCTAGATTCGCTTTGTATGAAACGATTCCTGAGTCGCTACATTTTATTGATGCTTCGATAGAAAAAATGAATCGACTGATTAATTCTATACTCGCTTTATCTCGTATAGGGGAGCGAGCTTTAAATTATGAAGCGGTTGATGTAAAAAAACTGCTTGTTGATAGCGTTGAGGCGATGGCTTTTCAAATAGAACAGTTGAATGTTTCGGTGAATATTGCTGATTTACCTGTTATCAAGACCGATGCTGTTGCTTTGGAGCAAATTTTTAGTAATTTGCTGGATAATGCGGTGAAGTATTTAGACCCCGCACGCCAAGGGATAATCAAGATAAGTTGTGAACAGCAGTCCGGGCAGATAGTTTTTCATATACAAGACAACGGGGTGGGAGTCGCGGAAAAAGATTTAGTAGAGGTTTTTAAATTATTTAAACGGGTAGGAGAGCAAAAAGTGGCGGGAGAGGGAATGGGACTCACTTATGTACAAACTTTGGTTCGTCGTTTAGGCGGGAAAATAGAATGTCATTCAGAACAAGGGTTTGGGTCAGTTTTTAGTTTTTCAGTCCCTCTGTAGTTTAAAAATTACAAAATACTGCTATTCTTGTTGTTCATGAGCAAAAATAGTACAAAAATAGTCCTTGTTGATGACGATAAAGCGCATACGGTTTTAATCAAGCGTAGCTTAAAAAAATCCGGCATTGAGAATGACATTATTTCATTTTTAACCGGACTGGAAGCATTAGATTTTATTTTTTCAGAACAACAGTTGGCCGATTCAATTATTATCATCTTAGATATTAATTTGCCCGATATCAACGGGATAGATGTGTTAAGAAAGCTACGTTTGTCCCAACTTACACGAGCTGTGCCGATTATTATGTTAACGACGACGGATGAGCCTAAAGAGATGGAGGCTTGCCATAAGCTGGGCTGTAATGCATATTTTGTAAAACCTATTGATCACATTGAATTTATTGAGAAAATGGCCGAGCTGGCGATATTCTTAAAAAAATCTAAGAGTTAGTTTCGGAAGAAAAAGTTGGTTCATATTTTATACTTGGAGGATGATCTTCCTCTGGCTACTGTTGTTAAGCGAAAATTGCAAAGTAAAGGTTATCTCGTTGACCTGGTCAGTGATGGTGTAGCCTGTCTTCAGAAAACCCTGGAAGTAAACTATGATATTTTAATTCTGGACTATACCACTCCTAATCTAAATGGTGTGGAGGTCTTGAAAGAGCTTTCCCTGCGTGCAAGTCAGCCCGCATCGATCATGGTGTCGGGTAGCAAGGATCTACAAATTGTTATCGAAGCCATGCGTTGGGGATGCTCTGATTTTGTGGTTAAAGAAGTAGGTAATTATTTTGAATTGTTGGCTGTTAGCCTAAATAAGGTTTGGGATAAGGTTCAACTAGGTAAAGCCAAGGAATTTGCCGAGCAGCAGTTAAATAGTAGTCGAGAAAACCTACAAAGAGCACAGCAGATTGCCAAAATTGGAAATTGGGAGTTTTTTCCTGGGGAAAAGGCTGCCAGGTGGTCTGATCAGGAGTTTCGTAATTTTGGTTATCAACCCAATGAAGTGGAAGCCACATTTGATAATTATATAAATAAAGTCCATCCGGAAGATCGAAAATTTGTTGAAACATATGAGGCAGAGTGTTTGGCGAAAAAAACAGGTGGGAACCTGATTTACCGTTTGTTACTGGATGATAATGAAATACGTTATATACGGACGGTAACTGAAATTGATACTAATGAGAAAAATGAGATCGTTCGCATTTTTGGTGTTAGTCAGGATATTACTCAGCAAAAACAGTATGAGGCGCGATTAAAGCAGGCTGTCACGGTTTTTGATACCACATCGGAGGCTATTTTTATCACCGATAAGGATAATGTGATCATTTCGGTTAACCCGGCTTTCTGTAAAATAACCGGTTATAGTGAAGAGTTAGTTTTAAATAAAACACCTGATTTTCTGTCTTCAGGCTACCATAGCAAAAGTTATTTTGATGAGTTGTGGACGGAACTAAAAGAGAATGGCGAGTGGCGAGGTGAGATATGGAGCCGGCACTATGACGGACATGTTTTTCCAACTTGGCAATCGATTACGGCTATTACCGATGAAGAAGGGCAGATCATACAATATGTTTCTATTTTTAGTGATATTAGTAAACGTAAAGAAAGTGAAGAATTAATTCGTTACCAAGCGAATTATGACGGTTTGACTGACTTGCCTAATCGGAATTTATTCAGTGATAGGCTGGAGCGAGAGATTAAGCGTGCGCAAAGGGCAAATACACGTATAGCTTTGATGTTATTGGATTTGGATCGGTTTAAGTGGATTAACGATACCATGGGGCACCGCGCAGGAGATTTGATCCTGCAGCAAACTGCCCGGCGTCTCGAAAATGCAGTAAGAACATCTGATACGGTGGCCCGATTGGGGGGTGATGAGTTTACTGTTATTTTACCGGAACTGGAAAAAGGTGTTGACGCTGAGGTCGTTGCCGAGAAGATTTTTGCTGCTTTTGAGGAGTCGGTAATTATTGAAGGTAATGAAGTTTTTATTTCCAGTAGTATTGGGATCAGTGTTTTTCCGGAGGACGGGGAAGATGTTGAGACCTTACAAAAGAATGCGGATAGTGCAATGTACTCAGCTAAAGAGTCGGGTCGTAACCGTTTTCATTATTTTACGCCGTTATTGCAGGCTGAAGCTGAACGCAGATTAAAGCTGATAAATTTTATTCATAAGGCGATAGAGCAGGATGAATTTTCAGTTTTCTATCAACCTATAGTCGATATCATAGAAAATAAAATTGTCAGTGCTGAGGCTTTAATTCGCTGGAATCAACCAGAAATTGGCTTTATTTCCCCAGCAGAATTTATCCCCTTGGCTGAAGAAACCGGATCGATTCGTGCCATTGGCGACTGGGTGACACAACGTGTTGCTGAAGATATGAAGCGTTGGCATGATTTGGGTATAAGGCCGATTAAGGTTTCTATTAATAAATCTCCTGCGCAGTTCTCCAAGGGGGAATGTAATGAAGAGTGGATTAGTACTTTTGCAAAATTTGAT
>SPJJ01046142.1_pt1 | contig 12209 bp, 11 predicted proteins | sample 3741741 | NCBI WGS metagenome assembly SPJJ01 (sample SAMN10925908, study PRJNA522277) | cold seep metagenome | isolation source: Elba SIP-enriched marine methane seep metagenome, extraction at timepoint T1 | place: Italy: coast of Elba, Mediterranean Sea | collected 2014-05 | reverse complement strand
ATGTCCACAAGCGTAGCAATATTGGCTACCTACGCCTGCAGCGAAGCCGCACGCGTCGCAGATGCGCACGGTCATGCCGCTGTACAGGCCCAATTGGGTGAGCACGACCAGGGTGTCGAAGCGGTCCTGGCTGCAGTTGTCGCAGGCGAGCACGGCCTGCAAATTGGTCGTGGCGCTGGCGATGAAGCCCAGCTCTCCGCAGTACTGGCAGAACACACCGTCGGTATCGGGAAAGCGCGGCCCGCGCTGGTGAGCGCCGCGGCCGACGAAGATCTTCCACGCCGCTGGGCACGACGCGTTGCATGCATCGAACAGGGTGGAGAAGGTCTTCTGAGTCAGCCGGTTGGCCGTAGGGCCTTTCTCGACGTCGGCCTGGGACCAGGTTTGAACGCGCCGGTCGCCATCGATGCCGATGACCACGGAGACCGCGGGTGACGGTGCCAGGTTCTGACTGGTGGGCATGAGTGCGTGATAGTCGAACAGCGCCTGGCGCACGGCGGTGATCTGTTTCTCCGACGGAAAGCTGGCGTGCTCGACCATGGCCCCCAGCGGCGAGCGTTCGCACACGTTGATGATCGTCTGGCGCTCCGGCGGTGCCGTCCAGTACGCGTGCAGCTCCAGCTCGAGGCGCGCCCAGCCTTTGTCGACTCCCGTACGTACGACCACGTGCGCCTCTACAGAGACGTCGTCGACGCGTGCGTTGGACTCGTCGGTGGCCACAGCCTCCTAGACTAACGCAAGTTGCCGGCGTTTGCCCATGTTGTGGCTGTAGGCAAGCGCCGCCGCCGGGCACTCTAACGGTGGAACGGGAAGGAGCGGGATGATGCGAGCAATCACGTGGGTCGCGGTTGGCTGCTGCGTGGCAGGTTGTTATGTGCGCAAGCCGGTGTCGAAGAACACCCTGTCCGCAGTGACCAGTCCCCAGCGCACCCACGCTGTCGTGGTTCGGGCCGCCAACGGCGACGCGGCGCGGCTCGACCCACACACCCTGGTTCGCATGAAGGACCAAACCGGAGGTTGGTCCCGCCCGCTCGGCGCCGCTCACCTGTACACGAGTCGGCGCGGCTTGTTCGCATATGACCGGGCGCCGATCTCCTTGGCCACCCGAATCTCGGTTCACGGTCTCGGCATCGTCGAGCAGCACGCGCTGCGCCAGTCCAAGCCGCCTGGCGCGACCCTGATAACACCGCTAGGCGAGCGCTGGGAGCTGCAGGCCGATCCTCGACAGCTCGACCTGTGGTTGCGCGCGTTCCTCGACGCCACCGCCGACGGTTATGCCGATGTCATCGGCGGCGGCACGTACTGCAGCAAGGTCGCGTGTCTCGAGCGGCTGCGCCGTCGCTTGTTCGCAAAAAACGCCCGGGGGTTCTGGCGCTTCGACTTCGGTCGAGAGCGCTCCCGCGCGATCCCGACCCGGCGCCTGGCCAACGTCGTCGACCACGGGGTGCGCGCCTGGGTCGGCTGGTCGTGGCACGCGATTCGCTCCGCCGAGCTGTTCGAGTTTTCCGGTCCGCGCACGGTGGGCGCGGTGTTTGGCGTTTCGGCGGCGATCGCGATGATGTTCAGTGGCGGCCTCCACGCGCTCGCGGCGACGCTTCCCGCCAAGGGCGGCCCACGCCGCGTGTTTCATCCCACGTCTGTGGGCCCACCCGACAGCGACGCCCGGCCCCTGTTTAGCGGACACGTGCGCCGTCGCGCCGCCGTGCAGTTCATCGGCGACGCCGGATCCAGCGTCGCCAGTGGTGGCAACTGGATGGTGTCGGGGGCCAGCGCCGGTGTGCGGTTCGTCGATTTGTTCGATGTGCAGGTCGGCTTTCGTCACGCCTACCAGCGAGGGGCCGGGCCAGCGGTCGCCGTCGGGTTCGACGGTGCCGCGCCGGTGCGAGACAACGGCCGTCACGGAGCGTTCATGGTCGCTCGTCTCGGCTTCCATATTCCCGTCGATGTCGACCACCGGGTGGCGATTCCCCTGTCGATCGACGCGGGGCGCGGCAACGGCAGCTATTTTCGGGCGAACCTCGGTGTGCGCTACCGACTCAGCGACAAGCTGTTCGTCGGTGCGTACCCATTCAACCCGACCCGGCTCCGCGTGACCACCGACAGCGGTGACGGCAAAGGCGTGTGGTCGTGGCAATCTGGGCTGGAGCTGGGGCTCAGTTACTAGGCTTGCGCTTTCGGCCCTTGCGCGGTTTGCCTCTGTGTTTGCGCGGCGGCCGAGGCGTGCGCGGCAGGCCCGTGTGTTGCGTCATGAAACGCCTGCCCTCGGGATTGTCACCGGTGCCTTTGGGCTGCCACGGCGGGATCAGCTGGTGTTTGCCGCCGCCGATGAGATCTTCGCGGCCCATGCGGCGCAGGGCATCGCGCAGCACCGGCCAATTGTTGGCGTCGTGGTAGCGCAGGAATGCCTTGTGAAGTCTACGCAGCTTGAGCCCCTTGGGCACGTGGACGTCTTCGGCTTTGCGCAAGGACCGCAGCGGGTTCTTGCCGGTGTGATACATCGCCGTGGCAGTGGCCATGGGAGACGGCAAGAAGGTCTGCACCTGATCGGCGCGGAAGCCGTTGCGCTTTAGCCATAGGGCCAGCTCGACCATGTCTTCGTCGGTCGTGCCCGGGTGGGCCGCGATGAAGTACGGTATCAGGTACTGTTCTTTGCCCGCTTGCTTGGAGTAGCGCTCGAATAGTTCCTTGAAGCGATCGTAGGTGCCAATGCCGGGCTTCATCATCTTCGACAGCGGCCCGGTCTCGGTGTGCTCTGGAGCGATCTTGAGATAGCCACCGACGTGGTGGGTGGCCAGTTCCTTGACGTACTCGGGCGACTTGATGGCCAGGTCGTAACGCAGGCCGGACGCGATGAGGATCTTTTTGATCCCGGGGAGCCGGCGGGCTCGCCGGTACAGCTTGATCAGCGGGGCGTGGTTGGTGTTCAGGTTGTGGCACACGTCCGGGTAGACACACGACGGCAAGCGACACGCGGCTTCGATCTCGGTGCTCTTGCACGCGAGCCGGTACATGTTGGCGGTCGGGCCGCCCAGGTCGGAGATGACCCCGGTAAACCCGGGGGTGACATCGCGAATGCGTTCGATCTCTCGGATGATCGAGTCTTCCGAGCGGCTCTGGATGACGCGCCCCTCGTGTTCGGTGATCGAGCAGAATGTACAGCCGCCGAAACACCCGCGCATGATCATCACCGAGAACCGGATCATCTTGTAGGCCGGAATATCGCCGTCGTAGGAGGGGTGAGGCACCCGGGTATAGGGCAGCTCGAACACCGCGTCCATCTCCGAGGTGGTTAGCGGAATCGGTGGCGGATTGATCCACACATCGCGCTTGCCGTGGCGCTGAACCAGGGCGCGCGCGTTGCCCGGGTTTGCTTCCAGGTGAAGCACCCGCGACGCGTGGGCGTACAACACCCGGTCCGACTTCACTTGCTCGAACGACGGCAGCCGGATCACGGTGCGACTGCGGTCGTGTTTGGCGCGGCGCAGCTGGACCAGCTTGGGCGGGGCGGGGGCGTCGCTGGCGCAGGCGGCGTCCGCCGGTTGCTCCATGGCATACGGATCCGGGGTGGGCGTGATTTCGCCGGGGCGATCGACCGACGTGGAGTCGAGCTCGGCCCATCCTTCGGGCAGCTGGTTTTGTACGAACGCGGTGCCGCGCAGATCGCGAATCGATGAGATCGGTTCGTCCGCGGCGAGGCGGTGGGCGAGCTCGACCAACGCGCGTTCGGCGTTGCCGTAGACCAACAAGTCGGCCTTCGAGTCCAGCAGTACCGAGCGGCGCACCTTGTCGGACCAGTAGTCGAAGTGGGCCTGGCGGCGCAAGCTGGCCTCGATACCGCCGACCACGATAGGCACATCGTTGAACGCTTCGCGACAGCGTTGCGCGTAGACGATCACGGCACGGTCCGGGCGTTTGCCATATGCGCCGCCGGGCGTGTAGGCATCGTTGCGTCTGATCTTGCGGTCGCTGGTGTAGTGATTCACCATCGAATCCATGTTGCCGCCGGTGACCCCGAACATGATGTTGGGGCGGCCGAGGGCGCGGAACGGTTCGGCCGATTGCCACTCAGGCTGACTGATGATGCCGACCCGAAATCCCTGGGCTTCGAGCAGACGGCCGACGATAGCCATGCCGAAGCTCGGGTGGTCGACGTACGCGTCGCCGGTCACGATGATGATGTCGCAGCTCTCCCAGCCGAGCTCGTCCATTTCCTCGCGGCACGTGGGCAGGAACGGCGCGATGCCGAACCGGTGCGCCCAGAACTTGCGGTGCGAGAAGATGTTTTGCGCGGTTGCGCGGGACATAGCCCCAACCGATAGCACAGGGCCCCCTCGGGGCGGTACCGTAAAAGCGGTGCCGGTCGATTACCTACCATCTGCCGTTATGGAAGCGTTCCCCGTGCTGCGGGAATTCGCCGGCGCTACCGAGGCCGCGGCGGATTGCTCGAACTGTGTGATGGTGCCGCCTCAGGTGCCCGCCGACCACCCCAGGGCGTTCAACCCCGACACGCGCTGCTGCACCTACTACCCGGATTTGCCGAACTTTCTGATCGGCCGTGCTCTGGCCGGTGAAGGCGCACAGGCCATGGCCGCCGAGCTGCTGGCCTGCGGCAGCCGGCTCAGCGCCTGGGGCATCGAGCAGCCCCAAGACGTGCCCAACCCGACCGGCGAGCGCTACGGCCGCGACCTGTCGGCACGCTGTCCGTACTGGGTGGGGGGCCAACACGCGTGCGCGATTTGGGCCGAGCGCAACGGCGTATGTCGAACCTGGTTCTGTCGCTACGACCAGGGCAGGGCGGGGCGCCAGCGCTGGTACCGGTTGATGCTGCTGCTCGAGTGGATCGAAACCGCGCTGGCCAACATCTGTGTCGAGGCGGGACAACCACCGACGGGGGACGTTTCCGAGGCTACATGGCATCAGTGGTTCGCGTGGTGCGCGGACTTCGTATCCACTGTGGGTGTCGACCAAATCCGAGGCGTCTACGACGACATCATCGAAGGTCGCGTCAATGATGTGCGCGAAGCGGTGGCCGCGAGACCCGTCGACCTGCCCGACGTCGTCGTTCCGGACATCACCCGCGCGACGGGGACTGCCGATGGGCTCGCCCTGGAAGGCTACTCGAGCTTCGACTGGGTCGACATTCCCACCGGCGGGTTGCGCTTGTTCACGGCGATGGATGGTGTACGCACCTGGCGAGAAGCGGCTCGCACCAGTGATATCGATACCGGGGTGGCCGAGGCGATGGTCCGCGAGCTGTATCGAATCGACATTTTGAAAGCGTTGCACCAGGAGCCGGCGCCGCGGGTTCCCGTCGACCAGTTGCCACCGGTCCTCGAGCCGTCGGCGGCTTTGCCGATCGTGCACGGCGGCAAGGTGTGGATTCAGGGCGCGTCGCGAATGGGTTCCGTGTTGGCTCCGCTGTCGGTGTTCGGTTTGCTATCTCGCCTCGACGGCGACACCCCGTGGCGCGATGCGCTGGCGACCGCCCGGGTCGACGCTCCAGAGTTGGACGAGCAGCTGGTCGCTGACCTGTATCAAATCGGGGCATTGGCTGGGTCTGTCGATTAGGTAGTATGGTGACGGGGGTTTGGTGACGACTGTCGACACGTGGACTAGGTGTCCGGGGGTGGGGGATTGGCCGACGCGGCAACATCGCGATCAGGCATTTGGGTTCGAAGTCGCGGTGCCTCAGGCGTGGACCGAGCCCGAGTGCGAGGAGAACGAAATCGAGCGCACGTGGTTGTGCCGTGGGCCAAGCGTGTGCGATTGGCTCGTCGTGTCGTTGGTCAACGCTGGAGACTACGACCACGTGCTCACCGACTGGCTGGAACCATTGCTGCGCACCGTCGTGCTACCGACTGCGAGTCCCAAGCAATGGATCGATACCGCGAACATGCTCGATTGGTACAAGCACGAGCTCGACGAGACCGCGCCACTGCTCGAACGCTTCCGCTGCCAGGAAGCCTACGCCTACCGCGGCCTGGCAGCCGTGATCGAAAATGGTGGTAGGCCGCAGCTGTGCCGGGTCTACACGTTGTTACTGCGCCGCGGACCGTGTGCTTGGAAGGTGAGTCTCGGCCTGGCGAGCGAGTGCCCGCCAGGGATTCCCGAGTCGATGATTACCAACAGCGATCACGTACGCGCCGCTGCGGTGTTTGCCGGGCTGGGTTTCAGCGACGACGTGGTCGCTATAGGAAGATGAACGACGTGTGGAAGCGTCCCCAGCGTTTGCTGCGGATACCGCGCTTGTAGCTGGGGTAGTAGGCCTTGCGCCCGCGGGTGATGCGGATGCGCACGATACCCCCCGCTCGGCCGATACGGCCCGCGTGCAGTGCAGCTTTGCACACGCCGGAGTCGATGGTGTAGAAACCGCTGCCCCACACCGCTTTGGTCAGCCGTCGTGGTGCCGGTCGACAGCGGTAGGTCAGCACGGTGCCGAAGCGGCCGCGGTAGGCGCGTGGGGCGTGTAGCCAGCCGATGTTTCTGGCGGCGACCCTGGGACGCATGGGGCGCACGGCCGGTTGAGCTGGTCGTGCCACGACGCCGCCCAGAGGGCGACCGCGGATGACCCGGAAGCTGGTGTGGTAACGGCCCCAGCGCAGGCTGCGCTTGCCGTAGCGGCGGCTGCCGACGTAGCGGGAGCGGCCGGGGATGATGCGGATGGTGACGTAGCCGCCGGCCCGGGTGAGGCGACCGCTGTGCACGCCGGCCCAACACACGCCGGAGTCGATCGTGTACGGGTTGCTGCCGTAGACGGCTTTTGATCTGCGCCCGCGCAATGGCGGACAGCGAAACGTGATGGTGCGGCCCATTGAGCTGCGGTATGCGCGCGCGTTTGTGAGCCAGTTTGCCGAGCGTGCCGGTTGTGCGTTGGCCACGTCGGCCGAAATCAACACAAACGCCGCCGCGGCTACGATGCTTAGCCTCGTCAACATGTTCCCCCCTAGGAAGTTGTCTGTTAGTCGCTTGGTTTAGCGACGCTGAAGTCTACGCCAAAAACCTTGACCGCGTAGATGTAATCAACAGTGTCGTCCGGGTTGCGGAAGTCATGCTGCGTATCCGCCTGGTTGACGAACATGTCGCCGCGCGAAAAAAGTGCACCGTCGGCATCGACGCAGGCGCCTTGCAGAACCAGGTTGGCTTCTTCGCCCGTGTGTAGGTGCCAGGGAAATTCGGTGCCGGGTTCGACCCTTACGAATCCGGTGTCCGCGCCAGCGCATGCCGGGCCGGCGGAAAAGTGAATCAGTGCTGTTCCGGGGCCGGGGCCGGTCTCCCACTTGGACGGATCATCTACCCAGTCGAGGAGCTCTTTGGCGCGAGCCACGGTGACATCGAACATCGCCGCGAACTTGTCGGCGAATCCGGCGAAGCGGCCGCGGCGGCTCCCTGCCAACAACCGGTCCCGAGTGTCAGCGGACGGCGCCACCGGCTCCAGGGCAAACGCCAGGTCTGCGAGTGCGGCATTCAGCGAAGCCAGCTCCGCCGCGTGGTTGGCGTCGTTGTCTGCGAGCTCGCGGGCGCGCGCCAGCTCCGCATCGTCGTCCAGGGTGCCGAGGGCGTACTCAGCTAACAGGCCGGCTACTTCGTTACTGCTCATACATCACCTGCGGGTTTGAGACTCTCGCGCAATTTGTTGAGTGCCGCCGCGACCCGGGACTTCACCGTGCCGATTGGCAGCTGGAGTTTTTTGGCAATCGCACTCGATGACAAGCCGCCGAAGTAGGCCAACTCGATGACCTGGCGTTGTGGTTCTGGCAGAGCCATCAGTGCGGCGCACGCGCGATGCTGATCGGCGGTGCGGCTCGGGTCGTCCGCCGATATGCGTTGGGCAAACGACTCGTCGAGCTGAACCGAGCGCGTGCGACCAGCGCTGCGGCAGCGATCGAGGGTGCGACTTCGCATGCGCACGAACAACCACACGCGTACGGAGCCGCGCTTCGGTTTATAGTCGCCGGCGCGCCGCCAGACTTCCATGAACACGTCGTGCAGAACGTCTTCGGCTTCGCGCTGATCGCGCAACATGCGCATGGCGATCGCCAACATCTGCTGGGAGTAGCGGTCGTACAGGGTCGCTAGTGCATCGCGATCGCCACCGGCAATTCGGCGTACGACGTCCGCGTCCTCGCTCTTGCTCAGTGCCGCATCGCCCGCCGCGCCCATTCCAGCGTGACGCTAGCAGCGCTGCTCGACCGCGTCAACGACTGCGTCCCACAACGAGATGCGCTGTGTGCGCTGTGTCTCGTCTGCCGGACTAGTCCACGGCGAAGCAGTAGATCCGTCCGGCTCCGGCGGTCGCTTGTAGGCCGGCTTGGTGGCACTGCGACAGGTGGGCGGCGTTCCACGAATCGCCGGGGTCCCAGTCCACGTGGCCGACCGCGGCCCAATCGTTTTCGTCGTTGCTCGTCCACTCCTGACAGGTGGCGCCGAGTGGATCGATGCGACCTTCGCTGTCGGAACCGGTGAGGATGTCGTGCTCGCCGTCGGGCACGATGTCTCCGTATTCGGTGAGCGCGAGGTCGTTGGGGATCTGTGCCTCGTGCAGATTCTCGACGTCGGTCGCCACCAGGGTTCCGTTGGCGTTGTACCAGGGGCCGTCGCCGATGCGGTCCCGGGCGTCTTCGGCAAACGTGCTGAGATACGCCCGCCAGGTGCGATCGCCGGCATTGACGTCCCAGGCGAGAGAACGACAGCGCGCGTCGGCGCCGGCCAGCCCGTCCAGGTTGCCGCCTTGTGCCCCGGTGCCCACGCTGGCGACGAAGAAACTCATCTCGCCGGTCGGTGTGGCGTCGGGAGGTAGATCGAGCGGTGCATCGGCTTGGCCCGCAGCGTCGACCGCCGGGGTGACGACCAATCGCGCGTCGGCTTCGTCGCCGGCATCGGCGGCGACCTTTTCCGTGACGCTGCCGCAGCCAGCGGCGGAACCAATAACCAGGATAAGACTCAGTGTTCGAATCATCATGACGCCTACAAGAGCAAACGCCATACCGTCGCTAAGCCTACGGAATGCGTCGGCACGAGCGCAGGAGCCCCGGGGTGTCCCAGTGGGGCGTCAGGGCTGGGCGACGTCGAAGCACAGGTCGATCACCGCGACCCAGCGCACGTTGGGAACGTCGCCGCTGATCTCGATGGCGACGTCGGGGTTGCCGGGCAGGTAGCCGGCCAGGTCCAGGTTGGGATTGCCATCCAGGGTCACGCTGGCGTCTCGCGATGACACGGCTACCTCGCTGATCGGTACCGCGGGCTGGTTGCGCGGTGCCAGCTCGACGCGCACGCGATTGGCAAAGCCGAAGTTGGTCAGGCCCGGTCCGGTGGACACGACCGCGCTCTCCATGGTCACGCGACTGGTGGCCGCGACATCCAGGTCGAGATCGAGTTGAGCCAAATCCAGGCTTGCCCGCGCGGTGTTCGAGGTGCTGCCTTCGAACACCAACGGCGCGTCGTACACGCATACGCCCTCGAGCTTGGGATCACCGATCTCGGGGTCGCTGAAACACGCGGTCGCGAGCACCGCGACGAAGGTAAGAACGAACAGCCGCATGTCAAAAGAACGCGATCAACCCGACGCGCGCAGCGGGGCTCCACACGCGCAGGGTTGTCCGCGTGAACACATCGACCGCCGGCGTCATCGACGACGGCGAGTTTTGTGATTCGCGTAGGTGGAGCTCGCTACTGATGTAGCTGGCGCCGGCTTGCAGGTAGAACGCGGTGGTTGCGCTGCCGACGCGTAGACCAACCGAGGCGTTGTAGAAATTGTAGCTGAAGCTATCGAGCTGGGCGTCGTCCAGGGCGTCTTGCGCCATGGCCTGCATCCAGCCTTGGGCGTTGCCATCGAAGTAGTGACCGAGCTCGAAGGCGAGGAACGGGCTCGTCGAGCCGCTGCCAGCGTGCAGGCGAACGCCGCCGCGAATCCCGGTGGACACCGCGTTGTGGCCCAGGCCCGCGTGCAGTCTGATGCGCGGACTGACCCGGGTGAGCACGCTCGCCATGAAGCCATCGGGCAGCCCGATGTCGGTCATCACGCCGATGCGCGATGACGAGGTGGCGTCGTCGGCAAGCGCTGGCGCGGGAGTCATGGCGATGGTCGCGAGGGCGGCCAGGACGGGTAAGGCTTTGGGGAGGATTGTCGCGTTCATCGAATAGCGCACAACCCGGCAGCCACTAACGAAGCAAAGCGTGGGCCAGGGAGGCGGTTACCAATATCAGCTGCTTGAGCGGGCGCCGCGGCGCCGATCGGGGAGCCGCGCACTCAGGTGGGGGGCGGCTACTCCTCTGGCCGGCAGCCCCCAATTTCCGTCCCTTGGTCCGGACTGGCTACTTGGGTGGCCGGTCGATGGGGTTTCCACTGCAACCCGAAGTCTCGCTGATCGAAAGCGGACACCTAATGATCGCGGTCCGTTGCGACGCCGCCAGAACCAAGGTGCGAGCGCCGAACATGGCACAAAAGCTGCGTAGTGCACGGGCAGGATGCGAAACCTGATTACGACCACAAGCCTGCTCTTCACCTTGCCGCTCATGGCCTGCATGGCCGACGGCGATCCTCAAAAGGACGTCAACAACGATCCGCCGTTGTCCGACGTCGATACCTTGTTCGCCGATGCGCCGGCCAACGATACGTTGCCAGACGAGAACAAGGCCGATGCCCAGTACCCGGAGCAGTACACCGGTCCGATTCAATGGCAATCGCCGGTCAAGAGCCAGGGACGCCGCGGCGTGTGCTCGATCTTTTCGACCGTCGCCTTGATGGAGCACCTGTACATCAAGGAAGGCAGCATGGCCAACCCGGACTTCTCCGAGCAGTACCTGCAGTGGTCTGCCAAGGAGCAGGTGCGGTCGTTCCGCAATACCTCCGGTTCCAACGCGCGCTCCAATCTTCAGGCGATCAGCCAGTACGGCATCGTCCTCGAAGGCGATGACCCCTACGAGACCAACCAGTGGGGCCCCAGCGACGACGCCGAGTGTGAAGGCGACGAGATGCCCACCAAGTGTTACACCAATGGTTCCCCGGACGAGACGGCGATGGCCGCTCGCAAATGGAAGCTGCCCCGCGGTCGTTGGCTCAACACCAACAGCATCAAAGCCCACATGCACTCCAAAGATCAGGGCGTGGTCGTCGGTCTCACCTTCTTCTATCAGAGCTGGAACCACCGCCGCAGCCAGCTGCCCACCGACCGCGGTTACTGGGCCAAAGGCTACGTGCTGTACCCCAACGACAAAGACAAAGAAATCTCCCTCGAGAAGCGCGCGGGTCACTCGATTCTGCTCGTCGGTTGGGATGACACCCTGGAAGTCCAGAAGGTCGACGAAGAGGGCAACAAGATCGTCGATGACGAGGGCAACCCGGTCATGGAAAAAGGTTTCTACGTGTTCAAGAACAGCTGGGGCACGGGTAGCTTCGGTAAAGACAACCCCCATGGCGACGGCTACGGTTTCATCTCGATGGCCTACGTTCACCGCTACGGCTCCGCGTACGTCAGCAACGTTCCGCAGCTCAACCTGAGCGAGAGCTGTGATGACGGTACCGACGACGACTTCGACGGCGCCGTGGATTGCGACGACAGCGACTGCGCCGACGCCCTCGAGTGTCAGAGCGGCGACCTCGAGGCGGTGAGCTTCGAGAGCAGCCACGCGCCTCTGTCGATTCCCGACAACGATCCGGTCGGTATCCACAGCGACATCACCGTCGAGCGTAGCGGCACCGTTCGCAAGCTCGAGGTCGAAGTTGATATTACTCACACCTACCGCGGCGACCTGCGCGTCATCCTCGACCACGACGGTCAGTCCATCGTTCTTCAGGACCGTAGCGGCGGCGGTGTCAACGACCTGCAGAAGACCTTCGAGGTCAGCGAGCTGCTCGGCGGCGAGATGAACGGTGAATGGCGCTTGCGCGTCGAAGACCGAGCCGGCGTTGATACCGGTAGCCTCAACAGCTGGAAACTCAGCATCGTCACGGACCGCCAACAGTAGCTAACATCTGGTTCAAACCGGCATCGGGCGGAGCATTTGTGGCCCCCGGTGCCGGTTTTCGTTTCGGTTGCAACCACGAGCAACTATGCTGCGGCAGATGTTTCGCCGGGTTTCGAGTGTGCTGTCTGTGTGTGTATTGTTCGCCTGCGGTAGCGGGGGCGGGGGAGAGGACCAGCCCGACGCGAGCGCCAGCGCCAGCGATGCCAGCGCGATCCAGTGCACCCAGACTCTCGAGATCGGTCACT
>SPJJ01041973.1_pt1 | contig 12218 bp, 10 predicted proteins | sample 3741741 | NCBI WGS metagenome assembly SPJJ01 (sample SAMN10925908, study PRJNA522277) | cold seep metagenome | isolation source: Elba SIP-enriched marine methane seep metagenome, extraction at timepoint T1 | place: Italy: coast of Elba, Mediterranean Sea | collected 2014-05 | reverse complement strand
GGGGCAGGTAGGCGGAGACCTCGACCCCCCGGCCCATGCGCTCGGCCGCGTCGGCGAGGGTGGCCACAACGGCCGCGAAGGCCGCCAATACCGTCAACGCGGCCGCAATGGTGACCACCGCCACCAGCGTGACGCCGAAGGAGCGCACGGAGACCGAGACGGCCTGCCTCAGCACGTATCGCAACTTGGGCAGCACCGCCCCTGCCATACTACGCAGCCCCGCTGGACGCACGTGGGTTGCGGCCCCACCCTCGTTTCGGGTACGCGCAGCCCATGCGTGCTCGATTGCTCAGCCTCGCCCTGCTCGCCGGCCTTTGCGCCTGCGCCAAAACCGCGCCGCCGCCGGCGACCCCCGCTTCCACCCCGGCCGCGGTACAAGCCGCGCCGAAGGCCCAAGCTGCGCCCGCAGATACGCCGGCGCCCCAGCCCGAGCCCGAAGTAGCGCCCACCACCGCGGCCACCTGCACCACGGCCAAGGACTGCCGCACGTTCTCCAACTACTGTGAGGGCTGCGCCTGCCAGGCCCTGCCCGCGGGCGCGACGGACCCGGTGTGCCCGGGCAAGATCGTGAGCTGCATCGTGGACCCCTGTAAGTTCAAGGCCCTACAGTGCGTCTCCGGGGCCTGCGTGCTCGGCGACCCGGAATCCTAATTGACCCAAAGCCCACGCCCGCGCTCCGATGCGGGCGATGCTGCGACTCCCCCCCTTCGAGGTCGCTGAGCCCGCCTCGCTCGACGAAGCGGTGCAGATCCTCGCGGCCCACGACGGCCGTGCCCGGCCCATGGCCGGCGGTACGGACCTGATGCCCAACATGAAGCACGAGGTCACGGTGCCCGAGGTCGTGGTCGGCCTGTGGCGCATCCCAGGCCTCAAGGGCATTCGACAAGAGGACGGCATGCTGCGCATCGGCGCGCTGACCACCCTTCATGACGTCGCCCAAGATCCGCTGGTGCAAAGCCACTTGCCCGCGCTGGCGGAGGCCGCGGCACAGATCGCCGGGCCCCAGCTGCGCCGCATGGGCACCATCGGCGGCAACGTCTGCCTCGATACCCGCTGCGTCTACATCAACCAGAGCTACTTCTGGCGGCAGGCCCTGGGCTTTTGCCTCAAGAAGGACGGCACGGTCTGCCACGTGGTGAAGTCCGGAAAGCGCTGCGTGGCCGCGGCCAGCAATGACAGCGCGCCCGTGCTCACGGTGCTCGGCGCGGTCTTGTTGGTGCAAAACGCCAAGGGCATCCGGGAGGTGCCGCTGGCCGACTTCTACGTGGCCAACGGCGAGTTCAATCAAAAGCGGGCCCCTGATGACCTCGTGACCGAGATCTTGGTGCCGATGCCCAAAGCAGGCACGAAGATGGCCTACACCAAGCTGCGCACCCGCGCGGCCATCGACTTCCCCGAGCTGGGGGTCGCGGTCCGGGTGGTGCCTGCCGACGACGGCACCATCGCGCAGCTGAACCTCTGCGTGACCGCCTTGGCCGCCAAACCCAAGGTGGTGGAGGTCGATCCCAGCATCTACCAGGGCAAGACGCTCGACGCGGAGGTCATCGAGGCCGTCGCCAACCTCGCCTACAAGCGCTGTAAGCCGCTCACCAACATCGTCAGTGATCCGGCCTACCGCCGCGAGATGGTGCCGGTATTTGTGCGAAGGGCCCTGCGCAAGGCGCTCGAGCGGAGCGCTCAGTGACATGCGACGGCTCGTCCTGCTGTTCGCGTTCGGCCTGCTGAGCTGCGGCTCCGAGCACCCCGAGGGCGTGGGCGCCCCCTGCACTAAGGGTAATGACTGCGACGCCCGGGCCGCTGTGGCCTGTGTCATACCTTGGCCCGGTGGCTACTGCACCGAGGTCAGCTGCACGGTTGGTTCTTGTCCGACGGGAGCCCGCTGCGTTACGGGCATCGACTTCGACGATGTTGCCTTCGATGCCTTCTGTCTCCAGACCTGCCAGCAGCAAGCCGATTGCCGGGATGGCTACCGCTGCGTGGACGTCAGTCTCCCGGAGCGCGTCTGTGCGCCGGGGGCTACCTAAGCTCTTCGTCCTGCTGCTGAGCCTGAGCGCCTTTGCGTGCGATGGCCCCTGCACCAACCTCGCGGAGCAAATCTGCAGCTGCGAGCCCAACCGCACAGAAGAGGACGCCTGCCTGCTCAAAGTGCAGATCCGCAGCGACACCCCGGTCAGCCAGTCCGAGGCCGACCGCTGCGCGGAGCTGCTGCCCCTGTGCACCTGTGAAGACCTCGTCGCAGAGAACTACGCCGTCTGCGGCATTTCGAACGGCCCCGTGGCCCTATCCCAGGAGAACTAAAGCTGTGAGTCTTGATGTCAGCCCCCACCTCGAAGCCGCCCTCGCCCAGTCCCAGGACGCGCGGGGCATCTCCAGCATGGCCCAGGGCCTCATGGGCAGCTCCATCCTGCGCATCGCGGGACAGGTGAAGGCCAAGATCGCGGCCGGCGAAGACGTGCTGAACCTGACGGTCGGCGACTTTTCGCCCACCGAGTTCCCCATCCCCACTCAGCTGCGGGACGGAAACATCGCGGCGCTCCAGGACGGCCAGAGCAACTATCCGCCCGCCACCGGTGTGGTCGCGTGTCGTGAGGGTGTGCAGGGCCTCTTCTCCCGCCACATGGGCCTCGACTATCCGCTGGATTCCATCCTCATCGCCGGCGGCGCGCGCCCGATGATCGCGGGAAGCTACCTTGCGCTGATCAACCGTGGGGACAAGGTCGTCTTCGGGCTGCCGTCTTGGAATAACATCTACTATTGCAACATCACTGGCGCCGAGCCGGTGGCCCTGCCCACGACCCCGGACAACCGCTTCTTCGTGCGCAACGAGGACCTGCTGCCGCACCTCGCTGACGCGCGCATGCTGGTCCTCAATACGCCCCAAAACCCCACGGGCACCGTCATGGAGGCAGAGGTCCTCAAGGATATCTGTGAGGCGGTGGTGGCGGAGAACCGGCGGCGCGCAAACAGCGGACGCCCGGCGCTGTACGTGGTCTTCGATCAGATCTACTGGCTGCTGACCTTCGACGGCATTGAGCACCACAATCCGGTCAGCCTCGTGCCCGAGATGGCGCCCTATACCATCTTCGTTGATGGCATCAGCAAGGGCTTCGCGGCCACTGGCCTTCGCGTCGGCTGGGCGGTGGGCCCACAGGACGTCATCCGTAAGATGGGCGCCATCCTGAGTCACCTCGGCGCCTGGGCCCCAAAGCCCGAGCAGATCGCGACGGCGGCCCTTCTCAACGATGACGCCGCCATGAAGACCTATCTCGACGGCATGAAGCAGCAGGTGGGCGCGCGCCTGAGCGTGCTCAGCGACACGATGCACACCTTGAAGGCCGAGGGCTTCGACGTCGACGCCATCCCACCCCAAGGTGCAATCTACCTTTCAGTTCGCCTCAACCTGCAAGGTAAGAGCACACCCTCAGGACAGGTGCTGAAGACGGACGAGGATGTGCGCTGCTTCTTGCTTGAAGAGGCCGGCGTAGCCTTGATCCCCTTCTCCTGCTTCGGCGTTCAAGGCGATATTGGTTGGTTCCGCGCCTCGGTCGGCACCGTGAGCGTCGCCCAGTGCGAGAGCATCGCCGGCCGCTTGCGTGCGGCCTTCAGTCGGCTATCCTGAGGCTGTATGCGCCTCGCGTCGGTCAGCATTGTCCTCGCGACGGGGCTGACCGGCGGCTGCTTTAACGGCGCCGACCTTCTGCCACCAGACGTCGCGGCCGCTCACAGCGCCCTGTGGATCCAAGATCTGGGTACAGCGCGCGCGCGTGCTGTATTCTTGGAGCCCGATCAGCAGCCTACGGTTGTTGATCGCAGCCGGCCCCTGCACCTGCTCGCCTTCGACTGGCGCCCCGACGGCCTCATGGAATTGGGCACGCCCTTCGGGTCAGTGCGCACTGTGCACAACCAGCCGTTGCCGCCACCGCTAAAGGCCTACGCCTGGCTGCCCAACCAAGAGCGGGCCGAGGTCCAGCTCGACGCGCTCACCCTGCAGAGCTTCGGGCTGCCCTTGCCCGACATCGACGCCTGCGCCCTGCAGGGCGGCTGCCTCGCCGCGGAGGGGGTGCACCGATGCGTCACCCCCTGTCCCGCAAGCCAGCCTGCGCCGCCCCAGCAGGTGGACTTTGAGTGCCCGGCGCACTGGCTGCCGACACCCGGCCCACCGAACAGCGGGCTGAGCCTCTGCGTCCCGCCGGTGCATGACGCCGTAGACTGCGGCCCCGACGAGTACCAGGGCCCGGGACCTCAGTGCCAAGCCCTCGCGGATTGTGGCTCTGACGGCGCGCTGTGGCCCCAGGCTCCCGCCGGCTCAGGGCCGGTCGTCTATGTTGACGATGACGCGCCCGCCAATGGGGATGGTTCCGCGCAGCGGCCCTTGGGCGAGCTCACCTCGGCGCTGGAGATCGCCGGCGCCCGAATCCTCCTGGCCCCTGGCGAGTATGAGAGCCCCGAAGTCATCAGCAACCCCGGCGCTCAGATTGTGGGCCGCTGCCCATCCCAAACGCGAGTGACCACCGGCCGCACGATGCTGGTGGCACAAGGCCCGCTTTCGCTGGCCGGCCTGCACATCGAGCTCGGTACGGCGTCGCTTGGGAACGCACCGGGGCAGGCGCTCACCCTGCGCGGCGTATACCTCGAGGGCTCGCTATCCGCCTTGACTGTCCAGGGCCCGCTGAGCGCCCAAGGCCTCAAGGTGCGGGCCTCCCTAGGGATTACGGTCCGCGCGGGCAGCGCAGAGGTGGTGGGTTTTGACTTTGTGGGTGATCAAGCCCTGCTTTGTGAAGGTGGCGCAATCTCACTTGACGAGCTGCGCGCCGAGGCCCTGCAGGCTGAGGTCCCCACATTGTCACTGAACGGCTGCCGAGCCGCGACACTCAAGAACATGCACATCGAGGCCTCCAAGGACCACGCCGTGACCGTGAATCAGCACCCGATCGATCTGACGATCGCAGACGCGATCATTACGGCCGGGCGCAAAAATGGCGTCGACGTCGCGAACATCTCGACGACCACCGTGAGCAGCCGGCTCGACATGCGGCGGGTACTCTTCGACAACGTGGCAGATCAGGCCGTGAAGATCCGAGGCATGGATACGGTGGCGAACCAGATCGTGGTGCTGAATACGCGAGGCACGGCGGTGGAGCTTCGTCAGGATCCTGTGCAATCCAACTCCGTGCAGCTTAACAACCTGTGGGTGCGCGGAAGCGGTGAGCACGTCGTGCGGGTCGGCCGCACGGATACACCGGCTACGCGCACCACGGTCGAGGGCCGCAACTGGGTCATCGAGGTCGCCGGCCCGCGCTCAGACCCCGGCTCGATCTTAATGGTGCGGGATGGCGTGCAAGTCGACCTGCAACAGGTCTACCTCGCCGCGGATTCCGGCATCGCGATAGAGGTCGCCTGCGCCACCGGCACGGTGGAGGACCTCATCATCTTGGGAGGCGATGAGACGGCGATAAAGTCCCAACCGATCAATGAGTTCACCGTGCGGCGCATGCAGGTTCAGGAACGGCAGAGCACAGACAGCCTCCGCAATTTCGGCGTGCGCCTGGAGACAGATCGCGGCTGCGGGCGCGCACGAACCACGCTTGAAGACGTCTCTTTGGCCCAGTGTGATGGCTGCGGCGCCGGGCTCTTCATTGTGGACGGCACCGCCCTAAGGGGCACACGAGTGCATCTGAAAGGCTTCTTGCGCGCAGTAGACGGGACCGAGGGTGGCGAGCTTCTCATGGCTGGCGGCAGCATCGAGGGCAACCGACAGGGGGTCGTTCTACCGACCCTGTTGGGGGTGCACGACCGCGTGCGCGGGGTCCACTTCGACAATGTGCTGAATGTTATCGAACAGCCCTAATCGCCTTGCGGGCTGAGTCCCCGCTCACCCGGCGGCGCGGACCATCCAGGACATGAAGTCCTCACGCTTGGGCGGGTTGCTCATCCAGCTCGTATCGGGCTCAGGCAGGGCCATCGCGGCCTGGGCGGCCAGCCAACCCTCGGGCAGGCGGAACGAGGCCTCCCGACCTTTTTGAGTAATCCAGGTGAGCCGCTTGGCCGCATCGCCCGCCGCGGCCAGCTTGGCCGTGACCTCAACATCACGCGCGCAGTAGGCCAGGACCTCCTCGTGACGTCCGTCGGCCCACATCTGCGGGGCCTCAGCGCCGCTGACGCCCTCGGTCTTGCCGCCCAGGCCCATGCCCTCACAGGCGGCCTGAAGACCGAGGAAGTGGCCACGCGCGCAGACCACGTGGAACATCATGTCGACGTGGTTCTTGGCCAGCTCCGCGCACTCCGCCCCGGCATCGGCCTCTTCGGCGAGCACGTTGAAGTCAAAGTGCAGGCCGTTCCAGGTCACCAGCGTATAGCCCTCACGCACGTAGCCCTGCAGGTCTTCAACGAGCCCTCGGGCTTGTTCCGGGGAGAGCTGTCCCGCCACGCTGCCGTCGGATTTCTTGCCGGCCCAGGTGCGGGCGATCGAGCCATCCGACGCGCAGGCTGCGGCGCAGCTGATACCCAGTGGCCGATACTGCAGGATGTCCGTGGCCTCATCGGGCAACAGCTTTGCCGTCTCTATGTCGAAGGCTATGAAGCGCCGGGGCATGCGGGACCCTAGCGCGAGTTATGCTCCCTGGCAGGGCCTGAGCACGCCTTTCGCAATCGTGGTGAACCCTGAGGCTGCGCTCCTGCATTGCGCGGGTGAAGGAGGCTGGCCGCGCTTAGCGGCATGGCGCACGTCGCCGCCACGTTCTTGCCCCGGGAGGTCACAGAGCGGGCGATGAACCACACCCGCTGTGTGAGTACAGATAAATATGCGCTGGGAGACGGACATTTTGACCTGGATTCGGGGCGCGACGCACCCCGCGCTCGATGGCCTCATGCTCGCGGTGAGCGTCCTGGCCCCGGTGCTGGCGGTGGGCTCGGTTTTCTGGGTCGCTCACCGCCACGGCCGCCGCGCCGCGTGGGTCGTCGCAGCGGCCTTGGTGGGCTCGATCATCTTGAGCTTGGAGCTGCAGTTCCTGCTGCTGCGAGCCCGGCCCGACCTTGGTCCTCAGGCCTTCTTGGTGCCCACGCCCTCCTTTCCGAGCGGGCACGCCGCGATGGCGGCAGCCCTGGCGACCATCGCCACCTTGGGTGGCACCCGCGCGCAAGCTGCCCTGCTCAGCCTAGGCGCCGCCTTAGTGATGCTCTCCAGAGTCTGGCTGGGACACCATTATGCCTTGGACGTGATGGTGGGCGCGGTCGTGGGCATCTGCATCTCGGCGCTGCTATTTGGCGCCTACCTGTCAAAGGGCGCGGGCCGCCCGCGCTGGGCCTGGTGGCTGTGGCCCCAAGTCGCGGTGGTGGTGCTCGCCAGCGCCTCCGCCTACCTGGGGCTGAGCGCCTTCGAGTGGCTGAAGACGCCCGGCGCGGACAAGGTCCTGCACTTTTTGCTCTTCGGTCTGCTCAGCTTCTTCGTCGTGGGTTGGCTGGCCCGATGGCCGGCCCGGTGGGTCATCACCGTCGTTGCGCTGCTCGCCACCCTCGACGAGCTGCTTCAGGCGCTTTCGCCCATGCGCACCTTCGATCTTGGGGACCTCGTCTGCACCTTAGGCGGGATCTTTGTCTTCGGCGCCGTCGCCGCAGGGCGTTGCCGGGCCTGGAGGGCGCAGCCCCAAGCCGTCGTGGTGCCCTCAACCTGAGCCCTACAGAGGCCGTGAGAAGTCTAGGACCACCATTGTGGTGGGGCCGGAGTCCCAATCAACGAAGGGGCTGAGGAATAGGTAGGCCTTTTCACCCACGATGGCCTGGGCCCACAAGATACTATCCCCGGCCTCGGAGATCACGATCTCGGGACAGATGATATTGGGCGGCACAACGCCTTCACCCGCATCGAGTGCGGACGGGCGGTACCAAAACCGCACCGTGCTCGGCCGGTTAACGATGAGAAATCCATCGGGCAGACTCACCAGCTGGGGATCCGACACTTTATTCTCCAGCTTCGTCTCTATGGTCACGGTCTGACCAATCTCGGTGAACCGAAGTAAGTAGCCATTGTCGGTCATACCGAAGACCCCGCCATAGTTGGCGGCGATACTATCCAGCGTTCCCACCTCCTCTTCAGGCACGTCGTAGGCTGTCGCTTCGCCCGCATCGATGCGAAAGTACTCTCCGGTGCCCGGAACGAGGGCTGCGCTGCGGTCCAGCCCCAGCCAAAGCAAACCACCCTCGCGTGACGAAGGCATCTCGGCCCGCGTCAAGGACAAGGCCGCGCGCCAGCCCCCCCAATAACCCAGCTGCGACAGCGTGCCCGTCGAGCTGAGGGCCAGCAGCTCAGTGGGCGCCGCCACCTCCATGCCGGGGCTGGGGCCCGCGAGGTAGCGCGTCGTCTCGCCATGGCCCAAAGTCTTAGTATTGGCGAAGTTTCCGCTCGGCACGCCGGACCACAGCCGCCCATCATGACCCGATAGCCATGTCACGCCATCGCTGACCTCGACGCCGCTGAGTATGGCATCCGGCGCAACCGGCCCGATGTCCGTGATATCCGTGCCGTCGATCATGTAGCCGTGCCCATCCACAGTCACGGCAAAGACGCGCCCACCAAATTGCGGCAAGGCCACGGTGACCCGCTTATTGCTGGGCATCTGATGGGTGGAGATCTCCAAGGGCCGGCACTGGTTTTCGTCCACCTCGGGAATCGGCAGGTTGAACCGCAGGATCTCCGGCAGCACGGGCACGGCCGCCCATCCGCCCTCATCATCATCACTGACCGTTCTTTGGAAGATACTCTGAGGCTCCTTCGGTCGTTGGCCCTGCTCGACCAGGGTGAGAAATCCCGGCTCAAGCATCAGGCTCGATAAGGGGCGGTCATAGAACATGGCGAAGAACTGGGCTGACGTGCGCCGCTGCTCCACGACGGGCAGTGCCCAGGTTGAGGGGTCGGCGCTGAGGTCAACCGCTGAAACACGAAGGCGCTCATCGTGCCACACCCCGGTCAGCATGCTTTGGGCCGAGTCCGGTGGTGGCGGAAGCTCCAGCGCGACCATCCCAGGGCCGCAGGATGCGGCGAGCAGTACCAGGGGCAGGTGCCAGGACCTCACGGGTCCATTGTACTTGGATTTGCGCCCGAAATCAGGGGCAATGGTGGGGCCGAAAGAGGCCCTGGGATCAGGCACTTAGCCTCATCCCAGGGCGAGGCGGCCAGGCGAAACGTGCGCCTAGGGCCGGTTGAGGGACGCGACTGAGCCGCCCAGGTCCTCGATCGTATCGATCATGATCTGCGCGATGTAGTCGAAGTTATGCGCCCAAGCCGCGGGCTCCTTTTGGCTGTACTGGTAGTTGTACGCCGCCTTGAGCACCCGACCCGTGAAGGACGCGTAACGTGTCGTCTCACCGGCATCGCAAGCCCCGTTGCCGTTGTCGTCCACGAACCAGTAGGGGTACGCGTGGGAGTTATAGCAAATCGAGGTGCCGGCCGCGGTGGCCGCGACCTGCATCTGCAGCAGCACGAGGTCTGACAAGCCACATTGCGCGGGCATGGGGCTCGCCGCACAATCAGAGATCGACTCACCATCTTCGAGGTGACCGATTTCGTCCGCCATAGGCTCCATCGAGTTCCCGTCGCCGTCCACATCGGCCGACCTCGTCATGCCGCGGATGTCCATCACGTCCGTCACGTTGTCATGACAGGGCGAGCAACCACCGGCATCAAAGGTATCCGCAGGCACGAACGAGTGGTTATTGCCCACGGGGTTGTGGCAATCGACGCAGGCGTTGCCGCCCAGGTGATTGGCCGCGCCCGCATAGGCCTTGTTCGCATACTCATATCCGACGTTGGCAGCGACGCCCACCACAGTGCCGGCGGCCGGCTTGTAGTGCACATTGCTAAAGCGCAGGCTGGACGAGACCGTGTCCATATCGGCGACGTTCGCAGAAGCGATTGTCGAGACGATGGACTGCCCGGACGCACGACCCGAGTGGCACTGGCCACAGAGGTTTGAGCTGACATCATTGGCGCCCGTCTGCAGGTCAACCTCATCACCGCTGGGGAAGACCACCATGCTGGCCTCGCGCAGAGCGAAGTCCGGATCACCGTTGTTGATGTGGCAGGTAGCGCAGTCCAGACCATTGGCCTGCTCTTCAATCGTGGTGCCCACACCGTACTCCAAGAAGAAGGCATAGCCCTCAGAGCCGCTATGGCACTTGGAGCAACGTGCGCTCACGTCCGCGTCCTCATCCCAGTGGCGAGCCGCCTCGCCCGCGCCGTTGAAGTGGCCGGTATCGGTGCGCGCTGTGCCCGTCATGTCAACGGGAGTTGTCATCGCGGAGTTCAGGTCCGTCACAGAGTCGTGCAAGAGCTGAATCATGTACTTCGCGTTGTGGGCAAATCCGCCAGGATCCTTCTTGGCGACCTGATAGTTGAATGCAGCACGCAGCAAGCGCGGGGTCCACGCATCGTACCTGTTGCCATAGTTGGCCTCATCAGGATCGCAGGCTCCATTGCTATTGGTGTCCTTGAAGAAGTAGGGGTACGCCAGGTTATCGTAGCAGATGGCCGCGTTGCCCTTATCCACTGCGTAGGCCAAAATGGCGACCAGCAGCTTGTCTTCGCGCAGCGTCGTAATCTCTTCTGCGATGCCCTCTGTGAGGTTGCCGTCGCCGTCGTAGTCCATGCGCGAGGTCGCCATGCGAATCTCTTTCGGATCGTCAAACGCAGCATGGCAGGTCTCACAGGCCGCCTTGTTGATCTCAAGGCTGTGCGGGTCGTGGCAGCCAACGCAGCTGTCGCGACCTTCAACGTGGCGGAAACGCCAATCGTAGACCTGACCTTCGTACTGATAACCACCGCGCGCCTGGCCGGCCATCACGGTCGCGCCTGCAGCGTAGTAGTGCTGATTGATGAAGGACAGCTCGGCAGAGACCGCGTCCGCGTCCACGCCGGCAGCAAGAATCGAAGCATCAACCTGGTCCGTGGAGCCGCGGCCCTGGTGGCAGGTCATGCAACGCGCTTCACTGCCCAAACCGTCTACTGTAGCTCCCGAGGGGAAGGTCACAGAGGTGAGCGCGATGGCCTCGTTGGTATGGCAAGCGACGCAGGAGACGCCATTGGGCAGAGCGTGGGCCCCGTCAACCGAGCCTGCGGCCGTGCCGTCCGCGCCGAGATAATCAGAGTAGCCCGCCGAGGAGTGGCAACGGGCGCAAGAGGCGGGAACCTCGGCTGGGTCGTCACCGTCCCAGTGACGGAAGGCCTCGGCGCTCCGGTCTGCGTGGCCGGAGCCCGCCCACTGCTCAAAGACCGGCACGTTGATGGTGATGGTGAGTCCAAAGCTCGCCGTGCGGCCCGTATCGGCGCCCTCGGCCGTAATCACCGCGACGCCAACGCTGTTACCCGTGGCGAGACCGTTTTCATCGATCGAGACGACGTCGGGGGTGTCGCTGGTCCAGATGTAGCTGCTGTCGGTGCCGTTGGTGGTGGTGGCCATCAAGGTGGCCGTGCCGCCCAACGGAATGGCGTAGACGCCAGAGATGGTGACCACGGGGTCGCCGCCGATCACGGGCGCGGGGATGACGACAAAGGCGTGGGTGCCGGTGGCCCCAGTCTGCCCACCGGTGACCGTAATCTCGGCCTCACCGGCCGCGACTCCGGTCACCACACCGCTATCATCAACCGTGGCGAACTCGGGTTTTGAGCTGGCCCACGTGTAGGTTGTGTCGCTACCGTTGAGCGTGATCGCGCCCAACGAAGCGGTCATTCCGACCTCGGCGGAGTGTACACCGGAGACCGCGATGGAGATCACTGGCTCCGGGTCACTGTCGCCGCCACAGCCCGCAAGTAGTGCGATAGGCGCCACAAGCCCGCATGCGAGCTTAAAGTTCTTTAGTTTAGGTGAAGTATATGTAGCTCCCACCGATTACCCCTCTCGTTTCATCATTGATAGTTGCCCAGACCGACGGACGATTCGGTCGATTGAGACGTTCGGGACGGTCCCAACTCCCGGGCACTAAACGCAATTCGTACGCCAAGCGGGAATTATTAGCGGAGGCGCGAAATAGTTACCCAACCGTGGCGTTGTCGGCCTTCGCTGCGTTACCGCCTGGCGAAGGCCCGACGCCCACGTTAGATCTGGGGCATGAGCCGTAGCCGATCTCTCGTCGCCCTGCTGATCACCGTGCCCGCGCTCTGCGCCTGGCTCACCACCCCCGCCGCCGAGCCCGATGTGAAGGGCCTGTGGTCCCAGACCACGCCGCAG
>SPJJ01043515.1_pt1 | contig 12234 bp, 7 predicted proteins | sample 3741741 | NCBI WGS metagenome assembly SPJJ01 (sample SAMN10925908, study PRJNA522277) | cold seep metagenome | isolation source: Elba SIP-enriched marine methane seep metagenome, extraction at timepoint T1 | place: Italy: coast of Elba, Mediterranean Sea | collected 2014-05 | reverse complement strand
TTACATCTGGGTGGCGCTGTACGGCCTGCTCTGCACCTCCCTCATCTGGCTGCTGGCCAACGCGGTCTTCACCACCCGCGAGGCCCGCAAAGTCTTTGGTTTCATTGGCACCGGCGGCATCGCGGGGGCGATCCTGGGCGGCACCTTTACAAGCTGGGCGGCGCAGCTGCTCGGCACCGAGAACCTGCTCTTCGTCTGCGCGGCCATACTGCTTGTGGTCATCGCCCTGCTGTGGCGCAGCACGCCGGCCGCTCAGAGCCCGCGCCGCAAAAAGGCCGGCCAGGAGCGCGATGAGGGCCTCACGGGCATTCTTCGCTCGCCGCTGCTGCGCAACCTCGCCCTGACCGCAGGTCTGATTGCAACCATCGCGGTCATCGTGGACATCCAGTTCAACGAGATTGTGGACCGAGCCTACCCAGCCAAGGACGATAAGACCGCCTTCTTTGGCCAGTTCTTCGCGTACCTGTCGCTCTTTGGCTTCATCTTCCAGCTCTTCGTGACCCCGCTGGTATTGCGCTCTGTGGGGGTGGGCGTCGCCATCCTCATCCTGCCTGTAGCGATGGGGCTGGGCTCCGGCGCCATCCTGATCGCGCCGGGGTTGCTCGCCGCGATCATCGCCAAGGGCGCGGACGGCGCCTTTCGGCACTCTATCCACAAAGCGGCCACGGAGGTCTTCTTCCTGCCGGTGCCAGCCGAGAGTAAGAGCCAGGCCAAGCTCTTTTTAGATACCACCATCGACACCGCCTTTACCGGCCTCGGAGCCCTGCTGGTCCTGCTGCTGACCGGACCGCTGGCCATCGCTCATGACAAGCTGTCCTTCGTGACCGTGCCCCTGGTGCTCATCGTGGTCTACGTGGGCACCCGCATGCGAAAGGCCTATGTCGACGCCTTTAGAACCGCGCTCGAAGGCAGGGCCCTCGACCTTGAGGATCTGAGGCTCAACCTCGATGAGGCCGGGATCACCAAGGCCCTGGTGCCCGCCCTGCAGGGCGGAAACGAACGCCAGATCACCTACGCGCTGGGCCTGTTGGGGTCCGTGCGCTCCAAGGCGCTCGTGGCACCTGTGCAATCTCTATTGACGCACTCCTCTGCGGAGGTGCGGTACCAGGCCCTCATCGTTCTACAGCAGCAGCCCGGCCCGATCCAAATCGAGGCGATGCAACAGCTATTGCAAGACGACAATGAGCGGGTACGCCTGGAGGCGATGACCCTGAAGTGCCAGGGCGATGGCCAGCAGTCTACCGACCTGCTTCAGGGCTTTGTGGAGGGTGCGGACCTCGCGCTCAAGGTCGCGGCGATCCGAGTCATCGCGCGCAAAGGTCCCGAGACCGCCCAGGCGTTGCTGACGACCTCGCGCGTCAAGACCCTGCTGAGCGAGGCTCAACGCAGTGTGCCGCTGCGTGCGGCCTTGGCGCGCGCGCTCGCTGGCGCCACGGAGCCTGCGCTATCCGAGCAGTTTTGGCAGCTCGCCCAAGACCCTGCACCCGAGGTCGTGCAGGCCGCCGTGAAGGGGCTGGGAGCCAGCCGCTGCGGCGCGGCGGCGGGATGGCTGCTCGACCGCTTGGAGGATCGTGCGCTTCGACGCGACGCTCGGCAGGCCCTGATTCGCTGTGGCGCGCCGGCGGTGCCTCAGCTGGCTCAGGCCCTTGTTGATACCTCCCGGCCGGAGCCTGTGCGGCGCATGGTGCCTCGTGTGCTCGCAGAGATCCCCCAACAAGAGGCGGTCGACGCCCTGCTGGCTGACCTCGAAAACGCTGAGCCCCAACAGCGCCACCACACGGTGCGTGCGCTCTCCCGGCTGTGCTCGGGCTACGCGCACTTGCTCTTTCCCAAGGACAAGGTCTTTGAGGCCATCCGGCGCGAGGCCCGCACCTATTACGCCGCGAGGCAGGCGGTGCATGTGCTCACGGAGCCCGAGCCCTCGGCGCTCGAGGCCCTGCTGCTCAAGGCGCTTGAGGAGCGGCAGGAGCGCTGTGTGGAAGACATCTTCCTGCTCATGGGACTGCGCTACGATCCCAAGGATATGGCCAATGCCTACCAGGGCGTCATCAGCGACAAGCCCGCGATCCGGGCCAGCGCGCTGGAGTTTTTGGATAACCTGCTCAAAAAGCGGCCGCGCGAGGTGCTGTTGCCGATCGTCGAGCCCCCGCCCATGCCTCGTTTTCGAGAGCGCGCGAAGGAGCTCTTTGGCACAACGATCGAGTCCCGCAACGACGCCCTCATCGAGCTGTTGCAGGGCGATGACCCCTGGCTGAAGGCCTGCACGCTCTACGTGCTCAACGAGCATGAGCGTCAGGAGCTGCAGGGCCTGGTGCGAAAAACGGCGGAGGATCCCCGGCCCTTGCTGCGGGAAGCCGCCCAACAGATCGGCGCGCGCGCGTGACCCTCACGACCGCCTCAACGCCCAACGCGGTGTGGTATATCGGGCGCCTGCGATGCTGAGCCTGGTCGAGAAAGTGATGTTCCTGCAGAACGTCGATGTCTTCTCCCACGTGCCCACCGAGCAGCTGGCCTACCTAGCCGCGATCGTCGAGGAGGTCTCCTGCACCGAAGACGAGCGGCTGTACGGCGAGGACGAGCCCTCCGACTGCATGTACTTGGTGCTCGAAGGCGCGGTGCGCCTGCACCGCGGACCGACCGAGGTCACGACGGCCAAGAGCAAGGAGGCTTTCGGAACCTGGGCCCTGTTTGATGACGAGCCTCGGGTCGTCGCTGCGACGTGCATCGAGCCCACGCATCTGCTCCGGGTCGACAAGGACGACTTCATCGAGGTGCTGGCGGATAACGTGCAGATCACTCAGGGCGTGCTCAAAGCCGTAGTGCGGCGACTGCGCGCGCTGGGACGCGCGGTGCGCCCTCCGCCCTCCCGCGGGTGATACGGGTTTTCCATAGCCGCCGCGATCACAGCCGCGCGCGGGCGACGGTTTGTGAAACTTGGGTCTGGCCTGGTTTTGCGGAGCGGAGTAAGGCCTTTCGGACCCTATGTCGGAACAGGCCGAGACCATCGTCATCGTCGATGACGAGGACATGGTGCTGACCAGCCTCAACGCCTATCTCACTCTTGAGACGGATTACGTGGTGGAGACCTTCTCCTCCGCGACGAAGGCGCTGGAGTTCATCGGTAGCAACCCCATCGATCTGGTCATCTCGGACTATTTGATGCCCGAGATGAACGGGATCAGCTTCTTGGCGAAGGTCAAAGCGATCCAGCCCGATGCCCCGCGCATCATCCTGACCGGCTATGCCGACAAGGAAAACGCCATCAAGGGCATCAACGAGGTGGGGTTGTACCAGTACATCGAAAAGCCCTGGGACAACGACGACCTGCGCCTCGTCATCCGCAACGCGCTCGAGAAGAAGCTGTTGGTCAGCAAGCTGCAGGACAAGATCTCCGAGATCAACCGCGCCTACGGCGACCTGCAGACCATCCAGCAAGAGATCCTCAAGACCTTCGTCTGAGCGCGCGCCGCCACGAAAAGAGCCAGACGCTGGCAACAGGCCTTGCTCAAGGTCTGCCTACTTGCCCCTCGACGTGGTCCGGCTATAAGGGGCGCATCATGAGGCGAGTCATATACGGCGCGGCGCTGGTTGCCGCGATGGCGGGCACTGCGTGCCAGGACAAATCATCTTCCGCTCCCAAGACGGAGCCCAAGGTCGAAAAGACGGCCAAGGCCGTCGTGAAGGGGCCCGACGCCAAGGCGCTGCAAGCCACCGCAAAGGGTGTCTTTGGCACGCCCGCGATTAAGAACTCCAGCGAGGACCCTGCGGTCGAGGCGGCCCGCGTCGCCCTGGGTAAGACGCTGTACTACGATAACCGGCTGTCCAAGAACCACGACCTGTCCTGCAACTCTTGCCACGATCTGGCCAACTACGGCGTGGACGTGCGCGAAAAAGAGGGCAAGCGAACCGCGACCTCCGAAGGTCATAAGGGCCAGTTTGGAGGGCGCAACTCGCCCACAACTTACAACGCCTTCTTCCATGTCGCGCAGTTTTGGGACGGCCGGGAGCCGGACGTCGAGGCTCAGGCCAAGGGTCCCGTGCTCAACCCCGTCGAGATGGCCGTCGCAGACGGCAAGGCCGCAGAGGGCGTGCTCAAGTCGATCCCCGGCTACGCGGACATGTTCAAGGCCGCCTTCCCCGGCGACAAGTCGCCCATCACCTACGATAACTTCGCGATCGCGGTCGGTGCGTTTGAGCGCAAGCTCGTCACGCCCGCGCCCATTGATGCGTTCCTCGGTGGCAAGCTCGACGCCCTGAACGCAGACCAGCTTGCCGGGCTGGAGCTGTTCACAGGCCGCTGCGCCAGCTGCCACATGGGCCCCGGCTTCGGCGGCGCCATGTACCAAAAGCTCGGGCTCATCAAACCGTATGAGACCAAGGACATGGGCCGCTTCGAGGCCACCAAGAACGAGGCGGACAAGTACTTCTTCAAGGTGCCCTCGCTGCGCAACATCGCCAAGACCGGCCCCTACTTGCACGATGGCTCGATCGCCAGCCTGCAGGAGATGGTGAACATCATGGCCACCCACCAGACGGGCCAGGGCCCGCTGAAGGACGGCGAGATGAAGCAGATGTTGGCCTTCCTCGACAGCCTCACCGGCACGATCCCGGCTGAGCTGATCAAGAAGCCTGAGCTGCCTGCGAGCGGCCCCAAGACCCCCAAGCCCGACCCCTCCTAGGCTACGAGGGCCCGGCCCGCTGCGCCGCCACCACATCTGGGCACATGCGCCCACCCGTCAATTGCCCGTCCCTTCACGGAATACTCGACTCCGGCCCATGTCGGTTGTTATGGGCCTTGGCCTCATGATGACCCGCATTCGACGGATGGTTCCCGCCCTTGTCCTCTCGACCGGACTGCTCGCTTGTCAGACCTCTGGTCAGCAGGCGGGCTCTAGCGCCTCTCCCTCTAAGGCAGCGCCCAAGGCCGAGCGTACCAAGAGCATGCCGACCTCCACCTACCTGCCGGCCAAGGCCCGCGAGAAGATCCGTGAGACCATGAAGGCCCACGGCGACGACATGACCGTGCTCATGTGGTCGATCATCTTCCTCGATGTCGATGGCGCCGCCGAGTTCGCCCGCGTGATTCAGGATCAAAAGTGGCTCGAGCGCCCCGCCGATCCCGCCGCAGTGCCCGAGGACGAGCGCGTGCCCGAGCCCATCTACGCGTTACAAGACGACATCATGGCTCGCGCTAAGGCGCTCGCGACCACCGCGGATAACGCCGAAAAGCACGAGGCTGCAGGCCTGGCCGACGCCTTCGCTGGCGTCGCCCGCACCTGCGTGGCCTGCCACGCGGCCTACCTGTACGACTCGAGCGCCGCCGCCACCGCAGCCGATGCGGACGCGGCCGCCGCTACCGAGTAGTCGACCCGCCTGTCATTGATGCCCCTGCGGGGGCCACCCGGGCGGGGGCGGCGGCGCCCCTGGCTGGGGTCCTGCGCCCGGACCCGGCGGCGGATAGTAAGGGTAGCCGGGCCACGGCGCGCCACCGGGCTGCGGCGGCGCGCCCGGGGTCGGCACCATCGCGCCCCCCTCAGGGTCCTGCTCGTCCGCGTCGTCGGGGTCTTCCTCGGTGTGCCGGTTCTTCGGATCACCGAGCACCATCCACAGCGCGCACAGCGCCCCCGACAAAAAGTACGGGTAAGTATTGAACAGCCCGTTTGGGATAAGGTCCGCCACCGAGGTCGCCTGCGCGAGCGTCAGGCAGGCCAGCAGGTTCAGGTCCCCGGTCTTTCGCACGTACTTGTAGCGGCGCTGGGCCATGAAGACGGGATACAGAAGAATCAAGAACGCGGGTGTGTAGCCAAAGAGCCCGCGGGACCCGAGCACGATGATCCAAAAGCCATCCGGAATTGTCGCCTGTCGGCCGTCGTAGCGATAGAAGAACTGCCGACCATACTCACCCCATCCAAAGTACAGGCGCTCTCGCACCTTCACCATGAGTTGGTCCTCATTACCGAAGCGGTACTTCATCGACTGGGCCCGCTCGTCACCGAGCGTCTCTTCCATGAAGTCCACCAGGTCACGCGTGGGCACCCAGTCATAGGAGCGAGCGACCGGGTACGATAGCGCCATCACGGCGAGGACCAGGGCTACCCGAAGCACGAAGACCGCCTTGCCCTTCAGCGCGATGGGAAAGAAGGCCACGCCGTAGATGATCGCTGCCGTACTCTTTGTGATGAACAGGCAAAAGGCCGCAGCCGCGATCATTTGCTTCCACGAAAAGTGCAGCGCGCGCCCAAAGAGCATGGGCTTTTCCCCGCTGCGCGACAGGCCAATGATCGCCAGCCCACAATTATAGACGACCAACGCCACCGCGAGGCCGTGGCGCATGAAGACCATGGGTCGATAGCCGCCCCAACGCATGGTCTGGGAAAAGTCGTTGTGCGCCTTGTGGCCGTATACCCAAAGGTGCAGCTGCGGACTCAGCCGAATCTCCAGCAGCATGAGCACCGCGTAGATGGCCAGCATACTCATCAGCAGGCGCGCCATGAAGCGCATCGTCTTGGCGTCACGTACAAAGGCGAAGCCCACTAAGAAGGGGATGAAGGCGTTGAAGAGATTCGTCATCCCCATATACGCGCCGTCTTTGAAGTTGAGCCCAGGGATGACCACTGTGGCCGCGTACCCGGAGTAGACCAGCATGTCCGGGTTCGACAGCGCGGTTAAGATCGCGCCGAAGACCGATACGAAGACCATGGACCCTGGCCAGGAGCCGGGACGGCCGCGCTTGATGTACTCGGGGGCCATGATGCCCGCGGCCAGCAGCACGCTGATGTACGCGATGTTGTCCTTGGACATGTACGGCATCATCGGAAGCTTGATGAAGCAGGAGCAGGGGCCAAAGAAGACGAAGCCCCAGACCATGTACAACGCGGCCCGCTCCGGCCGGCCGATGAGCGACATGAGCAGGATGGCCAATGGGGGCGTGAGCAGCAGCGCCAGAATCGAGACCAAGCTCGTATTGGACATGACGGCTGCGAGCACGGCGGGCAGGATACACGATGCTGAGCGACGTGGGGCACGAGCCGTGCTTGGCGTGCTGGTCCTTGGCTGCTAGGCCTGCCGCGTGCTCGATGCGATACACAGCTGGCGCCGCCTCCTCAGCGGCGAGCGCCTCGGAGCTTCGAGGCGCAGCGCCACTTTCGCGGGCGCAGACGCGCCGCGTACGGACTTTCAAAGAGACTTCGACCGCATCGTTTTCTCGACGGCCTTTCGCCGATTGCACGACAAGACCCAGGTTTTTCCCCTGCCCGACAATGACCTGGTGCACTCCCGGCTCACCCACAGCCTAGAGGTCTCCTGCGTAGGACGCTCCTTGGGCACGATGGTCGGCACCCACCTCATGCAGCGCCACCCCGGCCTGGTGCAAGCGGGGATCTCCGCCCGCAGCTTCGGGGATATTGTTGCCGCCGCCTGCCTCGCGCACGACATCGGCAACCCACCCTTCGGCCACGCCGGCGAAGACGCCATTGGCAGCTGGTTCAAGGCCCACCCCGAGTACACCCAAAACCTGCCGGCTAAGCAGCGCTTGGACCTTGAGCACTTTGAAGGCAACGCCCAGGGCCTGCGCATTCTCACCCGGCTGCAGATCCCCAAGAACCCGGGCCTTCAGCTGACGCTAGCCACTCTGGCCGCCTTCACCAAGTACCCGCGCGAGGCCGGCCCTCGCCCCACGCCCAGCAGCGCCAGCACCAAGAAGCATGGCCTGTTTCAGTCCGAGCTCAGCATGTTTCAGGCCGTAGCGGAGGGCACGGGCCTTCACCATGGCGTGCACATCGCCTCGGAACAGCAAGGTGGCTTTACATACCAAGGCTGGAGCCGACACCCGCTGGCCTTCCTCATGGAGGCCGCTGATGACATCTGCTACTCGATCCTGGACATCGAAGATGGCTTTCGTCTCGGACTCGTGGACTTTTGTGACGCCTTCGACAAGCTCGAGCACATCGCCGCCCAAGGCGCCCACTATCGCGTAAAGACCAAGGCCACGGCTCCCGACGATCGTAAGGAGCAGATCTCCCACTTGCGCGCCCAGGCTATCAACCTGCTCGCCCATGAGGTCCAAGACGCCTTCTTAGACCAGGAGAGCGAGCTGCTCGCGGGCAAGACTACGGTTGCCCTGTCCGAGCAGATTCGTGCCAGCGCTGCGCTGGAGGAGATCGCCCAATTCACCATGCAGGCGTGCTACCGTTCGCAAGGTGTCCTGCAGATAGAGCTGGCCGGCTACAAGGTTCTGCACCACCTGCTCGATGAGTTGGTGCCCGCGGTGCTCACGGACTCGCGCACCATGGAGCAGAAGAAGCTCGTAACCGTAGTACCTGTGGCACCGCCGCCAGAGGCCTCACCCTATGAACGCTTGCTCCGGGTCACCGACTACTTATCGGGAATGACGGACTCGTACGCCGTGGGGCTCTTTCACCGGCTGACCGGCATGAGCCTGTAGCCGCCCGCTGAACAACGGGCTGCTCGCTCAGCGGCTGACGCCCGGCGTCGGCATCGAAAAGGAGTACAGCGTGGTTCGGGTCGTCACATACAAAGTCCGCAGGTCCACCCCCCCGAAGGTCAGCCCAGTGGCCGGCTCGGGCAGCACCAGCACCCCGTACTCCGCGGCCTGGGGCGAAAAGGCCTGAACCCCAAACTCGGTCGCCACATAGACATTGCCTTGGGTGTCTACCACGATGCCATCAGGCGCAGGGTAGGTTGCAGAAAAGAAGGTCTCCTGGCTGAGTGAGCCATCCAGACCGACCGCAAACCGTCGGATCAGGCCCCCCGGACGATCGGTCACATACAGAGTGCTTTCATCTGGGCTGAACTCGATACCGGCGGGGCCGGTCTCCGAGGCCCCTTGCCACTCGACGACCGCGGCTGAACCGTCCGCGGGCAGGCGGAAGATTCCGTTATAGGTCAGCTCCCTGGGCCGAATCCCGAGGCCAAACGCCGGGTCGGTGAAGTAGATATTACCATCCGCGCGGCCGACAATATCGTGCGGACTATTGTAGCGGCTGCCCATGTAGTCCTGAGACAGGGGCGTCACCGTGATTCCCTGAACCTGGGCCACCTGGCGCGAGGCATATTGGGTCATGATGAGGTTCCCGGCGGCGTCCGCCCCCAGCCCCACCGCCTCGTTCGAGGGCCGCAGGAGAACCTGCGCCGGTGCGGGTGGGTTGCTGAAGAAGATCGTATCCTGGGCGCGATCGGTCATCACCAGGGTGTTATTTGAGTTGCCCCAGGCAGGTCCGTTGAGATCGAAGAAGCCCGTCGAGACCTCGGTGGCTGGCCCCGCCAGGGCGAGCGGTCCGGTATTGGTCACGCCGGCATCCAAAGTGCCGTTATTCACCCCTGCGTCGGGCGCGTTATTGGGATCACCGATCGGCGCGCCCAGCTCGGCCCAGCGCGTAAAGAAACGGATCTGCACGCTGTCGAGCTGACTTTGACCGCGCGGAGGCATAGGTAGGCTCAGGTTCTGAACCCGGGCCGCCATCTCCTCGAAGACCAGGTTGCCCTGACGGCTGGGCTGCTGAGTATCCACAAACTCTTCCAAAGCCATCGGGATACCGGGCTGCAGGGGGCGCACGTGGCAGGACCCACCGCCCCAGCAGCGCTGCTGAATGATCGGAAAGATCACCTCATGCCAGGTCGGCTCCAGCACCCCCTGTACGCCCGCATCGGCGGCCACACAGTTGCCCGCGGCGCACATCTGGTCCTCCCCACACTCGGCGGAGGAGTAACACTCAGGGCTAGGTTTGCAGGCACCCAGCGCCAAGAAGAGACTTGCGGCGTACAGCGCCCCAGCATGCATTTGATTCATGTCACCACTTCAAGACGAGGCCATTGGGGGCAAAGTGCACCTCAACATCGTCGGCGGCTGATGCCGCGGGGCCTTCATCCCCATAATAGCTCTCAAGGTAAGGGTCCCGCCTATCCAGCAGATAGTAGGTCAGAGCCAAGGCGAAGCTGGCGACCGAGACCCCCAGGGCTGTGCCTGAGGCGAGGCTGAAACGAAAGGCCTCGTCATCAAGGTTTCGGAAGGGCACCGCATCCACGGGTGATGGGTTGGTCTCCAGCCGGCTGTCCCTTTCATTGAGCACATTGAGATAAGAGACGAAGAAGGTCGCGCTGGTGATCAAGGCCACGACCCCAGCGCCGGCGCTGATCGCCATGCCCGGGTTCACGCCGTCGTACCCAACCTCTTCCAGCAGGTCCATGACCATCGCAGAACCGAAGCCCGCAGCCGCCAGCCCGAAGCTCGTCGTCAGCGCGAGGCTATAGTTATAGGCCTCATTGTCGAGCTGCCGCCCCCGCGCACCATCCTGGGGGAAGGGGTCATCCGCAATGAAGCGGTCGCGCGCGGCCGTGGACCGCAGATACAAACCCGTGAACACGGCCCCTGCGGCTGCGGCCGCGAGCCCCGCGCCTCCCGCGGCCAAGATGGCGGTGGACTTGCTCTCCGGCGGGCTTTCCGCAACCAAACCTGCCGTTGGATCCACCGGCCCCGTCACAGCGGGCGCAGCGGGCGCGGCGGGCGGCGCAGCGCGGCGCTTGCCCCACCAGCGCTGATTGTTCTCTGCGAAGGCCATCAAGGCGCCGTAGCGAGGCGCATCGTCAGCGCCTTGATCTTGGTACTCCAGTGCACCGGCGCGGCCGCTCTTGGGCCCATAGGCGCTGATCAGCGGACTGTGCACAAAGAGCTCGCCTCCGCTCTTGGCCCAGCCGGACAGCAGCGCTGAGTAAACGGCTGCGCCGCGCGGGTCCCGACTGGCGGTATCAAAGAGCTGATTCAGCTTCTTCGCGTTCGGCAAGTCAGCCTTCACCTTCAGCTGCTGCCCGCCCGAGTAGGCACACAGTCCCACTCCGAATTCGGCGGCGACACGCTGAGCGCTGCGTACCTGCGACATCACGGCGGGCAAGCTGGTGAACTCCAAAGCGTCCATGAAGTCTGCGGAGGTCATGCCGGCCAGAGCCTCCGCACGCGTGCTGTCCTTGACGCGCACGCCGACATAGGGCGCCACCGCGAGCAGATCGACCTGCTTGTTCGCGTTCTTGTGGGACAGCATCAGCCGAACCCGCGCCTCGTCCTCGATAGGACCGGCCAGAACTCGGAAGGTGCGCTCGGTATCAAAGCGGGTGGCAAAGAGCCGAAATACGTTGAGCGAGCGACGCACCTGATACTTGAGGCGAGCCATCTTGGGGTTGGCATCCAGGCCCATGAATTGGCCCTGCTGACGCGCGTACCGAGAGGGGTCGCTGTCGTCGCGCTCGAAGGCGGTACCGTACTCGAGGTAGACCTTGAGGTCCGGGTCCAGACGGTCCGTCAAAAAGGCGCCCAACTGTTCAACCAACTTATCGTTGGCGCGGTGAGGAACGGAGAGCCAAATATCTGTGCCCAACTCATTGGCCAACATGACCATGTACTCAAAGGCCACGCCGCGAGGGCCGCCTTGTGTATACCAGGCGGGTGTCACACGCCGGTCCCAGGTCGGTGCCGCGGCCTGCTCGGCCCGGGCCCAGCCGGTGAAGCGCAGCACCGAGAATCGAGACAGTCTCTGCAGAAAGAGCGGATGGAAGATCTGGTCCTCGTAGGTGGCCTCAAAGTCCGAGGGCACCACGTGAATGTCGCGGATATGGTCCGAAGGGTTGGTATTTTCGATTACCAGGGAGACGGTGCGGTGCGCACCCGCCTGATAGGTGATGCGCCCCGGGCGCGCGTCAATGGTTGTTGCGCCTTGGATCTTCATCACGCCGCGGCCCTTGTACAGAACCACGAACTTGCCGCCGCCAAAGGTCGGTAGGCGGGTCACGGCGGACTGTCCGGGCACCAAGGCCTGCACCCAGCCCTGAGGGTCCTGGTCAGGCGCTTGGGCGCCAGGCGTTGGCCGGTCCAGCTTTGACTGCCAAGGCGAGGCCATTCGGAAGAGATCGACAAAGACCCAGTCTCGGCTCTGAGGGCCGACCGGAGCGAGGTTCGTGCCCAGCGGCGACTCCACATTGGGGTACTTGCGGGCCTTGGCCATCACGGGGGCCGCCTTCGTGCCGGCCGCATCGGGTGTGTCCTTGCCGTCCGCCCAGCGAGGGCCACGGTTGGGGCGGCCATCCGACTTTCCGTCGGGGCTGAACCAGACAGGCTTCGCTTGGCGCTCGGACTTCCCCGCGGGATCATCCGTGGGGATGACCGCTTGGCGTTGCGAACGCAGGCGCGCGTTGGCGCAGCCAGTGGTGACGCCGAGGGCGGCGACG
>SPJJ01057691.1_pt1 | contig 12245 bp, 8 predicted proteins | sample 3741741 | NCBI WGS metagenome assembly SPJJ01 (sample SAMN10925908, study PRJNA522277) | cold seep metagenome | isolation source: Elba SIP-enriched marine methane seep metagenome, extraction at timepoint T1 | place: Italy: coast of Elba, Mediterranean Sea | collected 2014-05 | reverse complement strand
TAAGTAGGTTTGGAGCGGGCAGCCTTTCTACATTTATCTGATTTCAGTAATAAGGAACTGGAAACAAAAGGCTCGGAAAATATTGAACATTATTTGCGTGAAGGACAGTCGCTAGTGGTGCAGGTGACCAAAGACCCGTTAGGAACGAAAGGGGCGAGACTCACGACTGAAATATCCATACCTTCCCGGTTTCAGGTGTTTATGCCTTATGCCAATAATTCTGGAGTATCACAGAGAATTGAATGTGATAAAGAGCGTAAACGTCTGCGTACCTGTATAGAGAAGTTTCAGGAAAAAAATCAAAGTGGTGGGTTTATCGCTCGTACGGCAGCTGAATGTGTGGATGAAGCCGTATTATTTTCTGACATGACATTTTTGACCAAGTTATGGGGAACTATCTCAGAAAAAATCGCCAAAGCGGAAAATAAGTCTTTGATTCATCAGGATCTATCTTTAAGCAGCCGCATCTTGCGCGATATATACACCGATAGTATCAAGCGTATCCGCATTGATTCCAGAGAAACGTATTTGAAGCTGATTGAGTTTTCAGAAGTCTTTGTTCCTGAAATTGTACCGCTAATAGAGCACTATAATGGAGAAAGTCCTGTCTTCGATATATATAATATTGAAGACGAGATTACCCGCGCTTTAGATAGAAAAGTGAAATTAAAGTCGGGTGGTCATTTGGTTTTTGATCAGACCGAGGCGATGACTACGGTAGATGTGAATACTGGTGGTTATGTCGGCGGGCGTAATCTGGAAGAAACCATTTTTAAGACTAATCTGGAAGCAGCGCAATCTATTTCCAGGCAATTACGTTTACGTAATTTAGGTGGAATTATTATTATCGATTTTATCGATATGCAAAGTGAAGAACATAAACGCCAGGTTCTCGATGCCTTGCAGCGCAACCTGAATAAAGACCCGGCGAAAAATAAAATAACCGAAGTGTCGGCCTTGGGGTTGGTTGAAATGACCCGCAAAAGAACCCGGGAAAGCCTTGAACATATACTGTGTGAGCCTTGTTGTGCCTGTGGCGGACGGGGGGTGCTGAAAACGGCCGAATCGATGTGTCTGGAAATCTTTCGGGAAATCATTCGTGAGGTCAGGCAATACAATGTACAGGATTTGCTGGTGTTGGCTTCTAATGAAGTGGTGGAAATGTTACTGGATGAAGAGGCCGGAATGCTGGCGGAACTCGAGTTGTTCCTAGGCGTTAGTATCAGGTTTCGTGCCGAAGCCGAATATAATCAGGAACAGTATGATGTGGTTCTGTTATAAAAACTGCCCACTAAAAATATTAGGAATGCAGGGTGATACACAGGGTTAAAGCGGCGACGAATTATCTGTCATTTTGTTTGCTGGTGCTGCTGGCGATAGGCTTAACTCTGGTCCGCTTTTTATTATTGTCGGTGGAGGATTATAAAAGTAGCCTGCAGCAGGAGATATTGGCACAGACGCATATCACCATGGAGATAGGCTCGTTGCAAGCCAGCATGCGAGGCTTTAGCCCTGAACTTATTTTAAAAGACATACATATTCCCGTTGATAAGGATAGTCAGCAATCCGCGATCAAATTGCGACAATTACGTGTGGGGATTAGTCTGATCGATTTAATTCTGACTCGGCAGTTACTGCCTTCCAGCTGGGTGACGTTGGTCGGAGCTAAATTAACTGTGGTAAGGCAGGCAGACGGCAGTATTCGTATCGAAGGGATGAATGCGACTGATTCTGAAAAGCAGCCTTTATGGTTGTTAAGTGGCGGACGTTATGAAGTCCTGCAAAGTGAAATCACCTGGCGTGATGAGCGGTCTGCTATTAACCCCGTCGTTTTTGACGAAGTTGATTTGCTGATCAGAAATTATGCAGCTTCTGATAAGCATGATATCCATTTGTTGACTCGCCTGTCAGGAAGTATGGCTGAACGCTTGCGTGTTTCGATGTCGATAAACGGTAATTTATTTAACCCGGAGGCCGTTAAGGGACGGCTGTATCTTAATCTCAGAGAAATTCAATTAGCCGAACTGGCCACTTATTTGCCTGAACTGGATTTTCAAATACAGAGTGGTAAAGTTGATATTGAGTTATGGTCTGATATCGAAAGCTCTAGTTTGCGAGCCTTGTCAGGAAATCTTAAGGCCAAGCAACTATTGTTTAAAAAATCCAAACAAACTTTTAAGTTGGATAGACTGTATAGCGATTTTAGTTTATTTCAACTGCCAGAAGGCTGGCAATTTGGGCTGAGTAATTTATTTGCCAAAACAGCTGGAGTTTCCTGGCCGGCAGCAAGCTTTAATGTGTCTCTAGATCGGCAGTATAGTCGCTGGGCTGCAGAAATAGAGCAATTGGATTTAGACCAGGCGATAGCCTTTAGCCGTTTTTTTGCACCAATAGATAAAGCAAACAACCGCTTACTTGAGCAATTGCGGGTTAAAGGTTTAGTCAAAAATCTAATTGCTTTTGTGGATACCGAACAGAATCAGTACGCCTTGAATGGTGAGGTGGAGAATGTTTTTAATGCCGCTTATGCAGGTCTTCCGCAAATAGAAAATTTAACCGCCAGTTTGTATGGTACAGATGATAAAGGTTTGATTGCCTTAGACAGTCAACAGGCTAGTTTAAATTTCCCCGATGTATTTAGAGCGCCGATTGCGATTAAACGATTGAACGGCTTACTGAGTTGGCAGCAACAGGAAGACCGCTGGCTGTTGCAATCCAATCATTTAGTGTTAAATGTCAAAGATTTTGATACCGATAATCAGCTATTGCTAAGCATCCCGAAAGACCAGCAGCCGGTGTTTATGGATTTGCAAACAGAGTTTTCGGCATTAGATGATGTCAGTGTTTTACCTCAGTATTATCCGGAAAATTTAATGAGTGTAGGTACTCTGGAATGGCTGGATAATGCTTTTGTCGGCGGTGAGATTGAACAGGGAAAAATGTTGCTATATGGTGAGTTGCAACAGTTTCCATATCTGCAAGGTCAGGGCGTTTTTGAGGTGTTGCTGGAAACAAGCAATATGCAATTACAAGTTTCTGAAGACTGGCCGCATTTGACTGAATTAGATGCCGAGATTTTATTTGAAAAAGAAAGTCTTCAGGTGACTGCCCGGAAAGCAAAAATGCAGGGACTGAATATTAGCCATACTTTGGTCACCATCCCCTCTTTTGAACATAGTCAATATTTGCTGGCCGAAGGCCGAGCTCATGGCACTGTCGATGCCGGGCTGAAATTTATGCAGCAAACGCCGTTGCATAAAGAGGTGGATCAATTTGTCGAAGCAGTCTCAGCCAATGGCGGGTTGCAATTGGAACTCAACTTTAAAACCCCTTTGATTGATGAGGTGGATGCTGTCGTCAACGGAGTGGCACGGTTAAAAGATGCGAAATTGAATATAAAGGCGGTTGATTTGGCTGTGACAGGACTGAGAGGAAATTTAAACTTTACTGAAAAAGGTTTGTTTGCCCAAGACCTTAAGGCTAAAACCCTGGGCTATCCAGTCAAAATCAAGGTCGATACAATAGACTCAAAGACTTCGGTTAAAGTGGTCGGCAAAACCAGTATAGGGCAATTGAAAAAGCAGTTTGAATTTTTCCCTAGAGATGGATTGCTTAAAGGCAGTAGTTATTATCAGGCTAAGCTGGATTTGCCTGCTAAAGTTAATTCTGCCGCTAGGCTGAATATATTGAGTAGTTTGAACGGTATTAGTAGTGCTTATCCGGGCTTGTTGAAAAAGCAGTCTGACGAACAGAGATTTCTGAACCTTAATTTTACTCTTAGTGACAGCATGCTGTTACCGTTAAGCGTGAATTATAATGATGAGGTTAAGGCTTTACTCAAACTTGATAAGCAGGCTGATCAGTTACATTCCGCTCAGATTGTTTATGGTTCCGGGAAGCTTGCTGACAATAAAGCAAAGGGAATACATTTACATGTCGATCGTGACACCTTGGATCTGACGCCCTGGCTAGCTTTTTTGAATAAAAAAGAAAATAGTCAGTCATCTTCTACTCAGCAATTGAATGCGATAAGTATTGTCAGCCGTAATTTGCAGTGGCAGGGGGCAGAATATGGTCGTGTTGAACTTGCCGCGAAACGCTTTGCTCAGGAATGGCGAGGTAACCTGGTGTGTTCTGCAGCCAAGGGTGCCTTTGTTTTACCGATCAATGCCGGTAAAGAAGATAAAATCAGGCTGGAAATGGCTTATTTAAATTTGAGCGAATTAATGAATGTGAGTTTGCCTGAGAATGATGTGGACGGCCAAGAATTTCCATTGATTAATATTTCCAGCGAACAATTGTGGTGGGATACGTTTAATTTAGGTGCCTTAGAGGTTGAAACTCAACGCTTGAAGCAAGGAGTTCGTTTTAAACAGATCAAGGTCTCGGCAAAAGATCATCAGATTAATATGACGGCAGATTGGCTGAAACAGGGGCAAGGAACTGTGACAGAGTTTAAGGGGCGTCTATTGGCCGATGATATGGGGAAATTTTTAGCAGGTTTTGGGTTGGCGAATGACTTAAAAGAAGCCAATGCAATAGTCGACTTTACCGGGCAGCTTCCAGCGGCTCCCTATCAGTTTTCTTTGTCCGATGTGCAGGGTGAGTTAAAACTGAAACTGACGGATGGGCGAATTTCCAGTATCGAACCGGGGCTGGGCCGTATTTTAGGCTTGATTGCGATGGAGCAATGGATTAAACGTTTAACGCTAGATTTTAGTGATATTTATCAGCAAGGAATGGGCTTTAATACCATTAAAGGCTTTTTTGAAATCAGTCAGGGTAAGGCGCAAACGCAAGATTTATTAGTTGATGCGATTCCAGCACAGATAAAAATAGTAGGGGAAACGGATTTTATTGATGAAACCCTGGATCATCATATCCGAGTTTTACCGAAAAGTTCGGGCGCATTACCCATAGCTGGTACAATTGTCAGTCGTATAGCCGGTACCATCACTCAGGCAGTGACGGATGACTATAAAGAAGGGTATTTTTTTGGTTCAGAATATCATGTTACTGGGAAATGGGATGATATGAAGATTGAAGCAATGCATGAACAAGATGGTATTTTCAAGAAAACATGGTCTGAATTGATTGGTTTTTCTTGGATGAATACGGTTACAGAATGATCATTACAATAATAAAAGAGAAGTAAGTATGAGTATATGCGCAGCTATTCAAATGGCATCCAGTCCAAATGTTAGCTCTAATTTGTTGGAAGCGGAAAAATTACTATCGGAGGCTGCACAGGCAGGAGCAAAATTGCTGGTGTTACCGGAAAATTTTGCTTTGATGGGAGCACATGAGCTGGACAAAGTGAAAGTTCGTGAACCTGGAGGGAATGGTCCGATCCAGAGTTTCCTGTCAGAAACAGCCAAAAAATTGGGAGTTTGGATAGTTAGTGGAACTATCCCCTTGGAAGCCGAGGCCAAAGATAAAGTGCGTGCGGCCTGTATCGTTTATAACGATAAGGGTGAGCAGGTGGCGCGTTATGATAAAGTCCATTTATTTGATGTTAGCGTACCTGAATCCAACGAAGAATATCGCGAGTCCGACTCCATCGAGAATGGTGATCTGCCACTGGTGATCGATACCCCTTTTGGCCGTCTGGGTATCGCTATTTGTTATGATTTGCGTTTTCCAGAGTTTTTTAGAAAAATGCAGCAACAAGAAGTCGATATAGTTGTGGTTCCGGCTGCTTTTACAGCCGAAACAGGTGCCGCACATTGGGAGGTCTTGTTGCGTGCCAGAGCGATAGAAAACTTATGTTATATCATTGCCTCTAACCAGGGCGGGTTTCATGTTAATGGTCGTAAAACCTTTGGTCACAGCATGGTTGTTGACCCTTGGGGAGTGGTTTTGGATTGTTATAAAACAGGAGCAGGGTTCGTGCTGGGCGAAATTGATTTGGAGCGCTTAAGAACCATGCGTACATCTTTTCCGGTATTAAATCATCGACGTTTTTTTTGTAAATAATTTTTATGTTTAGCAATATTTCTCGGACATTTTTATTAATTTTGTTTGTTCTTAGCGCCTGTACAGAGGTTAAAAACACTCGGTATAGAGACACATCTGTACTGGAGCAACCGCCGGCGATGGAGATTGTTGAACGGCCCAAGCTTGAAAAAGATACGAATGAACCAGAAAATATAACAGGATTAGGGGATGTGGTTTCTCTGTCTAAGGAAGATGGCCAGCCTATTATTCTGATAAAAAAAATATTTGATCGTTCCTGGGATATAGTCGGTCAAAGCCTTGAGTTGTCAGAAGTTGAAATTACTGATAAAAACCGTGCCGAAGGTATTTATTATGTGAATTTTGATGCCGATCAGCAGTCATCAAAAGAAACAGGTTTGATGGAAAATGTGACTTTTTTCTTGTTTAAAGATGACTATGAAGAAGCCGCTTATAAACTGTATGTAAAATGGCACGAGAACAACACGGAAGTGCGAGCTGAACTGGTCGGGCAAGTGAAAGATGATTTGCTCGATGATGGTGAAGATGATTTTGAAGGCGAAGTGGATGGCGGCGAAAAATTAATTCATCTATTGTATAAAACCATGCGTCATGATCTGCCTATAGATTAGCCAGCTCTATTCATTACTCTGCATTGCCAGTCAAATAAGTTCAGGATGAATTTATTTGACGCATTCTTTAAATAATTCTTCGGAACTTATATGTTAAATCAAGTTAAACAATCAATATTAACGCCATATGGCATGCAAGAAAAAGATATTGATACCATTATGGATAGTATGCTCAGTGCCGCTGTGGATGATGCGGACATTTATTTTCAGTCCAGTCATTTTGAATCCTGGGTGCTGGAAGGTGGAATTATTAAAGAAGGCACACATAGTATCGAAAAAGGTGCTGGTGTTCGCGTGGTCACCGGTGATAAAACTGGTTTTGCCTACAGTGACCGGATAGAAAAGGATGTGTTACTGCAAGCGGCGAATAATGTTAAGGCTATAGCCAGACAAGGGCAGAATGGGCAGCATAAAGTCAATACTGCGGTTGCGACTAAAAGCTATTATCCGGCGATTAACCCTTTAAAATCGCTAGAAGATCAGGAAAAAATTGCCTTATTACGTCGGGTTGATGAAGAAACCCGTAAGCTGGATGATCGCATAGAAGAAGTTATCGTCAGTCTGATGGGGGTAGATGAGCAGATTCTGGTGGCCAATCAGGACGGTTCTCTAGCAGCGGATGTTCGACCCTTAACCCGAATGAATGTGTCGGTGATCTTGCAGGAAAATGGTAGGCGAGAGCAAGGCAGTATGGGCGGCGGTGCGAGAACGGATTACGGTTATTTTCTGGACCAGGAAAAAGCATTGGAATATGGTAAAGAGGCTGTTAGGCAAGCGCTGGTTAATCTGCAGGCAGTGGATGCACCGGCCGGTAAAATGACCGTGGTATTAGGACCAGGCTGGCCGGGAATATTGCTACATGAGGCCATAGGACATGGATTGGAAGGTGATTTTAACCGTAAGGGTACATCAGCTTTCAGTGGTAAGGTGGGGCAGAGAGTGGCATCGGAATTATGTACCATTGTTGATGATGGAACCCTACAAGGTCGCCGAGGATCATTAACCATTGATGATGAAGGCGTGCCGTCAGAAAATACAGTGTTAATCGAAAAAGGCATTCTTAAAGGCTATATGCAGGATAAACTCAATGCCCGTTTAATGGGAGTTAAAGCAACGGGGAATGGAAGACGTGAATCTTATGCGCATATACCGATGCCGAGAATGACTAATACCTATATGTTACCCGGTGAACATCAACCCGAAGAGATTCTGCGTTCGGTGAAAAAAGGCTTGTATGCGAAAAATTTTGCCGGTGGTCAGGTTGATATTACCTCAGGAAAATTTGTTTTTTCGGCCAGTGAAGCTTATTTGATTGAAGACGGTAAAATTACTCAACCGGTAAAAGGTGCAACACTGATAGGCAACGGCCCAGAGGTTTTAACTCGCGTATCCATGGTCGGTAATGATTTGGAGCTTGATTCCGGGGTGGGGACTTGTGGAAAAGAAGGTCAAAGTGTACCGGTAGGCGTGGGCCAGCCTACAGTAAAAATCGAAGGTTTAACCGTAGGCGGCACGCAAGTCTGAATCATCATTTAACAATTGTTATTTATAGCATAGAGAGCTGTCGGGACTGCTGATAGCTTTTTGCTTTTATTTCGCTCACATCTTTTTAAAATAGTATTGTGCAAAACCACGAAGAAATTAATCGATTAAAAAGCCTGGTTCAAGATTTATTGGATGAGTCGGAAAAACAGGGTGCCAGTTCAGTAGAGGCTGGTTTAAGTGTAGATAACGGATTGTCGGTTACGGCCCGTTTAGGTGCGGTGGAGACCATCGAGCATCATTGTGACCAGAGTCTCGGGGTGACAGTTTATTTAGGTCAGCAAAAAGGTTCGGCCAGTACTAATGATTTTTCCAAAGATTCGCTCAAAGAAACGGTAAAAGCCGCCTGCAGCATCGCTCGTTATTCCAGTGCGGATGAATATGCCGGTTTGCCGGATCAGCAAAAACTGGCGACCGAATTTCCGGATCTGGACCGAAACCATCCCTGGTCGCTGGATGCTGAAACAGCAATTGATCTCGCCGTACAATGCGAAGATGCGGCGCGTAATTATCATGCTGAAATCAGTAATTCCGAAGGTGCTACGGTTAATAGTCATCAGGGTATTCGAGTGCTGGGTAATAGTCTGGGGTTTTTACAGGGCTATCAATCGACTCGGCATTCAATCAGTTGTTCGGTATTGGGTGAACGCAATGATGAAATGCAGCGTGATTATTGGTATAGCGTAAGCAGACGGGCGGATAAACTGGAATCTCCAAAAGCGATTGGAGAAAAGGCGGCACAGCGAACAATTAAGAGATTGGGTGCCAGGTCATTAAGTACCCGACAATGTCCTGTATTGTATTCGGCTGAGGTTGCTAGTGGCTTGATTGGCTCATTAGTCTCGGCTATCAGTGGTGGGAGCTTGTATCGAAAATCCAGTTTTTTGTTGGATGCGCTAGACACGCAGATTTTACCGGAGTTTATTCGTATCCATGAGCAACCACATTTAAAAATGGCTTTGGGCAGTTCTGCTTACGATGCAGAAGGTGTGGCGACAATGGCTAGAGATATCGTCTCTGATGGTGTACTGCAAGGATATGTATTAAGTTCTTATTCGGCTAGAAAACTGGGCATGGAAACTACGGGCAATGCCGGTGGTGTGCATAACCTGACAGTCGACCCGGGTGAGCAAGATTTTTCTGCCATGTTACAGCAACTGCACACCGGTTTATTGGTGACTGAATTAATGGGGCAAGGTGTCAACAGAGTAACAGGTGATTATTCGCGTGGCGCTTCGGGTTTCTGGGTGGAAAACGGCCAGATCCAATACCCGGTAGAAGAAATAACGATCGCCGGTAACCTGAAAGATATGTATAAAAATATCGTTTCGGTTGGTAATGATGTGGATTACAGAAGTAATATCAGAACCGGTTCTATTTTGATCGAGCAAATGTCTATTGCTGGAGAGTAGTATTAGTTGCCTGTAAGAGTCTCCCCACCCAACCCTCCCCAGCAAGGGAGGGCTTTGAATTGGTAGAAATATCATTTATCTGATTGAGCTTCACAGTCGGAGGAAGTTAAGAAAGCTGTTTTGCAAATATATTTGAGCGGATATAGCTCCCTCTCCTGATGGGGAGGGTTGGGGTGGGGAGAAATTGGAGTAATGACTTTTACAGAATTGGCTCGACAGCTTAGAAAGAATCAAACAGATGCAGAGCGTATGCTATGGCAGCAGCTGAGGAAAAAACAATTATTAAATTATCGTTTTCGTCGGCAGTTTGTTATTGAACCTTATATTGTTGACTTTATTTGTCTGGATTTAAAGTTAATCATTGAACTGGATGGTTCTCAGCATAGTGAGCAAGTAGATCAGGATGTAGAAAGAACGTTGTTTTTAAATCAATGTGGTTTTAAAGTCGTTCGCTATTGGGATAATGAGGTGTTGAATAATTTGGAAGCGGTGCTGGAAAGTTTGTATGTGATTGTCGAACAGTGTGCAAATGATTTGAAAATCTCCCCACCCAACCCTCCCCAGCAGGGGAGGGCTCGATAATTGAGGGAATACAGAGGATAGTTTTTCGAGCACAATTTGAGCGGATATAGCTCCCTTTCCTGCTGGGAAGAAATTAAATCTGTTGCAATATATCCTCAATCAATTTGGGGCCTTTATATATCAGGCCGCTATAAACCTGAACTAAACTGGCACCTGCCGTCAGTTTATCCTTAGCATCTTGGCCATTTAAAATACCACCCGCCGCAATAATCGGAATTTTGCCATTCAGTTCGGCGGCTAAGCCAGCCACTACATAAGTAGACTGATCCTTAACCGGGGCACCACTTAAACCGCCTATTTCTTCGGCATGGGGGTGGCCTTGTACAGCCTCTCTGGAAATTGTGGTGTTGGTGGCAATCACTCCGTCGATATTAAATTCCAGTAATAACTTAGCGATATGGCTGATTTCTTCATCATCCAGGTCGGGAGCAATTTTTACCACTAGAGGTGTATATTTTTCATGTGTTTGTTGTAGTGTTAACTGCTCTTCTTTCAGTGCCGATAACAAGTTTTTAATTTCATCCCCTTGCTGTAATTGACGCAGGTTTTTGGTATTGGGGGAGGAGATATTTAAGGTGATATAGCTGGCTTGCTGATAGCTTTTACGAAAACCGATTAAGTAATCGTCTGTTGCATTTTTAATTGGGGTATCGAAGTTTTTGCCTATATTAATGCCTAGCACGCCCTGATATTTTGTTTGACTCACCTGTTGTAATAAATGATCCACCCCCAGATTATTAAAGCCCATACGATTAATGATCGCTTGGTGTTCCGGTAACCTGAATAAGCGCGGTTTAGGGTTTCCTGGCTGAGGTCTGGGCGTGACGGTTCCTATCTCTAAGAAACCAAAGCCCAAGCCAGCTAAAGCATCAATATAATCACCATTCTTATCAAGCCCCGCGGCCAATCCGACCGGGTTTTTAAAATCCAGTCCCATAATGCTCACGGGTTTATTATCGCCGCTGGCCTTGTTTAAAGCCGATAGCCCCGTTTTATCAGCAAGTTTTAACAGTTTTAAGGTAAGGTTGTGAGCCAGTTCAGGATCAAGAGAAAATAAAGCAGGGCGGAGTAAAGGATATAGGTTCATAGTCGTTTTTGGTTGCTCTATAGCCCTCTCATGCTGGAGAGGGTAGGGTGAGGAGATTCAAAAGGTGTCTTACTAAAATGAAATTGTAGACTATTTCAATTGATAAGGTTCAGGATCTACGCACGGTTTTCTATCTAAAATTAAATCAGCCATTAAACAGGCCGAGGCTGGTCCCATCACCAGGCCATTTCTAAAATGACCTGCATTTATACTCAGGTTTTTAATCTCAGGATGCTTATCTATATAGGGTATACCCTGCTTAGTGCCAGGGCGTAAACCTGCCCAATGATGGGTAATTGGGAATTTCTGCAAAGCAGGAAATAAATTGATTGCAAGTCTCGCAAGTTTTTCTTTTGCTTCGCTAGATGTGCTTTTGTCAAACTTGGTATGTTCAACAGAGCTACCCGCTAAAATTTTGCCATCGCGACGGGGTATTAAATAATGGTCATCATCTAAAACCATATGTAATAAAGACTCAGGTTCGGCATCAAACAATAACATTTGGCCTTTAACCGGAGCAATATTTGGACTGTGAGTATCATTGGGCAATAATTTATTAGTTAATTCTGTCGTCCAGGCACCGGTACAAATAATTAATTGATTAACTTCTATATTTCCCTGGTCTGTGATTAAAGTGCTGACTACTCCATTACTGATATTGGCATCAAGAACCGCACAGTTTTCTATAAACTTCACGCCTGCAGCCAGTAAATAAGCTTTTAAAGATTTCAGCAGTCTGGGGTTACGGGCCTGGGCTATATTAGGCAGCCATAAGGGATTGATTGTTTCAGTATTTAAGCCTTTCAAAATAGCACTGTCGGCTTTTTTATAAGTGACTTTATGTTGATCACACCAGGCTGTTGCCTGTTCATTATCTGGATTTTTACAGATCAGTAAGCCACAGTCATACCATTCTGGGTCTATCTGTGTGGCTTTGTATAGGTCGTCAGATAACTCAGCATAGTTTTTATTGCTTTCAACGACCAGCGAACTGATCGCTTTGGGTTGGCGCCAGGGGTAGAGTGGCAGCAATAT
>SPJJ01030633.1_pt1 | contig 12259 bp, 10 predicted proteins | sample 3741741 | NCBI WGS metagenome assembly SPJJ01 (sample SAMN10925908, study PRJNA522277) | cold seep metagenome | isolation source: Elba SIP-enriched marine methane seep metagenome, extraction at timepoint T1 | place: Italy: coast of Elba, Mediterranean Sea | collected 2014-05 | reverse complement strand
TGAAGTGGTCCTAGGCGGCCCCGCGATCTCCTAAGCGTTCCAATGCCCGTGAAACTTGATGTGGGTGTCTTGACGACAGAAGTGCACATCGGGCTGAGATAGAGGCATGGGTGCAAGCTCCGATGCCTGGCTCGCCGCTCCGCGACCGAAGCCCTGTGCGCCAGTATTCTTGGACTTGTTGGAGGATGCGGCGAGCGGCCCGGTGGGGCCGACCTTGCCGGTCTTCGACGGTCGCTATCAGTTGCTTGAGCGTGAAGCCACGGCCGGTCCCTTGCAGCGTTGGCTGGCCCATCAGCTCGGACCCGGCGGCCTCAAGACCCTGGTGCGAATCAAGCACCTGCCGCCCGGCGCCCCAGAGCGCGAGGTTTGGCAAGCCGCCTTGCTGGATGAGGCGCGCGCCCTGAGCGCGGTGGACCACCCCAACGTGGTTCGCCTCATTCAGGTGCTTGATGACGACACGGGGCTGAGTTTGGTGCGAGAGCACATCGATGGCGTCGCGCTATCGCAGGTGCTGAGCATCTGCCAGGGCGCGGGTGCGGGCCTACGCATGGACCTGGCCGCCTACCTAGCCTCCGAGATCCTGTGGGTGGTCGATGCCGTGCATGCCGCGACGGACGCTGTGGGGCGCAGCCTGGGCTTGGTGCATCGCGGTGTGCATCCCAGCCAGGTGCAGATCACCCGGCGCGGTCACGTGAAGCTCGATGGCTTTGACCTTGTGCGCATGAACTCGGGCCGTCGTGTCGCGACCCAACCCGGCTTGGTCAAAGGCTTCGCAGCCTACCTTCCACCAGAGTGCATCGCAGGTGAGGTTGCGACGCCCGCGGCGGATGTCTACGCGGTGGGCGTGATGCTCTTTGAGCTGCTCACGGGTGAGGCCTGCTTTGATGGCGAGACCGCGTCTCAGATTCTGTGGAAGGTGGTGCGTGAGGGGCCTGCCTTGCACCGCTTGGAGCGCCACAGGGTGCCGCCTGAGCTGCGACAGATCGTACGACGCGCCACCGAGGCCTCACCTCAGGACCGCTTTGGCAGCGCCGCTGAAATGGCAAGGCAGCTTGACGCCTATGGCGAACTCATTCGTCGTCATGGCAGGCCGTGGCAGGTGGCGGGGCTCTTTGAGTCTCAGGGTCTGTACCCACGGTCGCCCGCAGAGCGCTTCAGCGAGAGTGAGACGGCCGTCTTGTCTCGGCAGATGCCGGCGGCGCAGGCTTCGGCGCGGGTCAGCTCGGGCTTCGCTGAGGCGGAGTTGACTGAGGTGAGTCCGCAGCAGGCGAGCCCGAGCACGATTCGTGCGTTGCACGTGGTGGACCCGGTCTTCGAGCCCGTGGTGCTCGATGACGCCGATGTGATGCTTGTCGAGGACGACTAGCCCGGCGGCTAATGCGCCGACCGTGAGCGGGGCGCGGCGTTCCAGATCTTGATGGCCAACAGGGTGCCAATGACGGCCCACGGAACCAAGAAGACGGGCCAAGCGACCCAGTTGTCGGCGGAGCTGGACAAGTCGCCTTGGGGAGTGATGCGGCCCAGCACGAAGGATTGAAGCCCCGTGCCCAAATAGACCAAGCCGTCGACCAGACCGGTGACCGTGCCGGCGTTCTTGGTGCCGCCGAAGTCGGCGGTGGAGGTGCCGCTGAGGATCCCGTGCACGCCGATCACCGCCGCCGAGATGGCGAGCGCCGCGATGGCGACGGGCCAGGGGGCTCCTGTCAGAGTGAACACCATGCTGAAGGCGCCGATGGCCATGACGCCATACAGGACACCAGCCATGGGGGCTCTGCGAGACTGGAAGAACTTATCGGAGGCCCAGCCGGTGAGGATGGCGCCCAGAATGCCGCTGACAAGCAGGCTTGCACCCCAGTTTTCGAAGACAAAGAAGTCGGTCTGACCGGTCTCCTTCATGAAGATTCGGTACCAGTGCATGATGCCGTTGCGTAGGATGCCCGAGCAGAACTCGATGCCGCAGATCACGAGCAGGACGCGGTGGCTGAAGACCTTCTTGAACAGACGGAAGGTGGTCGTGATGTACTCGCCAAAGCCTTGCGCAGCCTCCGTGGTGCTGTCATCGAGGCGCTCCTCGCCGGTATCGAAGTCCTCATAGCCGGCCTCGCCGGGCGTATTACGCAAAAAGGCGAGAAGGATGACCCACAGCAGCGTCAGGATCGCGGCGGGCGTGTAGAAGACCCACCAGTTTTGGTCTACGCCCGTCCCGCTGGTGCCCATGATGCTTGCATACAGGCTTGCAAAGAAGCCCAAGCTCTCAGGCTCGTCGGCGCGGGTGGCTTTGACGATCGCGCCGCCCCAGTCGAAGGCAAAGTAGATGCCCAAAGAGATCATTGTGCCGAAGATCGTCGAGAAGGTGCCGCGCTCACGAACGTGGAACCAGGGCGCCTTCGTCGTGACGATCGCCACGGCTCCGAAGGACTGAAAGTACATATTGCCCGCGTACAGCGGGATGAAGACCGCCTTGATGGGCAGGTCCCAGCCGAGCTGGGTGCGGCCGTAGAGCACCGTGCCCATCGCGATGTTCATCAAGATGCTGCCGAAGACGCCAATGAGCATCGCGCGCCGCCCGCCGACTCGATCGGTGAGCGGTCCGTTGATGACGAAGGCGAAGCCGTAGACGATGGCCCCGATTCCGAAGATGTCCCCGAAATCCGCCTTGCTCATCAGGTCGCCCAGCGCGCCCTTGGCTACGGTCAGATTATAGCGGCCCATATATAGGAAGGCGTAGGCCAGCCCGAGCGGGAACCAGTTCAAGAACCGGCGGGTTTTGAAGGCGCGCGAGTGGGTGGGAAGCATGGCGTCCATAGGGCGGGTCGCTGGTACTCTTGACGGCTCTCGGGGGCAACGGATCGGCGTCCGACACCGCAACGTCACCCCAGAGCCCTAGGGTTTGCCGGGGTTTTCCGAAAGTGATGGTCGAAACAGTCGGTTCAGGCGGTCATCCAGCGCGGAATCAGCCAGTCCCAGGGGTGTCGCACCCGGCCATGGGAGCGCACGAACTCACAGGCAAAGGTGAGCTTTCCCATTCGGAAGGCGATCCGATCCCCGAAGCCTATCTTCACGCCATAGGCCGAAAACGGGGCTGAGACCGGCACCCGAGCGGCGTCGCGGCTGGGGGCCGCGTCTGCCTTTCGCAGGGCAAATTGCGCGGACTCGGGCACCGTGATTGTTGCCTCGGTGCCTCGGATCTTCGCGATGACGAAACCCTTCACCTCTTGGGGCACCTCCACAATGAGGTCCGCCTTGCGCCCGCCCGTGTAGCCGCCCACGCTCACGGTGCGTCGGCGGCCCGACTCCACCTGGTCCAGCAGATCGTTATTCCAGTAGGCCGAGACCTCGAGGGTGAAGTGACTCGAAGTCGGCGCCTCGAAGTCATAGCGCTTCTTTTCAAGCACTTTCAGCTCGAGGCCCTCGTTGGCGTCCACGGTGTTGGGCTGCTCACTCACCGGTGAAACTCGGCGGGCGTTTTTGCAGCATGGCCTGCACGGCCTCTGCGTGGTCCTGGGTGCGCTGGGCGATGCCTTGGTAGGTGGCGGCCAACTCCAAGGAGGTCTCCAGGTCAGCGTCCCAGCTTCGGTAGGCGGCGCGCTTGGTGAGCTGGATCGCCCGCGGCGGTTGGGCGGCCACGATGTTGGCGTAGGCCTTGGCCTGCTGCATCAGGTCTTCGGGCGCCACGACCCGCTGCACCAGGCCAAAGCGCTCGGCCTCCACGGCGTCGAAGACGCGGCCGGTGAGCATCAGGTCCAGGGCCCTCGGCAGACCCACCGTGCGGGCCAAAAAGTAGGCGCCGCCGTCGCCGGGCACGAGGCCTACCTTCACGAAGGTGGAGCCGAACTTGGCCTTTTGAGACGCCAAGCGCACATCGCACATGCAGGCGAGGTCCAGCCCCGCCCCGATGGCGGCGCCGTTCACGGCCGCGATGAGCGGCTTGTCGCATTGGGCGATGCGCCTGGGGATGCGCTGGATGTGGGTGACGTAGGCTTTGCGCAGGGCCGCGGCGTCGCCCGCGAACATGCCGCTGTGGTCCCGCATGCGCTTGAGGTCGCCGCCGGCGGAAAACGCAGTGCCCGCCCCAGTGAGCACGATGCAGCGGACCTGGGCGTCTGCCTCAGCTTGGTCCAGGGCCTGCACCAGGCTCTGAACCATGCCCTCGCTGTACGCATTGCGGGCATCCGCACGGTCTAGGGTGATGAGGGCGAGGTGGCCCTCGGTGTCGTAGCGCAGGTCTTCGAACGTCACGGTCACTGCTTCGTGTATGAGACGGCCCACAGATTGGCAACCGGGCTATATTCTCGGCCGTGTCCAAGACGCACCCTGCCACGCCCCCGTTGGACCCCACGCAGCAAGCCAAGCTCGTGGACCGCAGCACCGCCGGCCTGGTCCGCGCCTTCAGTGAGTACATGTCCGAGTTCAAGCTGCTCACACGACAGGCCCAGACCTGGTTCGAAAAACGGCAGTGGTCCGACACCCAAAGAGGTTCCGTGCGGCGCCTCGATCTGTACGGCGCGGCTGTGCAGAAGGCGAAACTTGAGTTGCAGAAGGACCTAGGCGCGCACGCTGCGCACTATGACGTTTGGGCCGATATGAAGCGGGAGTATTCCCACCTCATTGAGCACCGGGCGGACGAGGAGCTGGCCGAGACCTTCTTCAACTCCGTCACTCGAGCCGTGCGGACCACGACTGGCGTCGATGCTCAACTGGAGTTCGTCTGGTTTGACATTGAGATCTTGCCCTCCGGCGATGAGTTGCCGATTTATCGGACTTTTCACCGCCTCAACGATACGCGCAGCGTCATCGAGGAGATCATGTCGGCCTATGCCTTCGATGTGCCCTGGGCAGACGCCCCGGGGCACTCGGGCAAGGTTGCACGCCGCGTCGATAGCTATCTCAGCACCCAATGGGGTCACTCGCAGTTCGACGCCATTGAGGTGGCGGAGCCTATCTTCTATCGCAACAAGGGCGCCTATATCGTGGGTCGCATTCGTCGCTCGATGCGGGCCATCCCCTTTGTGCTCGCCCTGTCCAGTGATGAGCGCGGAATCAGCATCGACGCCGTACTCATGGAGGAGGAGTTGGTCTCGATGGTCTTCTCCTTCGCCCGCTCCTACTTCTTGGTTGACCCAGTACGGCCCCTGGAGCTCATCGGCTTTTTGCGCTCTATTATGCCCCTTAAGCCTGTGGCCGAGCTGTACATCGCCTTGGGCTACGTTAAACACGGCAAGACGGTACGGTACCGACATCTGCAGCGGCACCTGGCGCACTCCACGGATAGGTTCCAGGTGGCTCGGGGCACCAAGGGCATGGTGATGATCTGCTTCACGCTGCCCTCCTATGACATCGTCTTCAAACTCATCCGCGATAAGTTTGCTGAGCCCAAGAAGAGCTCTCGTGCCGAAGTTCGGGCGAGTTATGACCTGATCTTCAAGCATAACCGCGTCGGGCGCCTCATCGACGCCCAGGAGTTTGAGCACCTTCGCTTCGAGCGCTCTCGATTCGATGAGGACGTGCTTCAGGAGCTGATCGATGAGGCCAAGGAGAGCGTCACGGTCACAGACACCGAAGTGATCATTCACCACTTGTATACCGAGCGTCGCCTGAACCCGCTCAATGTCTACGTCAAGGAGGTCGCCCCAAAGAAGGCTAGGGCCGCGGTGGTGGAGTATGGCAACGCCATCCGAGACCTGGCCGCAGCGAATGTCTTTCCCGGCGATCTGCTGATCAAGAATTTTGGAGTCACCCGCCACGGGCGCGTGGTCTTTTACGACTACGACGAGGTCTGCCTGCTCAGCGCCTGCCGCTTTCGGCGCCTGCCTTCGGGACATGAGGGCTATGGCATGCAGGAGGGTGAGGTCTCGTTCTTCGTGGACGATAACGACATCTTCCCGGAGGAGTTTCGAAGCTTTCTTTGGCCCGCCGGCCCCCTCCGCGACGAATTTGAGGCCGCGCATCCAGACCTCTTCACGGTCGAATTTTGGAAGGAGATGCAAACACGCACCGGCACGGGCGAGGTGATCGACATCTTCCCCTATCCGGACGAAATCCGGCTGTAGAGAGATACTATAGGTTTGTTCAGGCTTTTCGTCCGGTGAACCCGGACACGTCCGAATGACTTTCGGACGCGCTTCGGCAAAAACCAGAGATCTCAAATGAAATTGAGGCCTTCCTGCTTTGGCCCACCGCCTGCTTCTTGGTCACCTGCGTGCCGAGCACGACAAAGGAGACAGAGATAATGAAGCACAAACACAACCCCCAGGACCTGATTGTCACGCTCGATCGCCTCGTGAATGACCTCATTGGTGCCGTCCTCGCTGTGGGCGTCAAGGGCATGTACGAGGGCGACGTCATGTGTTCAGGGCCCGCCCCCTACCGCAGGATAGATTGCGACGGCCGGGCGCTGGCCTATATTCGAGCTCGACCAAGAAAGAAGGCGGTGCGTGTGGACATCACGGGGCTTTGGAAGGCTCCGCCCAGCAGCTCAATTCGGGTGCCCAACGCCTGTGGCGCAGCCAGCCTGCTGCTCAGGAGCGAGGTTGAGGTGTACGAGGCCGCCCGCTTCCTGGTCGCTACGGTGGATCGCACACGGCGCCAGCAGGCCAAGAAGGCGCTCAGGGCTGACGCAGCCTAAGCTCCGCGATCACGGGCAAGTGGTCGCTGAGGTCCCCGGCCTCCTTCATGACTCTGAAGGAGACCACCTCATAGCCTGTGCCCGAGAGAATGAAGTCCAGCTTGCGGTTTGGAGCATGGGAGGGGAACGTGAAGAATTCCTGCTCGCGCGCCTCAAAGTCTTCGCTAGACAAGGTGTCTTGCAGGCCAGGCACGCCCCTGAGCCGGGGCAGGGTGATGTCGTCCTCGTGCTTGGTGTGAGGCTCGTCCGGGTAACCGGAGCGCACCGTCGATTCGGGAGGCACTGTATTGAAGTCCCCGCCGAGCAGCACGAAGGGGCTGTCGACCTTGCTTAGGCGCCGCGCGATGTGACCGGCGTGAGCTTGTCGGTTCTTTGTGCTGAAGGCATCGAGGTGGGCGTTGAAGATGGGCAGGGACCGCCCGTCGATCTCGACCTCGGCCTGCTGTACGTATCGAAAGAGGTAGCCCAGGTTGTACAAAAAGCTGTTGTCCTCGGGCTTGGCATATAACTCGACGACGTTCTTCGTGATCGGGAAGCGGCTGATGATGGCGCCGCCCGAGCGCAGCCGCCCAAAGTGGTTCTTCGGCGGCCAGTACGGAAAGGGCAGATAGTTCGCTTGCCAACTGACGGCCTCTGCAACCCACGGCAGCCCCACCGCCTTCGCGAGCGCCTCGGCTTGGTGAATGTCGTGGGAGCGGGCGCTGCCCAAGTCCACCTCCTGCATGAGCACCAGGTCTGCAGATACGGCTTTGAGCACCTCGCCCATCTTGGCCAAGGTGGTCTCGAAGTGCTCCTTGGGCCGGGCATCACCGCTGCCCTCGCTGCCCCAACCATAGGCCCACGAGAGGTTCCACACGACGACCTTGAGGTTCTGGGATGGGGTGCTGGTCTGGGTCGTGACCGACGACAGCTGCGTGGCTGGGGCCTCAAAGGTCCGCGCCCGCTGCAGACCCTTGCTCATCCACATTAGGCCGAGCAGCAGGCTCAGGCCGATAAGTGCGATTATGAAAAGCACGCGTCTAAATATTCGCAAGACAGGGCTCAGCCGGGAGGCCAGGACATGCCGCGACCACCGAGCAGGTGCAGGTGGATATGAAAGACAGATTGTCCGGATTGCTCGCCGTTATTCATCACCAGCCGATAGCCGCTGAGGCCCTCTTGCTTGGCGATCTTCGTGGCTACGAAGACCAGGTGGCCAACGTCGGCCTCCATGTCCTCCGTCATGTGCTGGATCCGGTCCAGGGGTTGCTTGGGAATGATGAGTACGTGCGTGGGGGCCGCCGGCGCGATGTCCCTAAAGGCAAGGCAACGCTCGTCCTCATAGACGATATCGGCGGGCAGCTCCCGGTCGATGATCTTGGCGAAGATCGTCTTTTCGGTCATGACGAACGATTTTTGACACGATGCGGCACCAGGTTCAACCGGTCAGGCCCGGTTGGCATCAACGATGGCCTGGGCGGCCTCGCGTTGGTCCATAAGGGCGGACGCGAGACCGTACTGGACTTCTGCGCGCAGCACGTTATGCGCGCCGCGGGAGTCAAAGCGCTTCGAATCCCAGCCGAAATAGCACTCGTTGAGCGCGTCCGCGGCAAACCGAGCGGCAAGCTCCAAGATAATGGTGAGCGTCGCGGGCACGATGGCCTGCCACTCCTGCTCCGTCAGCAGGCCGGCGCTGCCCCGGGCGTAGCCCTGCAAGGCGCCGTCGAGCATGGTGAGGTCGAAGTGCGGCGGGTTGGCGCTCTCTCCCGAGGGGTTGCACCAGGATCGCATCGCGTCGCCCAGCTCCAGGGCGATGGGCATGCGCGCGAGGGTATCGAGGTCGATGAGGCAGCGCCCCTGCCCATTGTGGGGGTCAAAGACGAGGTTGTTGAGCTTGGGGTCCCCGTGCACCACCCGGTCCGCCATGGTTGGTAGCGGCCCCAGGGCGTCGGCGCTTTGCAAGATGTCCTGCGCCAACGGGGCGATCTGTTGGTACAGGCGGTGCCCCGTGTGCTGTTTGAGCGCGTCTTGCAGGTTGTGCAGGTGCTGAGCGGTATCGTGCACACCCAGGCGCGCGTTGACGAAGCTGTGTTCCAGGTCCTGGACGGCCGCGTGAAAGCGACCAAGCAGCTCGCCTGCGGCCTCGGTGCGACGCGGGCTGTCCGCCTGACTCACGTTGTCGCCGTCGATCCAGCTCAGCATGCGCCACACCCCGCCCTCAACCTCGGTCCATAACGCGCCGTCGCCGGTTCGATAAAGTCGGGGGGTCTGTAGTCCTTTCGCCGCGATGTGCGCGGTGACGGCCTCTATGTCCTCATGCACCCGGGCCCCAAAGATGGGGTTGAGGCGCTGCAAGGCATATTGCGATCCAGTCTCGGTGTCGACGCGAAAGGTGATGTTGATGAGTCCGACGTCGATCGGAGTCAGTCGCGGGCTGCCAAGGTCGAAGCGCTGCAGGGCAACTTCGGCCTGCTCACGGGCCGACATCACCACAGCTCTGCTCCCAAAAAGCCAACCATTCGGTCGTACAGGGCGCTGCGCACCTTCGGGTCCGAGACCTGGTGCGTCGCGCCGACCAGAGGCAGAAGGTCAAAGTCCTTCTTATTGACAAAGAGGGCCTCCGCCAATTTCAGCGTGTGGGCGAAGTATACGTTATCGTCCGCGATGCCGTGGACCAGCAGTAGCGGGCGCTTGAGGTCTTTGGCGTAGGTTAGAAGGCTGCTGGAGCGATAGGCCTCCGGGCTGGTCTGTGGCAGGCCGAGATAGCGCTCGGTATAGTGGGTGTCATAGTACAGCCACTCCGTCACCGGTGCTCCGGCCACAGCGACCTTGAATACGTCCGGGCGTCTTAGCGCCGCTAGGGCCGACAAATATCCACCGAAGGACCAGCCGTACACGCCCACCCGGTCCATATCGAGTTCAGGATAGTTATGCCCCAGCGCGGTCAGACCTTTGATCTGGTCGGCCAGCGGCACCTCTGCGAACTTCTCTCGGATGGCGCGTTCAAACTCCCGCCCTCGATGCATCGTGCCGCGGCCGTCGATGCAGACCACGATGAAGCCGTGATCGGCCATCCACTGGTGCAGATAGTATCGGCTGGCGTTGGCGACGACCGTATTGTGGTGCGGGCCCCCGTACACGTACAGCACGACGGGGTAGCGCTTGTCCGCGCTGAAGCCTTTGGGACGGATGATGGCGGCGTGAAAGCCGCCCGCCTTTTCGGGCGGCACACGCTGCACGTTGGGCACCAGGGCCGCCTTGCGCGCGCGGCTGAGGACTTCGAAGTCCGAAACCTCGCTCGCGAGTGGAGGGACCCGGCCCTTCAGGTCGGCCACGCGGTGCAGGGTGCTGCGTGCGGGGCGCTGCATCGTCGTGCGTGTCAATACAAACTGCGTACCATCGGATGAGAAGTGCGCGTGGTGCTCGCCGGGCTCGGTGGTGATGCGCTCAGGTGTGCCTCCGCTGAGCTTCACCCGGTACAAGTGGCTCTCCACAGGGTCCGGGCCGCCGAGGAACCACAGCGTCTTGGATGAACTGTCGACATGCACCAGGCTTCGAAACCCGGCGTCGTCGTTCAGCAGGGTCTTGGCAGCACCAAGGGTGGGGCCCCCGGCGCCGGCACGCACGCGGTAGCGCACGAGGTTCCACGCGCCGCTCTTCTCGGTCGCCCACAGCAGACTCTTGGCACCCTTGATCCACTTGGGCGTGGAGTTACTGAGGTTCAGCCACGCGGGGTCCTGCTCCTTCAACAGAGTTTGGGTGCGCCCGGTGCGCTCATCCACGGTGAGGAGCACTTGGGATTGCTGGTCCCGGGCCTGCACCAAGATGCTCAGCGGGCCGGCCTTGGGCCAGGTCACCCGAGCGAGGTAGGGGTAGCGCTCCCGGTCCCACTTCACCTCTGTGCGGTTGCTGCCATCGGTTCCGACGATATGCAGGCGCACTTGCGCGTTGGCCTTGCCGGGGCGTGGGTAGGCGAAGACCTGGGCCGCCGACTCAGGTTGCGCGGCGTCCGCGATGGTGAAGCGCTCCAGGGCGCGCTCATCTGTGGTCTGGTAGGCCAGCCGCCGGCTGTCGGGAGACCACCAATAGCCACGGTAGCGGCTCATCTCTTCGGCGGCCACGAATTCAGCGATGCCGTGGCTATGGTCGGGGCCTCCGTCCTCGGTGAGCGCTCGTGTTTTGGATACTGTGCCCTTGCCGGGCCTGAGGCGAACCACGTGCAGGTTATGGTTGAGGACAAATGCAAGTCGCTTTGCATTCGGCGACAGGCGCGGATCCATGACCACACCCTCTGGCAGGGGAAGCTGCACGGTCTGCCCTGTCTTGAGGGTGTGCAGGTAGACCTTCCCCGAGAGTTTGAGCACCACGCGCCGGCCGTCTTGGCTCAGCGTGAAGCTGGAAAAGCCCCGGGTCTTGATGCGCTTTCGCTCGCGCAGGGCCTTTTCCTGAGCCGAGAGCTGCTCCGTGCTGCCTGCCAGCAGGGCCTGCGCAGAGACGAGCACACGCTCTTCGCCGGTCTGAGTATCCTTGGCCCACAGGTCCATGCGCGGCTGGCCATCCTGAGCTCTCAAAAAGAGCAGGGTCTTTGCATCCCCTGTGAATCGAAAGTGCCCCGGGCGACCCAGGGTGTAGCTTTGTGTCACCGTGATCTCCTCGAGGAGGCCCTGTGGGGGGCGGCTGGGGGGTGTCTGGGCAGCGGTGGGCATGGCAGGGGCGCACAGAACGACGAGTGTCACGAGGGCGATCGTTGTCCGCACAGACCCATGGTCTTTGACCCCAATCGTCCCGCTGTCAACTCAGGGGGCGGCGACTGAGCCGAAACAGGAGCATGCAGGCTGGGCCTAAGGCGAGCCCTAGCACCGGTTCGATGGCCTGGGGCACGGCGTTGAGCGCTGTGGCGATGAAGAGCGCGAAGACGATCAGCACGTGCAGCGCCGCGTAGGCGATCAGCCCATGGCGCAGCCCAGGCCGGCCGCGCCAGCGCGCTCGCGTCAGCGCCATGAAGGCCAGCAGGTGGGTGGGCGGCAGCACCAACAGGTTCCAATTGTAGTGCAAGAAGCTGTACCCCGTGCCCAGCCAGGCCACGGTCAGTAGCAGGCCCAGCCCACCACACAGCGCGGTCCAGATCAGGGCGGTGGGGCGGGCGAAGCGCAGGCTGGCAAAGAGCAGCGGCAATACAAAGAGCAAGTAGACTTTCACCCAGGGCCAGGTCCATTGATCGCGGGATTCGGCGTCGGCGCCTCGGTAGTCCACAATCTTCGGCGCCGCGATAGGTGTGCCATCCGCACGCTTGGCGGCCGCGAGCAGCTTCGATAGCTCGCTGGGTAAAAAGCGGGTCTGCCACTGGCTGATGGGCCGGTCCACTTCTGCGCTGAGCAGCACGTCGACGGTCACATAGAGCAGGCCCTGCGCGCGCAGGGGGTCCAGGGCAAGCTGTCGAATCGTGGTCCCGGCGGGCCCTTGAAACTGGGACGACAGGCGCCCTCGCATCGCGCGGTCCAGGGCATCCGCGACCTGAGTGGAGCAGTTTTGATCGAAGTGATGGTAGCGGTAGGGCGGCTGAGTGGGGCCGACTCGATCCGCCAAGTCCTCCACGAGGGCCTCGGCTTCAGCAGGCCGAAGCGGCAGGGCCTGTCGGGCGATGGAGCGCCGCTC
>SPJJ01025120.1_pt1 | contig 12264 bp, 8 predicted proteins | sample 3741741 | NCBI WGS metagenome assembly SPJJ01 (sample SAMN10925908, study PRJNA522277) | cold seep metagenome | isolation source: Elba SIP-enriched marine methane seep metagenome, extraction at timepoint T1 | place: Italy: coast of Elba, Mediterranean Sea | collected 2014-05 | reverse complement strand
TGCTCGCGGTGCCCGCCGACCAGATGCTGGAGGTGGCCGAGCGCTACGGCGATCAGGCCACGGGCGATCAGGTTGTGCTCACCGCGGCCCGCGGCGTAGGCGACGGCTTTCAGCTGCCTCACGAGATGATCCGTGCCCGTACCTGCGTGCGAAAGATCGGGGTGCTGGGTGGGCCCATTCATGCCCGCGAGCTGGCCACCGGCCGGCAGATCAACGCGGTGCTGGCCTCCCGATTCCCAGAGGTCATCGAGTCTGTACGGGCGCTGACGGACAAGTCCCCCATCGCCCTGCACGGAAGCCGAGACATCATCGGCGTGCAGGTGGCCGGGGCCATCTCCAACGTCTCTTCCCTCGCCGCTGGCATGGCGGACGCGCTGGAGTTGGGTGATACCGCCCGCGGTGTGCTGCTGACCCACGGCCTGGTCGATGCGAAGAAGATCGGCGTGGCGCTGGGAGGGTCCGAGAAGACCTTCGGTGGGCTCGCTGGGCTTGGTGAACTCATCCCCAGGCATGTCACCAGCATGGACCGTCACCTTGAGGTCGGCGCCAAGCTGGCCTCCGGCATGAACGTGCAAGATGCCCTGCAGGCGGTCGATGGACACGTCGAGGGCGTACTCACCGCCACCGAGGCCATGAAGGTGGCCGAGGCCCGGGGCCTGGACCTGCTCTTGGTGCGGGCCGTCGTGCAGGTTTTGTCGGGTGAGGCGGGCGCACGTGAGGCCTTGGAGGCTGTGCTGCACCGAAGCCTTGAGCTGGATGACTGACTTCGATGCTGGGTAGGTTCATCCACAACTCGAACGAGCGGCAGCTGCCGCCGGACTACGACGGATTCGTCCTTCTGTGGGATATCGACAAGACCTACCTCGATACGAGCTTTTCGAGTAAGCGCGGTCTGCTCGCCATCCCCTTCGAATTCGCGGTCGACAAGCGCAGTGTGCCGGGGGCGGTGCCCCTGCTGCGGGCGCTTCGTCGCGGGGTGGGCGAGCAACCTGCCTTGACACCCCTGTACTTTGTCAGTGGCAGCCCACCTCAGCTGCGTCGCGTGATCGAAAAGAAGATGACCTTGGACGCCGTGCAATATGACGGGCTGACCTTCAAGGACCAATGGGGGTTGATGCGCGCGGGACGCGCCAAGGACATCAAGCGTCAGGTGGGTTACAAGGTTGCGGCCTTGCTCGGCTACCGGCGCAGCATCCCGGCTGCGGCACGCTGGATGCTCTTTGGCGACGACGTTGAAAATGACGCCGAGGCCTTTGTGCTGTTTGGAAAAATCTGCGCTGGGCTCCGAGCAGAGGCCCTGAGCGAACGCCTCAAGCAAAGCCAAGTGCACCCCGACGACATCGCGCTGATTCACGAGCTCAGCAAAGACCTGCCCACCGGAACTGATCCGGTGCACCGCGTCTTCATTCACATGTCCGCAAAGAACGACCCCAGCTTGTTCAGCGATCCACGGGTTGTGGCCTGCTACTCCTATCTTCAGGCGGCCCTGGTCCTCACCAAGGAAGGGCACGTGGACCCCCAAACCATCCCCGCCGTGGCCCGAAACCTCAGGCGCCTGCATGTGCCCGAGCAAAAGCTGGCCGAGCAGCTGGCCGATGCGCGGCGACGCCTGCACATCGCCGAAGATCTGACGCACCTCGCGCGGAACTAATCGGGGGCGTATACTTTCGTCTCATGCGCCCCAGCACGAGACTCTTTGTCACCCTCACGATGGGGGCTATCGCCTCCTGCGCCTCACCGGAGTGTGTATGCCCGCTCGGACAGGTCTGCGACGCACAGGGTGAGTGCTCCGGTGGCCAGTGTACGGTCGATCAGGACTGCCCGGTTTGGAGCTGTGCCCCCGAGCTGGAATGCTGTGACCCGCGACCCACCTGTCAGTCCGGCCAATGCCTGCCTCGGATCCTGCCCCTGGAGCTGTGTGGACCTCCTCCCGCAGTGGCCGACGGTTGGGATGACGCGCCGGCCAGCGGTCCCACCTTCGTCGTCAATCAGGTCGCCATCGCTGAGGGCCCCTTGGTGAATGTAGACGGACGGTGCGACGGGGCCGGCTGCCTGGACAACGCCTTCGCAACGGTAGGCACGCTCAGCAATGACCAGCTTCGGCAGGGCTTATTGGGTGGAGAGATGCTCTTTGGCATCGAGATCGCCGGACTGGACGAAGACTATTCAGGCTTCGACCGCTCCGTGACCGTGAAGCTCTACCCGCTTCGGGACGCGGATGACCCCTTCTTCCCCGCCAATAACTTCCGCACGCCTCCTGGCCATGAGCGATGCTGTGAGTTCCTTATCAATCCCAGCGGGCTCGCCGGAAGTTCAGCGCCTCAGTCACGAGTTCGCATTCCAGCGCAGATTCGAAACGGTCGCCTCTTCACAGTGGAGCCTATCGACTCGGCGCAATTTGAGTTGACACTAGGGTTACCGCCCTTCCCGTCGATGGAGCTGGCCCTAGCTCAATTCAGCGCGAAGGTACCCAGCGATGGCAGCGAGCTGAGTGACGTGCTCTTCAGCGGCGTTTGGACCTCCCGTTCCTTGTTCCAGACCTGCAATCCATTCTGCAGGACCCAGACCCCCCGTTGTCCTCAACCCTTGGGCGAGGAGAGCACCCTGCTCGACCTTGCCCGGTCGATCGTGGGCGATGCCGATATAGACGCGGACGGTGATGGCCTGGAGTGCGTCTATGACCAGGACGGCGACGCGGCCATCGAGACTTGCTGTGAGGGCGACGGCGCTCTGCAATGCCCAGCCACGCCCTGCACCAACCCTGTGGCCGCCACGATCCCCGGCGAGCCTTCATCCTGCGCGGCCGATCCCGGGATGAACGACGGGTACTCGGTGACGTTCGAATTGCACGCCATACCGGCCACCTTGGTGGGCACCCTGCCCTGAGCCTGCGTTGACACCGATGTCAGGATCATCCAAGCAGGGGGGAGTGAGTCCGACATTGCAGCACCTTCGGGAGGCACAGGCCCGTATCCGCCCCTACGTGGTGCGCACGCCCTTGTTATTCCGTCGGCCTCGACCCGACCTTGAGCTGATCCTCAAACCCGAATGCTTGCAGCCCACGGGCGCCTTCAAGCTGCGCGGCGCCTTCAGCCTCATGAGCACCCTTCCGGACGACGTGCCCGGGGTGGTGGCCCACTCCTCCGGGAACCACGCCCAGGCGGTGGCGCGGGCCGGGCGAGTGCTTGGGATCCGCACCGTGGTGGTCATGCCCAGCGACGCGCCGGCGCTCAAACGCGCGCGCACCGAAGCCGATGGCGCCGAGGTGCTCACCGTCGGGCCCGACTCGGATGAGCGCATGAACAAGGCCGCGGAGCTTGCCGCAGACCAAGGCCTGGTGCCCGTGCCGCCCTACGATCACCCGCTCGTCATGGCCGGCCAGGGCACCGCGGCTCTCGAGATCTTGGAGGACCTGGAGGAACTGGAGGAACTGGAGGGCGGCCTGGACCACTTTTATTGCCCGGTCAGCGGGGGTGGCCTGCTCTCCGGCTGCGCCGTCGCGCTGGCCGCGCTGTCGCCGAACACCCATATCGTAGGTGTGGAGCCCGAAAGCGGCAACGATACCAAGCTGAGCCTCGAAGCCGGCGAGCGGGTCAAGGTGCCCACCCCGCACACCGTCGCCGACGGCCTCAAGGTGCGCACCCCAGGCGCGCACCCCTGGCAGATCATCAAGGACGCGGTCAAAGAGGTGGCCCTGGTCTCCGATGATGAGATGTTCGCGGCGATGGCCTGGGCCCTTGATGAGCTGCGATTGGTCTTGGAGCCGTCGGGCGCGGCCTCCCTGGCGGCCGCCCTGCGGCAGGGCAAAGGACGCTGTGGGGTCCTGCTGTCCGGCGGCAACGTAGACCCAACCCTGCTCGCGCGCGTCGCGGGTCGGCGCTGAAGCGCAGGCCACGCCGAATCCTATTGCCGAGGATGCAGGCCTAGGGTAAGCCGGCAGGGATCTCCCGCCCGGGGGGGCGTGTTATCGTGGCGGTATTGAAGGGGGAAAACGGCGGGGTGCCTCTGGGCGCCGCCGTAGACGTATGAGCGGTCAGCTCAAGAATATCAGCGGCTTCGAGATTCTCACGAAGCTCAGCTCTGGGGGCATGGGTGACGTTCTTCTTGCACGCAAGAAGTCCAGCCATGGCTTTGAGAAGCTGCTCGCGATCAAGACGATCCGAGCCGAGCTCGCCAAGCGCGCAGATATTCGCGCCATGTTCCTCGATGAAGCCCGCCTCGTCGCGCGCCTCGATCACCCCGCGATCACCCAGGTCTATGACTTCGGTGAAGAGGACGGCGTGCTGTACCTGGCGATGGAGTACGTCGCCGGCGTCGCCTTGAATAAGCTGCTCATCAAGCGGGCCCGAGAGCTGCCTGCGCTGGTCGCCAGCCGGATCGCGGCCGAGGTCGCCCGAGGCCTGCACGCCGCGCACGACCTGACGGATATCGGCGGCACGCCCCTGGGCGTCGTGCACCGCGATGTCAGCCCCGGCAACGTCATCCTGACCTTCGACGGGCACGTCAAAGTCTTGGACTTCGGCATCGCCTTCATGAACGAGCGTGAGTCCCCAGATACGCAGCTGGGCGAGCTCAAGGGCAAGCCATCCTACATGGCGCCCGAGCAGCTGCGCGGGGAGCGTGTGGACCGGCGCTCCGACATCTACAGCCTCTCGGTCGTGCTGCACGAGATGCTCACGGGCCGAAAGCTATTTTCGAAGAATAACGTCGTCGCAACCGCGCTTGCCGTCGAGCGCGGCGATGTGCCCCCGCCCGGTCAGATCGTGCGAGGCCTGCCGGATGGCCTCGACGGGGTCGTCATGCGCGGCCTAGAAAAGGATATCGAGGAGCGCTTCATCGACGCCAAGGTCATGGCCATGGCCCTCGATGACGTGCTCAACCAAGAGAACGCGCCGCCGCTCGTCGACTTCGTCGAAGGAGAGCTCGGTGAGGAGCGCGAGGCCCATCGCGTCTGGCTGCAATCTGTCTTGTCGGGTGAGTATACTGACACGGGCACCTACGAGACCTTCCCTCCGCACAAGGTGGAGGCCTCACGCAGCGGCGCAGGGGCGGCAGTCATCGTGACCACTGCGAACGAGGAGTTCGCCGAGGCGGCCCTCGCGAGCCCCACCACCCTGATCCCACCCTCGCCGACGGTCGAGGCCCCCGCCTTCAAGCAGGACTCGGGCCGCGGGCGCCTGAACCCAGCGTGGGTCGCCCTGCTGGTCTTCTTGGCCATGATTGGCCTCTTTGTGGCCTCGCGGCTGCTCACCGAAGGCAACGCCCCCATCCCCGCAGAGTCCGGCGGACTCGTGGAGCTCGAACCTGCAACCGAACCTGCGCCGGTGCCCGACCCCGAGCCGCCGCCCCTACAAGAGCCCCCCGAGGACCCGTCCCCCGTCGCGGTGGTGCCCCCCACGCCGGCGCCCGCGGCGCCGGCCCCCAAGCCCAAGACCCCCAAGCGCCGTGCGCCAGCGCCCGCCAATGTGACCGCCCCCAATACCTTCGGGCTGCTGACCGTGGGCGCCCAGCCCTACGCGCGTGTGCGCATCAATGGCCAAGAGGTCGGCGCCACCCCGATCATGCGCAAGAAGATGAGCACCGGGAAGTACGTGATTGAGCTGGTGAGCCCGGCCACCGGCGAGGTGCGCCTCAAAAAAACCGTCGTCTTGCGCGAAGGGCAGCACGCCCGCATCACCGCGCGCTGACGGTTTGCCCGTGGCTTGAGGCGGCCAGCCTCAGCTGCACCATGAAGTCCCCCACCTCCTGCGCGTTGCGCGCCTGCTCCGGCAAGGCTGAGGCCTCTAAGGCCGCATCCAAGTCAGCTTGCACTTTGGCGAGGTCTTTGAGGTAGGCGGTGTCCTCAGGCACCAGCGCGTACTCCGCGTGCCGCTTGATCTCTACCAACTCGGCGACCGGGCCCTGGTGCCCGTACAGGTCGGCAAGCTGGGTGACATCTGTGCAGAGCTGTCCGGCAAGCAATAGGTGACGGCCCGTGAGCAGCACGCGGTAGGCGTAGAGCAGCCGCTTGGCCCGGGCCTCACCCTTGAGCTTTTCTGCCTCGTACTCCCTGAGCACGCCCTTGGCGAAACCTCGGTAGTGATGGTAGCAGCGGCGCGACAAGCTACCTTGCGCAAGCTCTCGAAGGCGTGCTCCCGCGGGTGTCCAGATGAGCGGGAAGGGTCCCAAGAAACGCTCGATCAGGTTGCCATTGCCGGCGAGCAAGAGCTTCATCGAAGCGCCCAGATCGTTGGTTGTATAGTCGTGCTCTCTGCCTTCAAAGACCTCGAGCACGTCGATGGCCTTGGTCTTCGGATCAAGACCGAGCAGGTCCTGAGCCGCCTGCACATGCACACCCTTGAGATCTAGGTCTGAATCCGGCGACTCAAAGCCATAGGCGTGGGCCCCGGACAGCGCCAGGCTCACCACGGGCGGGCCGGCCACCAAGTGCGCGTCTAAAAAGCGTGCCAACGTATCGACATCAACGTCCAACGGCAGCGGCACCGGCAGCCGCTGCACTGCAAACCAGTCCTTGGGCGCAGACATCGCACGCGCGCCCCCGCTCACCCCGAGCGCAGCGTCGACCGCCCCACTCACCTTGGCAGAGGCTCGACGACAATCCAGTATGAAGGCGTGGGCCGCCTCGTAATCGGGCTTTTCGGGCAAATGAGCCCGATTCTCCGCGGCCTCGATCTCTAAGGCGGCGGACCTCGCCAAGGCCAGCGTCTGCTCAATCGGTGTGCGCTGCTGCTTGATGCCCAACAGCACCTCCCGCAGGTCTGCCTTCACCTCGATCATCGGCGTGCCGTGCTCCAGCCAATGCAAGCAGGAGTGCAGAAGGCGAAGCAAATTGTAGGCGTTCTTGGGGCGATGCGGCGCGGGCTGCAGCTCCTCGATCCGGCCCTCGGCGACAGCCTCGGCGACCGGCTGAAGCCCGCCCTGCTCGACCAGACCGCGGTCCAGCAAAGATCGCAACACAGCCTTCAGTTCGGCCCGACACTGGGCGGCATCACGCAGGCCGGTCTGCGCGCCGACGTGCAGGACGGCCTGCGCCATATCATTGACCTTGCCACTCGCCAGCCCATCCAGGAGCACTTTGAGCAGCGTATCTCGGGCCACAGAGCGCTCGATGCTCTTGAACTGGCTCTGGGCGTAGCGGCCAAAGCTGCCCAAGACGTTCATCGAAACGAACATGCCGCGCTCATCCAGCAGGCGCTGCCCCAAGGGTGTGACGACGCGATGCAGAGGGCTCCACAGGGTCTCTAGAGTATTCGCATCGCCCCGAAGGCCTTGGTAGACCAGCTTGCCCACCTCCCATAGCGCCTCATCGTGGCCAGGATCGTGGATTTCATCGGGCACCCGCCACAGCCCGCAGGCCCCATCAAAGGGCGCGAGGTAGCAGCCGCGCACATCCTCGTCTGAGTCGGGGCCGGCCAGGCCCCAAGCCTGGCTTCCAACCACCGCGGAGTAGATGGCGTGGCCCTTGAGCCTGCGGTGATCCCATTGGGCCCAGCCCAAGTCGGTCAACAGGGCCTTCTTGGGCACGGTGATCTGGTCACGCTGGGCCGTGAATCGACGGCCCGATGGCGTCTGCAAGGTGTAGGTCTCGTAGACCACCTCCTTGACCACCGCAGCGCTGGCCGCGCGGTGCACGTGGCCTTGCTCGCCCGGCACATCCACCCGCAGCACCACTCGGGTGCCTCTGGGCAAGGTGATCGTGCGATCATCGAGTCCGAAGGGGCGCGGGCGCATGACCGCATTGTGCAGGCCAGCTTACCAGATGGCTAGCTCACTGAAGCGCCAGGCCCATCGAGTAGACCTCGATGCGGGTCTGGGTCTGCACAGAGAGTGTCGGGTCCGCGCGCTCGGCCACGACGATGTCGTCCACACCGTCGCCGTCCATGTCCAAAGACATGATCGTGGGGTTGGCGCGCTCAGCGCCGATGAGGTCGAAGGTGCCCGCCATGCGCTCGCCTTGGAAGGTGCGGCCCCAAACCCCCCAAAGGTGCCACTGCACATCGCTCATGCTGTTCACCTGGGTGCGGTACAGGCTCACAATGTCCAGCGTGCCATCACCATCAAAGTCCCCGCCCTGGTTCACAGAGGGCACATCGGGCGGACTGTCGAGCCCCTGCATCACCAGCTCGGTGGCGGGGCCGTCGCGATACCAGGAGGCCCTGGAGACGACAAAGTCATTCACATTGAGCTGCGTGCCCAGCAGCAAGCGGCCGGTCTCGCCCACAGGTCGGCTGAAGGCGGCCCCGGACCCCACCGCCACCCAAGAGCGCGTGACATAGATTTCGGGTTGGGGCTCCGCGACCACCGCCAGGCCCACCTGGTCACCGCCGTTGATCACCAAGGTCCGCACGGGCGCACCGTCCTGGTCATCGACGCAGCCCGAAGCCAGCACTTCCAGCCGCTGACCAAAACCGCCGACGAGGTTCGCCTCAAGGTCGAAAAAGCCCACCGCGTTCGCGGAGTACGTCACCAACAAGCGGGGCTCATCCGGCGCGCTGGCACAGGAGCCCGTCGCCAAGACCGCATTCGGCTGGGCACCGATCGCAGCCACTGGGGTGGTGTAGTCCCGCGGCGTCAGGATGCCGTCTGGGGCCACCTCGACCCACGCGCTGCGGCTCACCACGACCGCGCGATCGCGGGCCCTTTGGAAGTTGAACAGCCCCAGCCGCGCGCCGTCATCGGCCATGGGTGGGCTCAGCGTCTGCACCAGCTGGCCGGCATCACGATAAACGAAGACAACTTGCACTTGGCCGAGGGTGCTGGCCTCGACCAGGGCGACCAAGCCGGGCTGCCCCGTCGGACCAATCTCGCCGGAGCGGTAATCGAGCACCCGCCCGGCGAGCGTCAGCGCCTCATGCGGGGGGGCCATGAAGCCCGTCGCCAGTGGTGGCCCGGGCTCAGCCCAGCGCACCTGGGCCGTAAGTAACAACGGTCCCGGCCGCGCCGGCAACGCAGGTCGGATGCTGACCTCACCCGCCGAGTCCGTGACCGCCTCGCCTCTGGAGGCCACACCCGCGACACCCTCGACGGCCCAAAGCACGGGCACGACAGGCAGGGGCCGTCCGGCGATATCGCTGACGCCCAGCGCAACGGGCGCGTCCAGAGACTCCCCCAGCGTCTTCGAAAGGCTGGGCGCGTCGATCAACGACACCTTGGCCACCGGCTCACCCGGGATGGTGATGGTCGCGCCCTCTTCGATGCCGGCGACCTGCACACACCCGCGAACGACCGGGCGGTCCTGGGCATCGAGGCCCTGAGCGAAGACGACCTTGTCGCCCTGCCGCTCGATCTGGGCCAGCGCAAGCACGCCTTCGTTCGTCACCGAGACTTCTTGGACCAGGCTGCCCCGGAGCACTCCGTCCTCGACCTGTCCAAAGGCCAGCGCATCACAATCGAAAGCGCTCGCCGCGCGCGGCTGGTAGATACGCAAGTCTACTTGCTTGATCGCATCGCCATATGGTTGGGGCACCGAGAAGACCAGATCGAGGCTGGCGGAGCCGCAGCTTGCGCTACAGACCATGGCGGCAAGCAGGCAAAGGCGCCTCATCGGTTCACCCGAAATGTGCCATCGATGGTGGTCGGAGCATCCTGAGTGGCCACAAAGACCGCGGTGCCCGCGCTGGCTGCAACCACGGCGCCCGCGATCGCCCACACCCACCACTGGCCGTACCAAGGCTCGGGCGGCACGTAGGTGAGCGGGACTTCACGGGGGCGCTGCGCTGAACCAAAGAGCAGGACCTCATTGTCGTGCTCGTCCTGCGCGACCAGGTACAGCTGCAGCACCGCGCCGCCCTTGGTATCCGGCGCGACGGCCGGCAGCTCGACACGCTTGAGGGTCTGACCGGCAGGGGGCAGGGTCAGGGTGGTATTTTGAAAGTCAGCTTGCCCCTTTTTCCGAAAGTAGAGGCTGCCCTTCTTTAAAAAGCCCTCGGGGTCCTCCAGTACTTCGACTTCGACGGGCACCTTGTCCTGCACACCCAGCCCGCGCGGCCACGAAAGGTCTACGCTGGGCTCAGGGCGCTTGGCGGCTTCAAGTCGGGCCCGCTCAAACAGAAAGGTCACCTTCGGCGACAGCGTGTAGCTGATGGCCCGGCTGCGATCCAAGCTCAGCATGGTCACAAAGGCCGCGACAGCGTCGTCTGAGCGCTCCAGATAGGCGTACGCGATGCCGAGCTGCTCGTACAGGCGCACGTGGTCGGCGTGCGTGTAGGGGCCCTCGGTCTTGGCCGCCTCGAGCAGCCGCACCGCGTCGTCGGGGCGAAAGTCCGCCAGGGCTCGGGCGGCATCATCGATGGGCCCGGCGGCGAGCACGAGCATAGCGAGCGTGGCGAGCAAGCTAGGCTGCCTCCGCCAAAGCCGGGGCCACATCGCCGGGCACATCCGCCGGCACCGGCATTGTGCCTCCGACCAGGGCCCTTGAGGCGAAGTACCACATCGCGATGACGCCCCAGGCCAGCGCTACGACGACACCGAGATCGACGATGCCGCGCCAAGGTTGGGGCACGCGGCTGACGATGAGGATGAGGCCGATGATCCCGACCGACAGCATCCACGAGATGATCAGTCGCTTCTTGGTGGCGTGGAAAAAGCCCATGCAGAACAGCGGGGCGATCAGCACACGCAGCGGCGAGGGGTGCGCGGCTAGGTACTGAGCGCGGGCCACGACTCGGGGCGAGAACTGCTTTTGAAACGCCTTATAGCCTTCGGTGTAGCCGAGGAAGAACAGGCTCACCACGTAGCCGACGTAGTGCATCGGCCCCAACGGCTCAGCAAAGGAGGCGATCGCCAGCGGGCTGAGGCGATAGATCGCCGAGCCCAGAAGGATCGTCACGCCGAGGATCCCCCAAACTGCACCCGCCCGTCCGAGCCATTTCATCTCCGCCATCGCTGACCGTCCCTGCTCACCCGGTCGTACATGAGTGGGCAAGCGTCAACCATCGCCCGCCTTTCCGGTGTCGGACATTTGCAGGGGATCGGGGTCCGCTGTCATTAAATCGCCTCCAACATGGGTGCCACACACCTATCGGGTGGGGTCTGGGGCCCTCAGCGCGACGCGAGGATCTGCGCGGCCGGTGCATGGGGGCTTAACACCGGTGCTAACATTGACGGTGGGCCCAACGCTTCGTACATTGCCCCAAGTTCGCTAAACGCGGGCACTTTGCGAGACAGACTGGGGTAAGCCCCGTCTAAAATCGCCTTTGGGGGAACCGCATGGAACCTATGCGAATCGAGGGGATCATCCCCGCCGGCCCGGATCGGGTCTATCAAGCCTGGCTCGACAGCGACCAGCACACCGCGTTCACAGGTGGGAGCAAGGCCGACATCGTCCCTGAGGTAGGCAAAGAGTACACCGCCTACGACGGACAGGTCACCGGAAAGACCGTTAAGCTCGATCGCAACAAACGCATCGTCCAGAGCTGGAAGCACGTCGACTTTCCGCCCGACGCCAAGGACTCCACGGTCGAGGTTCACCTCACAGATCGTAAGGATGGCACCACCCAGATCGTGCTGGTGCACAAGGATCTGCCCGAGGGGCAGGCGGCGCACTTTGAGCGCGGCTGGGTCGACCGCTACCTCACGCCGATGCGCGAGTACTTCGCGGCCCTCATCGTGGCCGAAAAGAAGATGGGCGAGCGCCTGGCCAAAGCGGAGGCCAAGCGCGCCGAACGCGAAGCGGCGCGACTCAAAAAGCTCGAGGCCAAGCTGGCTGAGCAGGCGCGCGCCCTCAAGGCCCGTCAGCAGCAGCTCATGGACAAGCTCAAGGCCAAGGAGGTCGAGCGAAAGCAAGCCGACGCCGAACGCCGACGCCAGATGATGGAAAAGCAGCGTGAGGTCGAAAAGCGGCTGCGCGAAAAAGAGCGGGAGCGCGAGCGCATCGCCAAGGAGCGCGATCGTGAGCGGGTCGCCAAGCTTAAGGAGAAGGAGCGCCTCGCCAAGCTCAAGGAGAAGGAGCGCCTCGCCAAGCTCAAAGAAAAGGAGCAGCTCGCCCGGCAGCGTGAAAAGGAGCGCCTCGCGAAGATCAAGGAGCGAGAAAAGCTCGCCGCGCAGCGCGAAAAGCAGCGGCTCGCGAAGCTCAAAGCCAAGGAGCAGCTCGCCGCCAAACGCGAAAAGGAGCGCCTCGCCAAACTAAAAGCGAAGGAAGCCGCCGCGAAGAAGAAGGCCGCGGAGGCCAAAAAAGCCGCGGACGCCAAAAAGGCCGCAGACGCCAAAAAGGCCGCCGAAGCAAAGAAGATTGCGGCCGCAAAGAAGGCCGCTGCTGCGAAGAAG
>SPJJ01032041.1_pt1 | contig 12278 bp, 12 predicted proteins | sample 3741741 | NCBI WGS metagenome assembly SPJJ01 (sample SAMN10925908, study PRJNA522277) | cold seep metagenome | isolation source: Elba SIP-enriched marine methane seep metagenome, extraction at timepoint T1 | place: Italy: coast of Elba, Mediterranean Sea | collected 2014-05 | reverse complement strand
GTTAGAGAGGCGGCTTTGGGGTTGTTGTTGACAATACCTTCTATGGTATTTTTTATGTTTTCGGCGTCTGCTTCTTGAAACGTCTGGGCGAGGTTGGTTGTTATTGTATTGACTGCTTTTGTGCTTTCTCTGGATATTCGGGGGAGATATTGGAAGACAGCGGCTCTTGTTTCCGGGGTTTTGTTTAAGGCCAGCGCTGCTAGATATTTTGTTCCCCATTTGACCTTTATCTGGTTTCCTTCCATCAGGTCCATTGCGTGGATGAGTTCAGTTTTTATTTTTCGATCATAGAGGGGGCAGTTTTGGAGGTCTAATAGCTCCTCTTCGGTGGGGGCGTGAAATTTATTGCGTAAGTTCATTGATGTGTCCGCTGTTGTTACGGAAATATAAATAGCGGGTTTTTGTTTATATGTCAAATAAGGGCTTTGCTGGTTATACGTCCAGTTTTTCTTGCAGGCTTGAGCTGGAGGTTGTGTATTCGAATTTCAGTTTTGAATTCGGGTGGATGTAGCGGAAGGCTTGGCGGCTCATCAGGGCGGCTTCGTGGAAGCCGGAGAGGATGAGTTTGAGCTTTCCGGGGTAGCTGTTTATATCGCCGACCGCGAAGATGCGTGGGGTGGATGTTTCGAATTTTTCGGTGTCCACGGGAATTAGGTTTTCGTGCAGGTTCAGGCCGAAATCGGCGATGGGGCCGAGTTTCATAGTCAGGCCGAAGAAGGGGAGAAGGATATCGCATTCGATTTCCGTTGTTGTTTTGTCTTTGTGCTGGATGACGACGGAGGTGAGTTGGCCGTTTTCGCCTTTGAGCTGTTTGACTTGCCCCATTTGGAAATCCATTTCACCGGCTTCGACTTTTGCTTGCATTTTATGGACGCTGTCTAGGTGTGCGCGGAAGCTGTCGCGGCGGTGGAGGAGGGTCATGCTTTCGGATAGGGGCAGGAGGTTGAGTGTCCAGTCCAATGCGCTGTCGCCGCCGCCAACGACGAGGATTTTTTTGTCTTTGAATTGTTCCATTTTGCGTACGGCGTAGAACACGGATTTGTTTTCGTATTCGTCAATGCCGGGGATGGGGGGTTTTTTGGGCATGAAGGAGCCGCCGCCGGCTGCGATTATGATGACTTTTGCGTCGAAAACGGTGCCGATGTCGGTGGTTATGCGCCATGTTTGTTCGTCGATTTGTTCGAGTTTTTCGGCCATTTGTTGAAAGTGGAAGACGGGAGAGAATGGCTCTATTTGTTCCATTAGGCGGTCGGTTAGCTCTTGTCCTGAAATTTCGGGATAGGCGGGGATGTCGTAGATTGGTTTTTCTGGATATAGCTCTGCGCATTGGCCACCGGGGCGATCCAAGATGTCGAGGAGGTGGCATTTCATGTCGAGCAAGCCCATTTCGAAGACGGTGAACAGGCCGCATGGCCCTGCGCCGATGATGAGGGCATCGGTTTTGATCGGGCTTTCGGGGGTGCCTTTACCGTTGTTTTGTGCTTCGAGGCTGGTTTGCTCTTTTGTTGTGCTCATTGTTTTTATTGTCCTTCTAAAGCCTTTGTCTTCAAGTCATTTGATATAGTTTGTTGGAAGTCTTTGATCAAGCCCCGAATTTTCACAGATTCGCCGATGATTATGATCGCGGGGGATTTAGGGCGGGGGGGTTGCGTTGTTTTTTGATAGTTTTCGAGTGTTGTTTCGAGTGTTGTTTGTTTGGGTGTTGTTGCGCTTGATATGATGGCGAGCGATGTTTGAGGGTTTAGGCCTGCGGCTGTCAGGTTGCGTATGATTTCCGGCATGGTTTTTAGAGCCATGTAGAATACCATGACGGGTGAGGATTTTGCGAGGCTGTCCCAGTCGATGGTGTGGGGGAGTTCGCCTGAGCTGTCGTGGCCGGTTATGAAGCTGATTACTGTGTTTATGTCGCGGTGGGTGGCGGGGATACCGGCGTAGGCGATGCCACCGATTCCGGCGGTGATGCCGGGTATTATGCGGAAATGGATGCTGGATCTGGCTAGCTCTATGGCTTCTTCGCCACCGCGGCCGAAAATGAAGGGGTCGCCGCCTTTCAGGCGCAGGACGCGTTTGCCGTTTTTGGCGTGGGTGATCATGAGATTTGTGATTTCGGATTGTTTTTTGGAGCGGATGCCTGCGCGTTTGCCGACGAAAATTCTCGGGGTTGTGGGGGCGGCGAAGTCCAGGATGTCTTCGTTAATGAGTGCGTCATAGAGGATGATGTCGGCGTTTTTCAGGCCTTCTAGTGCGAGCAGGGTTAACAGGCCGGGGTCGCCGGGGCCTGCGCCGGTTATCCAGACTGTGCCGGGATGGAATGTCGGGGGGCTAAATGCCGCCGGATGTGTCATCCCACCCTCCTATGTTGTGGATGCCGCATTCTTGTTTGTCGAAGGCCGCCCATCGGCCAGAGCGTTTGCCTTCTCCGGTTTTGGGGAGGGCGGTGCAGGCTTCGGGCTTGCAGCCAACGGAGGTGTATCCGAAGGGTACCATTGGGTGTTCTGGCAGGTTGTGTTTTTGCCAATAGGTGTCGATCATTTCTTGTGTCCAGTCGGCGATGGCGTTTATTTTTATGTGGCGGCCGTCATGTTCGATCGTGGGGAGTGCGGTGCGTGTGCCGCCGTGGATGCGCTTGCGGCCGTTGATCCATGCGTCGAAGCCGGAGAGTGCCTCGGCAAGGGGGACGACTTTGCGTAGGTAACAGCAGCCGTTGGGTTCGCGTTGCCACAGGTCGTTTTGCGGGTCGGCGGCTTTGATGGCGCTTGGTTCCGGTTTGATGGAGCGGACGTCGGTCAGGCCGAGCTGTTTTATCAATGCGTCGCGGTATTCCAGAGTTTCGGGGAAGTGCATGCCTGTGTTCAGGAAGATCACGGGGGTGGCTTTGTTTACGCAAGAAATGAGGGAGAGCAGGAGGGCGGCTTCGGTTCCGAAGGAGGAGACGAGGGCGATTTTTCCTTTGAATGTGTCGTTGATTGTGCGGTCGAGCAGGTCGAGGCTGGGCAGTGTGCCTAAATCTTTGTTTAGAGTTTTTGCGAGGCTTTTGATTTGCTGATCATTCATTGTCATTATTTTTTATCCACCCGCTTTCGTCCAAAAACGCATTCGTCTTTTTCGAGACCTCTTCCATGTTTAGACCCTGAGAACGCCATTGTTGACGCATTTGGGCAAGAATGTCCAATTTTTTGCCCCAGTCTGTGCCGAATTTTTGCTCTATGAGGCTTTTTATGCGGCGTGCGAGGCTGGGGCTTTTGCCGTTTGTTGATATTGATATAAGCAGATCGCCGCGGCGGACAAGGGCGGGGGTATGAAAATCGCAGTTGGGGATGTCGTCTTCTATGTTGACGAGGGTGTTTAGGGTGCGGCATTTTCGGGCGATGGCCTCGGCTTGTTCCTTGGGGTAATCGACAATGTAGACAATGTGGGCGGTGTTTATCTGGTCATCGGTTGGCGGGGTGGTTTTAAAGGATTGCGGGGGGATTCCGGATTCGGTTAATTGGGCGCGGCGTTTGTCAGCGAGGAGGCCGTCACCGATGAGGAGGATGCGAGTGAAGGCGGGGGTGAGGATTATCGGGAACATGATCTTTTTTAAACCGGTTGTGTGGAAAATAAAACAGAAGGTTGTTTTCTGTCATGTTGTTTGGTTTTTGTGGGCGGCTTGGCCTTTACAGTCTTTTAGCCGCGCCGGACTGGGCGGCGAGTTCCTTTAGTTTTTCCTTGTCCAGACTGTGACAAAAATCGCCGAGGCCTTGGTTTTCGTTGGCGCGGTTGCTTTTGAATGTTTCGAAGAATGGCTCAAGGAAGTCGCCGATTTTATCGATGTGAACCATGTCTGCGATTTTTTGGTTTAGGCGCGTGCCTTCGAAATCACCGCCGATATATATGGCGTACAGGTCAGGGGCGCGGCCGACAATGCCGATGTCGCCTAAATACGGGCGGGAGCAGCCGTTGGGGCAACCGGTGATGCGGACGGCGATTTTTTCTTGCTCTAGTCCGTGTTTTTTCAATGTATTGGTGATGGTTGTGATTATTGGCACGCGTGCGCGCTCGCCTTCGGTCAGGGCTTTGCCGCAGGTGGGCAGGGCGACGCAGCTCATGGCCCATAGCTCGACCGGGAGGTGATCTTCTTTCAGGGCGATGTTATGGGTTTTGAGGTGGTTTGTTATTGTGGTTTTTGCGCTTTCTTCGATGTCGCAGATGATTACGTCTTCAGTGGGCATGAGGATCAGCGGCGTGTCATGTTGGGTCACTATTTCGCGCAAGGCGGAGCGGAGGGGGTGGTTCGGGGTGTCTTTGATGCGGCCGCTTGTGACCGGTATGCCGAGCGCCCATTTGCCGTCGCCTTGTTCTTGCCAGCCGAGATGGTCGTGGATTTTTAAAGGGGGCATTTTGTGGAGCGGGGCAATGGTTTCGCCGAATAGTTTCTCGATGTGTTTTTTGCAGAATTCGATGCCGTTTTCTTCCACGACGTATTTCAGGCGGGCATGTCCGCGGTCGGTGCGGTCGCCGTGGTCGCGTTGAAAAATGATGATGGCGCGGGTGGCGCTTATGATTTTGTCTTTCGGGACGTAGCCGAGGGGGCTGGCGATGCGGGGGTAGGTTGCGTCGTTATTGTGCTTCATGCCGAAACCACCGCCGATATAGATGTTATAGCCGTGGAGGGTGCCGTTTTCGTGTAGGGCGATCAGGCCTATATCGTTGCTGAGTGCGTCGACGGTGTTGTCTTCGGGGGTGGCGATGGCGATTTTGAATTTACGGGGGAGCCATTTGTCGCCATAAAGCGGGTCAATTGCGCCCGATGTGCCCGATGCGTCTGGTGTGGGGGAGAGGGGGGCTTGTTTTTTGCCGTCGACCCACATGTCATAGTAGCCGCTTGTTGTGGGCAGGGTGGCGTCATTTATGGCGTATGCGGCGGCGCGGATTTCATCATGGAGGGGGCTTTTTATTGGTGAGGGGACGGCCATGATGTTGCGTACGACATCCCCGCAGCCGCCCAGTGTGGTTAGCATTGTTTCGTTAATTTCTTTAATGAGGGCGGAGATGTCACCTTTCATGACATTGTGGAATTGCAGGCCTTGGCGAGAGGTTACGCGCAGGGTGCCGTTGGAGAATTTATCGGCGAGTTGGTCTAAAGCCAGATATTGTTTGGCGGTGATGTGTCCGGCGGGAATTTTGGCGCGGAGCATGAGTTCCCACTCTTTATCCAGTTTTTGTTTTTTGCGGGCGGTTGCTGTGTCGCGGTTATAGCCTTGATAAAAGCCGTGGAATTTTGTGAGCTGTTCGTCGGTGTCGGAGAATTTTGTCTGGGATGTATCGGCGATTGTTTCAGTGATGGTGCCGCGCAGGCCGTTGCTTTCCAGCTTCATATGCTCGACGCTTGATAGCTTGTCTGTTTTTGTGATTTTGTCGTTGCTCATGGCATTCATTTAAGGTTTTTTACGGCGGAAGATCAAGCGTTATGTAGCTTTTTGATTTCGTATAGTGCGTCTAGGGCGTCTCTGGGGGAGAGAGCGTCGGGGTTTATTGTGTCCAAGAGGTCTTTTAGTGGCGTGTTTTGCTCGGCGGCGGAAGGCGGTGGCGGAGCGTTTGAGAAGAGGGGGAGGTCGTTGGCCAGTTTTTTGGGGGTGTTTGATTTTTTGTCGGATTGCAGGAGGGTGAGGACTTGCTCGGCGCGGTTTATTACTGTTGCGGGCAGGCCTGCGATTTTTGCGACGTGGATGCCGTAGGAACGGTCGGCTGTGCCATTGCCGACGCTGTGCATGAAGATGATGTCGCCTTTCCATTCTTTGACTTGCATGGAGTGGCAGGACAGGGCAGGGAGTTTGGCTGTCAGGGCGGTGAGCTCATGGTAGTGCGTGGCGAAGATGCTGCGGCATTTGTTGGTTTCGTGCAGGTGCTCGACGCAGGCCCATGCGATGGACAGGCCATCAAAGGTGGCGGTGCCGCGGCCGATTTCGTCGAGGATGACCAGTGATCGATCCGTGGACTGGTTCAGGATGCTGGCGGTTTCGACCATTTCTACCATAAAGGTGGAGCGGCCTCTGGCCAGATCGTCGGAGGCGCCGACGCGGGAAAAGACCCGATCTATGATGCCAATATGCGCCGAATTTGCGGGTATGAATGACCCAATTTGTGCCAGAATGGCGATGAGGGCGTTTTGGCGGAGGTAGGTTGATTTACCCGCCATGTTCGGGCCGGTGAGGAGCCACAGGCGTTGTTTCTGGGCGAGGTTACAGTCGTTGGGGACGAAGGATTCGTTTTGATGCTTTAGGGCGGATTCAACGACCGGATGGCGGCCGCCTTTTATGTCGAAGGCGAGGCTGTTGTCGATTGTTGGGCGGGTATAGTCCATGTCTATGGCGATTTGTGCGAGGGCGGTGGCGACATCAAGCGTTGCGATGGCGTGTGCGCGGGTGCATATTTCTTCGGACAGGGCTGTGCATTGGCGGGTTAGGGATTCGAATATTTCCAGCTCTATGGCGAGGGATTTTTCAGCAGCAGAGGATATATCGCGTTCCAGCTCGGCCAGAGCGGTTGTTGTGAAGCGGACGACATTGGCCATGGTCTGGCGGTGGATGAATGGGTTTTCGTGGTCGTCTTTTTGTACCATCATTGTATCGGCACGGCGGGAAGATACTTCTATGAAATAGCCTAGAACATTGTTGAATTTTACTTTCAGAGTGTCGATGCCGGTTTGTTTTTGATAGTCGCTTTGTAGGGCGGCGATGAGTTTTCGGCTGTCATCGCGGAGCGTTTTGAGTTCATCCAGACGCGGGTTGTATCCTGTGGCGATGAAGCCGCCGTCACGGGCGAGCATTGGCGGGCTTTGATCGAGGGCGTTGTTGAGATTGTCTTGTAAATCAGTGATTTGCGTTTCGTCTGTTAGGGCGGCGGTTATGTTGCCGAGGGTTGCTTTTGCGTCTTTGTGGCTTTGGATTGCGCTGCGGATGAGGTTGCATTGGGTCAGGCCGTCACGGATAATAGTGAGGTCTCTTGGCCCGCCGCGCCCGAGTGACAGGCGCGAGAGGGCGCGTTCCATGTCTGGCATCGGGGTGAGGTGTTCTTGCAGGGTTTGTTTGAGGGGGTGATCTTTTGTGAAATATTCAACCCGATCCAGTCTTGCGTTTAGTGCCTGGAGGTCGGTTAGGGGGGAGGCTAGCCATGATTGTAGGAGGCGCGCGCCGGGGCCGGTGATTGTGCGGTCTATGCAGGCGAGGAGGCTGCCTTTTCGCTGTCCGGTTTGTGTGGTTGTTAGCTCTAGATTTCGGCGTGTGGCGGCGTCGATTTCCATGGAGCAGCCGGTGGTTATTTGTTTGGGTGGCTGTAGGTATGGGGTTTTTCCGACCTGCGTGCGGTCGATGTAGTCGATGAGCGCGCCGGCGGCGGTGATTTCGGCGCGCGAGAAGTTGCCGAAGCTTTCCAGTGTTTCTACGCCGAGCAAGTTTTCCAAGCGTTTTCTTGCATTTTCACTGTTGAAAAGGGAGCGGGGTTGTAGGGTTAGGCGGGTGTCTTTGTCGATGATGTTTGCGAGGTTGTCGGGGGCGACGATTTCTTTCGGGGATACGCGCTCCAGTGCGGTTTGGATATTGTCTTGCAGGAGGGGCTCGACCTGGAATGTGCCGGTGGAAAGGTCGGCCCATGCGAGGGCGTAGTTTCCGCCAACTTCGCTTATTGTGCTGAGATAGTTGTTTTCGCGGGCGCTGAGCAGGGTGTCTTCTGTCAGGGTGCCTTGTGTGACGACCCGTACGACTTCGCGGTGGACAAGGGCCTTTGAGGCGGGGCGGCCTTCGGCTTTTGCGCGTGCTTTGGCTTCGGCCGGAGTTTCTGTTTGTTCGCATATGGCGACTTTGTGTCCCATTTTTATTAGTTTGGCGAGGTAGGATTCGTAGGCGTGGAAGGGGACGCCGCACATGGGGATGCCTTCGCCATTTGCCTTGCCGCGCTTGGTCAGGGTGATGTTCAGGGCTTCGGAGGCGGTAATCGCGTCATCATGGAAAAGTTCGTAAAAGTCGCCCATGCGGTAGAAGAGGAGGCTTTCGGGGTGTTTTTCTTTCAGGGCGTGGTATTGCGCCATCATCGGTGTGTGTGTGATAGGGCCGAGGGTTCCTGCATCGTTTGATGAGGGGGGTGTTTTTTTTGCGGTGTTACTCATAGTCTTATTTTTAAACATTGAGGGCGGGAAGATCACGATGTTTTTTTGATTTGTCCCCGTCTCCTTATGTTTGTTTTGGCTCTTTGGGGCGCTATTCTGTTCCGGTTGAGCCGAAGCCGCCTTCGCCACGATCTGTTTCGTCCAGAGTTTTGACGACGTCCCATTTTACGGTTTCGAAGCGTTCGACGACCATTTGAGCTATTCTCATGCCGCGTTCGACGGTGAAGGCCTGTTGACCGTGGTTGATGAGGATGACTTTGATTTCACCGCGATAGTCGGCGTCGATTGTGCCCGGAGTGTTGAGAACGGTTATGCCGTGTTTGACGGCAAGGCCGGAGCGGGGGCGGATTTGGGCTTCGAATCCTTCGGGCAGGGCGATAGACAGGCCGGTGGGGATGAGGGCGCGTTCGCCCGCGCCGATTTCTATGGCTTCTTCCAGAGCTGCCGTTAGATCCATGCCTGCGCTTTGCGCTGTGGCGTAGCTTGGGAGCTGTAGGCCTACGGCGTTTTCGAGGGGCATTAATTTGACGATTGTTTCATTCTGCGGCATTGAGGTGGGCTTTCTTGTTTGTAAAGTATTCTATGATTTCGTTGGTTAATTTTTCGGCAATGGCTTGTTTTGTCATTGGGAGCCAATCCTGAATGCCGGAAGACGTGATTAGATATACATGATTCTGGTCGCTGCCGAAAATAGTTTTGTTTGTGCTTCGGGCGTTGGAGGGGTGTATGTTGTTGGCCAAGATCCAGTCGCAGTTTTTTCGTGTTAGTTTGCTTTGAGCATTTGCTTTAAGGTTTTCTGTTTCGGCAGCAAAACCAATGACTAAGTCTGGCCTGTTAATGTGGTTTGATAGCGTTTTCAGGATGTCTTTATTTTCTTTGAGTTTTATTTCCGGAGGGGTGGATTTTGTTTTTTTGATTTTGTTTTTTGTGGTGTTTTCCGGGCTCCAATCACTGACGGCGGCGGCGCATATGCAGATGTTGGCGGGAAGGGATTTCTCTGTGGCTTCAAGCATTTGCGCGGCGGTTTCGATGTTTATTGTTGTTATGTCTGTTGGTGGCGGCAGAGCCGTGGGGCCGGTGATCAGGGTTACGTTTGCACCGGCGTTTTTGAGTGCGCGGGCGATGGCCTGTCCTTGCTTGCCGGAAGAGCGGTTGCCGATGAAGCGGACGGGGTCTATGGGTTCATAGGTCGGGCCGCTTGTTACTATGGCGTGTTTTCCCTTCAGGGGCAGCTTTTCGGGTGTGAGGCTGGTGATTATGTGGTGCAGGATGTCGTCGGGCTCGCTCATTCGGCCTGTGCCGAATTCTCCGCAGGCCATATCGCCCTCGGTGGGGGGGATTATTTCTATGCCGCGTTGTTGTAGTGTGGCTATGTTTGTTTGTGTCGCGGGGTTGCTCCACATTTGGTGGTTCATTGCGGGGGCGATGGTGATGGGGGTGTTTGCCGCGAGTAATGTTGTTGTGGCGAGGTCTTGAGCCAGACCGTGTGCCATTTGGGCGATTATATTGGCGCTGGCGGGGGCTATGATTATGAGGTCGGCTTCGCGGGAGAGGCGGATGTGCCCCATTTCTGTTTCGTCTTTGAGTGACCATAGGTTGGTGTAGACTTCGTTTTCGCTTAGAGCCGAGATGCTGAGCGGGGTAACGAATTGTTTGCCGCCGTCGGTCAGGATGCAGCGGACATTGCCGCCGTTTTTGCGGATCAGGCGGATGAGCTCCAGAGATTTATAGGCTGCGATGCCGCCGCTTATAATCAGGAGGATTGATTTGTTTTTAAGGCTTTGTGTCATGTGTTTCGATTATAAAGAAAAGTTTGGGAAAGAAAAAGCCCCGCTTGTGGAAGCAGGGCTTTTTGAATTTGGTGTCGATGGGTGGTTTTTATTTAACCATTTTTTCCATTGTGTCGATTGCGTCATGTGCGGCATCGACAGGAGCGTCATGTGCAGCTTCTCCAGCGACTTCTTCAGCGGCTTCAATAACGGCATCTTGTGCGGCGCTGCCAGCGGCTGGCTCTGTTGCTCCGGCTTTTGATGCTTCGGCTGCGGTTTCTTCCAATGCTTGTTGAGCTGATTCTTCAGTTACGTCTTCTGTTATTGCGGCAGCGCCTTCTGTGGCGGCGTTAACAGCGTCTGTTGTTGTTTCTATAGCGTGTTGCGCTGTTTCTTCAGCGGCATTGATGGATTTTTCTGTGGCTGTTTTGATTGTGTTTGCCATTTCAGCGAAACCGCTTGTTGGTTCTGTTGTTGCTGTCCCTTCTGTACCTGATGCAGGCTCTATGCTGGAGATGACGGCATCGGTGTTGCTGCCTGAATTGTCATAGATTGCGAAAAGTGCAATAAGGCCAACGGCCATGATTACGCCAGAATAGACGATTGATTTTGTGAAGTTGTTCATTGAGAAAAATCCTCTTCTAATAAATTCTTATATTAAGTTCAGTTTTTGAATGTGGGTTACAATGACGGTCAACAGGGGGGGTGTCAATATAAAAAACGCAAGCCATTGATATTATGGGAATATTTGTTGTTTATGGTTTTGTTCCTGTGTGGATGGCGACTATTCCGGCTGAAAGACTTGAAAAAGAACAGTTTTTTAGGCCTGCTTGGGTCATGCGTTCGATGAGTTCCTGTTGTTTGGGGAATTTTCTGATGCTTTCGGCTAGATATTGGTAGCTTTCGCGGTCTTTGGCTACGATTTCGCCGATTTTGGGGAGGGCGGTGAAGGAATATAGGTCATAGGCTTTGGCTAGGATGGGTTGCTGGACGTGGGAGAATTCGAGGCAGAAGAAGCGGCCGCCGGGTTTCAGGACGCGGGTGGCTTCTTTTAGGGCGGTGTCTATATGAGTGACGTTGCGCAGGCCGAAGGCGATTGTGTAGACGTCGAAGTGGTTGTCGGGGAAGGGGAGGGTTTCCGCGTTGCCGGTTATCCAGTCGAATTTGTTGATCCAGCCCTTGTCTATGGCGCGATCCCGGCCGACACTGAGCATGTTTTGGTTCAGGTCGAAGATTGTTATGTCGGCGGAGGGGCCGGCTTTTTTGCGGATACGGAAGGCGATGTCGCCTGTGCCGCCGGCCACATCGAGGCACTTCATGCGGGGTTTGGGGCGGATCATGCGGATGAGGCGGTCTTTCCAGAGACGGTGCAGGCCGCCGGACATGAGGTCGTTCATAATGTCGTAATTATCGGCGACCGAATCGAAGACGCCGCGTACGAGGGTTGTTTTTTCCTCGGCGCTGACTGTTTTTGTACCGAATTGTGTGCTTTCAGGGTTTGGGGCTGTGTCTTTGTTTGTGTTTTGTGTCATGTCCTTCTTTTAAAGCATGGTCGGCGTAGAGTACATAGTGATTTTTATTGACATAACCCCTTGCGTTTTGTATGTATTCTTTCATTTAGTGGAAGGGGAATTGCTGTGGAAAATACTGATACCGATTTAGAGTCGAGGGTTGTGACTTATGTTCCTGACGGTGCGCCGGAGTATGGTGCGAAGACCTGGTCGACCGGATCAGCTCTAAATAAACAGAATTGCATGACTTATGCTCTTGATATTCCTCTTCATGGTTGGGGGATACCTGGTGATTTGTTGTTGAGTTATACTTCCGGTTATTTGTCTCGCGCACAAAAAACAGTTGAGGCTTTTAAAGGACTTTTGTTAAACGATGGTCTTGAGTCTGTTGAATCTTTTAATAAGGCGGCCACGGATATTCATCTTATTGCGGCATTTGTTCGCTCTGGTTTTGGGTTTCATTTTTATCGTCAGGATCGGGATGCTTTATGGTCTCATAAGATTGGAGGTGATCCGGTGGAGAGGCAAGACGCTTTAGGGCGTGTGATTACGGATCCGCGGATGGCATCAAAGGAAGATGATGAGTGCAAAGAGTTTGTCGGGTTTTTTGCTGTGCCGAAGACTGGGCTTTCTTATTGTGATCGTGTGAGTGATTTTGTTATTGGGTGAGGCTTTGTAATTTTATTTAGAGGCTTGGTCTTTTTTTGGCTTCCTGCTAATGAAGTGTCCATGAAACTTGCAAAAGCTATGGCAACGGTGGCTGGTCTTACGGGGCTTTCACGGTTGTTTGGATTTATTCGGGATATATTAACGGCCTCTATACTTGGGGCGGGGCCGGTTGCGGATGCATTTTTT
>SPJJ01000941.1_pt1 | contig 12281 bp, 11 predicted proteins | sample 3741741 | NCBI WGS metagenome assembly SPJJ01 (sample SAMN10925908, study PRJNA522277) | cold seep metagenome | isolation source: Elba SIP-enriched marine methane seep metagenome, extraction at timepoint T1 | place: Italy: coast of Elba, Mediterranean Sea | collected 2014-05 | reverse complement strand
TGCAAATTTATTGGCTAAAGCCCTTTTTTAAATCAGTTCAAATCGCCTGGGTTCGTTCTTATGCCAGTTGTTCAGCGTTTGAACTGACTCCCCGCTAATTTCTGCTAGTGCTGTAGGAAAGGTTCCCTCAAGGGAACCGGTTAAATTCAAGTGTTCCCTCAAGGGTTTGGATCATAGGTTCAGCTGATCTATGTCTTTTCCTCTCTATTGACAAATTAAAAAATCTATGCGTGCAACAGATATATAACAAAATCGATTTTTGTTATATAACAAAATCGGCCACACACTAAGATCCAGGGGAAAGTGAGGTTCTAGGTCGAGGTCGACCCTAGGGGTACGACTTAACTTTTCGCTCAGAAAATTATCCTTAAAAAGTAGGTATATACCGTAAACACTGTTTTGTTATATATACATAGGTTAAAGCCTCCTGTGTATTTTAAGAAACCTGAGATAAAACAAGCACTTAGCAAAATCACTTGTGACAATCGCAATAAGTGCCCTTTATCATAAATTACTTGAATATCGCAGGACTCAATTTCCTTTGGTCAAACTGTACAGTATTTGCACAATACCCTGAGCCTTATTCGTTAGAACCTTTACAAGATTCACGTAAAATCCACGTAAAATCCCCTTGATTTCCTCCAAAATACTTACTCAAAAACTCAGTTAAGGCACTTGACATAGTACTTGTGCTAATAGTAATATGTTAGCGCGTCGGCAGTTGTTGCCGTTGGAGTTAAGGGAATTTGTCTGTTCCTCCTCTCTCCGCTGGCACAATAACGCCTGTACCTGGATTCGTGCTGGATTGTCAGGTACGCTAACGCTTGGATGCGTCGACCATCCAAGCGTTTCCTATAGTCCCTTAAGGGACGTTGTTATAAGTAGGCAACCCGAAGGTTGCCGTGTATGTGATTTACTTGCCACCGCAAGGTCTAAGACCTCCAGGCTGCCACCTGGGGTCTCCCCCTCAAACAGCTTTACCCAGTGCTGTGGGCAAAGTGTTAATCCATATTGTTACCAGTTTGTCGTCAAATTACGACAAATAGTTTACAAAACCCTGTAGACTAATTCCAGCTTTTTTAAAGTGCGTCAAATTGTCGCACCTATTAGTCGTAAGGTGTCACTTACAACCACCACGGTATTCGGTAGTCACAGTGTACTGTAACTTCGCTGTAACACTGGGTTTATAGGTAAATACCTACAAAAAATAGCAACGGCAAGAGTCTGCCGCCCCATTTCATCCATATGAAATTCGTATCCATATAGATTTTGAATAAAAAGAAGGCGACCGAGGCCGCCTTTGAGGTGGGGGCAAAGCCCCCAGGAGGGACACGACAATGTGTCTGGGAAGGTTCCCTTGGGGGGACCTAAATTATGTAGTTAACGATCGGCACCGCAATCGCAATGCAGGCCACTAGGATAAACCCAAGGATAATTACCATGGTAGTCCTCCTTGAGTAAAGAATAAGTAGATGTCTGCCACCGCAAAGAGTGCGATGGCTGTGTAAAACTGCAAGTCTTCACTGCTCACGGATCACCTCCAAAATCTGCAAACACTGGGTGAGGCTCAGATCGTAGATCGAGCTGTATGGTGTCTTGGATAGGGGGAAGTATTTTCCTTTTACTATTAGTGAGCAAGGCACCGATGAAAAGACATGATTGTCGAGGTAATTAACTACCTCGTCCTCTGGGATTTCAATGCCTTCATCCCAGTAATCTAATTGGAATAAGGTCATGGCGGTTCTCCTTAGTGCTGGTTAAGGGGGTGTCCCTTAGGGGACAGGGTTTATTGAAAAAGTTCCCTTAATGGAACCCTTTTAATAAACCCTCTGGATGGCTATGCAGCTGCTCAAGCTTAAGAATACATACGCTATTCACTTAAGCACCTGCCAACGCATCCAGAAAGTAAATGAGTTGGTTTTATACAGTCGGCACTGACATTTCTGCGAGATACCTATCCATTCCCCTATAGACTGTGATGAAGAAGCGCGGGGTTCATGCGGTGGTGTTGTTGCCATCGCATTCTCAACATCCCAAGTTGAGGTAAAACGGATAACCAGCTACACACTTTGACATTGAAATCGCTAGTGTCCATAGTCGCCTATGTGTGCCGTGATGTTATCCTGTAATACTGAACTGTTTTTCACCTTTTCCAGCGTGGTGTCGGGGGTACACTCTAGCAATAGTGTGTGTCCGAACCTTTCCCGCCCAGTTGAGGGGCGGTTATGTTGCCAAGACAGCGTATGTGTCAAGGCTTTAGCTGGGGTCTATAAGTTCTATCTTACTGACTGTCGCCCGTAGTTCCCTCAAGGGAACCCTCTGCCGGTTGGCTGGTTCCCTTAAGGGAACCGGCCTGACAAAGTGCCGGGCAATTTGCCTGCCTACCTTGTAAGGGTCTGCAGGGCTTCCAAATTGTTAAAGAGCTGCGCACTACGTGATGAGCTATGCGCTGGTGACTGTGACGGGTAAGCCGTCGGTGCCACCGCAAAACCCACTCGAAAGTGAATGGATTTTGCGGTGGCAGGTTCCCTCGAAGGGAACCTGCCCCGTGGTTTAGGCGGTGGCTTCGTGGTCGATTATTATTGCTTTGTTACGTTTGTCCATTTCCAGGGCTAGGATTAGCTCTGACTCTAGGAGTTCGTCTACTGTCATGGATGCCAGTAGTTCAGCTAGTACTTCGGTTTTTGATTTTGGTGGTGGTGGTAACAAATGCACCGGTGCTAAGTTCTCTTGAGGGGACTCAGTTTCCCCTTGAGGGGACTCAGTTTCCCCTTGAGGGGACTCAGTTTCTATAGCTTTAGCGGCTCTTTCCACCTCAGATTTGCTCATATTAGACCAGTGAATCCCAAGTTTTTCAGCCCTTAATAATGCTGACTTCATAGTACCAGCGGTTTTACCTGCACCTTTTTTACTATCGTATTTTTCAAATACACTAGGAGTTTGTTTGTGTAGCTGCTTTAATTCAGCAACTACTAATTTATACGCTGGGTTTATGCCATGTACTAGGCATAAATCCCTGAATGCATTCCATTTTGTCTTATCACTACCGCTTAGGATAGTGGCTACTTGGTTTGCTGTTACGTCGATTTGATTTTTCATTTGTCTGTTCCCTTGGTTCCCTCAAGGGAACCGTTATTTTATAAGGCGCAGGTATCTTGTGACCTGCTGGAATTTTGGGCACAACTGTGCCGATGAACCCAGGCCGCACGATTGATGTACGTGTCCAGGGCTTGCCTTGCCAGGGCCGGTGGTGGCGGGTGTCTCCTTTTTTCATTTAAGATGTGTACAGTTTACGCCCCCCGGCCATGGAAAACTCTGCGCCTGGTGTATGTGGCGCAATAGGTCAACCCAACAAATTTTTCCAAATTCAAAACACCTCTATCAAACGCCATAACTCATGTGCCAATCACCCTTGCACGTCAAATAAAGCTCTGTAGAATGCCTAACCAACCAGGGATGGTTATTGGAGCAAGGATGCTCTATTTCCAAGGATGGTTGTTGGAGCAAGGATGCTCTGTTGGTGATTGATACTCGGCACCCTTCTTAGTCAGGGGTGCCACTTTTTTTTTGTAATTGTCTCTGGTGGTGACAAAGGCAAGCCATCATGACCCCCTAAACTGTTGATGTCTCTGCCTTAGACTCTTACAAAAAATATGTTACACATAGATGGACACGAATTATCAATCCCTCAAGTGATCGACTTCTTAGTTGATAACAGGAAATATATCGACCCCGCTGACTTAGATAGGTTGGCAAAACAGTTGAACATGCCGGTCATCTCTCAGGGTGTTGACGAGGCAGAGAGTGTGCAAGTGGGCAGCCTTGACCTACTTATGGAAGTTCAGGAACAGATGGTCATGGTACGTACTTTAAGGAGAAACATCTCTGCCATGGGCAAAGCAGCTTCAACCAAAGACTTGAAGGATTTAATTTCCACTTCAACTTCTCTGTTCTCGATGTTAACCAAGCTACACGACGATGTATTGAACCAGGACCGCTTGAGGAAGATTGAAAATGCAACGATAAAGGCCATTGAAGGATTACCTGTGGAAGTTAGGAATAGGTTTTTCGACGCTTTGGAAGAATATTTGGACGAATAAGATGAAATTACCTAAGATTTTCAGGAAGCCTGGAATCAAATTCCCGATAAAACTGGCTCTGGACATTGCTAAAAGGCAGTTCTCTGCTATGCAAATGGTCACAGCTGATGAGAAATTGGTTACAGAAATCGCCTCTCAATTACGGTATGTACCTGAAATGTGGCTTTATATTCACCCAAAACATCCGTTTTACGCCCAAAGTAGTCAAGATATTAGGGATATGTGGCCTGAATTGCCGAAGGATTGCCTAATCCTGGTACACAGTTCTGAGCGGTGGTGTTTAGTCGCACATGGGGCCAACCTGGTGCCTATGATCTTCTTGCACCGAGCCGATTCCACACGATTTTACCGGTTACTTGACCAAAGAACTATTAAGTGGGTCCCTGTCCTGTTAAAAGATATGAGTTCGATGCTGATCACCGGTTCTTTTATGGGTGGCGAAGACTTTAATGACCTACCTCAAGTTACGGAACCAACATCTCCTGAGTTAACCCAACCACTAGACTCTGTGTCACAGAAAACAGGGGCGGGGTTTAGATTATGAAGCAGGTTGCCTTGTTTATTGTTGTAACTACCGCAGTTTTTATTTTCGCTTGGATAAAGTACGGAGTTTGATATGGGTCCAGAATTGGTATGGTGTATGATTTTGTTATTTGTAACCACAGCTTATTACATCAATGACGACGACGATGATAGCGGTGTAGCGTGTTAATTCAATTCAGTAAATTGATTACAAGTAACAAAGGACGTTACGGTGGCTCTGAACACTTTAGCGGATGAGTATCTGGGTCGGATCAAGGATGCGGTTGAGAGTAAAACTGCATTAGGCCGTCTGTCCAGTTGGTTGGAAAAGCACACGACTATCGGTGGTCGCCGGTTTAGTTTCAAAGATCATGAATTTCAAATTGATATTGTCGACTCGCCCCACCCGGACGTTGCTGTTATTAAACCTTCACAGGTCGGTCTATCAGAAGGGACAGCTCGACTTTACCTGGGTTTTCTTGCAGTAAGTCCAGATACAGTCGGGATTTACACACTTCCCACTGTTAATGAAGCACTTCGCTTCTCAAAATCACGTATTGACACCATTATCAAAGGGTCCAAGTACTTATCCAGTGCGGTTAACCCAGGTAGTGACAGTTCGTCGTTCAAACAAGTGGGTAGTAGTCAGGCTTTTATGGCCGGGACCTTTGGCAAAGCTTTAATCTCGATCCCAACAGATTTGTTGGTTAATGATGAGGTGGACTTTTCCAACCCTGAAGTGCTGGTCACGGCTGAGTCGCGGTTGTCTCACTCCAGATTCTATAATGAAGTACTAGATATTCGCGGCATAAGGAGAAAATTCTCCACACCGACATTACCCCAGATTGGTATCGCAGATGCTTTTGATAAGTCGGACATGCGTCGCAGATTGGTTAAGTGTAAGCATTGTGGTAAGTGGTTTTGGCCAAACTTTCTTCAACATGTTGTAGTGCAAGGGTACGACAACAGCATGGAGGAGATCACATACCTGGATGTTCAGGACCTTGAGGATCGGGGGTTACTTAAAACTGCGAAATTATTATGTGAGCATTGCCATAATCCGGTTTCTCAACAAGATCTCGGACCAGATAGGCGTGAATGGGTGGCTGAAAAGCCACATATTGTGGCCAGGGAAGGGTACTCTGTTAGCCCGTTTGACTTGCCTGCGTACCATTCACCGACCTCGATTCTTAGAAAAAAGATTCAATTTAAGGAAGAAGAAGGACATTTCCGCAATTTTACCCTTGGATTACCTTACGCAGACGCGTCAAATTCTGTTTTACCTGATGCAGTTCGGAAAAACACAATATTACTGCCTGCATACCCAGGTACAACTAACCATTATGGTTGTGTGGCCGGACTCGACGTAGGTAAAACATCGTGGCTGATTATCGCGGTTCCGTACCGTGTTTCCGGTGTCACAGAATTACATGTGATCTGGACTGAGCAGATAAAAGTGAATCAGCAGTCTGAAGATCAGCTTTTTTCGACTGTTGTTGAGCGTTTTAGGCAATTTAGGGTGGTTAAAGCGGTGTGTGATGCGATGCCTTTTACCGACACTATCTTGCGTATTCAGGCCCAATTTGCTGAGCAGCTGGTGTTGCCTTGTATGTACACGTTGACAGACCGGAAATTGCCAAACTTTCAAGTGAAAGACTCTGATAATAGTTTGGAGGCCAACAGAACCAAGTCTCTGAATAGTTTAGTTAAGAGAGTCAACAACAATTTAGTGAAGTACGCTAAAACACCTGATATCAAGACCTTGGAGAGCCATTTGCAGGGGATGAAAAGGGTGGACCGGTTAGGAGATGATGGGACTTGGAAATCAGAGTGGGTTCGATCCGGGCCTGACCATTATTTTCATGCGTTGAACTATACAAATATGGCAGCCGAGATGTGTGAAGATATTTTACATACTGGCTGGGCCCCTGTCCCCAATGTAGTTCAGGCAATAGTCGGCGGTAGAGTCGAGTCGGAGAGCCCTGCAGACCCATTGCAGTTGTTCTCTAAACAGTAAACAAGTATCATTATGAAAACGGATTTGAGGCAATGGAATGGCTGATAAAGTAAACGACAAGGTTGTCGTGAAAAAGGTACTTGCAGGGGTACGCACCAAGACACCATCATCAGGTGTGGATTCTGGTGCTGCAATCACTAACTCTCTGACATCGTATTTCAACAATACACTATCTAATTTAAGGAATACAGGTAAAACACTTGAGGCGATCAGGACTCTGGCCCGTGTTCACGGAGATGTGTCCGCCGCGGTTGGAGCTACTGTCAGGTTAGCGAATACTGAACTACGCATGAGAGTGTACTCCGCTGACCACCAATTAAGTCCAGAAGGCTCTGACTTGTTACGGTCAATTGTAGTCAGAATGGATAATATTTTTGACTACACTCAGGGCTACGATGACAGGATGACTTTAGCCTCTGCAGATCAGAGTTTGATTCGGTCAATACCGTTGACAGGGGCGTGTGCTTTAGAGCTTGTACTGGATAAGAACAGGCTGCCTTACCGTCTACAGCCGGTCAGTGTTGAGGAGATCAAGTTCAAGGCTGGCAAGACAAAGTTAGGTAGTAGCAATAAGATCATCCCTTACCAGGAGCAGGGTGGGAAGGAAGTCGAGCTGGACATACCGACTTTCTTTTATGCGTCCTTAGATCAAGATCTGACTTCAGCATACTCGGCTTCTCCTCTGGAGCCGGCAGTGAATACATCGTTCTTCCATGCAGAAACTGTAGACGATATTAGACGTGTCGTTAAGCGTTCCGGACACTCCAGATTGGTTGTAAAATTGATCACAGAGGAGTTGATGAAAGCGGCACCTATGGAGGTTAAGACTGACCCAGCTAAAATGTCTCAGTGGGTGGATGGGGTTAGGCAAGCTGTTGAAGACCAGATCGAGAACCTGAGTCCAGAATCTGCATTAGTGTTCTTTGACAATATTCAAGCAGAGTATTTGAACTCTGAGATCGGTGCCTCAGCTGACTACAAACCCTTGATGGAAACTATCGATGCTATTTTGGCCACGGCTCTGAAAACTCCAGCTGCTGTTGTTGGTAAGCGTACATCGGGCGGTTCTCAGAACACTTCCAGTACAGAGAGTCTGTTGTTTATCAAAACAGCACAAGGTTGTCATTCTCCTGTTGAGTCAGTCTTATCACGGGCACTGACTTTGGCAGTTCGGCTATATGGGTTTGATGGGTACGTAAAGTGCAAACATGATCCTATCGATTTGAGGCCTGAAATCGAACTGGAGGCATTCAAATCTATGAAACAAACCCGGGTGACAGAGCAACTGTCTATGGGATTCTTGACTGACCAAGAAGCTGCTGAAGAGTTAAGCACTGGCCCACGTTCACCAGATGCGCCCGAATTGTCTGGAACCATGTTTCACAATGGGGTATCGATGGACCCTCCGTCACCCAACGATGACCCAGGAAGACGGGCTATGACGACGGATACGCCGAAGTCGTCAGGTGGGTCCGACCAGGATAAAAGGTCATGATTGACAGACTATAGTGATTAACGTATAAAGAAGTAATTATCAAAGGATTGATATAAATGACAGCATACAAGGAAAGTTCAAAACACAGCATCAATAAAGCTGAGGTAAACCGAATCGCGTTTAACCACAGCCTTCCGGCCGACTTAATTAGGGCGATAATCTTAGTAGAAAGCTCTGGCAACCCTTGTGCAGCCAGATTTGAGCCTACCTATAAATACCTATGGGACTGTAAAAACAAACACCCATTCCAAAGACTTTCACCGCAAGAACTTAACTCTAATAAACACCCGTCAGGCTTTACGGCCGAGTGCGGTTCTAGGGACACTGAATGGACAGGTCAGAAGACATCCTGGGGTCCAATGCAGGTTATGGGCGCAGTTGCTAGGGAGTACGGATTTTTAGGGTATTTCCCTGTACTGTGTGGACCACTTGGTGTTGAGTACGGTGCCATTCACTTAGTTAAACTGCGTGATAGATATTACGCCAGATACGGTTGGGACGGTGTTGTCGCTGCTTATAATGCTGGATCTCCAGTCAAGAAAGGGGAGCAGTACGCTAACCAAAGGTATGTCGACAAGGTATTCAATGCTTTGGAGACCATTGGAGGCAAACTCTGATGCCTGCTTTAGAGTCGACTACAGTAACGCTTGGTTGGCAAACGGTGGTTTCGGCTGTGGGAACAGTTTTGTCTTTTATGGCTATTTTGCTACTGAAAGCAGCTGGAAATAAGGTTAAACAGGTTGACACTAAGTTAGATACTATCAGTAGCAATATCGATGAGATCGAAGACAGTATGGTGACACATGGGACACGGTTAACTGTGATCGAAACCAATTACGTTCGCCGCGAAGACTTAGAAACCGTTGTACACACCCTTCAAGAAGATTTAACTCGAAGTTTCAACCGGGCACATGCTCGAATAGACGAATTATACAAAAGACCAGGAGGCACGGATGCTTAAAGACATTTCCCATTACTGGCTGGGCACACCTGACTCGGTTTCTGAATATGTTGAGGCGATTGAAAAATCCTCAGACTCGGCACTTGAGTTGGAGGCTCGGTCAAGTTACGACGACGATGACGACCAATTATTTTTATTAGACATTGATGAAGGTGTTGCCACCATTACCATCAAAGGGCCGTTAATCACCTATAGTAATGAATTTACCCGTTGGCTTGGTATCACCGGTTACCCTGACATCAGAAATGCTTTGATCGAAGCGGCACAGGACACATCTGTAGCCGAAATTCTGTTGAATATCGACTCACCGGGAGGGGCTGCAAAAGGTATCGAGGATGTTTCTGCCCTTATCCAACGGATAGATAAAGAGTACAAACCTGTCACTGCCTACACGAATGGCACCATGGCTTCTGCGGCTTATTGGATCGCAACTTCTGCACGTAAGATTATCTCTTCCAAAATGGCAGAAGTGGGTTCTATCGGTGTTATTGCCACCCACATGGAGCGGTCCAAGATGCTTAAGGAAAGAGGCATCACAGTAACAGAGTTGAGAGCCGGTGAGTTCAAAGCTTTGGGTGGGCCTTATGTAGAGTTGAGCGACACCGCTAAGGAAATTATCCAGTCAAGACTGGATACTCTATATGCTGGCTTTATTGAACAAGTTGCCAAGGGCAGAAATGTCTCTGAGCAATACGTAAAACAATACATGGCCGAGGGCAGGGAATTCCTTGGGTTTGAGGCCAAAGAAGTAAACATGGTTGATGAAATCATGTCTATCGATGAGATCACACACCAGTTGAGGAAATCAGCCAGTGGTGCATCTAACCAATCTGTCTTACTTTCGACAGAATCAACTGCTATTAACAAGGAGACTGAAATGGCAAAGCAAAAAGTCTTGGACGACAAAACAGTGGCAGTGTTAGCTGCAGGTGGTGATGTTCAAGAAACACTAGAGTCCGCTGCAGATGATACAGGTGCTGCGGTGGAAACTGAAGCGTCAACCCAACCTACTGAAGATGTAGGTGCCGGTAGTGTGTCCTCTGACACAGAATCTGAAGGGGCGGGGTTGTCCTCTGACAAAGGCTCTGAGGGAGCTGACTTAGCTTCTTATTTAAAAACAGAGCTGGCTGCTGCACAAGACAAAGTCGCTGATCTAACGGTTCAAAACAAGGAATTGAACAACAAGATCGAAAGCATGTCTGCAACGCACAATCAGTTGAAGGAGATCGCACAGGATTTCTCTACAACCCGGGCTGTTGCTTTAGGAAGACCTGCTATGGATTTGTCCAACATGTCTGATGAAGCAACAATCCAGCACTATAACGCTGTCACAGAAGATTTTCATAAAACCTTCCCTGTCGGAGGTAAGTGCTCGTTGCCGAGTACAGAAGAGCCTGCTGCAACAGTAGTCCCATCTCAAAACCATGCTAGTGCAGTGAAAGCTGCTCGCGTTTAATTTTATATCTACACGGAGGTAGATCATGACTTCATTTGTTTTTTCGGAAACAGTCCCAACTAAGAACGTGTCTGCTGCACTAGGTGTAGATGCGAATAATAAATTCGTTGACGCCGATTTAGGTAAGGCAGTAAAACTGGGTACAGCTCAAAACTATGTGCCTTGTGCAGCCGGTGATGAGATCGACGGTTTTGTTACGGCTATCGAACCTTTCACTGTAAACGACGGCTTTTCTTTCGGCGGTGTCCAGCTAGATAATCGAAAAGAAGCTATGGTAGGTACTGGCCAGGTAGGGTCAATGGCCGTAGGTGATTATGTTGTTGCAGCTCCACAAGTGGCGTTAGGAACAGCTGGTATTGCCCAGGTTAAGACCGGTGTGCCAACTAAGAAGCTTTGGCGCTGTATTCGCATTATCTCAGGTACTGGCGCCGTCGGCGATAAAGTACTTTTGGAATTAGTTTAGTAACCGAACCAAGGAGGGTTCAATAATGACACAAATCATTGACAAGACGGGTTCGGCTCAAGAAGTAAAAGTCGAATTATCTGATTACCAAGAAGCTATGGATAGAGGTTTAACCTTGCCACAGCATTTAAACGCAAAGTACGACACAGATACTGACAAGTACGGCACACCGTTTGAGCAAACACTTGCATCAAACGGCATGTTCTTGCGCTCAGATAAGCACACAGGAATCAAACCACCTTCAATGAAGGACGTATTATCTGGAAACGTTGATGTTGGTATGGGTCCAATCACACGTCCCGACGGTAATGACGCTCAGTCTCTGACTGGCCGATTACTGTTCCCAGCAGTTGTACTGGAAATGGTGGAATCTGAATTACGTGAAGATAACACTTCATATGAAGGGGCTTTCAACAGTTTGATCGCAACTACAACCAATTCTGATTCTCCACGTATGGATCAGCCGATTATTAACTTAACTGGTCCCAAAGGCTCTCGTAGTCAACCAATTTCTCAATTGAGTGAGCCTCCAGCAATGGCGAGTATCACGCTTTCTGAGAAAAGCTCAAGACTGCCTACTTTCAGTATTGGTCTGCAAATCTCAAGCGAAGCTTTACAAGCATCAACACTGGATTTAGTCGGTATTGCTGTACGTGAACAAGCTCTGGCTGAACGTGCTGCTGTGATTGACGAAGGTATCGTCAACATGGTCACAGGTGACACTGACCTGGGAATGTCTGCATTAGGTGCAGTCACTGCTCAGTCTTTCGACGCCTCTATCTCGGCTGCAGGGCAGATCACACGCAAAGCGTGGTTGAAGTATCTGCGTGAAGATCACAAGAAGATGACAATTACTGACATCATTACAGATATTGATACATACCTGTTGATGGAAGACGTGATTCAACGTGATCAAGGCGACGATAAGACACGTTTAAATACAGGTGTAAATGCTGTTAACCCAGGTATTCCAAACAACGTGAACTTCTTCTTAGTTGACCCAGGTGTGGTTGCTGCCAACACATTAGTTGGTTTAGATCGTTCTAAAGCGATCCGTAAGGCGACCTACACTGGTGCAACTTACAATGCAATTGAAGAGTTTGTACTGAAAAAATCGACTGCTCTACGTATTGATTACTCTTTAGGCTACTTCAGATTGATTGATCAGGCCTGGAAACAAATGACCTTAACGGTATAAATTAACTGATAATGGTTGGCCTAGCTTGCTAGGCCAACTTATTTTACTTTTACAGTTGTAATTGTTTTC
>SPJJ01041322.1_pt1 | contig 12283 bp, 12 predicted proteins | sample 3741741 | NCBI WGS metagenome assembly SPJJ01 (sample SAMN10925908, study PRJNA522277) | cold seep metagenome | isolation source: Elba SIP-enriched marine methane seep metagenome, extraction at timepoint T1 | place: Italy: coast of Elba, Mediterranean Sea | collected 2014-05 | reverse complement strand
CTCCCGGCTGGTTCCAGAATGATGGCGGTCGGGTCGATGTTTATTTCGCGTAGTTGTTCCGCCATCATGAATCGATGGTTTTCATTACACACACCAATAGGAGGCTTGAGCCCTGGGATACCTTGAAGACGTAATACAGTATCCTGAAACATGGTGTTGCTTGAAGCCAGAGGCAGGAACTGTTTGGGGTGTTGGCCACGTGATAAAGGCCATAAACGGGTACCGGAACCGCCGGATAAAATCACTGGGATCATGAATGATCACTCCTAATTAGAGTTAAAAGTAAGGCGAAGTTGCTGACAACTTTTTTAATGTAACAGAAATCTTTGTATGTGATGATAGTAAGGTTTTGTTATGTCAAGATGAAACAAATACGTTGGGTTGTTATGATTTATGCATTACGCAACTAAGTTATTATTTTAGTCTAGGATTTATTGGCCTAATTTCAATTATATAAAGGAACAAAATGCAAATTGATGTATTTAATGGCGATGCAGACGGTATTTGTGCGTTGCTGCAATTGCGCTTGGAAAGCCCTTGCAAATCTACATTGGTCACTGGGGTTAAAAGAGATATTCAATTGCTTAGTCAGGTTCAGGCGAAAGCTGGTGATCATGTGACAGTGTTGGATATTTCCATGGAAAAAAACCATGCCGACTTACAAAGAATTTTGTCGGCCGGTGCTGATGTTTTATATATTGATCATCATCGTTGTGGGGATATTCCTAAGCATGCAAATCTTGAGGCAATTATTGATACTGATGCCTCTGTGTGCACCAGTCTATTGGTTAATCAACGCTTACAGGGTAAATATCTGGCTTGGGCAGTCACAGCGGCCTTTGGTGATAACTTAAATGAAAGCGCTCTGCAAGCATCTAAACCATTAAATGTGGACAGTCAGCAATTGGAAAAATTGCAAGAGCTGGGGATATGCATCAATTACAACGGTTATGGCAGCAGCATAGAAGATCTGCATTTTTCACCAGAACATCTTTATAAAGAGTTAAGCTCTTTTCAGTCGCCTTTTGAGTTTATGTCTGAAAATGCGGCGATTTATCAACAATTGGTCGATGGGTATAACGCAGATATGGCGAGTGCCAATGCGATTGCAGCTGAATATGAAAGGAAAAGTGTTGCAGCCTACATATTACCTGATGAGGCCTGGGCGAGACGCGTGAGTGGTGTCTATGGAAATCATCTGGCAAACTTAAACCCGGAGAGAGCACATGCGGTAATCAGCTACAATAAGAAAGGTGGCTTTCAAGTAAGTGTGCGTGCACCTTTGCAAAACAAAACAGGGGCTGATGAATTGTGTTCGGCTTTTGCCACAGGAGGCGGACGAAAAGCGGCAGCGGGAATAAATCATCTTCCTGTTGATGAGCTGGGGCAGTTTTTTACTGCATTTGAACAAAAATACACCTAATTTCAGGAAGTAAAATGGCCGAAAAAAGTACGAATACAGTGTGGCACCATGCCACGGTGAGTCGTGATGACAGAGAGGAGCTGCACAATCATAAAAGCGTTGTGTTGTGGTTTACCGGGTTATCCGGTTCTGGAAAGTCCACACTCGCGCACGCAGTAGAAGATCGTTTGCATAGTATGTCGGTGTCCACCTTTGTATTGGATGGCGATAATGTCAGGCATGGGTTATGTGGCGACCTGGGTTTTAATGATACTGATCGAATGGAAAATATTCGTCGTATTGGTGAAGTTGCCAAGTTATTTACGGAAGCCGGTGTCATTACCTTAACAGCATTCATTTCGCCTTTTCGTAGTGACCGTAGTGCGGCAAGAAAACTCATGCCACACGGTGATTTTTTGGAAATTTATTGTGAATGTCCTTTAGATATTTGCGAAAAAAGAGATGTTAAGGGCTTGTACAAAAAAGCCAGAGCCGGAAAAATCCCATTTTTTACTGGCATTGATTCACCTTATGAAGCGCCGGATAGAGCAGAATTAACGGTGCAAACAGGTACAAAGCCTTTACAACAGTGTGTGGATGAAGTGATTGAGTTGATGGTGGGAAGAGGGCTCATCAAGAAATGAGTTTAGGCAAGGTGTTTGTCAGCACTACACTCACTTGCTGACATTCTACCGCCTGTGCCCCACGCTGTGGAAACCAAATAATTCAAAGGTTTAACGTTGCTGGTATTCGTGTTTTCCCTAGAAATTCAACTCCTTGTAGCCACTACCTCATCAATCAGTTAGAATTAGCGGCACTTAAACAAATCAGCGCCTGTATTTATATGGATGTACTTTTTGTAAATCCCAATTCATCAGCCAAAGCCTATCAGTCATTAGCCCAAGTTTTTTCTGCAATTGAACCGCCAACCTGGGCACTGTTGCTTGCAGAGTCCTGCAGAAGTAAAGGGTTTGAAACCGCCATTTTAGATTGTGATGCAGAAAGATTATCCTTACAACAATCTGTAACCCGCATTACTGATTATAAACCTCGCCTTATCGTGTTTGTCATGTACGGGCAAAATCCAAATTCAGGAACAACCAGTATGATTGGCGCATTGGCCTTGGCCGAAGCAGCAAAGGCCAATGATATCAACAGTCCAATATGTTTCGTTGGTTCTCATGTAAGTGCTTTGCCTAAAGACGTATTGGCCTACGATTGTGTGGATATTGCGTTACTCAACGAAGGCGTTTACGCCTTGCACGATTTATTGCGGAGTAACCTGGCTTCAGATCTGGCGACGATTAAAGGTATTGGCTATAAAAAAAGCAATGGCCGGGAACAGGAGGTGATATTAAATCCCCCTCAAGCCTTGGTGCCCCAGGAAAAAATGGATGAAGACTTACCGGGGTATGCATGGGATTTATTACCCTATGATGAGAAACCGCTGGATTTATATCGAGCTCATTTTTGGCATGCAGAATTCAGCCATGATAAAAGGACGCCTTTTGCCGCTATTTATACGTCTCTAGGGTGTAATTTTGGTTGTGATTTCTGCATGATAAATATTGTGAACCGTGTAGATAACGCGGAGCATATTAATGCAGGGCATTCGCGGGGAATGCGCTTTTGGAGTCCTGACTGGGTTGTCCGGGAAATGCGAAAGCTGGCTGATATGGGCGTGCAAACCTTAAGAATCAGCGATGAAATGTTTTTTCTCAACCGCAAGTATTACGAGCCTGTCTTACAAAACGCAATAAACGAAGACTTTGGCTTTAATATGTGGACGTATTCAAGGATAGACACCGTGCGCCGTGATTATCTTGATTTATTCAAAAAGGCGGGTGTCAATTGGCTGGCATTAGGTGTTGAAGCCGGTAATCAACACGTTAGGCAAGAAGTTTCAAAAGGCTCTTTCAAAGAAGTTAATATTCGAGATATTTGCCAGACAATTACCGATGCCGATATTAATATCATCAGTAATTATATCTTTGGTTTTCCTGATGATACCATTGAGACCATGCAGGAAACATTGGACTTGGCGTTGGAGTTGAATACCGAGATGGCTAACATGTACCCATGCCAGGCTCTACCAGGTAGTCCCATGTATCATTTAGCCAAAGAAAAAAACTGGGCGTTGCCAGATTCTTATGAGGGATTTGCATTTTTATCTTATGAGTGTCAGCCTCTTCCAACTAATTACATCACTGCAGCCGAAGTATTGAAATTCAGAGACGATGCTTGGCACACGTATTTTGAAAACCCAGCATATTTAGATCTGGTTGAACGCAGGTTTGGTCATCAAGAAAGGCAAAACGTTGAAGAAATGACCAAGATCCGTCTTAAAAGAGCCATATTAAAATAATAAATAATGATTGTAACGCGAACCCCATTCCGCATATCTTTCTTTGGTGGCGGTACTGATTACCCAACCTGGTATCGTGAAAACGGAGGCGCTGTTTTAGCGACCTCGATTGATAAATATTGTTATATCAGTTGCCGTTATTTACCTCCCTTTTTTGAACATAAACACCGAATCGTTTATTCACATATCGAAAATGTTGAACATTTTGAGGAAATTCAACATCCGGCGGTTCGAGCAGTGCTTGGCTGCTCTGGAATAGAAAAAGGTTTGGAGATACATCATGATGGAGACTTGCCCGCCAGATCTGGTTTAGGTTCCAGTTCATCTTTTACAGTGGGTTTGCTGCATGCATTAAGTGCATTGCAGGGCAAAATGATAAGTAAAGAAGAATTGGCAAAAAATGCGATACACATGGAGCAGAATGTGATCGGCGAAAACGTAGGCTCACAAGATCAAGTGTCTGCGACTTTCGGTGGTTTGAATCGTATTGCTTTCAAACACAACGATAGCTTTGAAGTTGAGCCGATTATTCTTTCTGGACATCGCAGGAAGGAGTTAACCAGTCATTTATTGCTATGTTTTACCGGGTTATCGAGGATTGCTTCGGATGTTGCCAAATCGAAAATTGATAACTTGAAAAAGAAGTCGGCTGACTTAAATATCATGTATGACATGGTAGATGAAGCTATCAATTTATTGCAAAACAATGCAGTTCCCATTGATGAATTTGGGACATTACTCGACAAAAGTTGGCAATATAAGCGTAGTTTGTCAGATCGAGTTACCACGCCGGTGATAGATGATATCTATGACCAGGCAATGGATGCTGGCGCAATCGGAGGGAAAATACTGGGCGCGGGCGGCGGTGGATTTATGCTGTTGTTTGCCAAACCAGAACATCACGATGCAATTCGTAAACGCTTGCACAAGTTGGTTCATGTGCCTTTTGATTTTGATGACTCTGGAAGCAAAGTTGTGTTGTATCAACCCTATGGATTGAAATAGTAACAATCCTTTTTCTATTTTAAAACGCCTGAAAATTTATGAATGTAAACGGTCTGTCTATCCCCGAGTTAGAAGAAAAGGCACAATGGGTGTGGGAAGAAACGCTTAGAATCCATAAGCGCTCACCAGAAACTCGAGTGGCTTCATCTCTGTCACCCATCGAAATTTTTGTGGTTCTATATTACGGGGCATTTTTACGCAAAAAACCCGATGAGCCTCAATGGCCACAGCGAGACCGGTGTGTGATCAGTAAGGGACACGGTTCATTATGTATGTATCCAGTGCTGGCAGATCTTGGCTATTTTGCGGTCAGCGAACTGGATAATATCTGTAAAGAAGGCAGTTTTCTGGGCGGAATTCCTGATCCGGTGATACCAGGTTACGAGACAATTAATGGTTCGCTGGGGCATGGCGTCGGTGTGGGAGCCGGGATGGCGCTGGGTTTAAAGCGGCGAAACATGGATCAACAGGTGTATGTGGTAACAGGGGATGGCGAGTTGCATGAAGGCTCAAATTGGGAGGCCTTTATGTTTGCCGCACAACATCAGTTGGATAATATGACAGTTATAGTTGATAACAATCAGATCAGTATGCTTGGCCCCACCGATGAAATTGTGACCCATCGAAATCTTGCACAGAAATTTGAAGCGTTTGGGTGGCATGCGATTGACGTTGAAAACGGACATTCGGTCGCAGAAATTCATCAAGCACTCACTGCCGCAAAACAACTTCCTGAACAAAAACCTCGTGCAATCATTGTGAATACACGTAAAGGTAATCGGGTGCCTGGTTTGGAAAATGCCCCGTTGTCACATGTAACGGCGATAAAGCCAGATTTGATTGATCAACTACTGGAGAATGAATAATGAGTGATCAGTCTTCAATTCAAGTCCGCGCAATGCGCGATACTTTTTTGCAGTCGTTGTACGAAACCATGTTGGAAGACCCAGAAGTGTTTTTTGTTTCAGCAGATTTTGGTTCTCCCGTACTGGATAAAATACGTGCAGATAAACCTGACCGGTTTATTAATGTCGGCATTGCTGAACAAAACCTGATTAACGTGTCTGCAGGATTGGCACTTGAGGGCTTCAAAGTATTCGCCTATGCCATTGCACCGTTTATTACCATGCGGTGCTTTGAGCAGATACGAGTCAGTTTGGCGTTATTATCTGAAGTACGAGACATGAATGTGAATTTAGTGGGGGTGGGCGCAGGATATAGTTATGTCGTTTCCGGCCCCACACATCAATGTTATGAAGATTTAAGTTTGATGCGCAGCATGCCAACCATGCAGCTTTTTTCCCCCGCCGATCAAATCACTGCAGCCGCTTTACCGCAGCGTTGCTTACAATCAAATGGTCCAAAATACTTGCGGCTGGATGCGCAGGTATTACCTGTTTTATATTCAAATGCCCCTGATTTTTCATCTGGTTTCCATGTTCATCAAAAGGCGAGTGACATATGCATTGTCGCAACGGGGTATATGCTGCATACTGCGTTGCAGGTGGCAAAACAACTTGCTGAAGAAAATATTTCAATTGGTGTGATTGATCTCTTCGATTTATCAAGCTTCAATACCTCCGGTTTAGCACAAGCACTTACAGGTTGTCAGGCAATTTTAAGTCTTGAAGAAGGCTTCGCCGGAAAAGGGGGCTTGGATGCCTTGTTATTTAATTTTCTGAACCAGCAAAATCTGAATATAAAACTGATTAATCTGGGTGTTGAAGGTTATCGATTTGAGATTGGTGAGCGTCAGGCGATTCACGAGCAAGTTGGGATTGGTATACATGCAGTCAAAAACCAAGTTAATCAGCTTTTACAATCCCTTTAACCTAACTAATTATTTATTAATTTCTAAAGGCACGTCATGAAATACCCGTTAATGCGAAATAATATTTTGAGAGAAGATCTGGATGCGGTTATCGAGCATTTAAAACAGGATGATCCCATTTTAACGCATGGTGCCAATGTGAGAGCATTTGAACAGGAATGGTCTGAGTGGTTAGGTGTGAAATACAGTGTATTTGTAAACTCAGGGTCTTCTGCCAATTTGTTGACCTTAGCCGCATTAAAAATTCAATATCCACAAGGCGGTGAAGTGATTGTTCCTCCGCTGGGTTGGATTTCAGATATTGCCGCAGTGATTCAAAATGGGTTTACCCCCGTATTTGTTGATGTTGACCCTCACACGCTGGCAATAAACAGTCAGCAGGTCATTGAAAACCTGAATGAAAATACGAGAGCTGTATTGTTAACCCATGTACAAGGGTTTGACGGTTTGACTGATGAATTACTCAGCGAATTAAAAAACAAAGAAATAGTGTTAATAGAAGACGTTTGTGAGTCTCACGGGGCAACGCATAACGGTCAGAAAGCTGGTTCATTTGGCTGGGTGTCGAATTTCTCTTTTTATTATGCGCATCATATGAGCACAATAGAAGGTGGAATGATATGTACCAATGACGAAGAGGTATACCAACATATCAGAATGTTACGTTCACATGGTATGGTTAGAGAAGTAAACAACCCGCAAATTCGAGAGCGTTGGGAACAGGAAAACCCAGAACTTAATCCAGAATTTATTTTTGCGTTTCCGGCTTATAACGCACGCAATACAGAAATTGGCGGCATCATGGGGCGCATTCAATTAAAAAGATTGGATGAAAATGTGCGCAGACGCAATGAAAACCTGCAGCGATTTCATAGCAAAATTGACGCAGATAAATTTCGCACTGATTTCAAGATGGAAGGATGTAGCAATTACGCATTCAATCTGATTCTTAAACAGGCTGACGATGATTTAGTGGGCAGGTTAATGGATAAAATGAAGGCGGAAGGTGTTGAGTATCGCCGGGGAAGCGCCGGTGGTGGTAACCAGACACGACAACCCTATTTGAAAAATCTATTGCCAGCGGAACATTACAAAAACTTTGCAGAAACGGAACATATTCATTTTTATGGTTTTTATATCGGAAACTTCCCTGATTTAAGCCTCGCAGAAGTAGATGAAATCTGCGCAATTATAAATGCAGCATAACACGCATCGCTGACAGAAATTTATTGTAAGAGAACATTATGTTACCTGTAAGCACAGCGGTCATTTTGGCAGGTGGGCTGGGAACACGTTTACGCAGTAGCGTGCCTGATCTTCCTAAGCCTATGGCACCGATCAATAACCGTCCATTCCTGGAATATCAAATGGATTATTGGGTTGCCCAGGGAATTAATCATTTTATTTTGTCAGTGGGCTACCGGCGTGAAGTCATCATGGATTATTTTGCACATCAATACAAAGGTGCACGTATCGATTATGCAATCGAGGAAACCCCATTAGGCACGGGGGGCGGGGTATTACTGGCGCTGGAAAAATTAACCGACGCACAGCCTTATTTGATTCTGAATGGCGATACGTTTTTTGAAGTTGAACTGGAAAAACTGTATGAATTTCATACACAAAATAAGTCTTGTTGGACGTTTTCACTGTTCAAAAGTCAGAATACTGCGCGGTACCTGGGTATGGATATAAAAAATGGGCAGGTCGTGGCTCTAAAGTCAGCTGATGTATCCGCACATGAAATTTTATGTAACGGAGGTGTGTATTTGGTTGAGCCATCAGCGATAAATGCAGAAAAATACTCTAAAACCGAAAAAATTTCTTTGGAGGATGATATTTTTGCCGATTTATTATCTATTCACACTAATGTATTTGGTTGTCATTTTTCTGGGCGATTTATAGATATCGGAATACCAGAAGACTATCAACGTGCAGCCGATATCCTGGTTTAAGCCCATGAAAAACCCAATCAACGTTTTACATCAAAATCTTCAAGAATCAATCTCTGCAAAACAACATTTCCTGCAACAACAAAGTCAACAAGACATCTTTGCCCAAGCGGTGGAAAAGGTTGTTTCTTGCTACCAACAGGGCGGTAAAATTTTTATTGCGGGTAATGGCGGGTCAGCGGCGGATGCTCAACATCTAGCGGCTGAATTTGTAAGTAAGCTGGCCAAAGACCGAGCACCCTTAGCGGCCGAAGCATTAACAGTCGATTCTTCCATATTGACAGCTATTGGGAATGATTACGGTTACGAACAAATTTTTGCTCGTCAATTAGAAGGAAAAGCAGGAAAACAGGACGTGTTTTTAGGCATTACAACATCGGGGACTTCCCCCAACATTGTGAAAGCACTTCAGTTTTGTAAAGAAAATAACATTCCAAGTATTGTCTTTACGGGTCATGAAGGTGGCCAATGTAAAGACTTAACAGATTTTTGTATTATTGCGAGCGGTCAAAAAACATCCACAATCCAGGAGCTGCATATTGTGTTGGCTCATAGCTTGTGCGAGTGTGTTGAGACGGCTTTATTTGCTTAACATTAACAGGAAAAACAATGGCATATAATATTTTAGTGACTGGCGGTGCGGGTTATCTGGGTTCAACAATGGTTCCTTTGTTGCTGGAAGCAGGACATAAAGTGACTGTCCTTGATAACTTTATGTATGGGCAAAGCAGTTTAAACCATGTGTGTTTTCATCCCAACTTCAATATTGTCAAAGGCGATATAAGATTGGAAGAAACCATGCTTCCACTGATGAAAGATGCTGATGTTATTATTCCTCTAGCTGCGTATGTGGGCGCACCAATTTGTTCAAAGGATCCAGTGGGGGCAACAACAGTAAACCACGATGCTATTATCATGATGATCAATCACCTGAGTCAGGATCAAAAAGTCATCATGCCAACCACGAACAGTGCCTATGGTACGGGTGACGTAAATAATTTTTGCGATGAAAACTCACCACTACGCCCTATTTCGCAATATGCCATCGAAAAGGTCGCCATTGAAAAAGAATTAATGCAACATCCAAATGCAATCAGTTTCAGATTAGCAACCGTATTTGGTATGTCTCCACGTATGCGCATAGACTTGTTGGTCAATGATTTTACGCATCGTGCCGTATATGATCGTTTTGTGGTTTTATTTGAAGCCCACTTTAAACGTAACTACCTGCATGTTAAAGATGTGGCACGAGCATTTAAACACGGTATAGATAACTTTGACTCAATGAAAGGTGAAGTATTTAATGTCGGGTTATCAGAGGCTAATGTGTCTAAAATGGAATTGTGCGAAGCGATCCAAAAACAAGTGCCAGATTTTATTTTCCCAGAAGCACCATTAGGTAAAGACCCTGATCAACGTAATTACATCGTATCCAATGCAAAAATAGAATCAACCGGATTTAAAACCGCACATTCACTTGAATCAGGAATTGCCGACTTGATAAAAGGCTATACGATGATCAAAAACACGCGCTACGGTAACGTATAGAACAGGGCATCCTGTGACAGAGCAAACATATGACTTTCTGATTGTTGGGGCGGGTATCGTTGGTTTAACCATTGCGCAAGAATTAAAGACCCGCCACCCCTCTGCCTCTATTGTAATATTGGAAAAAGAAGCCGAAATTGGGAGGCATGCAAGCGGCAGAAACAGTGGTGTAATGCATTCGGGTGTGTACTATGGCAGTGATACATTAAAAGCAAAAGTGTGTGCAGATGGCGCTGCACGTATGCAGGAATTTGCACTAAGGCATAAAATACCTTACAAAAAATCAGGAAAAGTGATTATTGCGACCTGTGAAGATGATGTCAAAACCATCGATAGGCTGTTAAATAACGCAAAAGAAAACGGCGTACGTGCAGAGCGGTTAGATGAGCACGGAGTCAAGCAACTAGAACCGCATGCCTCACCTTATAAAGCAGGCATATACAGTCCTGATACAGCAGTGATTGATAGTAAAGCCGTCGTCATAAAATTACGCGAATTACTTGAAGCGAAAGACGTGTCAATCATATTCAATGCTGAGTTTATAAATATAGATATCAAGCGATCAATTGTTCATACTTCACAAGGCGCGTATCATTTTGCGTATTGCTTCAATTGTGCTGGCGCATATGCGGACACAGTAGCCAAGAAATTTGGCATGGCAAGTGATTATGCTTTAGTGCCGTTTAAAGGCATATATTATAAATTAAAGCAAGAAAAAGCCTATTTGGTAAATAGTAATATCTATCCGGTGCCAGACATAAACCTGCCCTTTCTTGGCGTGCATTTAACGCGAGTTATTAGCGGTGATGTATATGTTGGCCCGACGGCAATCCCTGCATTTGGTCGAGAAAATTATGGATTGCTAGAAGGGATAGAATTAAAGGAAGGCAGCACTATTATTACTGAATTAACGAAAATGTATGTTAAAAATAAACAGAATTTTAGATTGCTTGTCCACAATGAAATTCAAAAATATTTAAAGCCATATTTTGTGAAATCAGCCCAGCGTCTTATGCAGGAAATTAAAGCAGAAGACTTAGAAGCAACAAATAAAGTAGGTATTCGGCCACAGTTGATTAATATTAAAAAAGGCACGTTGGAATTAGATTATATTCTTGAAAAAACAGATAAATCTTTGCATGTATTAAATTCAATTTCACCTGCATTCACCAGTTCATTGGCCTTTGCGGAATGGATAGTAAATCAATCTGAAACATAAAATGGCCACTATTGATCAACAAATAGAAATCAAGAAAAGAAAACTGGTTGCTGAAAATCAAAAATTTGATATCTATTTTGATCATGTTTTCGACCCGGCTGGTTTCGAAGTGCCAGAATACCTTGTCGTACAACCGAAAGTTATGTCAGATAATATGGTGACCGGCGTCGCCATACTGCCGATCCAGAATAATTCGATAGGCTTAATAAATATATATAGACCCGCATTAAGAAATTATTCCTTAGAAATTCCACATGGATTTGTAGAAGAAGGTGAGGAAAATAAAAAAACAGCGGTCAGAGAATTAATGGAAGAAACAGGAATCACAGTGAATAATGTTAAGTCACTGGGGTATTTTACGCCGGATGGGGGGGTATTAGCTGCGCGAGTTCACTTATATCTGGCAACGGATTGTGACTATATAAATCGGCAGACTCCCGAGGTTGGGTTAAGAGAATTCAAATTCTATTCGCAGTCTGAATTTGAACAAATGGTAACAACTTCAAAAGTTCAAGACGCATTTACCCTGGCTGCATGGTGTAAATATAAATTATTAAAATGAACAAAGCGATAACAAAACCAGCCATCTTTTTGGATAGAGATGGAACCTTAAATGTAGAAAAGAATTATTTACATAAAATTGAAGACTGGGAATGGATTCCGGGTGCCGTTGAGGCAATAAAATTAATAAACCAAATGGGGTACCTGGCCATAGTAGTAACAAACCAGGCGGGAATAGCACGAGGTTATTACACGGAACAAGATGTAGAAAAATTACACAAGCATGTTGATGAATTATTAAAAAAACAAGGCGCTTGGATAGACGCCTATTATTATTGTCCTCACCATCCTGAATTTGGAAAAAACAGAGATTGTGATTGTAGGAAGCCAAAGCCTGGGATGTTGAACAAGGCAAAAAATGATTGGAATATTGAATTTGAAGACTCATACATTATTGGAG
>SPJJ01011759.1_pt1 | contig 12286 bp, 8 predicted proteins | sample 3741741 | NCBI WGS metagenome assembly SPJJ01 (sample SAMN10925908, study PRJNA522277) | cold seep metagenome | isolation source: Elba SIP-enriched marine methane seep metagenome, extraction at timepoint T1 | place: Italy: coast of Elba, Mediterranean Sea | collected 2014-05 | reverse complement strand
CATTGGCTGAAATGATTCCAAAAATCGTTGAATTGATCGATCTGCTGATCGACTTGATGAATCAGATCAAGACTGAAATTGAAAACCTGGACGTCAGCGCAATTCCCGGGCTGAGTGAGGTTTCGGAATTCACCACAAAAATTCAAAGTTTTGTGGATACCTCGAAAGACCTGTTGCCGGATGACGCCAAGGGCACAGCCGACGATGTATTGGAGGTGGTTAATGTGGTCAGCGGATTACCCTCCCTGGATGATGTGAAAACGGAAATCCTGGACCTCATCACAGCCATCGTGGCGCATCTTAATTCGCTTAAACCTTAAACCAGGCCGACCGAATGCGTACACAAGCAGAGCACGCTCAGGATTAGTCAAGACATGGCGCCTAGACCGATACTCGGAGACATTGAACTGGAAAAAGTCCAGAGCATCATCGTGGACGGAGATCAAGTGCTGGTCGAACACGGAGTGCCGGCACTGGAAGGCGATTTTCTGCAAAGAATCGGTCGGCGCGCCGCTCAGATCAATGTGCGCGGTTTCCTGACCGGTCCGGAAGTAATGGAAGGACTGAAAGCCCTGCGTGATAAATTTCGTGCGGCTGAACCGGTGCCCTTTGTGGCCGACATTGCGACCGCCACGCAAGTCGGTGACGTGCTGATCGAGGAAATGGGTGTCAGGGAAATAGCCGGTAAGCCGGAGCGCTTTGAATACGCGTTTTTATTACGGGAATTTATCCCTCCGCCGGCGACCACCCAGATAGAGCCACCAGATCCCGTTATTCCTCCTGTGCCGGAAGTGGAAAACGGGGAGCTGATCGTCGAAGTGATTGTCGAAGGTCGACCGGAGTTTGATTTCAGCACTGTAACTGTGACGGTAGAAGGCACGGAAGCAAGCGGCGCCGACCTGCCTTTGCGGCAATTGACCAACCGCACCGGTAACCGCTGGACCGAGGAAAATTTTCCGCCGGGTACTTATGTCGCCCGGGCCGTGACGGAAAATCCGCCTATGGCCGGTTCAGCCGATGCGCAAGTACGCGCGGGCCAGCAGGAACAGGTCACCATTATATTGCGTCCGGATGAGCCCAAAAACATTGCCAATGCATTCGTAGTGCATTTTCATTTTGATAAGGCCTTCATCGAACCCTGCATGCGCATGGCCTTAGCTCAGGTCGTTGATTATGCTGACAATCATTCTGATGAAAAGCTGCTCATTGTCGGCCATACCGACGAAAGCGGCAGCGCTTCCTACAATCAATCCCTGTCGGAACGCCGGGCCAGAAGCGTGTTCGCCTTGCTGACGTTCGGCGTGGATGCGGCAGCCCGTGCGGCGGCGATTAATGAATGGAATAATTTGCGGAAAAACGCCGGCGGGTTGCAACCCAGTATCAATGATACCTGGAGCACCCGTGAATATCAGTACATGCTGCATGACCTGCGCTTCTATTCGGGTAATATCAACGGCGTTCACGATGCGTCAACCGATGAGGCCGTGCGCGAATTTCAGACCGAAAAAGGGCTGTTTGCCACGGGTGTCGTCGATGATGCCACCTGGCTTGCGCTGATCGAGAACTATCTTGATCTGGACCAGTTTGCCATCCCGGAAAGCCAGTTTTTGCCGAATGCAAAAAATGGCTGTGACAGCGGGATCCTCAAGTGGTTGGGCTGTGGAGAAAAAATGCCCTTGCCTTCCACGCCCAGAGGACAATGTTCATCCCCTGCATGGCGTCCCAACCGGCGTACCGAAATGGTCTTTGTCAAGGTTGACAGCTTACCCTGCGAGATTCCACAACCCGTCACCTTCAATTTACCTGCCCCCGGCGCAGTCAACCCTTCCTGGTGCCTGGGACCGGGCAATCCAAACGCCCGCTGCTGTTTTGCGACCCGCGACCCCGAAGAAAGCGACAAGATATTGATTCAACCCGGCCAACAGGGAACGGTCATGGTGCGCGGTTCGATTAAATTCGAGGATGGCACCCCGCTGGCAAATGCCAAATATGTGCTGATCGCCCCGGACGGTGAATTCATGGATGGGGAAAAAATCTGCACGCACAGAAAAGGTACAGCGATTCCAGGACGCACAGCAGCCGACGGGAGTTTTGCTTACCCGGATAAACCCAAAGGACCGGGCGTATATACCCTGGAAATAGAGCTATCGCCGCCTCAGGTTGCGCGCCTGGCCGAGGATCCAATCTCGGAAGCAAAAGGAACTGTGGTGTGTAAAAAGATGGATGGTTCATCCGACCTTGACGTCATTATCGTCACCCAGACTTTAACCGTGGTTGCGCTCGAATTTGTCGATGCCGCCAATATCGAGGCCACACCGGATACTGCATCTGTGAACGATATGCTGCGTGTCCGGGCCGATGTGCGAAATTTCCAGGGAAATGAATTCATCATCGAAGTCGACAGTCGTTTTGACAATATTCCGCCCGTGACGCCAGTCAGCGGCTCCTTGAGCTTTGTCAACCCTGCCGATGTTGACAACGAACTGGAGAGTGCCGCGATCGGTGATACGTTTCGGCTAAGAGCCGATATACCGGATATCACAGGCGATGAAATCGTGATTGAAATCAGTGATTTTCCAGGAGGCTGATATGACAGTTGAATTACGTCGCTATCACTCTTTATTTACCTTGTCGCTGCTTTGTTGCGCTTGCAGTGAGCATGTTTATACGAATCAGCAGGCGGCAGTCGTGCAACAGACTGAGGATAACATCATGCCAGTCCAACAATTCAGCTACAAAGGTCAGCAGGTTGAAATTAGCGCCGATGCGGACCACCCGAAAATGACTATCAATGGCAAAAAAATACCCGTGGTAATGAATGATAAGGACAGCTTTACACCTGTCCGGCATTTGCCTTATTCCAGCTTTTCATCTTTGGAAGAGGCCGCCAAAAAAGTCATCGATGAAAATTTAGCACCTTTAAATATGGAGAATTGATGCATGGCAATTCGTAAAAGTGTTACCCGTCTGACTGAAGCCGAGAAAGCTCAGTATGTAGACGGCGTTAAATTGATGAAAGCCGCGCCTCCGCCCGCCGGGGAAACAGAGGCCGGCAACCTGTATGATTTTTATGTCGTCACGCATCGTCGTTCCATGGACAATGAAACGCCGCCCGGGAACCCCCGCGGACGCAATGCAGCGCATAGGGGACCGGCTTTCCTGCCCTGGCATCGGGAATTTATTCTGCGCTATGAGCGTGATTTGCAGACGCTCCTGGGCGATAACGATTTCGGCCTCCCCTATTGGGACTGGGCCGCCGATGCCGCATTAAGTTCGCCTACCGATCCGGAACAGGCCGCCGTATGGAGGAATAACTTTATGGGCGGTGAAGGAAACCCGGTCTCCAGAGGGCCTTTTGTCGCGAGTGAATGGACGACTGTGCCACCACAAGCCGGCTCAACGCAAACTTCCCTGGTGCGTTGTTTTGGCTGTGAACTTCCTAATCTACCTCCTCAAGATTCAGTGAATACTGCTTTGAGACTTGATGTATATGATTCCGATCCATGGAATACAACCAGCTCGCCAAGCTTCCGAAATTTTTTAGAAGGCTGGAGTAATCCATCCATGCTCCATAATCTTGTACACCGTTGGGTTGGCGGTTCCATGCTTCCGGGAACCTCACCAAATGACCCGGTATTTTTTCTACACCATTGCAATGTAGACCGGCTCTGGGCGCTCTGGCAAACCTGTCATCCCACTGTCCCTTATGCCCCGGCTGACAGTGTCACGACAGCGCCCCTGGGTCATAAATTCAGCGACCCCATGTTTCCCTGGAACACCGGCAGCGATATCAGACGCCCCCGTGACCTGCTCGATATCAATGCGCTGGGTTTCAGCTATGAGGATTTTAGCCGCCGCTACATCAGACTTGAACGCACTACCGGCAACCGCTTCGTTTCCAGTCAGATCATTCAGGTCGGCAACCGTTGCGACACGCGTGATGATATCAGCACTACCGTATTCCTGCCCGCGGCCAGTGGCGGGGAAATCAGGGCAAAATTTGACCGAACGCAATCCGGACCTGCGGCCGGTGATGTGACTGTGATAGAAACGGTCACAGAAGAGATTTCTATCAGCTAGCGATATGCACATGAATTAGCCATGTTTAATCCCGCCTACAAACTCACAATCGACGATAAAGTTGTCGACTCCACCAGCGACCCGCAGGCCAGCACGGTAGTCGATCTGCTGGTAACGCTAAGGATAGCCGAAAGTGCAGACCAGCTGACCCTGGTTCTAGGCAAGCTGGGACACCTGATACCGGAGCTGGGCGACGAAGCTCTGCTAGAAATCGGTTATGCCGACGGCGAGGAGCTTATCCAGGTGATCAACGCCCAGGTGGTTGCCGTGGAGCCGGGCCTTACCCACAGCCGAATTATCGGCCACAACGCGGCTGACACTTTATTGCATGACTTTGTTGACAAAACCTATGAAAGTAAAACAGCCGGGGCAATCGTCAGCGACCTGGCCGACCAGGCCGGCGTTGACGTCGCCAACGCCGAGGACGGTATCACCTTTCCCGCATACGTCATTGACGGCCGTTGCAGCGTTTATCGGCATATCCACGAACTCGCCGCTCTTTGCGGCTTCGATGCCTATATCAACAGTGACGGAGAACTGGTATTCGAGAAGTTTACCAATGGCAATACCATTCATTTATTCGATTATGCCAAACACATTATTGAATTGGATATTCTGCACACGCCTGCATCGGCCGACCGGATCGAAGCATTCGGCGAAAGCCCCGGGGGGCAACAGTCTAATGAAGCCTGGGCCTGGCTGAGTAAAGATTTTACCGATTCAAAGGGAACAGCCGGCAGCGGTGACTCGACATTATTGCTGGAACGCCCCGCATTACGCACGGCAAGCGCGGCTGCAACTGCAGCTACGGCTGCATTGACGGATATTCAGCAGCGCAGCAAACGGGGGAAACTACTGTCAACGGGTCGCCCGCAGGTCAAACTGGGCGATGCGATCCGTATTGCCGATGTACCTGACGCACGTTTAAACGGAACTTATCAGGTACGCGGTGTCACTCACCGCATCAGCAAACTCGGCGGTTTTACCACAACGATCGATTTCCAAAGCATCAGAGGAGTTGTCCTATGAGCAGCATAGTCGATACGATTCAGAAAATCGTTCAGCATGAATTACGCGCGGTGCGGATTTCCGAGTTTGGCGTCGTGGAAGCCGTCTATCCGCATGCATCAGCCGGCGACAATGATAATTATGCCTGCGATGTGCGCCTGAAAAACAGTGAGCTGCTGCTCAAACGGGTACCGGTTGCGACCGGTCATATCGGTACAGTGGCAATACCCAATATCGGCGACCTGGTTATTCTGGCATTTGATAAGGGCGATATTAACCAACCCATTATTATCGGGCGGCTGTATAACGACGAAGACAGGCCGCCGCTGAATAACCCGGACGAAGTCATTTTCCGGCTGCCTCTGGCAGAAGCCGACGAGAAAACCATTAAAGCCGCGATCAGAAACATTCAAGCCAATTCTCCGCCGCGGGAAATTCTGATTGAGATGCCACCCAAGATCACCGTGAGAATCTCCGATGGTGCTGTGCGGGCGACTGCGGGTAAAACCGAAATGAAACTGGACCAGCAAAACACCGGCGGCGGCAAAGTGACGGTGGTGACCGGAAGAACCAAGATCACCATGAACCAGGACGGTGATGTCACCGTAGAAGCGGCCGGCGCCATGAATATTAAAGCACAACGGGATCTGTCGCTGGAAGGCATGAATGTGTCCATCAAGGGACAAGTCAATACCAACATCGAAGCCGGCGCGAGCGCCACGATGAAGGGCAATGTCACGGCGGCTGTACAGAGCGGCGCGTCCACTACCGTACAGGGGGCGATGGTGGCGGTCAAAGGCGTAACGTCATTTTCACCGTGAGGAGAAGCATATGCCAGGTTCACCCGTTAGTTTAGGCGCGATGGTCATGGTCTCGCCGGGGGCTTCCGGCCCCCCGGATACGGGGACTATCATTGCGATATTCCCGCCCCTCATCACGGCCAATGGCATGCCGCTGGCAACAACCGGATCGCTGTGCACCATGATCAATTCGGTGTGGGGCGTACCCTATCCGTTGATGATCGGGCCCATTGCCAGCAGCGGTGTTTCAGTCGGGGGACGCGCACTGGTGAGAATGGGCGACATTATACCTTCGCCGCCCGGGATACTGACCATTATGGGCCCCCCCGCCGCGCCTTTTATTATCGACCAATGGCCGCCATAAGGAGGGAATGAACAGTGTCTAACACGCAATTTGGAAAAGATCTGCGGCTGTTGCGAAATCTGGAACATCAGCATGACAGAGAACGTGGTCAGGATCTGGCGGTAACGCTTAAAAGCGAAACCGGTCAAGTGGACCTTGCAGTGTTGCAGGATATGGACAACCTGAAACAGGCATTGCTGCTGCGTTTTCTGACCCATGCCGGGGAACTGGCGCAATTGGGCCATCCCGATTACGGCTCGAGACTGCATGAACTCATCGGCGAGTTGAACAGCGTCAGCAACCGCAATCGCGCCAAGTTATTTGTCCTGCAGGCATTGGCGGCGGAACCCAGAGTCGAGGAAGTCCTTAGTTTACAAGTGTTACAAAACCGCGCCGACCGGACCCGCATCGATATCGATATGAGGCTGAAAATTATTGCTAGCGATACGCCGTTGAATCTGGTGTTTCCATTTTTTCTGGAACAAGGAGGACAGTGATGAATCCTGAAACCATTAGTTTGGTTGAACGCCCCTATCAAGAGGTGATCGATGATATTCTCGTCGCTTTGGTCGGCGGCGTGGTCAACGAACCGATCATATTTGACCTGAAGTCCGGACTATATCCCTTGGCGCAAACAGCCGCGGACGTAAGAGGCGTCACCGGCACCGTCAGTATTGAAGAAGATGCGATCAATAAGGATACCCGCTACAGTTTTTTAAAGGAAGTAGATTTTGAATTCAACCCGGATCAGAATGCCATCGTGTGGCTGGAGGGCGGAAAGCAGCCTAAGGATGAAAGTATTTTTTATGTCGATTATTTTCTCCCGGAAACCGACTCGCCTTTAACCGATATCAATGTCGGCAGTGTGACCCGTACCCTCAGTGAAGCTATCGGCCGTGAAATCGCCACAGTTTATGAACAAATCAATCGCGCCTATCTGACCGGCTTTATCGATACCGCCGAAGGCACAGCGCTTGACCTGGTTGTCGCGATACTCGGCGTTAAACGACTGACCGCCGATTATGCCGTAGGTCTTGAGACCTTTTTCCGGGATCCGGCCATCACCGGCAATATTACCATTCCTGAAGGCATACTACTGGCCACGGCAAAATCGGAAGTGACGTTCAGATCCACACAATCCCGGACCCTGCAACGCGGACAGGCAAGAATCGATGTACCGATTCGGGCTGCCGACGAATTTCCTGGCGAAGACGGCAAAGTGGCCGCCGGGGCTATTTCCGAGCTGGCTCAACCGATCGCAGGTATTGCCAGAATCAGCAATTTTGAAGCGACTTTTCTAGGTTCGGAAAATGAAAGTGATACGGAACTCAGATCACGCGCAAAAGCCGCTTTGCTGGCGCTCGGTAATGCAACGCTTGCCGCACTGGCAAGAGTGATATTTCAACAACGCGCCGGTTTGCTGGAAGTCTGGGATCCTAACAGTCCGCCGGCCAACCGCTCCGCACCGGGAACCACGGTGCTGCTGGTAGAGAGCGAACCCGAACGCTTCCCCAGTTTACGCGGCGCAGTCGAGGAAACCCGCGCGGCCGGGGTGCATGCCGGGCTGATCGCCCGGTATATCTTTTTTACCCCGCATCTGGCTGTTGAAATGACAGCGGGCCTGCCGGCCGCCGGTCAACTCAAAGTCAAGGAGCAAATCATTGCCGCACTGCAATCCTATGTCGACGGGCTTAGCAGCGGTGAAGCGGCGACCGGAAAAGCCATGCTGGAAGCGGCACAAGCGGTTGAAGACGTCAACCAAATCCGCTTCCTGGAAATTCTGGCCTGGAATACCGATCTGGAGCAAACCGCGCCGGAAACACTCAGTCAATCGCTGGTCAATACCGTCACCGAATCGGGCATTTCGGATCAAGACAAGCTGCAGGATGAAATCATGCGGTTATTAACCGAATTACCGCCCTTGTTACCCAGCGGCCGTCGAATTCCCAACCGCAGTGTGATTCAGTCGTCTGCCGGCGATGAAACAGACGGCCAGGCGGCCACCGATGAACAAATCGAAAACGCTGAGTTTCAAATTTCTGCGACATTGAATGATGAAAATTGGTTTGTCGCCCTGGACATGGCGCCTGAAAACATCCTGATCGAGGCAAAGGAGCGCTGAGATGGCAACCAAAACGGACCGTATTCTTAGTTATCTGCCAGGCACCTTTAAGGCCCTGCCGCGGCCTACGGTTTTGTATACATTGGTAAATGCCTTCGGGACAGAACTGTTACATGGGGAAAACAGTCTGGCCGCCGTCATGCAGTCTCACTGGATAGATCATGCCGATCGTTTTACGGAAAGCATCGATGACCTGGCCAGAATCGGCGCGCTTTACGGGTTAACGCCGCGCCCGGATGAAAGCGTCGAAGAGTTTCGGGAACACCTGAAGCGTTATATTCGAATCTTCCTGGAAGGCACAGTGACCGTACAAGGCATCTTACGGATTACGGCTCAGGCTTTGGGTATTCAAATTGCCGATGACTATGCCGATATGGATACCTGGTGGAAACGAAAAACCACACGTTTAATCCGCTCGGAATATCGTGCGGACGACGCCTCCGAAATGTTGTTCGGCACAAGGGAAAAAGTGCTGTTCGGCAATCCGCCGCAACCGGCATCCATTCTGGGTCGAATAGATTTGAGCGCGGGCATGGATCTAACCCGGGCGCCCAACTTAAAAATCAAAGTCGATAAATTTACCCCATTGACGATCGATCTGACCGACGGCATCGCAAACCCGGCCACTATTCAGCCGGATGAAATCATTACCGTCATCAACAGCGCCAGCATTGCGCTGTTTGAGAAGGCAATTGCCCAGACCAAAAACAAACGGTTGCTGTTGACTTCTCCGAGTACAGGCGTTGAAAGCCGACTTGAGATTCAATCCGTGGATGCCGATGCGGCCCCTGCGCTGCTGGGCATTTTACCCAGAATATTCAAAGGCTCTACCGAACTGCCCGCCACCTTGACCGGCCTGCATAATCTGGAAAATGGAACCGATTTGCGTCACCAGCGTTATCTGCGCCTGATCATCGATAATACGCATCTGGCGGAAATTGATTGTGCCGGTCCCAGCCCTGAAAATTCCTCGCTGGATCAGATCGCTGCTGCCATCAACAGCGCTTTCGGTTTTCAGCTCGCCAGCCATGACGGGCGATTTCTGACCCTGATTTCCCCCAGCAGCGGATTTTCAAGCAGTATCGGTTTACTGCAAACGGCTGCCCAGGATGCCAAAAACCGGCTTTTCGGTGCTGTCAACACCGTGCATACCGGCACAGATGCACTACCGGCACGCGTGAAATCGACTGTCGATCTGAGCCAGGGAATAGACCTGAGCGGCGTCTTTAATGTCAGAGTGATCATGGATCAACTCAATGCTGTAACCATCAATTGCGCCGGAACCGATCCTGAAAACACCCAGTTGCCGGAAATTGTCAGTGCCATCAATAAAACATTGGGCCGAAACGAAGCTGTTGCCAGTCAAAACGGCCGCTTTATCACGCTGCAATCACCGCAAGCCGGGAGCGATAGTTACCTGGAATTCAGGGTGCCGAACAATGATGCGACAGAAAAAATATTTGGCGTAGGGCTGAGAAAGTTTGCCGGCAAAGCGCCCGATGCAGCCAGGTTTGGCGGCCACAAAATCCAGCTGAACGAAAACGGTCAAATCGATATCAGTGCCCGCCGATTCCTCAAGCTCGCCATTGATGGTCGAGCGGCACGAATCATTAATCTGTCTCAACAGCTGATCAAGCAGCAACACGATCCTCGCAAAGCCGACCTGGACATGCTGGCCGATGCCATTAATCAGGGAACAGAACAGACAGTCGCAGCCTCAGTCAATGGACAGTTACTATTGACTTCCCCAACAACAGGCGCCGCCAGCCAATTAGCTTTAGGCCCTCTGCTAGAAATCTCAGCAAGGCGTTTTGTCACCCGGGCAGTGATCAGCGAAGAGGCAAGCCGGACTATTTTCGGGTTTGTCGAAAAACACGCTACCGGTTCTGCAGCGAAACCGGCTCGACTATTGGGAACCCGCGACCTGAGCCATGGGGTGGACTTGAGGGATGCAGCATTTATCAGCCTGGCGCTGGATAATCAAGAGCCAATCGACATCCATTGCGCCGGCAAAAGACCCAGAGCCACCCTGCTGTCAGAAATCGTTGCCAATATTAATCAACGGCTGCCCGGTGAAGTGGCCTCGCATGATGGGAAACATCTGCTGATTACTTCACAGCTTGCAGGCGAAAACAGCCGTATCCGTTTGGCTACGCCACGCTCAAGCGATGCACTGGACACCCTGTTAGGCATTGCGCCCACATCGGCCAGAGGCAGTGCGGATTCAGGAGTCAACTTCGTGGGCACGGCCAACCTCGCGCAAAATATAGACCTGAGTACAGCCTCGCACATCCAGTTAGTGCTGGATGGCGAAGCGGTAGAAATCGATTGTGCCGGCGCTGCCCCTGAACAAACCCGTGGCAGAGAAATCGTCAATCAAATAAATCTTGAATTAATCAACCGCAATTTAAAACCGGTTGCCAGCTTCGACGGGACACATATCCTTCTAAAATCGACATCCACCGGCAGCCAAAGCAGCCTCGCTTTTGAAACGCCTTCGACGGGTGCCGATGCCAGCCCTATGATTTTTGGTATCCAGCCACCGCGGACGTATCGTGGACAAGACGCCCTGTCCGCTCAAATTACCGGTTTAAGCGCGTTGGACAGCCCGGTTAATCTAGGGCAGGCGCGTTTTCTGAATCTCTCCATAAATGGCGGAACAGCCATCATTGTAGACTGTGCGGCACAAGCTAATGATGCCACTGCCGTCAGTCTTGAGGCGATTATTAACGCCATCAATGAGCGTTTCGATGATCCCGTGGCAAGTACACAAGACGGAAGCCATCTGCTCCTCAGTTCCCCAACATCCGGAAGCAACAGCCAAATCAAGGTAGCTGCACATCATACGAGCGATGCACGCCACTTACTGTTCGGCGATTCGGTTGCGGAAGATACACAGGGTAGCCCCTTTCAAGCGGCCGTCATTGCGGGACAAGTCGACCTGTTAGCGCCTGTTGACCTCAGTGATCGGCGCATTATCCGTCTGGCCGTCAATCATTCGGCACCGGTGGATATCGACGTGGGCGGCGTCGCACCCGCAACCACCTTTCTGGATGAGATCATCCGTTCCATTAATACCGTTTTTCCAGGACTGGCGGACAGCACCGAACAGGATAAACTGCAATTGACCGCCCCGATCACAGAATCAGGCAGCCAACTGGCTTTATTGCCGCTCCGTCATCTGGAATTGATTGAATACCCGCCCACACCGAAAACAGTACCGGTCAACCGGATTCAGCATGGATCAGCATGGCGCATCAATAATGCCGGTATCGCCGAAGCACGGAGCAGCATACACCTGACATCGGCACATGGCAGTTATGGCTCGCAAATAGTCAACTTAAGCCACGGCTTGACGCTAAAACTCTGGGTGGCACTGGCGCCGAAGGATGCACTGCAGATTGGGATAGACAGCGAGGGTAAAATTATTGCCATGCTTGAATCTCATGATGGAACCAGCTCGCTATTAGCGGCTGAGCAATACAGGATAGGTCCGGTATGCCAGCAAGTCTTGTTGCCTTCGGAACATGTCTGGTTTCTTCGCCGGGCAAATGACGGTAAACGGCAGTTGCTGCTGAACAACCCCCTGGCAAAAAAACAGGTTGTGTTGCGTGACAAAACCGCTGCCGAAAATGCTATCAGCGTCACTGTGCAGGAAAGCAAACTTTCTGAACTGCACAATACGCAAGACGCATCCGGTCATTTTGTCGGCAGAGTCAATCAATGGAATGGAACATTCCGCTTGCTTGACATCAATGACACTAAAATCCTGGAATTAAACACTAACGGTGAGATTGACCTGTCTTGTTATCTCAATCATGTGGTAAAAGTTACTGGCGTTTATAGCGCCGAGCCAACCGCTTTACTCATGGTCAACGAGATAAACAGACTGTTTGATCTGACTGTCTGTTCCCCTGCGGAAGAAGGTGGAGT
>SPJJ01041314.1_pt1 | contig 12297 bp, 11 predicted proteins | sample 3741741 | NCBI WGS metagenome assembly SPJJ01 (sample SAMN10925908, study PRJNA522277) | cold seep metagenome | isolation source: Elba SIP-enriched marine methane seep metagenome, extraction at timepoint T1 | place: Italy: coast of Elba, Mediterranean Sea | collected 2014-05 | reverse complement strand
GCATACCCCAAAATTGGCACCTTCCGTAAAACCCCTGGCGCTGTTGAGTTCCCCTAAGGCAACTCCCGTAAAAGTAAAAAAAAAACAAAAAAGCAGGGCTTCAAAAGCCCCGCTAAATACTTTAAAAAATATCTCTACCCAAATAAGTTATTTTTAGGGAAACCGTTCGGCGGCAAACGTCCCACCGATGCACGTTTTCCAATCCACGGCCCAATATCATCAACCGTTCTCATACCTGTACCATACTTAAACTCTAAACCCGTCTCGATTGAAAACGTCTTCGTATCAGACACACCGCCATCTTTATACTTCTGCAAAATAACGCCCTTACCACGCCCCATCTCCGGCAACTCATCCAACGCAAAAACCAGCATCTTTCGGTTTTGCCCCATCACAGCAACATGATCATGCCCATCTTCAATATATTTACAAATCTTGGCCGAACTTTTCCCGGAAACATTGAGCACCTGCTTACCGGTCTTCGTCTGCGCCAAAACATCATCCGCCTTTGCAACAAACCCATGACCAGAGCTAGCCACAACCAACAAACGCCCCCCCACCTTATGCAACATTAACTTCGCAACATCCGCATCATTCGGCAGATCAACCATCAAACGCAATGGCTCTCCAAACCCGCGCCCGGGCGGCAACTTGTCACAACCAAGCGTATAAAAACGACCATTAGTACCAAAAACCAGCAACTTATCCGTAGTCTGCGCCTCCAGAACAAAGGCCTCCTTATCACCGTCCTTATACTTAAACTCGACAGAGTTCAGCCCATGCCCCTTCATCGCACGCACCCACCCCTGCTGGGAACAAATAACCGTCACCGGTTCTTTCTCGATCATAGCCTGATCCAAATCAATACTCATCGGTGCAGGCGCATCACCAAGAACAGTCCTGCGCGCACCCAAAGCCGTATCCGGCCCAAACATCTTCTTAATCTCACCGATCTGCTTCTTGATTCTAGTCCATTGACGCGCTTCTGATCCTATAAGCTTTTCAAGCCCGTCACGCTCGGCAGATAATTTATCATGCTCAGTGCGGATCTCCACCTCTTCCAGCTTATGCAAACGCCGTAAACGAAGGTTCAAAACAGCTTCAGTCTGGATTTCCGTTAACTGAAACGTTTTCATCAACTCCTGTTTAGGCTCATCCTCAAAACGAATAATACGGATAACCTCATCAATATTCAGATAAACGATCAAATATCCGGCCAACACCTCCAGACGATGTAAAACTTTCTCCAAACGATAACGCGAACGCCGCACCAACACATCCTGCTGATGATCCATCCAGAACTGCAACACCTCTTTCAGGTTCATCACCCGCGGCACAAGCCCACCTTCCAGCACATTCATATTCAAGCTAAAACGGGATTCAAGATCCGTATTCCGGTAAAGCGCCTCCATCAAAATATCTGGCTCAACGTTACGGTTCTTTGGCACCAAAACAAGCCTGATATCCTCCGCACTCTCATCCAGCACATCATCAAGCATCGGCAAGCGTTTAGAGGTAATAAGATCCGCAATTTTCTCAATCAGCCTCGATTTCTGAACCTGATACGGAATCTCCGTGACCACAATCTGATACTGTCCCTGTTTCAGGTCTTCCCGCTCCCACTTCGCACGAGCACGAAACGACCCCTTACCGGTCTCATAAGCCTTAACAATATCTTCCCGGCTTTCAACCAACGTTCCACCGGTAGGAAAATCAGGCCCGCCAACAATCTCCGCCAACTCCGCGACACTCGCATCACGCTCAAGCATAAGCTCCATCGCACCGCACAACTCAGCCACGTTATGCGGAGGAATAGAAGTCGCCATCCCAACAGCAATCCCGTTCGTTCCATTCGCCAATAAATTAGGAAACCCGCCAGGCAAAACCACCGGCTCAACCTCAGAACCATCATAATTAGCCCTGAAATCAACGGCATTCTCCTCAATCCCGTCAAGAAGCAACAACGCAACATCCGTCAAACGCGCTTCCGTATACCGCATCGCTGCGGCATTATCTCCATCAATATTCCCGAAATTCCCTTGCCCATCGACCAACGGATACCGCTGTGCAAAATCCTGCGCCATGCGCACCATCGCATCATACACCGCCGTATCACCATGCGGGTGAAACTTACCAATAACATCACCAACCACACGCGCGGACTTCTTGGGCGCAAGATTAGGATTAAGTTTCAACTGATACATCGCATACATCAAACGCCGGTGCACAGGCTTCATCCCGTCACGCACATCTGGCAAAGACCGGCTCATAATCGTCGAGAGCGCATAAGATAAATACCGCTCAGAAAGCAGCGCCCCCATCGGCTGGTCAATCACATTATCTTCACTGGCATTATTATCCTGTGCCATATTCACGCCCACTTCCTTGTTACTCTACTGTATGCTCACCAATGGTTTTGGCAAAACGCTCAACAAATAGCAAGCGCGACGTCGGTATTCCCTTAGAATGATGTGCAAAAACCCAATGCGTAAAAAAATAACCGCACATCATCAGCCCCCTAAAAACATCCTCATCATCCGCCGCCCCTCCCTGCGGCTTCAAGAAATCAGGCAGCGGCAATAACTTATCCTTATAAGCCTCCCCCGCACCATAGCTCACCGCGCATCCACTCTTCGGTGACACATAGGCCAGCGCCATATTATCGCCTCCCCCCGCACATTTCGTCAAATCCAGAGAAAACCCCAACTCCTTCAAAAAACCAATTTCCCACATAACATATGCCGCCCCCCAAACATCTCCCCCCAACGTTTCGAGCAAGGCAACCAAACCATGAAAAATCCCACAGGCACCCTCGCGCTCCGGCAACGCGGCATCACAAAGCCCACAAGCCGACTGCAAAGCCGCAAGCCTAAGCGCATCACACATATACTCCGCCGCATAACTCTTGGACAGCTCTAAACTAAACGCCCCCAAACCGTCCCCAGAGCGCGATTGCCACTGCACATCCACAACGCCTCCAACCTCAAGCACCCCGCGCATTTTCGTGCTCCGCGCACCACGAACATAACCACACGCCCTCCCATGCTCCTGCGTCAACAAAGAAACAACCGCACCACTCTCCCCATAAGGCCGCACCGACAACACTATCCCTTGATCTTGCCACTTTTCCATGGGAAAACAATAAGGGCAAAAACAAAGGAACGCATGCATAATGACCCACCCCTCCACAACAAAAACAGTTGGAATAGCCGGGCTGGGTGCCATAGGCGCTGCCGTTGGCTGTGCACTGCAAGATGGCATTGACGGGCTGCAATGGACACACGCCAGTGACCGGTCAAACAATCAGAAATTCGACATCCCGTACGTGTCTTTCAAAAAGCTGGCTGAAGAATGCGACATCATCATCGAATGCCTCCCTCCGCAAGCTGTCCCCGATCTGGCTAAACATGTCCTGAAAAATCAAAAGACCTTCATAATGATCAGCGGGTGCGCCCTACTCATGTTCCCTGAAATATTAGATATACACAAAACATCCACAGGTCGCATTATAGTACCATCCGGCGCATTAGCAGGAATAGATGGTGTAAAAGCGCTAAAACGGCTCGGCATTAAAAGCAGCAAAATAGCTTCAACCAAGCCTCCAATGGGTTTCAGCGGTGCCCCCCATGTGGATAAAATGGGGATAAATCTGGCGCAAATAAAGATCAGAACCAAGATCTTCGAAGGCAACGCCACAGAGGCCGCAAAAGGCTTCCCCGCAAACGTAAATGTTGCCGCCACCCTCTCACTCGCTGGCATCGGTGCCGAAAAAACAAAAGTGGAAATTTGGGCAGATCCAGACGCAAAAGGCAACGCGCATGAAATAACAGTCGAAGGCACATACAGCCGCATCAACGCAAAAATAGAAAACATGCCCGACCCCACAAACCCAAAAAGCTCAATGCTAGCCGCACAATCAATCATCTGCTTGCTCAAAGATTTAAATAGCGGATTAGTCATATCATGAGCAAATTACCAGCAAAACATTTTTACATGATCCGTCATGGTGAAACAGTATCCAACGCCGCAAAGATTCTAGCCGGACATCTCGATACACCACTAACAAAAACCGGTCGCACCCAAGCATTCGACGCACAAAAAACTGTAGAATCTTTAAAAATAAAACCCACCGCCATTTTTCACAGCCACTTAACACGCGCCCGCGACACCGCACAAATTATAAACAAAAACCTCCGGCTCCCCATTTTTGAAGATAAAGACCTCGCTGAAATAAATGCTGGCATTCTAGAGGGCCAACCAATAGAAAAATGCGGCGATATATTCAACACTTGGCCCGATATAGAAGGCGGAGAAGCTGCAAATGACTTCTTCAACAGGGTCAAACACGGAAAAACAAAAGCTTTAAATGCATTTGATGAACCGGTCTTGATCGTCTGCCACGGCGGTGTAATGCGCGCCTTCGGCCAAATCCACAATATTGAAACCGCCGGACGTTTTACCAACGCCCATTTGTATGAATTTATTCCCTGCCCAAACAATCCATCATTTCCATGGACGGTACACGATTATAAATTATGCGAAAAAAATGGAGACCTCATAAAAAACATCTCCAACGTTTACAAAACCTAAACCACCAAACAATCATCCCCCCGAATGGCGTCATAAACCCGAAAAGCCTGCATAGTTTCCTTAACATCATGCACACGGAAAATGCGCACGCCCTGAGAAAGCCCCCAAAGCGCCGAAGACAATGAACCGGAAATCCGCTCATCCACCGGTTCACCAGCAGACAAAGCCGCAATAAAACTCTTCCGCGACGTTCCCAACACAATTGGCAACCCCAAATCATGAAATTTACTTATATTTCTAAGGATTAGCAGATTATGCTCTAAAGTTTTACCAAATCCCACACCAGGATCAAGAGCAAGCAAGTTGGGGTCAATACGGTGCGTCTCACATAACCTCAAGCGCTCTTCAAAATACAGAACTATATCATCAACGACATTGTTATAATTAGGTTTTTCCTGCATAGACTGGGGCACACCCTGCATATGCATAAGAATCGCAGGTACCTTCGCCTCCGCAACAACAGAAACACTATACGGATCATGTGATAAAGCACTAATATCATTAACAATATTAGCCCCAGCCCGAAGCGCCGCCTCCATCGTTCTGGCATTACGCGTATCAATCGAAACCCAAGGCACAGCCCCCCTCAGCCCCTCGATCACCGGCACAACACGGGCAATTTCATCATCTATATCAACGACTTCCGCACCGGGCCTACTAGACTCGCCGCCCACATCTAAAATCACAGCCCCCTCAGATACCATCTTAAGACCGTGCTCTATCGCACTATCAGCATTATAAAAATCACCACCATCAGAAAAACTATCGGGGGTCACATTGACCACCCCCATAACCATTGCCCCTCTCGAGAAAACATGGTTTTTTGACACGGTGCATTTATGGCGCAAATCAAACATCTTACGCCGCGACATCCTGCGAACGCATAATCTCCTGCCCTGCAGGCAAGCTCTCAATCATCGCCGTCACAGAGCGCTTTAAAACCGGATGCACCCAATCCGGTGCAATTTCCTGCAAAGGGTAAAGAACAAATCCTCGATCCTGCATACGCGGATGCGGAACCAAAAGATCCGCGGAATGAAAAATCTGATCCTGATAGGCTAAAATATCAAGATCCAGAACACGCGCCGCATTTTGCTGTCCGGCAACACGCACCCGTCCAAACGCCTCCTCCACAGATTGCAACAACGCCATAAGCGCGGGCGCGCCAAGTCGTGTCTCGACAGACATAACCGCATTTCTGTACCACGGCTGATCAGAAGCCGGTACAGGCGCACTCAACCAGACACTCGAAAAACCGGAAACAGTAAGTCCACGAAAAACCAGAGCATCTCTAGCGGCAAGCAAAGTCTCTTCCGGCTCGCCATGACAGCTCGGCAAATTACCACCCAACGCAATCAGGATCACGAAAACAGCCCTCCAATATATTAAGAAGGCTGCACTCTACATCAATAAATGAAAAAATTAAAGGGCTTTACCAGGAACGAACATTGCCTGTATCAACATGAACAAAGCTGCTTTTCGGGTAATAGCCAACACCGCCAGCCTTAAGCCCCACCGCAATGTTACGCACACTCCGCGTACTTTGCCCCGGCACGCGAATATCAAGCGCCTGCCCATACATATGGAACGAGTTCTTGGCAACGCCACCACTCGCTTTACGCAAACGGGCATTCGTCTTGGGGCTACGATACCCCGAAAGAACATTAACAGGGCCGGATTGACCACTCTTACGCTGAATAACTGTCATAATATCAATAACGCGCGGATCCATAGGAAAAACCTCGCCCCGCCGAAAATCACGTAACACATAGCTAATACGCTCAAAAGCATCAGGCAAATACTTGTTACCAACACGGTAAACGCCATTAAAGCTCTCTCCCGTATGCACATTACGAAAAGACGCACGCCAGCTTGAATGACGGGCAGCATGAGCATCCCCCGCAAACGCCAACGGCGTAACCGCCGCGACAAAACCAAACAGGCCCATTTTAAGAACATCCCGACGATTAATAAAAGACTCGGAAACCTCAAAACCAGCAGGAGCAGAGTCAGCCAAGACAGAATGAGCGTTCAAATCAAACATACAAATACCTTCTTAAAATATAATCCCTGAAAAAGCAGGACCGGAAAGTCCTAACAGAATTTGAAACGGAGTAAAGAAAAAAACACCTATAAGTTAAAGTAAGCACTGGAAAGTTAGTTTAGTGCAAAGGACTGCGATGACCTCATATCCTCATTATTATCCACAGGTATGAATATTCCGTCAAGTTTAGATAGCATTTTAATCAAGGTTTTATCATAGCCATAAAGATCATGCCCATAAATAATTTCGTCTCGTTCATTAATCCAGACAGTATAATACAGCAGATAAACCGGAATAGAGCGCGGAATATAAAGATCACGCGTATCCCCCTCCTCTAAAACCCCCTGCATAACCTCACCACTCCAACCAGAGCGCTCTTTCATAATAAACTCCGCCATTTTCTCTGGCTCCTTTAAACGCACACAACCAGAAGACAGCGCCCGTGAAGCACGATCGAAATAATGCGGCTTATTCGTGTCATGCAAATAAATATTATAACGATTAGGCATCAAAATACGCACCCGGCCAAGCGGATTCTGCCCCCCGGGAATTTGCACCATGCGAAAATATTTAAGCTCATCCTCACTCATGCTCGCCCAATCAATAGAAACCGGATCAATATTCACCATATCCTCACCACTTCCCATAAGAAGCTCCATCCCCTTATGCGTCAAATACTCTGGGTCTTCACGCAACGCCGGTAAAATATCCTCACGCTTAATCGTATAAGGCACAGTCCAGTTCGGGTTAAATCGCACCCCCGTAATATCACTCACAAACATATTCGTCGGCCTCTTCTTGCGCCCGACAATAACCGGCATCTCGAAAGCCAGCTCACCATCTTCAACCGCCCACAATGTCGCCGAGGGAATATTCACCACAACAAACTTATCCGGTCGGCTTTCATCAACCCAACGCAAGCGCTCTAAATTAGCAATCAATTGCCGAATTTTCTGTTCTCGTGAAATATTCAAAACATCAAGCGTCTGCCCGCCAATTAAACCATCCGGCTTAAGGGCATGCCTCCGCTGAAACCTGATAATTTCGGCCGCCAGCGCATCATCATAAAGATAAGGATCATCAACCTCATCACTCACCCCCAAACGCAAACGAAGGTCAATAACACGTTCATGACGCTCATTCGGCCTCAAAATACCCCGAATATGAATAGGCAAAACCCTCTCGTAATCAGCCACAGGGCCGGTCACAATATCGCGCAATTCCTGCCGCACGCGCGTATAAATCAACCCCTTTTGCGACAGCCCATCCAAAACATCCTTAGCAGAATCATTCCCCAACCTGAAAAGCAACACATCCGCAGGAAGAGCCTTACGCCAAAAAGAACGGCGAGTATTAAGCGCAAGCGGATCAACCCGAATACCCGTTAAATCCTGCCCAAGCCGCACATAGGCATCCGACAACAACAAATCCAGATCAGCCAAAGCCGCATCCGTTTCTGCATCCATCAACCTTTGTATGTCTTCAATATGATAGGAACCAGGGTTTAAGCCATGAGACCAGCTATCCTCAATAAACGCCACAAAACGCTCTCTCTTATCACGATCCCCTCTGCCTCCACTCCAATAAGGCTTCAAAGACCGCCTCTGATAAAACACCTGTAAAGCCTTGCGATCCTTAAAAAAACCACGCCCCAGAGTATCGTTCTCTAACACATCATGAATATAGTCACTAACCGACCCGAAAGACGCCTCCAGCGCCCCCTCGACACCAGCCCGCATATCAATGCGGTCATCCATAGCCATAGCAGCAGGCACCAAAAAACCGCCGCACACCACACCGGCGATGGCACCAGCAAACACCATGCTTCTAAAAAGCCGACACTGTGAATAAAATAAGTAAGGCATGGCTCCACCCAAAGCTCAGGATAAAAGAATCAACTCATTATCCTAACACACCAAACATTAAAAAACCTGCGGATTTAATAGTCTACAAATCAACAAACACATGCGTCTCGGCTTTGGCTCCCGGGTGGGTCACTGCACCACCACGCGCCGAACCAACAAGCTCGGCATATTTATGCAAAGCACCACTATTGTAGTTAGTTTTACGCGGCTCCCAATTCTTCCGGCGCTCCGCCAACACATCCTCAGACAATTTAACGTCCATAGTCCCGACTTCGGCATCAATGCGCACAATGTCTCCATCTTCAAGCAAGCCAATAACACCGCCAACCGCGGCCTCCGGCCCGACATGCCCAATACAGAAACCGCGCGTCCCCCCAGAAAAACGACCATCAGTAATAAGCGCAACCTTGCCACCAGTCTCCTGACCATATAACGCCGCAGTCGTTGAAAGCATCTCACGCATACCCGGCCCCCCCTTGGGCCCCTCATAGCGAATAACCAGCACCTCACCCTCTTCATACTCACGGTTCTGCACAGCTTTAAAGCAGGCATCCTCACCGTCAAACACGCGCACCGGCCCCTCAAACACAAGCTCCTCCAGACCGGCTATCTTAACAATAGCCCCCTCAGGGCACAAATTCCCCTGCAAACCAACAACGCCGCCAGTAGCATGAATAGGGTTAGAACACGGAAACACAACATCCTGATCCGTAGGAAGCGTCACATCGGCATAATTCTCCGCAAGCGTTTTCCCCGTAACAGTAATACAATCACCATGCATAAAGCCATTATCAAGCAACTCTTTAATCACAACACCAACACCGCCAATATCAAACAAATCTTTGGCAACATATTTTCCACCAGGGCGTAAATTCGCAATCAACGGCACTTTTTTGAATATATCGGCCACCGCCATCAAATCAAAATCAATCCCCGCCTCGTGCGCAATCGCAGGAAGATGCAACCCCGCATTCGTCGAACCACCAGTCGCCGCAACAATCGCCGCCGCATTTTCAAGAGACTTACGGGTCACAATATCGCGCGGATAAGGCCCACCATTCTTAATAAGGTTCATAACCGCCGCACCAGACGCCGCCGCGTATTCATCCCGGCTCTCATACGGCGCAGGCGCACCGGCAGAATGCGGTATCGCCAGCCCCATCGCCTCGCTCACACATGCCATAGTATTAGCCGTAAACTGCCCCCCACACGCACCAGCCGATGGACACGCTACACACTCCAGCTCATGCAGCTCCTCATCCGACATTTTACCAACGGCGTTCTGGCCAACACCTTCAAATACGTTAACAATATCAACATCATGCCCCTTAAACTTACCAGGCAAGATCGTGCCGCCATACATAAAGACAGACGGCACATTCAAACGCACCATCGCCATCATCATCCCCGGCAAAGACTTATCACACCCCGCCAAGCCAACAAGCCCGTCATAACAATGACCACGCATAGTCAACTCAACAGAATCCGTAATAACCTCACGTGACGCCAAAGAAGAGCGCATCCCCTCATGCCCCATCGCAATTCCATCCGTCACAGTAATAGTGGTAAATTCCCGCGGCGTCCCTCTAGACTCCTGAACCCCACGCTTGACCGCCTGCGCCTGACGCGAAAGCGCGATATTACAAGGCGCCGCCTCGTTCCAACACGTCGCAACCCCGACAAACGGCTGATGAATTTCCTCTTCCGTAATGCCCATCGCATAATAATACGCACGGTGCGGCGCACTCTTGGCCCCTTCCGTTACATAACGGCTAACAAGCCTGTCTTTATTCCATTCGCCCTTATCGGCATTCGGGTGCGCGCGCTTCTCATCAAACATTATCTGTTGCTCCTTTTTATAACGAGCAACAGAATGAGAGAACCCGAGCAAAAAAACAAGGGGGCACAACAGCAAAAATGAACTTTAAATCAAGAAAACAGCCGAAAGGGAAAATCGCTCCCCCCTAAACATCACCCTCAACAACATCTTCCTCGGCAAGTGTAAGACGGTTATAAGCCCGGCGCAATTCAACCGCATTCCCGACATAAGGAATAACCACATAACGTTGCCCCGTTCCCATCAAAACAACATTGGCATACCCCATAACATACCCCGGAATCATCCGCTCCAACTCCAAACTCTCAATCTTGGAAAAGCGCATATCCACAACATCAACCTGCAAAATACCATAACGCACCAAAATCCGCTTATTAGTCAAAACAAGCAACAAAATCGATTTTTTAATCGTAACGTGAACAACCATACAAAGCGCCACAACAAACAAAAGAATCCCAAGCGGAAAAACAAACAGTGACAACAAAATAGCACAACAAAAAACAACGATGGATTTCCAATAAATAGCGGGGCTGATCTCCGCCTGCGCAACAATTTCCTCTCCATCAACCAACATATCATCGATAGAGGCATTACGCGCCTTTTTATCCTTGACCTTATCTGGATATTTCTCATCCACCGCCATCACTTAACTCCCCTTCCGAAAACAAAACATTAAATAGACTTCGCCCGCTCAATCGCCTTACGAAACACAATAGGGTCTTCAATCGGCGGCAAAACAACCTCACCAATCCCCATGCCGCGAATAGCCAACCGTCCATAATTAAAAATGCGCCCCAGAATAGATTGAAGAACATTAACCCCCTCAATCCGGTCAATGCTGATCTCCCCCACATTACGGGCAACAAGACCACGCTTGTAAACAAGCCGGTTATTCGTAATCGCAATCTCCGTCGTGGCCTTAACAACCATCATCTGCGCAAAGCTCATCAGCCCGAGCACAAAAACAATAAAAGAGAAGATCCGTATCCCCGGGTGCAAATACCGCACAGCCGAAAAGAACCCGATATCCGGCGGAAATTTACCAAGCTGCACATAGGCAAACACCGCACCACCGATAACAACAAGGCTGGCAAAAACACCCCACAAAATCGCCAAAAAGGCCTGTACAGTATAAAACCAATGAAACTTGCCGATATGCACCAGCTCTTCATCCGGCCCAAGAGATTGTTCAACATAAAGCATACAATAAAAACCTTTCGACTATAAAAACCTTACCCCGCAAAGAAGACGCACGCAAGCTAATCCCCAAAAGAGATCCCCAATGAACGCGCCGTACGCAAAAGAGGGTCATCGGGGTCAACAACCCGACAAACCGCAATAGCATCTTCCACCGGCACCGCAACCGCGCGCCTGTTCTGCCAAGCGACCATCTTCCCGTACGCCCCCTCATTAATCAAATCAACCGCCTTAACACCAAGCGCCAAGGCCAACAACCGGTCATTATGCGTTGGTGGCGCCCCGCGCTGCACATGCCCAAGAACTGTCGCCCGCGTCTCAAACCCGGTGGCTTCGGCAATGCGCGGCCCAAGATAATCTGCAATCCCACCATAACGCGTCTCCCCGCCATGATAGACAACCTCACGCTTCTCCCCATCCGGAGATTTAACGGCTTCAGACACAATAACAAGCGCAAAATTACGCCCTCCGGCCTTTACATTTTTAATCTTTTTCGCGATACCTTCGATAGAATATGCCACCTCGGGAATCAATATAACATCCGCCCCACCTGCAATTCCGGCATTCAGCGCAATATGCCCCGCATCACGCCCCATAACTTCCAGAATCATAACCCGATCATGACTAGCCGCTGTCGGCTGCAAACGATCCAAAGCCTCCGTCGCCACATCCAAAGCCGTATCAAACCCGACAGAAACATCCGTAAGCGCCAAATCATTATCAATCGTCTTGGGCACACCAACCATATTAATGCCCCCCTTCTT
>SPJJ01029283.1_pt1 | contig 12297 bp, 6 predicted proteins | sample 3741741 | NCBI WGS metagenome assembly SPJJ01 (sample SAMN10925908, study PRJNA522277) | cold seep metagenome | isolation source: Elba SIP-enriched marine methane seep metagenome, extraction at timepoint T1 | place: Italy: coast of Elba, Mediterranean Sea | collected 2014-05 | reverse complement strand
TTTTTGCGAACACTACCGAGACGTCGCTGCCCCGGCGCAGTCGCCGCGCCTCGCTCGCCGGCACACTGACCGGATCGATCTTCGGGCCCTTGCGACGTTTGCGGCCGACCACCCGGCAGTTCTCGCGATACACGACCCGGCCGGAACGCGTGATGCGGTCGACGCGCCGAGTCTCGCGACACTTTTCGATGTCCTCGTAGTAGGTGGTATCGAACGAGATTCGCGCCCGGCCGCGCCGGCGGCGTACCCGACCGACCCGCGCGCGTACGGTTTTTACCAGTCCGCGTTTGAGACGCAACGTGCGCCGGCGGTAGCGAACGCTCCAGAATTCCCGATCGCGATACGGCACCACGTGGCCGGCGCCCATCTTATGAGCACCGAGGGGGCCCGGCACGCCCAGCTTGGTATCCGCTTTGGCCAGGGCGGCGCGTTGCGCGCCCCACATGCGCTCGACGGCGCGCAAGTGGCGGCCGCCGCGGGCTAGCTCGTTGTCGCGGTAGGCCCGAGCGAGCTGTCCGTGAAAACGCCCGGCGTCACGCAGTACTTCGCTGGCGGCGACGAACACAACGTCGCTGAGCACGGCCCGTTTGCCCCGGTGCTTCTTGACGATGGCCGCACGCACCGCCTCGACCTTGGCTATGAGCGCGGGCGCCTTCGCTGCGTCCACGGACCGCAGCGAGTTGCGCAGCTTGACCAGGGTCGCCAGGTCGCCGGCACGAGCGGCCAGGTAGGTGCGCTCCTCGGCCAGAAGCCGCCGCGGTATGTCGACTAGCAGCCGGCGATCGAGGGGGCGAAACTTGGCGACCACGGCTTTGACCCGCGCTGCGCCTTCGACGGCGAGTCGCGCCACAACCGCGCGAGCGCCGGCCGGCACCTGGATACGCGCGAGCGCTGCCGCGAACTCGCGCGGGCGAAACCGCTCCGCGTACAAACTGAGCATGCCAGTGGCGACGAATGCTCGGCCCATTTCCTCCCGGCAACGACCACCGCCAGCGGCACAGCGACCCGCGCGAACCAGTTTCTCCATCGCACCCGAGCGGCGATACAACGCGAGCATCAACCCGGCGCTCGTCTGGTCGAGACTGCCCACGCGAGCCCAGGCTTTGATGTGCAAACTTCTGAGCGCCCCACTGGCATCGACGCGCCATGAGCGGAACCGGCTCCGCGTGGTCGCGCCGGTCTTGCTACAGGCCAACTTGAGCACGCTCGTCGCCAGGGAATCGCGCTTGGGCGACAGGATGATGGCGCGCTTGCGATAGCTCACCTGGCGCGTGCACTCCGGTCCCAGGTACATTGAGCTGGCCGCCACCTTGACCGTGCGGCCGTAGCTCGCCAGCTCGGTGTCGACGCGACGCGCGCGCTCGCTGAGCAGGCGCTTATTGGCGGGCCAACGCAGCGACGACGCGCACGCCCGAGCTTTGGCCAGAGCGACTCGGCCGCGCTTCACCGCCGCGCGACAGGTCTCGACGCTGCGACGCTTACACGTCCACGCTAGCCGCTGGGTCGCGACGCGGAACAACCCGGCACAGGGCGGCTCGGCCTGAGGATCCGACGTCACCGCACGCACGATGGCGACCTTGATCGGCGCGCTGTCGGGTTTGGTCTTCACCGCCATGTGCAGGGTGTCGCCGACCTTGGCGTGACCATTGGTACGGCCGTCGGCGCGCAATTTGGCATACGCCCTGGCGACGCTCCGCGGCCGAGAATGATCGATGGAGTGGACGATATAGCCCGGCTTGAGCCCCGCCTTCGCCGCCGGACTATTGGCGAACACCCGCGCGATCTCAATGTCCGAGCCGCGCTGAACCAGGCGAACGCCGACACCGACGAAGTGCATGCCGGGTACGCCTTGCTCCAACATGCGCGGGGTTACCGGAATGTCGACGATGGGCAACTTCGCCGCGGCGAGCGGGACCTCCACGTAGCCCCGTCCGACGCGGATGACGCCGAGGCGGTAGCGGTTGCCACGCCAACGGTTGATGATCTTCATCGCCAACGCGGGCGTCCACGACCACGTGGTGAAGCCGCGGTAATTGGTCACGATGATATCGCCCACCTGAAGGCCGGCTCGTGCCCCCGGGCTGTCCGGCTGCACGTGAACGATCACCAAGCGACCCTGGCTGCCGGCGATGGTCAGGCCGGCGCTGTTGCGTTTGAGCTGCGCCCGAGCCAGCGGGGTGAACAACACCGCGGTCGCGACGAACGAGAGGATGACTATGAGCGTGCGTTTCATGGGAACTCCGGGACGGCAGGTGTTGCCATAGCGGACGGTAACCACTCGTGACAATGGAGATTTTTGACCAAGAAAAACCGCTACACGACACTGCGGCCGGCGTCCGGGGGATCACCGGTGAAACTGCGCGGGCTTGGTCGAAGCGACCGTGCGACCACACAAACTGCGCTACGCGAAGTTTTCTCTGCGTCCCCGGTTCGGCCTGGCGAGCGCCGCGAGTTTCGGTAGAGTGTGGAGCCATGCCCGAAACCGGCAGCGATACACCGTTGAGCTCGGCGTTTCTCGCCGCTCTGGCGGAGCCGGCGCGAGCGAAGTTTCGGCGCTTGCAGGACCTGGAACAACGCCTGGCCGAATCGTGGCGCCTGGCCGTCGACGCCCACGGCGACATAGGCGCTGCCGAGGCATTGATGATTCGCATGGCGGCTGCTCTCGGCGCTCAGGCCGGCACCGCGGACCTGGCTGAATTGCGCGTCGCCGAGCTCTACCTGGCGAGCGCGTGTGCCGGCGGCAGTGAGCGCGCAGTGAGCCGGTTCGATCAAAACTATCTGGACACCGTGGCCGATGGCGATGACCGCCACCTGGCCCGCACCCACCTGCTCGTCGGCACGCCGCCGCGAATCGCCGGCTACGATGGCCGCTCGCCGTTACGCGACTGGACTCGCTTGGTCGTAGCGCGCGCCCTGGCCGACCAGCGGCGCAACCAGTCCGCCGACCAACGCAAGCAACCCGACGCAGAAGCACTCGCCCAACTGGTGTCGACCGCCGTGGACGAGGACCCGCAATTACGCCAGCTCAAAGCCGAGTTGGCCGGCCAGATCAAAGCCGCATTGGAGCGAGCGATCGCCGAGCTGGATCCCCACGAGCGCAACCTGCTTCGCCTGCGCTACGTCCACGACACCAGCGTCGACGACCTGGCCAAGCTGTACAACCGCCACCGAGTCAGCATGTCTCGGCGGTTTGCCAAGATTCAGCGTGAGCTGATGGCGACGACCAAGCGCACCTTGATGGTCGCCGCGGACATCGAACCCGCGGAGCTCGAAGCCACGGTCGCCCTGGTCCACAGCCGACTCGAGCTGAGCCTGGGCAGACTGCTGCGAACCAAACCATGAGCTGCCCCGACGCCAACGCCCTGGTCGCCTTCGTGCGCGATCAACTCGCCGACGATGCCCGAGCCGAGCTCGCCGCCCACATCGACGGTTGCGCGCGCTGCACCGAAACCCTGGCGACAGCTGCAAGCCTCGCCGGAGACACCGCGGAGGCATCTCCGTCGGTCCCGGGCACCCGGATCGGCCGGTTCGTCGTCGAAGATGTGCTGGGCGAAGGTGCCATGGGCGTGGTGGTGCGCGCCCGCGACACCGAGCTGGATCGAGTCGTGGCGATCAAGTTGGTGAGCCCATCGGTCGACGGCAGCACCAGCGACGACGTGTTGCACGAGCGCTTGCGCCGAGAGGCCAAAGCGATGGCCCAACTGAGCCACCCCAACGTGATCACCGTGCACGAGGTCGGCAGCCACGGCGATCACCTTTACGTGGTCATGGAGTTGTGCGCCGGCGGCAACCTTCGCGAATGGTTGGTAGCCCAACCCCGCTCCCAGGACCAGATCATCGACTGCTTCCGTCAAGCCGCCCACGGCCTGGCCGCCGCGCACGCCGCCGGACTGGTTCATCGCGACTTCAAGCCGGACAACGTATTGGTTGGCGCCGACGGCCGTGTGCGCGTGGCCGACTTCGGTCTGGTGCGCAGCCACAAGCAAGCCAGCGAAACGCTGACCCAGTCCGGCTTGATTCTGGGTAGCCCGGCGTACATGGCTCCGGAACAGCATCTGGGCAAACCGGCGACCCCCGCAGCGGATCAGTTCGGGTTTTGCGTCGCTTTGTGGGAAGCGCTGTCCGGCCGCCGTCCGTTCTCTGGTTCGTCGTACATCGAGCTGGCGATGAACGTGGTGGACGGCAAGCTACAACCGCTGCCGAGCGAGGCTAGAGTACCGGCGCATGTGCACGCGTTGCTGGTCAAGGGCCTCACCGTCGACGCCAGTGCACGCTGGTCATCGATGGCGCAAATCGCCGACGCCCTCGGCGGTGCAGCAATCGCGGCGGCGCCAGCCCCATCTCCAAAGGGTACTCCGTGGATCCCGTTGGCGGCAGTGGCGACGATCGCCGTCGCGGCGGCGGCTGCCGCGCTGTTGATCCCAGGCGATGACGCCAAGAAATCGCCCGCGGACGCGGCTGTTGCCAGCAAACCCGTGCCGCCACCACCTGCCGACAAGAACACCGCGAACCCCAACCCGTGGGCCCGAGCGAACAACAACGACGAAGTCATCGCCAAGAGCAAGGCCCAGGCGGACCGGGTCATCGAACAGATGAAGAAGCTCGCCAACCCGGGCCCCGGCGCGATGACGATCGAACAGGTCAACAAGCTGATCGCCGAGAAGGCGGGCTTCGCCAATCAACGTCCGCCGGCGCAGTGGTGGAAGAAGCTGACACCATGCCCAAACTTCGGCAGCTTGCGAACCAGCAGCCGGCCCAAGACGATCTGGTGCGATCGGGCCGGGGTAAAACACGGCTACTACACCCGCTGGCATCCGGGTGGAAACAAGGCCGAAGAAGGCGCGTACAACCAGGGCCGACGCCTCGGCATGTGGATGCGCTGGCACGCCAACGGCAAACCGGCATGGAAGGCCGGCTACATTTTCGACCAGCGCCGCACCGACATCGTCGAGTGGGATAGCGCCGGCAAGATCATTAAGGTTACGCCGGTTCCCCAACAGTGATGTTTGCAAGCTGGCCCACGAACGGCCCGCGCTAGCAGACATCGCCCGACGATCGCCGGGAGCGATCGGGCCGCTCCCGGCGTACAATATGACGGGGGATGGGCCGTAACACCGACACCGATGGGGGCATGCGCACGAGCCAGCGCGGTCTCGACCGCGAGGCGCGCGAAGCCATGGATGACGAGGCGCTCGAGCTCGCCGCGGACCATGGCGTCAGCGACGAAGCCGCGTATCGAGCCCTCGTCCGTCATCGTAAAACGCCGCCTCCCGGCAGGCGCTCACTGAGCTACGACTCCTACCCGGTCATGCGCACCGCCGCTCCCGGTCAGGTCTCGGCAGATGCATACGCATCTGTTCGCGCCGCGGCGAGCTCGCCGGGCCAACAGCTACCCGAGGAGCTGCGCGACAAACTAGAAGCCAACCTGGGCCAGGACCTGAGCGAGGTGCGTGTCCACACGGGCGCCGCGTCGGCAGCGGCCGCACACGCCGTCAGCGCAAAAGCGTACACCCAGGGACAGGATATCCACTTCGCCGAAGGACGCTACGAACCGTTCAGCGAGCTCGGTCAACGCCTGCTCGCCCACGAGGTCGCCCACACGGTTCAGCAACACGGCACCAGCGGGGGTCGCCAATTCAAGCTGGAAGTCAGCCAACCCGGCGACGCTCTCGAGCGCCAAGCCGACGCGTTCGCCGACGCGTTCGTCGCCAATCAGACGCCGGTCGCAGTCGACCGCGGTGTCGCCAACAGCGACGCGGTTGCGCGGAGTCCCGGCCCTGGCGCTCAGGCGGCGACCGGTGCCGCCGGCGATCGCGATGCATTCTCCGATGCGTTCAATCGCCACTTCGCCGCCCAACTTCACGTGTTCCACACCGGCGGCGGCTCGGCGGCCGAGGCCGGACCGGACGTCGGGCCCGGGCACATCGACCGAGCCAGCGGCAACAACCTACCCGCGAGCCGATTGCGCCGGTTGTTCACCTCGGGCCAGCGCGCCAAGCTAACCCAGTACTTCGCCGACACCATCATCCCGGACCGGCTGTTCAACGGCGACGATATCGGCGCGACGACGGCCCAACAGCGCATCATCTTGTCCGGCCACATCCTCGCCACGGGGACCTACCGGCCGGGTTCATTCACCCAACGCATGCACGCGCGCATGTGCGGACACTGGGCAAACCTGGTGCTGGCCTACGCCGGCGCCGGTGATGGTGGCGGTCGCGGCATCCGCGAGCAGTTCGATCACGAGGGCAACCTGTCGCTCAGCACCGGTCAGCGCTCGGGCCAGACCGGCGGCGTGATCAGCGAGGAAGAGTACGAGCGCGACGGCTACCAGCGACCGGACCGCTCCCAGGTGCAAATGCACGGCTTGAGCATAGACGAGATCAACACGCTCCAGGCCGGCGATTGGCTATGGTACTTCAACGACAACGGAGGTCGCGGTGGTAACCACAGCGTGATCTTCTCCCGCTGGGCTGGTCCCGTGCAGACGGCCACGACGCCATCGGGCCATCCCAACCGCTATCGCCGCGCCATCTGCATGAGTCAGCGCAACCCGTCCGCGGGCGGCGTCGAGCACACCTCGCTGCTGGGTGAGCGCTTCATGCAGCTCGAGCCCCACCGGCGCATCACACCGGTGACACATTTTTCGCGGGTGTCCGCCGACTCGAACCCGGTGCGCACCGCAGAAGACCTGCGCCGCGTCTTGGGGACCGGACGGGACGCCAGCCGCAACGAGCGCTTCATCACCCGGCTCGAGCGCCGTCACCACGGCATGCGCCTCGACTTCGATGCCCTGGCCCGCGACATTCGCACCCGCAACGCAGCGCTGCTGCAGCAGCTGTGGACCGGTCATGCCCAGCGCATGACCCAGGGCCAGGTAAACGCCATCCGCGCGCTCAACGCCGAGGCCGCCGACGACGCCCAGGACATCACGACCCTGGTCCGACTCAATGATCGCCTGCGCGCTTGGATCGCCAACGCCGACACCCTCGGCGAAGCGGAGCAGGCTCAGCGCGGCCGGGTCGAAACCCGGCGCAGTGAGACCTACGGCGAGCGTGAAGAGGAACGTTGTCAGCTGGCCGAACAGATCGTGGGCTACGACGCAGAGATCGAAGGCTACGAGCGAGTCCAACACGAGGCCGAGGAGCGCATGGAAGAGCTCGACGTCTACGCCGAGCTTCGCGGCGCTCAGAGCAAGCGCCGCCAGCTGCGCCAAATGCGCCGGACGTGGCGGCAACAGCGTCGCGAGGCCGCGCGTGAGGCCCGACCGGCCATCACCCAGCGGCTGGAGCTGTTGGAGGTCAGCCTGAGCAACTTGCAGACCACCATCAACCGACTCGACGAGCAACACCGGGCCAACCGAGTCGAGCTGCGCGAAGCCCGGCGCACCGCGCGCCAGCAAAACCGGCCGATCGCCATCGCCGAACGCCGGCGCACCCGGGCAGAACGACGTCTGGAACAACTCGAGGCCCAGTCGGGTCGCTACACCGTGCACTCCGGGAACCGCCAGGCCTTCCAGGGCCGGGGCGAAGCCCGCGGACCGCGGCGAGGATTGTTGTCGAACCTCGATCCGCAACCCAACTGGGCGTCGCTGATGATTCCCGCCCAGGGCGACGGCACACCCACGGCCGAGTAAGCGGCACCGCCGCGGTGTGCCGAACCAGCGAGTCAGCGGCACCACCGCGGCGCACGCGCAGTCGTACCGATGTGCCGAAACGAACAAAGGGCGCACCGAAGTGCGCCCTTTGGCGATGTTGCTAGGTGGTGTTACGGGCGGGCGTTCGGGGTCTTGGCCCAAACGGCGGTCTTGGTGGCCGGCTTGCTGTCGAAGGCGACCTTGATGACGAACCAGCTGCCATCCTGAACCGTGAGGCCATCGGCGGCGGGGTCGATGGTGTACGGCAGGTTGACCGTCTTGGTCACGTCCGCGTCGCGGTTGGACCAGGTACCGTAGGTGATGGTCGCCTTGGTCATGCCGTCTGCGGAGATTTCGAGGGTGTTGCCATCGGCCGCCGACACTTCCCACTGGAAGAACACGACGGGGTTGCTCGCGCTGGTCGGGTGGATGTTGGCGATATCGAAGTTCAGACCGTAGCCGGTTTTGCTACCCGAGCTGTGGCTGATGACCGACGCGTTGCCGTTCCAGGTGTGACCATCGACGCTGACCGGCTCGGCTTTCTCGCTGGTCGCCGAAGAAGCGGCGGCGTCCGTGGTGGTGGCGACGACGTCGGTCTTGGCGCCCGGCTCGTCTTCGTACTTGACGGCGACGACGTAGTACTGACCGTCGGAGACGTTCTTACCGTCTTTGGCCGGGTCGAGGACGAACGGCAGGGTCACGTTCTTGTAGGTGCGGTCGTTGGTGCGGTCGCCCCAGCTACCGTAGGTGATGGTGGCTTTGCTGCCGCCCTTGATTTCGAGGCGGCGACCGTCGCGACCGTCGATTTCCCACTGGAAGAACACGACCGGCTTGGCGTTGCCCGGGTGGATGCGGCTCATGTCCATGTCGAGGCCGTAACCGGTGTCGGTCTCGGAGGTCATGCTGATGATGGAGGCGTTACCGTTCCAGGTGTACTCGGTAGCGGTCTGCGGCTCGTCGATGGACAGCTCGTAAATCTTCTTGACGTCGCCCCACTTGATTTTGCCATTGGCGGTGCGGCTGGACTCGGAAAGCCCGGTGGGCAGCCACAAAAAGTCGGGGTGGGTGCTCTTGCTGTTGCCAACCCACTCACCACCGATGAGCTTGCCGTCGGCGTCGAGCTCGAGGATGTACTCGTAGGTGTCGGTCTTGGTGTAGCGGTCGATGGTGCTACCCAGGTTGCCATCGGTCTCGGACGGCGACTCGCCGATCCAGCTGACGGTGGTCTTGACGTAGCGGAAGCTCTTGGCCTTGCTGTTGAACTTGTAGGTGCTGGGCACGCCACCGTGCTCGATGACCAGGTCGAAGTCGGAGGTGTCGGCGTAGCCTTTGACCGAGACGTAGAACTCGGTGGTACCGGCGGAAGCCTGGATGTTGCAGGACTCGACGCTGTTGTCGCTGTAGGGACGGCAGTCGTAGTCGTTGTCGTTGGGCTTGGCGCCGAGACGGACGTGAAGGTCGGCGTCGCCGTTACCGGTCATGCGCACGTTGATGCTGTCGTCGGCGTTGACGCTGTACGGACCGAAGTGAACCCACTTGGCCTTGGTGACCGCGGCGGACTCTTCGACTTTGACCAGGTTCTCGGGCTGAACGCCGATGAGCTGGTTGGCTTCGGTGATGGAGACTTCGCGCTCGTCATCGACTTTGAAACCGCGGATGGGCTGGTTCCAAACTTCGGCGGAGAAGGTGCGGTCCTCGATGAAACCCTGCTTGCGCAGACCGAGGTAGTTGGCCAGAAGGATGTGGTAGGTGGCCGGGTTGGTGTAGCGGCAGCTCGCGCTGGTCGGGCGGCCATCGTCGTCGTACTCGATGTCGTCCGGGTTGGTGTTGCAGCGCAGCGATACGAACTTGGAGCCAACGCGCTCATGCGACAGGGTGACCAGCGCTTTGATGTCGTTGATCTTGAAGTTCACACCGTTGTAATCGACTTCGCGCTTGGGCTCTTCGAGGAGCAACGCAGCGGCAGCCCATGCGGGGCAGATGCCGAACCAGGTCGGGATGCAGTAGCCACCGGTCTCGCCGATGCGCTTGGCGCACTTTTCGACTTTGGCGCTGTCGCAGTCGTCGTCCTTGGTGCACGCGGTGCGATGGTCCTGGCTATCGACGCCGTGCTCCTTCGAAACGCCGTCGGTGACGCCGGCGATACCGGTCGCCTCTTGGAACTTCTCGGCGGGCGACATGGTGCTCTCGCCGGCCCAGCGGTAGTTCAGGCTGTCCTGGTAGTACGGCCAGTAGCTGGACGCCCACGGCGCGTTCTCGGTCTCACCCTGCTTGGGCAGCTCCGAGTACTTGGTCTTGACGTTGGGATCGAAGATGAACGGGCTGTCCTGATAGCCCCACTCTTCGGCCTTACCACCGACGCCCTCGCCCTTGGGATTGCCGGGCTCGGTGTCGAATGGGTCGCGCTCGTCGGTGCTGACGCAGGCGGCGGCGCTGCTAAGGGCGATGGCGGCGGCGCCGATGCCCATTACGATTCGATTCAGTGTGCTTTGTGTACGCATGGTCATTGTCTCCGCGCTCCCCTAGAGCACACTCCGTACCAAGCTACATATCGCCTAACAGAACGACTTAACCATCCTGAATCACGTATACACGACCATACAGGTGACACATATAGTGCAGCAATGAGGTCATGAGGCAGCAGCTGGCCTTTCAGCCATGGCAACTAGAGTTGCCAACGGAAGTTGTGAGCTGGACTGCGAATCAGCCAGTTGGCGTTCGGCTGACTAGAAGCCGAACGCTCCCGAGTTCGTCCGGGTTCAAATAGCGATGACTCAGCCGTCGTGCTCAAGTACGAGCGAAGACCATGTGGGAAGCCATCGCAAGACTCGAAGCCGTGAAGCAGATCCTGTCGTACGACTACGCGGGCGAGCGACCGAGCCGCAACGATCTATGGTGGCAGGTCACCCGAGCCTACCTGGCCGCCGCCGGTGTGCACCGCCCCGGCGAACAACCCTGGGAAACCCCACAGGCACACGCTACCCGCACCGGTGATTGACCCGCTGACCGGGTCGGACATACTTGGCGCCGATGAAGCTATACGGTGAGCTGGCCGATTGGTGGCATTTAATGTCCGCCCCCGAGGACTACGAGGAGGAGTCGGGTATTTACGATCGGCTGCTGCGGGGCGCGTTCGATGGCCCGCAAACAACCCTGCTCGAGCTGGGCTCCGGCGGCGGCAACAACGCGTCGCATCTCAAAGCCACGTGGACCATGACGTTGGTCGACCTTCACCCCGACATGGTCGCCGCCAGCAAGCGGCTCAACCCGGAATGTGAGCACGTGGTCGGCGACATGCGGGATGTTCGGCTCGGCCGCAGCTTCGACGCGGTGTTCATCCACGATGCGATCAGCTACATGACGTCGGCCAGCGATTTGCGAGCCGCGGTGGACACGGCCATCGCCCACGTCAGGCCCGGTGGGGCGGTTCTGATCGCGCCGGACGAAACCACCGAAACCTATCGGCCAAGCACCGACTGCGGCGGCCACGATGGCGACGGCCGGGGGATCCGCTACCTGGAGTGGTGCTACGACCCGGACCCGAGCGACACCACCACGGTGACCGATTACGTGTACGCGTTGCGCCATGCGGACGGCCGGCTCGAAACCGTGCACGACCGCCACATCCACGGGTTGTTCCCCCGCCAGCACTGGCTCGATACGCTCAGCGCCAGCGGATTGGCACAAGTTCGCGGGGTTATCGCGGAGCACAGCGAGCTCGAGCCCGGAACCTATGAGCTGTTCGTCGGCGTGAAGCCTTGATCCACGTCATAGTGATCGAGCGCTGTTGTGAGTTCGCTAACGCAGATTTTGCCCACCGTAAAATCAGCTAGTTGAAAGGGAAGGATTCTGCCCTCCCGTCGTACAAGGGATGCTGCCAACATAGGAAGACGCATGTCAGATCGAATTCACTCCTTTCAGAAGAACGAAGCCAGCCACGCCGACACCGCCGACGAACAGATCGCGATGCCGGGCACCGGGCGCAGCAACAGCGATGTTGCCGCCGAAGCCGCCGAGGTGCGAGCCGTGCAAGCCAAGGGCGAAATCGGTGCCGACGGTGGCAGCGGTGCCGTGCACGACGTGGCGTCCACAGGTGTGACCGGTGGTGGCCAAGCGTTACCCCATCTCTCGGCGATTCAGCAGTCGTTCGGCAAGTACGACGTGAGCAACGTCGTCGCTCACACCGACGACGCGGCCAAGGGCGCGACTTCGAAGCTCGGCGCGACCGCGTACGCCAAGGGCAATGACATCGCGTTCAATGGCAGCCCGGATCTACACACGGCCGCGCACGAAGCGGCCCACGTGGTGCAGCAACGCGCGGGTGTTCAACTCAAAGGCGGCGTCGGCAAAGCCGGCGACCCATACGAGCGTCACGCCGACGCAGTCGCCGATCGCGTGGTCGAAGGCAAGTCCGCCGAGGCGCTACTGGGCACGATGGCGGGCCCCCAGGCGGCGACCGGCGACACCGCGCTGCAGTTGATGGTCGAGGACGCCGTGCAGTTCATCGGCACGCCACTGGATCAGGCGCTCCCCGAAGGCGCCGAGAAGCCGGCCCACGGTGAAGACAAAGGCGACCAGCGCCGCTACTCGGTCGAGCAGTACATCGCCATGTGGGAGCAGGAGCAGGGCCGCAAGATGACCGAGCGCGAAAAGCGCACCCT
>SPJJ01049287.1_pt1 | contig 12304 bp, 13 predicted proteins | sample 3741741 | NCBI WGS metagenome assembly SPJJ01 (sample SAMN10925908, study PRJNA522277) | cold seep metagenome | isolation source: Elba SIP-enriched marine methane seep metagenome, extraction at timepoint T1 | place: Italy: coast of Elba, Mediterranean Sea | collected 2014-05 | reverse complement strand
TCCCACTCGATGTCGTCCCCGTCGATCTGGTTGTCGACCTCGGTGTTGAACACGGCTCCCGCGCCGATCGCTTCCAGGAACTCGGACGGGTTGTACAGCGCGTTCGCCTCCCGGCCGGTCAGGTCCGACTCGCGGCCGTCGGGGTACTGGGCCCATTCCCGATACCGGATCAGGTTGACCATGTAGAACGGCCCCTCGGTGGGGGCGGCGACCATGCGGTCGATCTGCTCCTGGTTGAAGCCGCCCGAGGACACCAAGGCCTCCCAGATCGGAGACGCGAGCAGCACGTCCATGTTCGCCGGGTCGTCACACAGGTCCTCGGCCAGCTCGAGTGCGGGCTCGGTCGTGCTTCCACCCGTGTCGCCGCCGGTGCTCGCGTCGGTCTGGGGTGGAGCTTCGGAGGTCGACCCGGAGGTCGACGTTTCGGTGGTCGTCGAATCCTCGGTGGCGTCGCTCGTGTCGTCGGCGCAGGCAAACAGGGCAGTCGAGGCGGTCAGGGCAAGGACGGTCTTCTTCACGGAGTGTCTCCGACCATCATCGTGGCCGGCGACACCTCCCCAGTCTGTGGAGGTCTGACAGAGTTTTGTTGCGAACTGTGACGGCGAGGCGAGCGCGTCGGTCGGCGCTACGTTTCTCTGCGAAGCCGCAGTCGACGCGATGGGGCGGCGGGACTAGCTTCCGAGCGTGTCACGCCATGCATGGATCGCGGCCCTGGTACTGACCGTCAACGCCTGCGTTGAGGACTCGACAGCGGATGAACCCGCCGAAGAGGTGGCGAGCACTGGAGGTCTCGACACCGAAGTGGCGAGCAGCGGAGGTTTCGACACCGAAGTCGGCGGCACGACGGAACGCACCACGGGGGCGGACGACACGGACGCCGGCGATCCGGCCTCGACCGGCACTGAGTCGTCGGGGACCGAGGGCGGGGACTCCGGCGACGTTCCGCTCGACCCGTCCGCGAATGCCTACGACCCTCGCGATCCCGCGTGCTTCTCGGGGGAGCCGAAGCCACGCGCGGGTGGTGCGACGGCAGACGAGATCCCCGTCGCAAACACGCCCTCGTTCCCCGACGGTACCTGCGGATTCGACGACTGGCCGGGCCTGTATCTGACGGAGTGCACGGAGCCGCTGGTCGAGGGGGCCGCGGATCACCGCGGTCTGTGGCAGGCGGTGAGCGGCAACGTCGGCAGGGTGCTCCGGGTCGAGCAGTGTGGGAACCGCGTCACCATCGTCGGAGGCATCGCGGGGGAAGAGACGAAACACTCGGTCCACGACATGCGGATGGACGGAACGGTCGAAAACGGCGTGAACGACATCAACGTGCAAACGTGCATGCCGCTGGTCGCCGTGACGCAGTTCGAAGATGGCGTCACGCAGGCGCTGTATCCCCCGGGCGGCACCCAGCCGGCCGTGACCCGCACGCTGGTGGACGGCCGGATCGTCGAGAACCGGCCCTCCGACGGCCTCGTTTCCGAGTTCGTCCGTATCTGTCGCCTTCCGATCGCGCCGGACTGAAGGGGCTCATTCGTGGCGCAGCGCTTGGATCGGATCCAAGCGGGCGGCTTTGCGGGCCGGCAGAAAGCCGAAGACCACGCCGATGATGACGGAGAACAGGAACGACAGCGCGATGACGTCCGGCGAGAGCACGAAGTCGAGGCCGAGCTGGCGGACGGCGACCCACGTCCCGGCCACGCCGACGACGACGCCGAGCAGACCGCCCAGGCTCGACACGGCCACCGCCTCCACCATGAACTGCAGCAGCACCTCGCGCCCGCGGGCTCCGATCGCGAGGCGAATGCCGATCTCCCGGGTACGCTCGGTGACCGAGACCATCATGATGTTCATGATCCCGACGCCGCCGACGATCAGGCTCACCGCCGCAATCGCGCCGAGCAACGAGGTCAGGATCGCGGTCGTGGACGAGAGCGTGTCCGCGACGTCTTCCATGTCCATCACGTTGAAGTCGTCGTCCTGACCGTCGGCGATCCGTCGCCGCTCCCGAAGGATGGTTTCGATCTGGACCTTGGCGTCCTGGGTCTGCTTGCTGCCGAACACCGACACGAAGAACATGTTGATGTCCGTATTTCCCGCGATGCGCCGTTGCACCGCCTTGATCGGCATCAGCACGATGTCGTCTTGATCGGTGCCAAAGGTCTTGCCCTTCGACTCGAGCACGCCGACGACGTCGCAGCGGGTCTTTCCAATTCTCAGCGACGTCCCGATGGGCGGCGCATCGCCGAACAGCTCCTCGACGATCGTCGAGCCGACGATGCAGACCGAGCTGCCCCTGGCGAGTTCGCGCTCTTCGAACACGCGGCCCTGCTCGACCCGCCAGTCCCTCGCCTCGAAGAAGGCGTTGGTGGTGCCGGTGATCGAGGTGGGGTAGTTGGCGTTGCCGAGCACGATCAGCGCCTTGCCTTGGGTCACGGGCGCGACGTGGACTTGGTCGACGGTGCGCTCGACGGCCGCGACGTCCCCTGTGTCGAACATCGACGCGGTGGACGCGGTGCTACCCGGACCGCGGCGCGCCGTGCCCGGCAGCACGTACAGCAGACCCGAACCAAGGCTCGAGATCTGTCCCGTCACCGACGCCGTGGCCGCTTGTCCCAGCTGCACCATCGCGATCACACTCGCCACGCCGATGACGACACCCAGCGCGGTCAGCAGCGACCGCAGCCGGTTGCGCGCGATCGCCTTGAACGCCAGAAACAGCATGTTCACGAAGACCATCACAGGACCTCGTCGGGCCGGCCGTCCTTGACGATCCACCCATCTCGAAACCAGAGCACCCGCTTCGCGTAGACCGCGAACTCGGGCTCGTGGGTGACCATGACGATCGTGATCCCCTGTTCACGATTGAGGGCCGAGAGCAGCTCGAGGATCTCCGCGCTCCGCTTCGAATCGAGGTTGCCGGTCGGCTCGTCCGCGAACAGCGTCTGCGGGTTGGTGACCAACGCGCGCGCCAGCGCAACACGCTGCTGCTGCCCGCCGGAGAGCTCGGACGGCCCATGGCGCGCGCGGTCTCGAAGTCCTACGAGGTCGAGGGCTCGCATCGACAGCTGCCGACGCTCGGCCCTGCGAATGCCGCGGTAGACCAGCGGCATCTCGACGTTCTCCAGCGCGCTCGTGCGGGCCAAGAGGTTGAAGGACTGAAACACGAACCCGAGGTAGTGGCGACGCAGCAGCGCGCGCTGGTCCGCGGAGAGGGAGCCGACCTCCACGCCTCGGAATCGATAGCGACCACCCGTCGGCGCGTCGAGGCAGCCCAGGATGTTCATGCAGGTCGACTTGCCCGAACCACTCGACCCCATGATCGCGACGAACTCCCCTTCGTCGATCGTCAGGTCGATGCCCTGCAGGGCGCGCACTTCGGCTTCGCCGTGGCCGTAGATCTTCGTAACGCCGCGGAGCTCCAGCAGCGCGCTCTGTTCGACCGCCGCGATCACGACGCAGCACCCTCCGAGTACCCGACCAGCACCTTGGACCGCTCCGTGAGCTCTGCCGAGATGACCTCGGTGAAGTACCCGTCAGAAGCGCCGAAGCTGGCCTCGACTTGGACCGGGACCCCGTCCTCGAGCACCCAGATCGCCGACCGGCTCACGCGCTTCTTGGGCCCCTGAACGGGAGGGGCCAGCTGGAATCCCGCGTCGTCGTCTTCCTTGCGCGGAGGCTCGAACCTCAGCGCGGTGTTCGGCACCCGCAGAACGCCCTCCCGGGTTTGGGTGACGATGTCGGCCGATGCGGTCATCCCCGGCCGCAGGAGGAGGTCGGGGTTGTCCACCGACAGACGCGCGGTGTAGGTGACGACGGTGCTGGCGGTCTTCGGCGAGAAGTGAACCCTCGCGACCGTGGCCGAGAACTCCCGCCCGAGCCAGGCATCCACCATGAAGGTTGCGGGCTGCCCGTCCGCCAGCTGCCCAACGTCGGCCTCGTCGATGTCGAGCTCGAGCTCCATGGAGCGCAAGTCTTCGGCGAGGACGAACAGTTCGGGCGACTGCATCGAGGCCACGATGGTGTTGCCCGGCTCGACGCTTCGCTCGAGCACCACCCCGTCGATGGGGCTGACGACCACGACCTTCTCCAGCTGATCGCGAGCCTGCTCAACGCGTACGTTCGCCAGACCACGCTGCGCGCGAGCGTTGGAAAGCGCCGCCTTGGCGACTTCGAGCTCGGTCTGAGCGAGCATGTCCTCTGAAGCCGAGATCGTCCCCCGCGCCAGGAGCGTGGAGGTCTGCGTGGCATTGAACTCCGCCTGAGCGAGGCTCGCGCGAGCACGGGTGACCTCAGCCGCTGCCGCTCGCGCCGAGGCTTTCGCCTCCTTCAGGGCGTTGCCGAACGTGTCGTCGTCGAGCCGCAGGAGGACCTGACCTTTCGTGACCCGATCGTTGTGCTCCACGAGAACGTCTTCGACCCTGCCCGAGACTTCGGTGCCCACGCTGACCGTTCGAGCGGGGCGCAGGGTTCCCGTCGAGCGGACCTGCACGACGATACTTCCGCGGTCGAGCGACACCTCTTGCCACTGGAACGCTTCGGGGGCCGGTCGCAAGCGGATCACGGCACCCGCGACCGCTCCAGCCACCAAGACCGTCGCCAGAACCCACCAGACCCAGCGCCATCGGCGGCGACCCGTGGAGAGTCCAAGGACGTCCTCGATTTGCGGTGCGGAAGCCGGGGACGAGGGCGACTCCTCGATGGCACGCGGTTCGGACGCTCGACTCGGCAAGGCGGACATCGGGGCTTCACCCCAAGTTTGGGATCCGGCCTCGGCCGCAGCAATGCGGACACGGTTGAGAACTGTTGCGCGGTGTCTTCCGATCGTAGCGAACTGTACGCGGACGCGCGCCGGGGCGCCGGATCCCGCACAGTGGAAGGCGATGAAGCGCTCGCTCGTGCAGTTGGTCGTCGGCAGTGTCGCCGTTGCATGGGTGCTCGGCATGCTCGTGGGGATCGGGTTTGCCACCCAGCAGACCTGGACGGACACTCGAGCCCAAGAAGACGGTGTCGCCCTGTTCTTCCAGCTGCTCGACGAGACCCCGCCCGGGATGCGCGAGGCAAGGGTTCGCGAGCTTCAGCGACACACGCACCTGGAGCTGTCCGTGGTCTCGGTCGAGGAGGCGGAGCAACAGCTCGGCATTCCGCTCGGCACAGGGGAGGCCAAGCCGCATCGGGTGAGTTTCCGGGAGGAGTGGTTGTTCTTCGGACTCCGTGACGGGGAGGGAGCGCTCGCGGTGGGCCCCGTCAATCCCGTGGATCCAGACGGCCGCTTTCCGCTCGGCGTCGTCGTCGCCATCATCGGTCTACCTGCCGTGGCGGGCGTGATCGCGGCTCGCGTCGATCGAGGGCTCGGCGAGGTCGAACGCGCGACGCGTGCCTTGGCCGGTGGCAAGCTCAGCACGCGCGTGGGCGAGGTCGGCGGCCCTTCGGTCGAGCTTGCAGCGAGCTTCAACGCCATGGCCGAACGCGTCGAGCGGCTGATCCGCAGCCGCGACGAGCTGGTGCAGGCCGTCTCGCATGAGCTGGGCTCTCCACTGTCGCGCCTGCGGTTCCACATGGAGCTGCTCGCCAACGTCTCCGAGCAGGACCGGGAACGACGACTCCGCAGGATGACGCGCGAGCTGGATGGCCTCGATGCGCTCGTCGCGGAGCTGCTCGCGTACGTGCAGAGCGACGAGATGGAGGTCGAAGCGCGATCGTTCGATCCGACGCAGGGACTGAGGGACGTCGCGGAGCTGACGCTGCTCGAGGACCCAGCCTACGCCGCGCTGGAGGTCGACACCGTGCTGCCCGACCACGCGGAGGTGTACGCTGATCCCCGGCTCTTTCATCGGGCGGCGGAGAACCTCCTTCGCAATGCCGTCCGCTATGCCCGCCGCCACGTGCGGCTGGAGCTCTCGCGGTACCACGACCACGACCGGGTCGTCGTCCATGACGACGGACCCGGGATCCCCGAGGCGCTGCGGAAGAAGGTCACGGCTCCTTTCGTTCGGCTCGAGGCCGACCGCAATCCCAATCGAGGAGGCGCGGGCCTGGGTCTGGCGATCGTCTCCCGCATCGCGCAGCGGCACGGCGGACGGCTCGAGATCGGGGAGTCCCATCTCGGCGGCGCCTGCGTGTCGATCCTGTGGCCCCGCGTCCGTCGCGAGTGACCGCGCGACAGCGAACTGTTGAGAAGTGTTTCTGTGGGCGCGATGGCCTTTCGGACTCCGCCTGCGTGTTGCAGACTTCTAGGGCGATGAAGGACAACGCCAGCCGACTCCTCATCGTCGAAGACGACGACCAGCTCGCAGAGCTGCTGATGGAGTATCTGGGTCAGCATGGCTTCGAGCTGGCGCGGGAGCGGTCTGGCGACATGGGAGTGCGGCGCATCCTCGACACGCAGCCGGATCTGGTCGTGCTCGATCTGATGCTGCCCGGCCTCGGCGGGCTGGACGTGTGCCGGCAGGTGCGCGATCGCTACCGAGGCGCGATCCTCATGCTCACCGCCAGCCAGAGCGAGGCGGATCACGTCGCGGGACTCGAGCTCGGTGCAGACGACTTCGTCACCAAGCCCATCGAGCCCCGAGTACTGCTCGCACGAATCCGCGCCCAGCTTCGCCGAACCGGACCGGCTACCCCCGAGCAGGGGATTCTCGAGGTCGGTCCGCTGGAGGTGGATGCGGCGTCACGCATCGCGAGCGTCGACGGGACGCCGGTCCCGCTCACGACGATGGAGTTCGACGTACTGCTGATGCTCACGAGGGAGACGGGCACGGTGGTCTCCCGAGATGCCCTGTACGAGCAGGTCGCGGGGACCCAGTACGATGGACTCGATCGCGGTATGGACGTGCACGTCAGTCGGCTTCGACGAAAACTTCAGCAGTCGGGGTTCGATTCGAGCCGGCTCAAGTCCGTGCGAGGCGTCGGTTACCTCTTGGCCTACCGATGAGACGCTCGTTCGTACAGCTCGTCGTCGTCAGCGTGCTCGTCGCGTGGGCGGTTGGCGTCGTGGCGGTGCTGGGGCTCGCCATGCAGGAAAGCTGGACGGAGTCGAGGGCCGAGGATGACGGCGTGGTCTTGTTCTTCGAGCTTCTCGATGCGACCCCGCCCGCCCGCCGCCAAGCCCGAGCGAACGAGCTCGAGCAACACACGCGCCTCCCTCTTTCGCTGATGCCGCTCGAGGAGGTCGAGCGGCGAAGTGGATCCGCGCTCCTCCCCGGTGAGCGACGTCCCCATCGGGTGAGCTTCCGGGAGGAGTGGTATTTCTTCGGCTTTCACGATGGTTCGGCAGCGCTCGCGATCGGTCCCGTCAACCCGGTCGACGCGGAAGGACGCATTCCCATCGGCCTGCTCCTCCTGATCATCGGCCTGCCAGCCATGGCCGCGGTGATCGCGGTCCGGGTCGAGCGCGGGATCAACCGGGTCGAGAGAGCCACCCACGCACTCGCCGATGGACAGCTCAGCGCGCGCGTGGATGGTGCCGCTGGGCCGTCGGCGGAGCTGGCCACGAGTTTCAACGCCATGGCCGAGCGGGTCGAGCGCCTGATCCGCAGTCGCGACGAGCTCGTACAGGCGGTCTCGCACGAGCTGGGGTCGCCGCTCTCTCGCCTTCGTTTCCATGTGGAGCTGTTGTCCAACCTCTCCGACGAAGACCGCGACGAGCGACTGGACAAGATGACGCGCGAGCTCGACGGACTGGATGGCCTCGTCGCGGAGCTGCTGACGTATGTGCAGGCCGACGAGATTCGCGTCGACGCTCGTCGCTTCGATCCCAACCAGGGCCTGACCGACGTCGCCGAGCTGGCGATGCTCGATGCACCCGAGCGTGCCGAGATCGTGGTCGACACGGTTCTTCCCGACGGGATCGAGGTCTACGCGGATCCGCGGCTGTTTCAGCGCACGGTGGAGAACCTGCTGCGAAACGCCGTCCGCTACGCCCGAACCCGGGTCGAGCTGGAGCTCGCGCGCGACACCGACGGCGTCCGCGTCGTCGTGCACGATGATGGGCCGGGCATTCCCGAGGACCAGCGGGAGAACGTGAGGGCTCCCTTCGTCCGGCTCGAGGCCGATCGCAACCCCAATCGCGGTGGGGCGGGTCTGGGTCTCGCGATCGTGGCTCGAATCCTGGATCGGCACGGTGGCCGACTCGAGATCGGAGCGTCCCATCTCGGCGGTGCGCGTGTCTCGACGCTCTGGCCTACGGGGCCGAACGAACCGTGAAACCTGGGGCGGGGGCCAGACCTTGGCCCAGACCGGGTCATCCCGGATCAGGGCGCGGTGGGCGTGATGGCCATCCGCGTGTTCTTCGAGTCGCCGGTCCGCAGAACGACGTATCCTGCTCCCGGTTGGTGAAGAAGAAGAAGTAGCGCTCGGCGTTCGAGGGCGAAGTCGCGACGAGAACGCCACCGGTGTAACGCCGCGACCCCATCGGGAACTGGAGTTGCTCGAGGGATATGCCGGCAAGAAATGCGCCGTGGAATCCCAAAGCCAAGAACTTGGCTCTCCTCGTCGAAGCCCACGAGGTGACACACCATGAACAGCAAACTCCTTCCTCGCAACGAACACAGCATCGACCGCACCCTCCGCGTCATCCTTGGCGTCGCCGTATTGTCCCTGGCCTTCGTCGGCCCCAAAACGGCCTGGGCCTACCTCGGTGCGATTCCCCTCTTGACCGGCTTGCTCGGCTCTTGCCCCCTGTACACTCTGTTCGGCATCTCGACGTGCAAGATCGGCACGCACTCGACGACCCCCAGCTGATCGCAGCCATCGCCGCGGGTGAACGCGAGGCGTTCGCTCTACTGGTCGAGCGGCATGCGGCTGCGGTCCACCGGCTCGCGCTCGCGATGACGGGCAGCGCCGCCACGGCAGAGGACGTCTCGCAGGACGTTTTCGTGTCCGCGTGGCGCTTCGCGTCGACCTTTCGCGGGGGGTCGGCTCGAGCGTGGCTACTGACCATCACCCGCAACGCGGTCCACCGGTCTCGCAGGCGGCGGGCGGGCCAGCCCGACCACGACGACCCTCTCGACGAGCTCGCGGTCGGTGCCGGATGGGGAAAGACCTCGACCTCCCCCGACTTCGAGCGCGCGCTGGAGAGTCGCGAGCTGCTGACACGCGCCATGGAACGACTCCGTGACGGAGACAGAGAAGTGCTGACGCTAGTCGACCTCGAAGGCCTGACCCTCGCCGAAGGCGCCTCGCTGCTCGAGCTCGAGATCCCAGCGCTCAAGAGTCGCCTCCACCGAGCGCGGATTCGCTTCCTTGGCGCCGTGCGGGAGCTTTCGTCATGAAGGGCGAGCAACAGATTGCCGGCCTATGGTGCCGAGACGTGCTCGACCGCCTCTACGACTACCTGGACGACCAACTACCCAGCGACGAACGGGACAAGGTCGAAGCGCACCTCTCGGGCTGTTCGCTCTGTGCGAGCTTCGGCGGGGACGCGGGCGCCGTCGCGAAGGCTGTACAGAAGAAACTCGTCGATCCGGCTCCCGTCTCGGAGGATCTCCAAGAGAGGCTCCTCGCGGTCGCCGACACCGTGCGCGAGTGATCCTCACTCGCACAGGCACAGAACGGGCAGGCGGTCGCCGCACGAGGCGCTTTCGGCCCCCAGCCATCCCGCATCGCCAACGACGCTCCCCGCCCCGCCCAACCGATCGGAGTTTCCAGAGGTCCAACCGGAACAATTGCTGCTCACGTCGGCGTTGAGGCCGGTCCACACGCGGCCGGCCGAAGCCGCGACGACAGACGCCTCGGGCAGGGAAACGAGCAGCGGACCCTCCGCGAAGAGCTCCACGGTATCGGCGAGTCGCGTGCCTGCGAGCGAAACAACGGGTCCATCGGAAGCGACGCTGCCGAACAGCGCGTCCTCGCCGTCGACTCCGAACAGCACCGGGACTGGCTCGCGGGCGCACGGGGCTTCGAGTGCAGCGGCGGCTCGAATACAAAGGGCGAGCGCGCCTTGGAGGCCTTCGGGCGTACCGTCGCCTCCGACGCTGCCGTTCGTCTCCTCGGTCGCGAACGCGTATACGACGACCGCAGCGCTCCCCGAGCCACTCGATGCGTCGACTTCCCGGGCGCCCGTGCTGTCTCCGTCGGATTCCACCTCCGCGCTGCCGGATACCTCCGCGTCCGCGTATCGGGGGTTGGGCCGAGCGCACGCGCCCGCGCTCATCGAGACCGCGAGCACGCAGGGGATCAGCAGAGCCCGCCGCGAGCGAGTACGAATGTCGGGATGGCGCATCTCGTGACGCGTCCCCGGTTCCCGAAGTCTCCTTCGCGTTACACCCGGAGCTACCGGCCAGCACGTGTAACGCAACGCGCCGACCGGGAACGAGTAGGCTGACCGGTGGAACGGCCGGTCGAACGAGGAGACCCCCAATGTCCACCAAGACCCGACTTGCCTTGCCCCTCCTGCTCTCCCTTGCCCTCCCGCTCGTCTCGGCGTGCGACACCGGCGACGACGGCTCGCTCCGCGACGCGTTGATCGAGGAAGTCGAGGCCGCCGAGATCACGCTGGCGGAGGCGGTCGAGACCGCGCAAGCCGCCGCGCCCGGCGCAACCGTGCTCGAGGCCGAGCTGGATTTCGATGACGGCGATGAGGTGACCTACGACATCGAGTTGCTCGACGGCGACTCGATGCGCGAGATCGATGTCTCGCCTGCGGACGGAAGCGTGATCCGGGATCGTTCCGAAGCCCTCGACGCCGACGACCTCGCCGAAGCGCAAGCCGCGGCTGAACTCGTCGCCGCGTCCGATGGATGGACCGCGCTCATCGGTTCCGCCGAGTCGGAAGTCGGTGGTGTCGCGTTCGAAGCCGAGGCCGAGGGGGACGACGGCGTCCTCGAGGTCGAACTCCTGGTCGACGGCGTGATCTGGGAGGTCGAACTCGCGTCCGATGGGACGGTGCTGAAATCCGAACCAAGCGACGACCAACTCGACGGCGACGACGCCGATGACGACGACGACGACGACGACGACGAGGGCGAGACTGACGACGACGACGACGACACCGACGGTGATGACACCGACGGTGATGACACCGACGGTGATGACACCGACGGTGATGACACCGACGGTGATGACACCGACGGTGACGACACCGACGGCGACACCGACGACACCGAGTGAACGTCGGATTCGCGGTACGCTTGGCTGCTCGGGCACAGCGCCCCGGGCAGCGCCATGAACGCGGTTTCCATCCTCCTGCTGTCGCTCGGCCTCGCGATGGACGCGACTGCCGTAGCGGTCGCTCGCGGTTTTTCGGCCCAGTCGATCCGAGTCCGGGACGTCTTCAAGACCGCGGTGCTGTTTGGTGGTTTCCAAGCGGCGATGCCCCTGCTGGGGTGGCTTCTCGGAGACGTCCTCGGAACCCTCGTCGCGTCTTGGACGCACTGGATCGCCTTCGTCGTCCTCGTCGTCCTCGGGGCGAAGATGCTGTGGGACGCCCGCTCCGACCGCGAATCAGACGGCGGCAAGGCCATCCGGCCGGCGCAAGCGTTCGGTACGGGCCCGCTGCTCTTGCTGGCGATCGCCACGAGCGTCGACGCTCTGGCGGTCGGAGTGACGCTTCCCATGCTCGGTGCCCCCTTCGTGTTCTCGCTCGTCTCGATCGGTGTCGTCGCAGCGGCGTTGAGCGCGACGGGGGTGGTCGTCGGACACCGCCTCGGCGCGCGATTCGTCGGATCACTCGATGCGGTCGGCGGCCTGGTGCTCGTCCTGCTCGGCTCGAAGATCCTCGCGGGTCATCTGGGTTGGCTCTGAGGCGCGCGGACGGGAATCCACAGCGTCACGGCGATGCCCAGCTCGAGCTCCAACCCACCCAGACGCCCCGCTGACTGCCCGCCCGATGCCCGATCGAGCCGCACGGCATGGGCACCGTCGTGAAAGACCACTGAGCCTCCGAATCCGAGTCGAGGGCCGACCGCAACCGACAGCGGCGCCCCTTCGCTCTGCCAGATGTACGCGGGCGTGACTGTGCCGACGAGGCCGAGCAACGGCCTGCGGTTCGTCGGCTGCCCCTGGTAGCGCAGGGTTGCCGCGCCGCCCGACTCTCGAACCCACCAGGGCTCGACCCCGACACCTGCCGTGGCCGTCAGGGCGAACGACTTCCAGCGCCAGTCATACCCCCCGGACACGGAGACGCGAACGCGCCCGATGCTGAACGGCTCGGCCACGCGACGAAGCCCACGGGCATCGATGGACACCAGAGCGCCGGACTGGAGCCGCAGTGAGGCGCCCACGCCACCGCCTGCGCCCACGTACGCGCCAGCGTCGGTCACGGGAACCAAACCGAGACCGACCAGCCCGTGAGCGACGACCCCCACCTCGAAGC
>SPJJ01046188.1_pt1 | contig 12310 bp, 10 predicted proteins | sample 3741741 | NCBI WGS metagenome assembly SPJJ01 (sample SAMN10925908, study PRJNA522277) | cold seep metagenome | isolation source: Elba SIP-enriched marine methane seep metagenome, extraction at timepoint T1 | place: Italy: coast of Elba, Mediterranean Sea | collected 2014-05 | reverse complement strand
CGTTACATAAAATATTTTGCAAAAAAAAATTGAATATGTTCGCCCACCAACTCAGACGAGTGTGGGATAGAAAAATTTATTCAGGTACGGGCTATGCGCCGGTGATTCTTAAAAATGAGGGGGACATGATTGAAAAAGTTAAATCTACGCCTCATTCAATTGGCTACATAAATAAGGTATCAGACAATGAAGAAATCAGATCTATTGTTCTACCTTAAGCGCTGCATAAAAAAGCGGCTGAATCTGCGTGTATTTCAACGCGTTGTTAAATATTCATCTGTCATTGTTTGTTTACTGGTATCTACGTCAGCTAATGCCTGGTCTTTAACTGAAGACATATCGGTTCATGGCTTTATTACGCAGAGTTTTTTTCATTCCTCTGATAATAATTTTTATGGGCACAGTGACGATGGTGTGAGCCCTGGTTTAACTGAAATTGGCTTAAATATATCGTATCAGATGACAAATGATTTATCCGTGTTGGCTCAGGGACTATATAGAAGAGCGGGTGACTTGGATGCCGGCAGTGTTCGCCTGGATTTTGCGCTGCTGGATTATAATTTGTTTAACTATGATAAGGGACAAGTGGGGCTACGTGCAGGACGCATTAAATATACCTATGGGTTGTATAACGATACGCGAGATATCACCTTTGTAAACCCTTCAATTTTTTTACCTCAAGGTATGTATTTTGATAGGTCGAGAGATCTGTTAATCAGCGCCGATGGTTTTTCTTTATACGCTGACCATACCAGCCAAATTGGGGACTTTCATTTGAAATTTAATTTTGGCCTTCCGCCTGGCGACAGTGATGAAATTCGTGCAGCTGTTTTGGGTACTGGCGCACGTGGGAAAATGACAGCCGCCCCATCGACAGCCATGCAACTCCTTTATGAAATTAACGGTGGCGAATATATCTGGGGGGTCAGTCATAATTTATTACGGCTTGAATATGAACCCATCGCCAATGATATATTTTCAGCGGGCAGCACCGACATACATGCGCTTGCTTTTTCTGGTCAATATAATGGCGAGTCTTTCACCTTGACGGGAGAATTTAGCCACCGATGGAATATCTTTGAAGGCTATGGCTCAGTCCCCGACATCACCACTCAGACCCAAACCTGGTATGTGCAAGGTAGTTACAAAGTGATTCCCGAGCTTGATCTGGTTTTACGGTATGAAGATGTCGTGATGAGCATCGATGATAAAGATGGCTCTATGTTTGCAGCCTTAGGCTTGCCATCGCACCTGGGATATGCAAACGATTTTATGGTAGGGATACGTTGGGACATTAACCCTTCCTGGATGTTGCGTGCAGAATACCACCGCGTAAATGGAACCGCCTGGTTAACCGTCGCAGACAACCCTAATCAAACATCGCTGGTTGGCAATTGGGATTTATACGCTCTTCAGTTGTCTTATCATTTCTAATGTTGATGAAATCTTCTACTATATTTTTCAGTCTTAAGTGGAGGATTTCGCTGTTAACTGCCTTTATTTTTCTGCTGTTACACAGTGTTTTTACCTATTTGATTTATCTTGACACAAAAAATAAATTTGTTAATGACCGCGATATTGTTGTAAGCCAATTCCAAAATGTTGCGCATGCATTATCAAAAGACTCTTTTTTAATTCTTGACCAGTTTGCAGAGTTGTTCTCAGTCTCTGAGTCGCACTCAAACACTCAGCAGCCTACGCAACACATTTTTTCAACACTGAATAATAATTGGCAGCAATGGCAATTTATCTGGGGCCTGGAAAACGCCAAATTTTTTGATACGGCTGGAAACATTATTCGGCAATGGGGAAAACCCTTAGATTACGATATGGCTCGTACTCATGACGTATTAAAAAATGAAACGCCCAACCATCATATTATCTGCGACGTTGATTGTTATCAGACTGTCACCATTCCTATGATGGTCAATTCTGAAGTGATTGGTGCATTCAGCGTCAGCCGCTCTTTTGTTGATACTGTGATTGAGTATAACCGCGTCACCCACTCTGATATTGCGGTTATCGTTCATGCAAAAACTGGCGATGCAAACAGCTGGCCCTACAAGATTACGGCATTAACCAATGCCACGAAAAACGAAGCCATTTTTAAGCATATCAGTGAGAATTTTAAATTTGAAGATTTACTGTTACACAGATCTGTCATCGAGTTGGACGCGCAATCTTATGAAGTTAATATTTTTCCTATCATGGCGCAGCAAACGGATAATCAAGGCCCTTATTTTTTAGTCTTGAATGACATAAGCCCCTTGCGACAGACATTTAATAACACATTACAAACCATCTGGGTTTACGGGCTGATCAGTTTTTTGGTCTCTCTAGCCATTACTTTGATCAGCCTGCTGATTGCGCTTCGCCGGGTCATTAATCTATCCTCCGCCTTTCCATTACTGGCCGATAAACGCTATGTCGATTTCCGAAACCAAATACGCATACGCCACCCCCCTCCCCGACTGATTGATGAACTGGATACATTAAATTTGAGCGCAATGGATTTATCCGATCAATTGGAAGCCTTAGAAAACACAGTCGATAATTATATTCAAAAAATCATCCAAAAAGGCGAAGAACTCATACAGGAACGGGATTTTGTGCATCAATTGATACACGTTGCCCCCATTCTAATTCTCACTCAAGACAAACACGGCACCATTTTATCTATCAACCAGGCTGGAATGGATGAGTTTATGTTTGATGAAGAAATGATTGTGGGCAATCAATTTGATAGCTTTATACCCAACTCAGAACAGCAGCACATAAATTTGTTACAACAAATCAGGAAAGGCGAAACTGTTTCTAGTGTGAAATATGATGGCTATTTAGCCATTAACCCCGCACAAAAAAAGCATATTTCGTGGATTCACTCCCCCTTAAAACCTCATGTTGACAACACTGCAATCGTGTTGACTCTTGGTGTGGATATCAGCGACAGAAAACAGATTGAAGAGCAAATGCTCAATCTGGCCACGCACGATCATTTAACTGGTTTAAACAATCGACGGAAATTTCAAACCGAACTCAAACGTGAATTCGCGACAGCGCAACGGAACGGGCAAATAGTAGGTTTGATGTATATTGATCTGGACAGGTTTAAAGCTGTAAATGACAGTTGTGGTCATCATGCGGGCGATAAACTTTTGCTTCAGGTGGCCCAACAATTACAGCTTGTTATCCGCGAAACCGATATCCTAAGTCGCATAGGCGGGGACGAATTTACGCTGATTATGCCTAACACTAACATTTCTGGAATAATCAACGTTGCAGAAAAAATTAATCACGCTATCAATGCCATTGAGTTTTCTAGCCATGACAAAACATTCCGTATTGGCGCAAGTATTGGCATCGCGCTTTATCCCGATCATGGAAAAGATGTCCAGCAACTCTTAGCCAATGCTGATACAGCCATGTACTATGCCAAACATCATTTCCCCGGAAAATATCATGTTTTTACAAACCCGAATCCGCAATGAAGTGACGGATTCAGGTGCTAATGGTTAATTTAGTAACTGATTAAGCAATTCTGTCTGCACTTGATATTCTTCCTCACCTTCAGAAGGCTGGTTTTTCACATATTGACCGTCGGATTGCAATTGCCATGACTGTGAATTGTCTTTGAGATAACACTCCAATTCAGTTAACACGCGTGCATGAAGTTTTTTATCTTCGATGGGAAAACACGTTTCCACTCGACGAAACATGTTTCGGTTCATTAAATCGGCACTGGCACCATATATTTGCCAGTGACCATTATTATAAAAAGCATATACCCGTGTATGTTCCAGAAAACGGCCGATAATTGAACGTACCTCTATATTTTCAGAGACACCCGCAATGCCAGGCCGTAGGCAACATATTCCTCTAACGATCAACTTGATTTCCACCCCAGCTTGAGAGGCACGGTATAACGCCCTGATCGCTTGTTCTTCGACAACGGCATTGACTTTAATAACGATTTTAGCCGGCCTTCCTTTCAACGCATTATCGCGTTCGCGGTCAATCATTTTGATCAAGCCAGTGTGCAACGTAAATGGCGATTGCAAGAGTTTATTTAGCTTGGTGACCTTCCCCAGACTGGTGAGCTGAACAAAAATCCGGCGCACATCTTCACCTAATTCTTTTTGACAGGAGAACAGCCCATAATCAGTGTATAGGCGAGCCGTTTTAAGATGATAATTCCCTGTCCCCAGATGTACATAGTTACGCAAACCATCCTCTTCCTTGCGTAGAACAAGGCACATTTTGGCATGGGTTTTATAGCCGACGACACCATACACCACATGCACGGCTGCTTCCTGCAATTTTGCAGCCAGTCCGATGTTTTCTTTTTCATCAAATCGGGCGCGTAGTTCGATCACCACAGTCACTTCCTTTCCGGCACGCGCGGCTTTGATTAAGGCATTCACAATAGGCGAATCATCCCCCGTGCGATACAAGGTCTGTTTAATTGCAATAACATTTGGGTCTACCGCAGCCTGCCGTAAAAACTCGACAACCGGCAAAAAAGATTCGTAGGGGTGATGCAATAATAAATCTTGCGCGCGAATTGCCGCCAAAATATCTTTTTTACGTGCCAGCAGTTTTGGCACAAATGGTTTGAAGGGGACAAATTTTAGATCCGGACGGTCAACCTCGCTATAAATAGCCTGCAGCCGACTCACATTGACCGGGCCGGTTGCCAAAAACACACGATTATCAGATAAACCAAAACGTGCCTTCAAAAAATTAACTGTTTCTTCTGGGCAGTTGACATCAATTTCCAGCCGGACTTCATCGCCATAGTTGCGCATGGCTAACTCGCCTTCAACCGCATGCAATAAGTCATCAATCGCATCGTCATCAACAAAAAAATCACTGTTGCGTGTCACCCTGAACTGGTGACAGCCTTTAACTTTCATCCCATTAAATAACTGTCCGACGAAGGCATGAATAATGGACGATAAGAAAACAAAATCATTGCGACCACTCCCGGTTTCCTGTTCCGGAAGTTTGACAATACGAGGAAGCGCACGGGGCGCCTGAATAATCGCGCGAGCACTGTTGCGCCCAAACGCATCCTTGCCGGTTAACGAAACAATAAAATTTAAACTTTTATTTAGAATACGCGGAAAAGGGTGCGCAGAATCCAGCCCGACGGGCGTCAGAATCGGTAATAATTCGTTGTTAAAAAAACCTTCCAGCCATTCTCTTTGTTGTTCAGACCATTCAGTTCGACGAATAAAGCGAATTCCCTCTTCTTCAAGTCCAGGTAATAACACTTCATTTAATACCCGGTACTGTTCATCCACCAGAGCATGCGCTTTGTGGGCGATGCGATCTAATTGTTCCTGGGGCGTATATCCATCAGCGGCAACAATATCAGGGTCCATTTCTGCCATCTGAATAACACTGGCCACCCTGACTTCATAAAACTCATCAAGATTAGAGCAGGAAATACACAGGTAGTTGAGCCGCTCTAGCAAGGGTAAACGTTCGTTTTTAGCTTGCGCCAGCACTCTGACATTAAACTCTAACAGGCTAAGTTCCCTGTTAATATAATATTCGGGTAAGGTAAGATCTGTATTGGATTCAGGAAGATGATTTGAGTTACCGTTAACCATGAAAAATCCTTGTTGACTAAATAGAGGTGAGAAATCTTTTCTAAGACCGTACGCATTGTAATATAAATAAACCTGATTAATATTACGATGTCGCATTGTTTTATGGCTATTAACAAATCACAGGTAAGAATTGATTGAAGTGGTTTGTATTCTGCTTCTTTGAACTGTTGGCAGCCGGGTTGTTTTTTTCATGATCGCTTGCCTTGCAATCCACCCGTGTGTATTGCAAGAATGCGCTGTCCACGTTGAAAACACCCTTTGCGAGCCAAATCATACAGTGCATAAAACATTTTTCCGGAATAGATCGGTTCCAATGGAATAGCATGTTGAGTCTCAAAACCTGTGATGAACGCATTTAATTCTGTTGTGGATTTGGCAAATCCCCCAAAATGATAATCTAGTTCAATGTGCCAGTTATTGTTGGTTTCTGCGGCTAAGCGGGTTATATCCTGATTTAAAAACCCTGCGCCTTTTAATGCCGCCACGCCGATGACCCGTGTATTTTTATGCGCGCCACTGATTAATCCAGCCGCGGTGGTTCCCGTGCCACATGGGACGATAATGCAATCAAAATCTTGTTCTAATTCCGTTACAATTTCAGATACACCACGCAGCGCTAATTCGCTTGCCCCACCTTCTACCAGCCAATAATCACAGGCTTGTCCGGCAGGCAGCGCGTTATATTTCCTATATTGCCTTAATACCCTGTATTGGCTGCGAGAAATGAATTCAAGCTGCATTCCCCACTGCTGGATGTCTTGTAATGTTGAGTTGAGCTGAGCAGGTTGTTCACCTCTAATATACGCCGATGTTCGTATATTTAGTGTTTGTCCAATGTAGGCCAATGCATGTAAATGATTTGAATATGCGCCGCCCATACTGATAATGTGGCTGCAACCCCGGGCATAAACATCACGTAAAATATATTTTAATTTGCGCCATTTATTGCCGGAAATTACCGGATGAATTAAATCATCACGTTTAACCCAGCATTCAATTCCACATTCATCAAACAGTTGATCATCGAGTTTTTTAATTGGCGATGGCTGTAGGTGCGCTTCCAGTTGAACCAATTCAAGCATTGCGCGCGTTTAAAATTTCCCAGCTGATATCAATTGCATGACGGTTTTCTTTAACATCGTGTACTCGAAACATTTTTACCCCGGCAAACACACCTATCGCGGTGGTAACGGCGGTGGCGGCCACTAATTCATCAGGCGAATCAACCTGACAAATACTCCCCATAAATCGCTTGCGACTGGTGCCTAGCAGTACCGGCCATTGCGTGTATGCAATCTTGTCTAAATGCGCCATTAAATCGATATTGTCCTGCTTACGTTTGCCAAAACCGATGCCGGGGTCAATGGCTATGTTGTCGGGCTTTATGCCAGCACTTATGGCGCGTTGTGTGGCGTGTTGCAGGCTTTCCAGGATTTCTTTCACCACATCATCATAATACGGGTTTTCCTGCATGGTTTTAGGTTTTCCCGCCATATGCATCAAGATAATCGGTACTTGTCTTTCGGCAGCTAACGCCAGCATTTCAGCATCGCCCTGCCCTGCAGATATATCATTAATAATATTGGCACCTGCATCCAGCGCCGCGTTGGCGACAGCACTCAAGGTTGTGTCAATGCTGATTAGAAGTGTCTCTGACACCTGCTCACGAATGGATTTTATCACCGGAATGACGCGTTTTATTTGTTCTTCTGCTGCGACAGAATCCGAGCCAGGACGACTGGATTCTCCGCCGACATCAATAATATCTGCCCCCTGTAGCAGCATGTTTTTACATTGTTGCGTCGCGGCAGTGATTTCGTTAAAGCGACCGCCATCAGAAAAACTGTCAGGCGTTGCGTTTAAAATTCCCATCAATAATGGTTTGTGAATGTGTGAAAAATTAAATTCCATGTGCTTTGTTATATATTTAGATCCAGAACCCATAATTCCCGAGATATCACTGGTTCAGGTTGATTACATACGTTTCAAAAACTGTTTATTCAATAACCAGCAAGGCTTTCAGCCCTCAGTTAGTTTTTTTGAAGCCGTGTCCAGTATAATGCCGATATCATCACAAATTTATATTGAATGAAACAACCTCGACTTGCCTGGGCTGTCACCGGCTCTGGCCATTATATTGAAGAATGCATTGAATTTCTGTTGACACTGGAGCGAGTTGACCTTTATCTCAGCCAGGCCGGAGAAGAAGTCTTGAAAATGTATAATATAGATATCAACAGTTTGCGCCAAAACATGCCGGTGTATCGAGATAAAGCCGCGTCTGCCCCGCCTGTCGGGCTTTTTTATACAGGTTACTACCATACCTTTGTTATGGCACCGACCACATCCAATACAATCGCTAAATGTGTGTTGGGAATTGCTGATTCGCTGGTCACCAATCTTTATTCGCAAGCCGGTAAATGCCGCGTCCCCAGCATTGTTTATCCGTGTGATATTGCTCCCGAGATGGAAACCACGGCACCAAAGAAAAAAAAGGTGATGGTTTATCCACGTAAGATTGATCTGCAAGGCACAGCGCAGATTCGCGAATTTGAATATACCGATGTCGTCGAAAGTGTCGATGAACTGATCATGGCGGTCAATAAACGCTTGGCAACGCTGTGAGTGAACATATTTTATTCCTGACCGGGTCGCTGGCTGAAAAACAGGTCAATCAGGTATTGGAAAGCATGCAGCCAGAATTTTCCTACACGGTGCATCAATTAGGGTTAAAAGTGGCCGCCCTGATGACCACTGACATGGTTTTACGCCGACTTAAAGATGTGTTTAATGCGGGTCGTATCATTGTACCCGGTCGTTGCCGAGGTGATATTGCAACACTGGCTGAATATTTTGGTATACCCGTTGAACGCGGCCCTGAAGAAATCAAAGATTTACCGCGTTTTTTTGGCCAAAAAACACAACAAGCTGACTTATCACAATACAGTGTGCGCATCTTTGCTGAAATCACAGATGCACCGTATTTATCAATTCAACAAATCATCGACCGTGCTCAGTATTATCAACAAAATGGTGCAGATATTATTGATGTTGGCTGCATTCCCGATGTGGATTTTCCGCATATGGTGGAAGCCATCCGCAGTTTGAAACAGGAAGGCTTTAAAGTCAGTGTCGATTCGTTAAATGATATAGATCTGTTACGTGGCGGCAAAGCCGGTGCAGACTATTTGTTGAGCTTAACATCTAAGACATTGTGGATTGCTGACGAAGTCGATTCTATACCGATCATCATTCCTGAACAACACGGCGATCTTTCAAGCTTAAATCATGCAGTGGAGGTATTGCAGAAACACAACCGTGACTTTATTGTTGATCCTATTCTGGATCCGATTCATTTTGGTTTTACCGAATCCATCGTCAGAAATTATACCTTTCGCCAGCACTATCCAGACATAGAAATGATGTTGGGCGTGGGCAACTTAACCGAGCTGACGCATGCTGACACCTCGGGTATGAACGCCATGTTGATGGGTATTTGTTCGGAATTAAATATTAATAATATTTTAGCCACAGAAGTCAGCCAGCATGCCTGCCGGGCAATTAAGGAGGCGGATGTTGCTCGGCGCATTATGCATAACGCCAAACAAAGCAATGCCCTACCCAAGCATGTTAATAATAATTTGATGACAGTGCATGAAACCAGCCCCTTCCCGTATACTGTGACTGAAATACAGGAGCTTGCCAACAATATTAAAGACCCAAGCTACCGCATTCAAACTTCTGAACAGGGTTTGCACATCTTTAATCGGAACGGGATGCATACTGCGCAAGATCCGTTCACCCTTTATCCTGAACTCGGTGTAGAAAAGGATGGCGGCCATGCTTTTTATTTAGGCGTTGAGCTGGCACGTGCTGAAATCGCCTGGCAACTGGGCAAACGTTTTACTCAGGATGAATCACTGGACTGGGGATGCGCTTCAGCACATAATGAGAAAACGATTGACCTACATACATTTAAACCTGCGGGCACAACTTTGAATAAAAAATGATACAAGAAACCATTGTTACCACAGTCAATAGTACCGGAGACCCACATATTGCCCCCATGGGTATTCATGTGCGCGGTGATAAATTTGTTATTTTGCCGTTTCGTCCCTGCAGTACGTTAAATAATATTCTGGAAACCAAGACTGCAGTCATCAACTATTGCGATGATGTGCGCATCTTTGCCGGTTGTCTGACCGGGCGACGCGAATGGCCGCTAAAAAAGGCGGAAAAGATAGAGTGTCACTACCTAGAGGGGGCGTTGTCACATTGTGAACTTCAAATTGAACACATTGAAGACGATGAAGTGCGCCCAATGATCTTTTGTAAAGCGCTGCATACTGTTAATCATCGTCCTTTTCAAGGCTTTAATCGTGCGCAGTTTGCGGTCATCGAAGCGGCTATTTTAATTAGTCGTCTACACATGTTACCTTGGGCAAAGGTCGAAGCCGAACTTGAATACCTGCATATCGGACTGGAAAAAACCGCTGGAGAAAATGAAAAGGAAGCCTGGCGCTGGCTTATGGCTGTTGTTGAAGACTATAAACATGAGGTGATACAGGCATGACAGGCATGTTGGCCAGCATTCAAAACATACATGAACTGCAGCAAATCAAACATTTACCAATAGACATTATAGACTGCAAACAACCTGCTAACGGCGCACTGGGTGCATTACCACCCGCTGTTGTTAAGCAAATTGTTGAGTGCCGTCATGCTAACCAGCTTATCAGTGCAACGGTGGGCGATTTACCGATGCATGCCGACACGCTATGTGATGCCGTTATTGATACGGCCAAAACCGGCGTGGACTATGTCAAAATCGGATTTATCCCTGATCCAGAATTAATCGATTGCATCCAAAAACTATCCCGCCTGACCACCAAGATTGAGTTAATTGCCGTGCTGTTTGCAGATCATACACTCGACCTGGCGTTGATCAAACGCTTAAAATTGGCCGGATTTAAAGGCGTTATGCTGGATACAATCGACAAAACAAAAGGTGGATTAACTTCGTTTTATCCCTTGCAAACCATTCAACAATTTATACAAGAAGCCAAACAAATCAACCTGTTAACTGGACTTGCTGGCTCCCTGAAACTACAAGATATTTCGCTGTTATCTCCCTTACACCCAGACTATCTGGGGTTTCGTACCGCTTTGTGTCAGAATCTCCAACGCACTCAACAACTCGATACCGAGCAGACACAAAAAGTTCTCTACGCTCTACAAACCCAGGTCAACAGAAATATATCGTTAAATAACAAGAACTAATAGCATGCACGATAAAACCACAATTACCACAAAAATTCTGATCGCAATGTGCATTGGCCTGGTATTAGGCAGTCTGATCAATGCGTTTGCCAGTGATGTCAACTGGATTAAAACTTATCTTGTTGAAGGCTTGTTTCATGTGGTGGGTAAAGCATTCGTCAATGCATTGAAAATGCTGGTAGTTCCCCTGGTGACGTTTTCTTTGATTTGTGGCGTATGCGGCATTGGCGATGTTGGCGTGCTCGGCAGAATCGGCATTAAGGCTTTTTTGCTCTATCTATTAACAACCGGTTTGGCTATCACATTGGCCTTAACAATTGCTGTATTGGTGGCACCCGGTCAAGGCTTTGAACAAGCTACTGCTGTGGCAGACTTTGCACCACCGACTGCGCCTCCATTAACAGAAGTCTTTATAAATATCGTGCCGGGTAATCCAGTGGCTGCATTTGCCGAAGGGAATATGTTGCAAATCATTTTCTTTGTTATTTTATTTGCAATTGCGATGTTAATGGCTGGCGAACCAGGAAAACAACTCGCCTCTCTGGCAGAACACCTAAATGAAGTCATGATGAAAGTGGTGACCTTGGTGATGGACTTTGCGCCAGTAGGTGTTTTTTTTCTTATGGCAAAAACATTTTCAGAACAAGGTTTGGGGCTGATTTTGCCCATGATTGGTTATTTTTCCGTGGTGATCGTTTGTCTGGTATTACATGCCTTGGGAACCTTCAGCCTTTTATTGCTATTTTTGGCAAAATTAAACCCACTGATCTTTTTAAAGAAAATGCGCCCCGCGCAGATATTTGCATTCAGTACTGCAAGCTCTAACGCAACCATTCCGGTGACCTTGCAAGTCGTAGAAAAACGCTTAGGTGTAAACAATATAACTGCGTCATTCACCGTCCCTCTGGGCGCCACTATAAATATGGATGGTACAGCCATCATGCAAGGGGTCGCTACGGTTTTTATCGCTAATGTTTATGGTATCGATTTAAGCATTGTCGACTATCTCACCGTCGTCGGCATGTCCATACTGGCCTCCATTGGTACCGCAGGCGTGCCCGGCGTTGGACTGATTATGCTGGCCATGGTTTTCAATCAAGTAGGCTTGCCCGTTGAAGGCATAGGTTTAATATTAGGCGTGGACCGTTTATTGGATATGCTTCGCACTGTAGTCAACATTACCGGTGACGCCACCGTTACCAGCATTGTCGCACGCGGTGAAAATGAAATAGACGACAGTATTTTTAATGATCCTGATGCGGGTGTCATTACTGAAGTTGAATTACCGCATCAGGATTAATTCAACTGCTAAAAATCGAGCAAAACAATTTCTGTATACGAAAAGTTACTCGAAATTATTTTCATTCTCCTATCAGTTTCTGATCAAACACATCACAAAAATTACATTTAACTCT
>SPJJ01010286.1_pt1 | contig 12310 bp, 9 predicted proteins | sample 3741741 | NCBI WGS metagenome assembly SPJJ01 (sample SAMN10925908, study PRJNA522277) | cold seep metagenome | isolation source: Elba SIP-enriched marine methane seep metagenome, extraction at timepoint T1 | place: Italy: coast of Elba, Mediterranean Sea | collected 2014-05 | reverse complement strand
GTTGATAGCGCTGCAGCCCGGTCTTGGAATCCGAGTTGGCGCTGCCGCCGCCGGAGTCAATCCCCTTGGCGGTGCCACCACCGCCACCCGCAAGCACCGAGGTGCCCGCCACTGCGCCGGCGGGCATGGCTGCGGTCGCCGCTTTGGCCGATGCGGGCGTCGGCGCCGGAGTTGGAACGCGTGCGGATGTGTTTACCGCGCGGCCCGCGCTGTCGAGAATTTCGGCTTCCGAGTTGTCCGATTCGTCCAGGGCGATACCGTCGCTGGCCTGGGCCAGGCGGCGTTCGCGCTCCAGGTTGATCGTTAGCGTGTGGATCTTGGTGTCCTTGACCAGGATCGTTTTCTCGATCTTCATGTTGTTGGCGTGAATCCGCAGGACGTGTTTGCCCTTGGGAATCTCGACCAACACCTCTCCGCTCGCCGGCGTCTTGAGTGTTTGCTTCTTGTCGCCGTCGAGCCACACCGCCGCGCCCGCCAGGGGCTTGGTGCCATCGTAGACCCGGATGTTGTACTCGGTCGTTTTCGGCACCAGGTCGATGGTGATCCGCGAGTCTTGTTTGCGGCGGACCTTGATCTGCTGGGACCCCTGGCTGCCGATCTTTCGCGTGTCGCTGCCTTTGCGGTAGGTGCCGTAGACATGCACCCACCACTTGCCGATGGGGATGGTTTCGAATTTGGTCAGCTTGCCGACCATCGTGGCCTGGAAGCGCGTGCGTGTGAACCCGCCGCGGCGTAGCTTCTCGGCGTGGGCGGCCACGTCGTTGATCTTTGGCCGCGCTTCGGCGCGACTGATCAACATGACGAACGCCTCGTCTTCCATCGCCGGGTCCATCTTGAGCGTGACGTGCACCTGGCCCGTCGACCGCACGATGCGGAATACGAGCAGCAGCACTAGTAGGGCGCCGATGGTGGCGAGAATGCCGAGGAAGGTGCCGTTCCAGCCGACGAGCCCCAGGCTCTTACCGGGAATGGTCTGTTGAAACCGAGTGGCCTCGCCGGTCTTGGCGTCGAACAACAGCAGGGTTACCTTGGCATCCGCACCGGCTGCACGAATGCGATACAGGAGCACGCCGTCCACCCCGTGGGCGGCGACGAGCGACTTGAGCTGCGAACCTTTGGGCGGATCGGACTGCTCATCGCCGGTGAGCACTGTTTTGATCTTGTAGGGCGCCATGGCCAGGGCGTACTTCAGGCCGTCGCGCAGGCGGTCGGGCTTGACCTGGTACCACTTGTAAAACGGTTCATGACTGCCGCTGTACGGCGCCAGGGCGATCTTTCTGAGCCCGGTTAGATTGGGGAACGCCTCGAACAGCGTGAGTAGCTCGGCGGCGACATCGCGTAGGGAATCGTCGCGCAGCGCGGTCTTTTTGGCGGTGGGATCGCTGGCGACGTCGGTTGTGACCGCCGTGGGCTTCGCCGTCTTGTCCGTACCCTTGTCGTCTTCCTTCAGTTTTGCCAGGGCGGCTTGTTGTGCCTTCGCCTGTGCGTCACCCCCGTCGAGCTTGACCGCTTTGGCGATATTTTCCCGCGCCAGGTCGACGCGGCCCGCACGCACGTCGAGCTCTGAGCGCAGGCGGTAACCGAGGGCTTTTTTGGCCGCGGCTGCCCGATCGATAGCCGCAGTGATCGCGCCGATCTCGCGTCCGTCGAGCTCGCTCAGGTCGACCATGTCCAGGCCGGCCGACAAGCGCCCACCGGCGCGCACGGCGCGAGCGGCGAGGGCGGACGCCAGTCCTGGATGCGATTTTCTGACCTGGCGGGCGACCTTGAGTAGCAACCGCTCGGTGGTTGCGGAAAACGCGTTTGGCGGTAGGTCGGCGATCCACGCCAGCGCAGGAATGTACGGCGTGGGCTCCAGTAGTGGCCACAGGGCTTTGGCCCGGGCGCGTTCGTCGCGCTTCTGGTGGGCATACTCGGCGCGCACCAGGCCCAGCAGCGGATGTTTGAGTTTCTTGGCCCGGTCGAGTCTGCGCTTGGCCGCGTCCATGTCCAGACGAGCGATGGCCAGGTGAATGCTTGCGGCCGCGGCCACTGCCTTGTCGTCTTTACCGCCCTGGTTCGCCAGCTTGGTCAGCGCCTTGAGATCGCCGGCGGCCATGGCGGCGAGCACCCGGCTGTCCAGGCCCGCGCGCTTGTTGTTGATGATCGAGGTGGTGATCTCACGGGCAGCGCCCACACGCACTGGCACACCGCGGCGCAGGCCCTGGGCTCCAGAGCTGAGCAGCTTGGCGTCGGCCGCGTTGAGCCCGGAGGCGGTGGTCGCGTAGGCGCGCAATTGACCCACCGAGATTCGCGGGGTGCCCGGAAACACTTCGTCATCCAGCTTCGCCGCGGCTTTGATCGCCGCCTGCTCTGCTAACTTGCTGATGTCCGTTCGTGGTCCCTTGACCGTAACCGAAGCGAGCTTCTTGCCGGTCGCATCGTGAATGGTCATCGTGATGGCCAGATAGATGCCATCGGTCTTCAGCGAGCCGGTGACCAGGCGATCGGCGCCGGTTTTGGTCAACACGGTGGCCGCCTGGGTGCCCGAGATGATCAACCTGGTGCTGTTGCCGAGGGCCTTGGCGATAGCGGCGCGCCGTTTACCCGGACGCTTGCTGGTCGACAAGTGTGAGCGCATGAGGATCGTCAACGCCCCAGCCTGAGCGCGAAGCTCTGCCGGCGCATCGAGATCCGCGACCACGATTCCAGGTGCTGCGTTTACCTCGGGCGATCCATATAGAAGGATCGCCGTGACTCCGAGTGCTAGCGCACGACAACGGGCCCCCACCCGCTGATTATCGCCCGACCAGCGCACTGCTACAAACTTGCGTTAGCAACTTGTCGTCGTACGCTGGCAGCTGGTGACGCGTTTACGAAATAGTAACGCCTGCGAGCTGGGCAGCGAGGCCGAGCTCGAGGCCTTGTGCGCTGAAATCCTTGCGAATCCGCGGTGCTCCCGAGGCAAACAGGTGCGCGCGGCGTTGGCGGTAGGGAACGACGTTTTAGGCGATGCCCTGTGTCGTTTGCGTACGCCGGCCGAGCGAAGACCCCTGGGCGCGACCTATACGCCGTACTCGGTGGTCGACGCCATGGTCGCGTGGTCGCGGGATCACGCGGCCCCGTCCTGGGTGATCGATCCGGGCTGTGGCTCAGCGCGCTTCCTGCTGCGGGCGGCTACCGCGTTTCCGGACGCGCGGCTTGTCGGTGTCGAGCTCGACCCATTGGCCGCGCTGATCGGCCGGACGAATCTGCGCTGCGCGGGCTTGTCTCGCCGCGCCCGCATTGTCGAAGGCGACTACCGCTACGTCCAGTTACCGGAGCGTCGCGGCCCGGCGTTGTTCATTGGCAACCCGCCGTACGTGAGGCACCACGGCATCGCTGCCGAGCACAAGCGTTGGTTGGGCGACACCGCCACAGCAGCTGGCCTGCCCGTCAGTAAGTTGGCCGGTCTACATCTTCACTTCTTCCTGGCCACGTTGCACCACGCGCGATCCGGGGACGTCGGTTCGTTGATCACGGCTGCCGAATGGCTGGACGTGAATTACGGCGTGCTCGCCCGAGCCTTGCTCGCGGGCCCGCTGGGCTTGCGCCGACTCGATGTGATCGCGCCCGCTGCCGAGATCTTTAGCGACGCCCAGACCACGTCGGCGATCGCGTGCTTCGAGGTGGGGGCGGTGCATCGCAACGCTCGCCTGCGTACGCTGGCCAGCCGTGCGGTGTTGGACAAAGGCTTGCGCGGAGGTATATCGGTACCGCGCTCGAAGCTGGCGAGCGCACCGCGGTGGAACCAGCTGCTGCGCCGGCGTCGTCGCCGCGGTTCGAGCCTGATCGAGCTCGGCGAGTTGTGCCGGGTGCACCGCGGTCAGGTCACTGGCGCCAACAAGGTGTGGATCGAAGGCGACGACACGCCCGCGTTACCCGAGCGGTTCTTACAGCCCGCGATTACCCGGGCCAAAGAACTGTTTGGCGCCGGGGCGGCCCTACGCGACGCCAGCGCGTTGCGACGCATCGTGGATTTGCCGCGAGACCTGACTGAGCTGACTGCGGCGGAGCGAGCGATGGTCGACGAATTCCTGGCATGGGCGCGTAAGCGCGAGGCCGATCGCGGCTACGTGGCGCGCCACCGGTCGCCCTGGTGGTCGGTGCGCCTGCGCCGGCCCGCACCGATTCTCGCCACCTATATGGCTCGGCGCCCACCCGCGTTCGTGCGCAACCTCGCCGAGGCTCGCCACATCAATATCGCCCACGGCATCTATCCGCGGGAACAGCTGTCGGCCCGGCGCATGGCGGCACTGGCCCGCTACCTCAGCACCAGCGTGTCCACTGACGAAGGCCGAACCTACGCCGGCGGACTCACCAAATTCGAGCCCAGAGAGATGGAGCGGTTGCTGGTGCCTCGTCCCGAGAACCTCGCGTAGCCGGTCATCGCTGACCCGTGCGGACCGACGCGGGAATCTTCATCAGCAACGCGTCCGTGACGACCCAACCGTGGGCGAGGTCCTTTGCCTGAATTGTGGCGCCGGCGCTGCACAACTGGCGCTGGTTTCCGCGGCGAATGATCACGCGTCCACCCAGCATCAGGTAGTGTGCGTCTTCGTCGGTGGTCGAGCTTGCGGATCGGCTGGCGTGGGGAAGTGGAATGACCTCGCCCTCGTGGAGCAGAGCCGACACCTCGCTGGAGTTCAGGCCGCGCAGAAACTCGCTCGTTAGCAGCAGGTCGGCAACCAGCTTGATCAGACGCTCGTCTGGCTGTCGGTTGGTGATGGTACGAACGGGCCCGCTCCCGGCCGCCATGCGAGGTGTCGTGTTCATACAATGACAACTTTGCATGTAACGTGCCGTACTTAAAGTATGCGAATGAATCGCAGACTGTCTAATAGTATTAGAGTCTTACATTCGTTGGCAACGTGACAAAATGCTACGCCGTGACATCTTGCCCCGCGGCCATTTGGGCCGGATCGATTGCCGGCGACGAGATGCGGCACCTCCACCCGGCATAGGATCGGCGGATGCGTTTCGCTCGGTTGCTGGTCGTGGTCGTGGTTGGGGTGGCTCTGTCGTGTTCGAGCGGCAAGAACAAGGCCGAGGGCGATGACGACAAGCAGGCGACCCCGGTGAACAAGGGCGAGTCCGTGGATGTGCCGGTCAAGAAGCTGACCGGCACATCCGATCCTTCGAGATCCAATGACACGCCGGGGCAGGACAAGGCCAAGCCGCCGCAGAAGCCGTCAAAACCGCAGGTCACAGCGACGGTACCCGGTTCTGCGTTGCGTGCCTGGGCGACAAAGGCCGGCCCGGGAAAGCGCCGGGTTCCATCGAGCAAGTTGCCGAAGGCCGTGTTCGCCGAGCTGCGCACCCTCGCCAAGAAGTCCGACCGAGACGCCCAGCCGTCATGGGTCCATGTGCTGACCTCGGGGCACGGCAAGGCCGGGCCGACAGTTGCGTTCGCATATGGGTATGTGGAGAAGGACTCGGCGCGAAAATTCTGGTTCACCACGCTCGTGGACGAGAACCAGCGCTACACGATGCGCCATACCATCGACACCCACCGCAGCATCGGCGATGGGGTGACCAGCAAGTGGGACTTCGGCAAGATGCGCGACGTAGACGGCGACGGCGTGGCCGACGTGATTATTCGTTACGACTATCACCACAGCCGGGCGAAGTTCCTGACCGCCTTGAATGGCACGATTCTACTCGCGTCCCGGGGTGCCGCGATCAACCTGGTTCGCCGTTCGGTGTCGGCGGACAACGAATCGCCGACGAGCATGTACGTGGTCGATTCCGCTCCGATCTGGCGCTGGGTAACCGTCGACGGCCAACCGGCGCTGTTGTTCGCGCGCCTGCGCGAAGACCGTCTGGCTCGCGGCGGGGGAAAGAAACGGCAGGGTGCCATGGGGGTGTTGGTCGCTGACGGCGATGGCCAATTCGTCGCGCGCGCCGCTCACATGGTGCTCGCCCAACGCGCGCGCAAGCCCGGCACTCTCCCCCCGATCGCCAGGAAGCTGCGCGCGGCCGGCGCGATCGCGGAGGTGCTGGCGCACAAGGGCAGATTGCGGTGTCCGGGACCGATGAAGTGCCAGATCCTTGGCGACTGCCCACCTTGTCGTTTCACCGGCGAACGAGTTCTGCTCGTCGGGTTGGGCTGGACCAAGGACGCGGCGAAAAAGCAGTTCGCGTCGGCGCTGCCCGGCGCGAAATCGATCGGCCACATGGAGCTCGAGGCGGTTTCGACTGTCGCCCTGCTGAAGCTGATGGCCGAATAACGCGCTAACGGCAGTCGAGCTGTTCGTGCTCGAGGTGTCGGCGGAGCTCATCGTTCAGCCCTGCACTCAGCTTGCGCATCATGCGCAGGTGGGTGATCGGCGGAAAGTGCAGGAGGTCACGATAGATCGTCTTGGCAGCGATCATCCGCGGCAACGCCCGTTCGCCGCCCATCGCCTTGTAGTAATCCCAGAACGCGGCGCCGTTTCGCTCGGCGACTTGGCGCTTCTCTTTGACCACACGTTTGATGTGGCTGCGCAGAATCGCCTTGTCGTCTTTGCGCTCGCCCCACAAGCCGGGGGTGAGCACCAGAATGGACACGTCGTTGCCGAGAGCCTTGCGAATGCGCCCGATCAGCGTTCGCGCCAGGCCGAAATGATCGAGCTCGGACCACATGCTGATGCCGCTGGCCAACACGACCAAATCGTATTGGCGCGCCTTCAAGCCGGCGTCGAACATGGTCTCGTCCGCGCGTAGCAGCCACTTGTAGTTGCCGCTGTTGATGCCTATGCCGTCGATGACCACGCCCGGGTCGTCGTTCTCGAAGGCAGCGCCGAACACGGCGACCTTCGGCGTTGCGGTTTGCAGCTGAACTCGGTGACGGCCCAGGTCGACCCGCAGGTCGTGGGTTTTGAACGTCTCGGTTGGGCAGTTGGTATCGACAGTGGCGGCGCGTTTGCGATCGATTGCGACGTGGAAGGCGCCACCGTCGGGACGACACACGTAGTGGAGCTGCACGTGGCTGAACAGCTCATTGCGTTTGACCGGGGATTCGGCGCCGCGTGCCGGGCGCCACGTCAGAGCCGCGTCCTTGTGTCGGCCGACGCCAACCATGCCCGCGTGGCCGTGGGGCGCCTTCGGCTTTGGGCTGTGGGGTGATACCGAGTGGGTGCGCCAACCTTTGGTTTGCAGCGTGCGGATGGCGCGGTGCTCGTACCACTTGTTGGGTTTGCCGGCGCCGACGAAGCCGTGGCCACCGAGGCCGAGTTGAGCGCCGAGCAGCTTGCGCAGGAATGCTGCCGCCCAATCTCCCTGGGTATTGGAGTCGCCGTAGACCGCGATGCGCAGCTTGCGTTGTTTGCCCGCGAGCACATCGAGCCACGCGGCGAAGAACCGGCGCAGGTTGCGCTTGGGATCGATGATGGGGATCGGCTTTTGGTGTTTTCGCCAGGTAGCCCCCTTGGCCAGGCTGGCCTTGAGCTTGTCGCTGCACGTCGCCGGCGGGGCTGGCGTTGGCGGCTTGGTGGTGGCGGGATCCGGGGTGGGAACTCGGCTGGTGGGCCGGGCGTCGGCTGGGCTTGGCGCTGGTGGCGCCTCCTTAGTAATAGGTGCGCCCTCCTCCTGGCCCCCAGAGGCGCAGGCGGTTAGCAGCGCGCTCGCGCTGATCAGGAGCACAAAGCGACTGGCCGTCGATCCCCCCACGAGCGGCCACCATATCAGTAAGCCTCCTGCGGCGGAATGTCGCACCCTGCGAGCGACGCGCGCACACAGCTGATCTTCCACGGTCTTGGTCGGCCCGCGACTGCCTCGATTTGAGTCTGGAAGGCGCTTCAAAACCACGAGCAACGTTCGCGCTGCGAAACCCCGAGTTCGCGCATCCAACCTTACAAATGGCCTACCCAGCGATCGGTTGACAGGGTGCGAGCCATGATGTTATCAGCGGCGCGAATTAGGCCTAATTCTAGGCAAGCATACGGTTTTTTAAGAGGTTCTCCATGCAGCTCCCCTGGCTGTACAACATAGCTTCCGCAGACGAACACCCGATCATCGATGTCGACGGCACGGTAATTTTGCAGTTCGGCGTCTTCGTCCTCTTGGCGATGATCGCGACCAAGCTGCTGTTCAAACCGTACCTCGCCATGCGCGAGGAACGGGACAAAGGCATTACCGGCGCGCGGCAAGAAGCCGAGCGACTGGGTGCCGAGGCCGACGGTCAGCTCGCCGACTACGAGACCAAGTTGGCGGCGGCTCGCGCCAAAGCTCACGACGAGCAGCGCAAGATCCGCATCGAGGCGGCGGCCCACGAGCAAGAGGTAACGGGCAAAGCCCGCGCCGAAGCGCTCAAAGCCATCGAGGCTTCCAAGGCCAAGGTCAACGAAGAAACCGAAGCGGCGCGCGCCGAGCTCATGCCCAAAGCGGATGAGCTGGCCAACTCGATCGTCGCCAAGCTTCTCGGACGGAGCGTGTAGTCATGAACGAGCTCATCTCGCTGCCAGCAAAGGCTACGACTGGGGCAAAGTCGGCATGATGTTCGCCAACTTTGCGATTTACGCCGGCATCCTCGGCTATTTCGTCATCCCCGCTCTGCGCAAGTACTTCACCACCAAGCACAACACGATCAAGCAGCAACTAGACGAGAGCGCCAAGCTGCGCGACGAAGCCAAAGCCAAACTCGACGGCTACAACACGCGCATCGCCGGTGTCGAAAAAGAGATCGCCGCACTGCTCGAAGAGACCCGCAAGTCTGCCGAGGGCGAGCGCGAGCGCATCATCGCCGACGCCAAGGCCCAGGCCGTCGCCATGGAGAAGGACGCCGAACAGCGCATTCAGGCCGAGATTCAGCGGGCCCGCGCCATGCTCGAGCGCGAGGTCGTGGTGGCCGCGACCGAGGTCGCACAAAAGCTGCTCAAGGTGCGTACCACCGGTAATGATCACAACCAGCTGGTGGATAGCTTCATCACCAGTCTCGACAAACCGGCCGCTCGGCCCCAGGAGCCCTCCGCATGATCGCTGGAAGCCTGTCTCGTCGCTACGCCCGGGCCTTGCTCGAAATCGGCGTCGACACCAAAAAGTACGAAGCCATCGGTCGCGAAGTTCGCGCCCTGGCGGACGCGTTCGGCGTTTCTGCCGAGCTGTCCGAAGCTCTGTCCAATCCGGCGTTTCCCCGCGCCGATCGCCAAAAGGTGCTGGAAGCGATCTTCCCGCGCCTCGGCACCAGCCAGGTGGTCAAGAACTTCACCCTGTTGCTGCTCGACCGGGATCGCATCCGCATCTTGCCGGACATCGCCCGTGAGCTCGACGCCTTGATCGACGCGAAGGCGGGTCGCGTCAGTGCCACGGTGGTGTCGGCTACCAAGCTCACGCCCATGCAGCTCGCCTCGCTCAAGAAAGCCCTGGAGAAACTCAGCGGCAAGACGGTCGAGATGCAGAAATCCGAAGACCCGGAGTTGCTCGGCGGCGTCGTCGCCAAGGTCGGCGACATCGTCTACGACGGCAGCCTCCGGACCCAGCTCGAGCAGATCCGCGAGGGCTTCAACCGCTAAGTCTTACCGTCCCTCGACCAGGGGACTAATACATACAACTCGATAGGAACAATCCATGAGCATTCGCGCCGCAGAGATTAGCGACATCATCCGCAAGCAGATCGAAGATTACGACAAGAAGGTCGAGATCATCGAAACCGGTACCGTGCTGACCGCCGGTGATGGAATTGCCCGCGTATACGGTCTTTCCAGCGCCATGGCCGGTGAGCTGCTCGAGTTCCGCAGCAGCGACGGCGAGACGGTGATGGGCATGGTGCTCAACCTCGAGGAAGACAACGTCGGTGTCGCCCTCCTGGGTAAGTTCGAGGCCATCAAAGAGGGCGACTCGGTCAAGCGCACCGGCCGCATCGTCGAGGTTCCCGTTGGTGACGAGCTCATTGGTCGCGTGGTCAACGCCCTGGGCGAGCCCATCGACGGCGGCAAGCCCATCGTCGGTGAGAGCAAGCGTCAGGTCGAGATCAAGGCGCCCGGTATCGTCGAGCGTAAGTCGGTCCACGAGCCGCTGCAGACCGGCATCAAAGCCATCGACGCGATGATTCCAATCGGTCGTGGTCAGCGCGAGCTCATCATTGGCGACCGCCAGACCGGCAAGACCGCTGTCGCTATCGACACCATCCTCAATCAGAAGGGTGAGAACTGCTACTGCTTCTACGTCGCTATCGGCCAGAAGCAGTCCACGGTCGCTTCGGTGGTCGCCAAGCTGCAGGCCGCCGGCGCTATGGAGTACACCACGGTCGTCGTCGCCGGCGCTTCGGACGCCGCGCCGCTGCAGTTCATCGCGCCGTACACCGGCGTCACCATGGCCGAGTACTACCGCGACTCCGGTCGCCACGCCCTCATCGTCTACGATGATCTGTCCAAGCAGGCTGTTGCGTATCGCCAGCTGTCCCTGCTGCTGCGCCGCCCGCCGGGCCGCGAGGCGTACCCCGGTGACGTGTTCTACGTTCACAGCCGCTTGCTCGAGCGCGCTGCCAAGCTCAACGACGAAGAAGGTGGCGGTAGCCTCACCGCGCTGCCCATCATCGAGACCCAGGGTGGCGACGTGTCGGCGTACATTCCGACCAACGTCATTTCGATTACCGACGGTCAGATTTACCTCGAGGCCGACTTGTTCTTCTCGGGTATTCGCCCGGCCGTAAACGTCGGTCTGTCGGTTAGCCGCGTCGGCGGTTCCGCTCAGACCAAAGCGATGAAGGGCGTCGCCGGTAAGCTTCGTCTCGAGCTGGCTTCCTACCGCGAGATGAAAGCGTTCGCCCAGTTCGGTTCAGACCTGGACAAAGCGACCCAGCAGCAGCTGGCTCGCGGTGAGCGCATGACCGAGCTGCTCAAGCAGGCTCAGTACAGCCCGTTCGCCATGGAGGAGCAGGTCGTCGTGCTCTACGCCGGAACCAACGGCTTCATCGACGACTACCCGGTCAACGTGCTGCTGCGTTACGAAGAAGAGCTGCTGTCGTTCATCAAGTCGCGCAAGTCGGAGTTGCTCGACCAGATTCGTTCGGGCTCCAAGCTGGACGAGTCGCTCAAAGGCTCGCTCAACGAGGCGCTCACCGAGTTCGCCAAACAGTTCTCCGTCAAGGCAGACGCCTAGGGAGCAGCAATGCCGTCTCTCAAAGACATTCGTAAACGCATCACCTCGGTGAAAAACACCCAGAAGATCACCAGGGCGATGAAGCTGGTCGCGGCGGCCAAATTGCGCAAAGCGCAAGAGGCCATCATCGCCGCCCGGCCCTACGCCAACGCCCTGGAAGAGGTCGTGTTCGACCTCGCCGGTCGCGCGGGCGCCGACGCGCATCCCCTGATGGAGCAGCGCGAAGGCAAGAAGGCCGAGATCCTGTTGCTCACCAGCGACCGTGGCCTCGCCGGCTCGTTCAACGCCCAGGTCATTCGCCAGGTAGAGACCTACGTGGAAGAGGATCTCAGCGACTACGAAGATGTGTCGCTGCGTATCGTCGGCCGTAAGGGTAACGACTACTTCAAGCGGCGCAGCGCGAACATTCGCGGCTACACCCCAGCGCCAACCAACAAGAACGCGCTGACCGGTGCACGCGAGCTCGCCAACCACGCCGTCGCTGATTTTCTCAGTGGTGACGTCGACCGGGTGTTCCTGGTCTACAACGAGTTCAAGAGCGCGATCGCCCAGGACGTGGTGGTCAAGCAGCTGTTGCCGATCATTCCGCAGGAGCTCCCCGAGGGAGAAGAAGCGGGTGGTGGTGACTTCGTGTACGAGCCCTCGAAAGAGGACCTGCTCGAGCACCTGCTGCCGCAGTACGTCCAGGTCGGCCTGTTCCGCGCCTCGCTCGAGTCGATCGCATCCGAGTTCGGTTCCCGTATGTCCGCCATGGACAGCGCGACCCGCAACGCCGGCGAGATGATCGACAAACTAACACTTCAGTTCAACCGCGCGCGTCAGGCCGCGATTACCAAAGAGCTGCTCGAGATCATCTCGGGTGCTGAGTCGCTTAAGGGATAAGACACATGGCCACTTCTCAGAATTCACTAGGCAAAATCCTTCAGGTCATCGGCCCGGTCGTCGACGTCGCGTTCGAGGCTGCAGACCTTCCAGAGATCGGCACCGCGCTGACGATCACCAACCCGGCGATCAACGACAAGCCCCACAACCTCGTCGTCGAGGTTGCTCAGCACCTGGGTGAGCGCACGATTCGCTCCATCGCCATGGACACGACCGACGGTCTGGTTCGCGGCATGGAGGTGACCAACACCAACTCTCCGATCAGCATGCCGGTCGGTGATGGCGTGCTCGGTCGCATCATGAACGTGGTCGGCGAGCCGGTCGACGGTCG
>SPJJ01037458.1_pt1 | contig 12317 bp, 9 predicted proteins | sample 3741741 | NCBI WGS metagenome assembly SPJJ01 (sample SAMN10925908, study PRJNA522277) | cold seep metagenome | isolation source: Elba SIP-enriched marine methane seep metagenome, extraction at timepoint T1 | place: Italy: coast of Elba, Mediterranean Sea | collected 2014-05 | reverse complement strand
GCGACCGGGCCTGGCGGGTGCTGTATGCCACCGAGTTCGATCGGGTCTACCGGTTGGTCTGTCGCTTCGGCGTCGAACCGGCCGAAGTCGAGGAGCTCACCCAACGCGCATTCGTGATCGCGTTCCGCCGAATTCAGGAAGTACCGGATGTGCGCAAACCGGCGGCATGGCTGCGGGGCATCGTGGTCCGCGTGGTGTCTCAGCACCGTCGTTGGAAACGCGTGCGAGATGCAAAGCGCTGGCTGCTTCGAGACCTGCCGGCGACCACCCCACAGGCGCCGATGACGCCGGAGCGCAACGCCGCACTGTCGGAGCAACTCGATCGCGTGCGCCTCGTGCTCAACACGATCAAACCGAAGCTACGCGACGTGCTGGTGCTGTGCGACATCGAAGAGTGCACGCCCAAAGAGGTGAGCGCGCTACTCGACATCCCGGTGAACACCGTGCGTTCCCGACGGCGCCTGGCCCGCGAGAGGTTTGCGACCCGGTGGACGGCTCGGTACGGAGGTGAGCGATGACCGCCCACCAGTACAAGCTCCTGCGCAACGTCGACCCTCCCCTGGGTGCCAAGCGCCGGGTGCTGGAGAACGTCGAGGCCGAGCTTCAACAACCGCCGCGGCGATCGCGCCGTTGGCTATTGGCTCCGGCAGCAGCGGTCGCCGTGGTGTTCGCCATGTGGTGGCTCAACAACGCGGCCATGAGCCCCGGACTCGTCGACCGTTCAGCCACGCCGGCGCCGGCGGCGATCGCCAACACGCCGCCGCAACCGGTGGCAAAACCGATACCGGCCAAGCCCAGCCCAACCGTGCAACCCACCCTGGAGCTCGCCGCCGACGATCGCATGTCGGTATCGCTCGCCAAGGCCAAACTGGTAGTGAGCGGACCCGCCAAGCTGTTGGTCAAAAACGATCGCATCCGTCTGAGCAAAGGAACCGCTCGGGTCGACGGCAACGCGGTCATCGAAGCGCCCCAGTGCCGTTGCGAAATCGCGGGCAAAGCCAAGGTGTCGGTGACCGCGGGCAAGGTTCAGGTGAGCGTGTTTGCCGGCAGCGCCAAGGTGTTTCCGGGCTCCCCCGATTGCAGCGTGACGCGGGTTCCGCTTACCCCGCTGCCAGCGCCGAAGCATGTCACACCGAAACCACCCACATCGCAGCAGACGAAGGGCCGCCCGACCAGCTCTCCGGCGACCACCGCAACGCCGCCTGAGCCGTCCACTGACAGCGACGCCGGCAAGCCCAGGACCGCCGATGCGACAACGCCGGCCAATGGCAGCAACGCCAGCAAGCCCAGGGCCGCCGACGCTACGACGCCGCTACGCCGACAGGTCGTCGAGTTCCGCCGCGCCAAGGCGTTGGCCAAGCGCGATGATCGCGCAGCAATCAGCGCCTGGCGGTCCCTACTCGCAACATGGCCCGACTCGCCGTTGCGCCAGGAAGCGGAATCCTCCCTGATCGAGGCGCTTTCCAGAACCGGCCAGTGGGCGCTGGTGGGCATCCGCGCCCGCTCGTTCTTGCGACGGTATCCGAGCAGCACCTACGCGGCGAAGGTTCGCGCCCTCCTGAACAAGGCGGCGGCCAAGTGAGAGTGCTGCTCGTCACCATATGTGCGCTGTGGCTCACAACCAGCGCATGCCGTATCGAGGTTCTGCTCGATGGACCCACACCACCCGACGCCGGCGAGGTCATCGATGCGCCGTTCGTGGACGCGGGACTGCCCATTGATGGCCAGTTCATCGACGCCGGGCCGTTCGAAGACGCAGCGGCCGTCGCCGAGACCGACTGATAAACCCACTGCGTGGACGGCGCCGAGACTGGTACTATCACCAGTCGATGACCAGGCTCGCCTTTCCTTGCGCCCTCCTCTCGGTAGTTCTAATCGCGTGCGGAAGCAGTGGCGGAGGTGGCGAAGGTCCCGACGCTGCGGCGCCGGTCGCGGACGCGGGCGTAGCCGATCCGGACTCCTCGGTCGGATGGTGTGATGGCGTGCTGTGCCCCACCGGATTTCTGTGTCGATACGACACCTGTGTACCCGACCTGGGCACGTGCTCGAACAACGATGACTGCCCCGGCGATTCGTACTGCGACGCCAACGGCGACTGCGTGCCCTACGGGGTGCCGCCCGAGGTCACCAACGACACCGAGTGCGTGCGAGACAACCCGCTAGAAGGCGTCGTGCCCATCGTCCAGTGCGAGTGGACGGGGCCGCCCATGGGCGATCCCACGGAGGGCTCCACGGGCGTTTACACCGCGCCCATCGTGGCGGACCTCAACCTCGACCTGGATCCGAATCGGCTGCAGCCGTCGGTCATCCTGACCACGTGGGAAAGCGTGGGTGGTGTGCGCACGGGAACCTTGCGCGTGTTCAACGGCCGCACCTGCGAAGAGCAGATGCACATCGGCGGCGACGACGACGCTGACGAATCCAACCGGCCGGCATACGGCACCCAGTGGGCGGTTGGCGACCTGGACGGCGACGTGCCCACCGGCGGTCACCCCGAGATCGTCGGCCTACACCGGACGTCGACAACCGATCAGAGCGCGCCGATTCAGCTATTCGCGTTCCGCGTCAACAGCTCCGGGGCCACGCCCGTGCTGGAGCGCATGTGGTACGGGCGCGATTGCGGCACAGGGATCGTGCAGAACTTCGCCAGCAACTCGGCGAACTACGGCCCCGGCTTGTGGGACCTGAACAACGACGGCACGCCAGAGATCGTGATCGACAGCATGGTGTTCGACGCCAACGGTTGTTTGCTGTCCACGTTCGAGGACTTCGACTACATCAGTCACAATCGAATGAACACGGTAGCCGACGTGGACGCCGATGGCGTTCCCGAGTTGGTCATGGCCGATCGCATCGCCGAGTGGAACCCGACGACCAACGACTGGAGCGACGAAAGCTACTTCGTGTTCAACGCCACGAACCACAAACCCGGCCACATCGCGATCGCCGACCTCGGCCAGTATTCGACCCTACCCGGGGTGCCGACGCCCAACACGCTACCGGAGGTCATTGTGGTTTCCGCTGAGACCACATCGTTCGACCCAAACACGTCGGGCACGATTCGGGTGCAGACACTCGACGGCACCGTAGTGTGGGGGCCGCAGCCCCTGTACTTCACCGCGCCGGAAACCGCCGGTGGCCACGGTGGCGCGCCAACCGCATCGGATTTCGATGGAGACGGTCAGGTCGAATTCGCCGCCGCCGCCAACCAGTACTACAGCGTGTACGATCCGGACTGCAACACCGCCGGTACGCCGAGTGAACGCCCCGGCGGCTTGTGCAACCGCGCCGCGGACATGCTCGGCCTGCCCGACGGAATCCTATGGGCGCAGCTGTCGCAGGATCGGTCTTCCAGCGGCACGGGCTCGAGTGTGTTCGACTTCGACGGCGATGGCGCGGCCGAGGCGGTATATGGCGATGAGTGCTATCTACGCGTGTACAAGGGGGCCAGCGGAGAAGTCATCTACAGCGCCCCGGCATCGAACGGCACCGGGTTCGAGCTGCCGGTGATCGTCGACGTCGATGGCGATTTCGCCACAGAGATCGTCGTCGCTCGGTCGCCGCGAAGCGGCTGCCCATCGCCGGACCCGCTGTTCCCCACCAGCGGCGATGCGGTGTCATCCGGCGGTTTCGTCATCCTGCGCGACGCCGAAGACCGTTGGGCTCCGTCCCGTCCGGTGTGGAATCAGCACGCCTACCACGTGACCAACGTGACCGACGATGCGCAGATTCCGCGGACTGATATGACCCTGGCAAACTGGCTGCAGCCGGAGCTGAACAACTTCCGCCAGAACACCCAGGGCGAGCTCGGTGTTCTCCAGTTGGCAGACCTTACCGTGGTGCTATCGGAAATCGATGAGCTGTGCGCCGGCAAGGGCGGCACCACCGACGTCACCGCCCGGGTGTGCAACCGCGGCACCAACCCGGTGACCGACGGCGTCACCGTCGAGTTCCAAGAGCACACCGACCTGACCGCCCAGCCCGGCGACCCGGGCGCGGTCACTTTGTGCACGACCCAAACCACCATGCTGCTGCAACCAGGTGAGTGCGAAGTCGTGTCGTGCACCGCGACGGTATCGCCAAACGTCAACGTATTCGTCCTCGTGGACCCCGCGGACGTCATCGCGGACTGTCACCCGGGCAACAACGACGGCGCCAGCGTGCTCGACCTGTGCATCGACATTCGCTGACGCCGGTCGCCTGACCCGCCACACCCGGGCGCGGGTCAGGGTCTCCCGCAACGACTAGAGGTAGGGGCGGGGGCTACCCCCGCCCGCAAGCTGCCCGTGCTAACGGCGGCGCTTCTTGGCCTTGATCAACCGACTCGCCTCGTTCTTGACGAAGAAGTCTTTGTCGGCGGCATAGCGTCGGGCGAGACGCTTGCCCAGCTTGGCGTCTTTGACCAGGAAGCGCAGAGCCGATGACCGTGCGGTGCCGCGCACCTTCTTGTCGCGCAACATCTTCTGGACCATGGCGACGACCTGACGCGACTGGCGACGGCTCAGCTTCTTGCTGTCATACATCCGGCCAAGCCCGTGCACGTGGCTCATCGACAGCTCCTTCTTGGGCAGCTTGGCGAACACGCCGATGGCTTTGGCGTACTGCTTGTGGCACTTGCGGTGACCGATCATTCCAGCGGCCGACGTGCGGATGTTCTCTTTGCTGTCGCTCAGTGCGGTGAACCAGATCGTACAGACCTCGTCCTCCTTGCCGCTGGGCGTGCCGATCCAGAATGCATCGATAGCCTTTTTGCGCAGGTCGTCATCGGAGCTTTTGGTCTGCTTGGCGGTGAACTCGAAGTGCTCTGAGCTGCTCAGCCACTGCATGACACCGAGCAGGCGAAGGCGCAGTTTCTTGTTCGGGTGCTGGTTGAACAGTTGCTGCTGAAGCTTGCCATGGCCCGTGTCTTTGGCGCGCACGGCGCCGGCCAGGCCGCCCATCATGTACGCCAGCGATGCCTCGCGCTCCTTGGTGGCTGCCAGCAGAACCCGCAGAGACAGTTGCTTATCCTTGGTGTAGTCGCGAAACGCGGTCGAGTCGAGACCACGAGCGCCCAGGTAGCGCACCTTGCGATCAGTGGCACCGAGGAAGTTGATCAGTGTTGCTTCCATGGTCTTGGGCCGCGACGCTTTGGTGAACGCCTTGAGCGCTTCGCAACCGCGTTTGACCCGACCTTCTTTGTCCCAATCACATGCCAGTACCGCCTTGGCCTTGGTTACCAGGTCGGCGTCGTTCTTGGGGTCCGACAGGCCGAGCGCGTCGCCGGTGACAAGTGCATTTTTGACCTCGGGTTTCGCCGCCGCCGTCTTAACAGGCTTCGCGGGCGGTTTCGACGGCGGGGCGGCGGCCGTTTTGCCCGCTCGCTCGGGCCAACTCATGGTCATCTTGGCCGACCACAGTTTCTCGGTTTTGAGCCCGTCGGCGGCAACCGTACTGACCCGAGTCACGAGCATGTCGGCGCGCTTGGCACCGGCGGGAACGCGGAACCGAACTGTCGTCTCCAACGACTTGCCCGGGTCGACGCGCCACTTGTTGCCCATGATCGAATTGAAGTCGTAGTCCTTCTCGAACGGCGTGCCCTTTTGGACTTTGAGCAGCTTGTTGTTGGCGTCGTAGAACCGGGCCAGCAAGGTGTAACCGACCGCCGGCTTGTCGGTGTAGCTGTGCAACTTGAAGCGCAGCGCGGGCTTGCCTTCGACGTCGGTCACCGCCACGAACTCGGCGCCGACCGGCGAGCCGTTCCACGGCTTCGCGGGTTTGGTGGATTCTTTCTCGGAGGTACCTTTGCTTCCGCACGCGATCAGCGAACCCAATACAAAAGGTAGGACCACGGTGGTGGGGAATCGGGGGGTCATGTAGTTTCCTTTCGCTCGACAGACCACCGCCCCCAGAGCAGCTTCTATGCCACGGTTCGCGCCTCAGGATTCTAAACAGTTGCGCGGCATGACATGCCAGGGTTGGCAGGTCGGCATGCCGGGAGTGGCAGCTAGGCGATGTAGCGATACAGGGTGCGCACGCCAATGCCGAGGGCAGCCGCCGCGGCCTCGCGATTGCCAGCGTGCTTGGTGATCACCGCCTCGATGTAGCGGGCCACGAAATCGTCCCGAGCGTCGGCCAGCGGCCGATCCAGATCGCCGAGGGTCGACCGGCCCTGGGCGCTGACATTGAGCTGAAAGTCGCGCGGCTCGAGGGTCGCGCCGTCACACAACACCGCTGCCCGGCGTACTGCCGCGCGTAGCTCACGTACGTTGCCCGGCCACGGATAGTCGGTCAGTGCCGCTTTGGCGTCGGCGCTAAACGCCAACGCGGGCAGACGCAACTCGTCTTCGATCTCGCGCAGAAAGCTGGTCGCCAACATCACGATGTCGCCACCGCGCTCACTCAGGGGCGGCAGCTCGATACTGACCTCACCGACGCGGAACAACAGATCCTCGCGAAATCGCCCGGCGGCGACTTCCGCCTGCAGATCGCGATTGGTCGCCGCGATCAATCGAAAGTCGACGGGCCTGGTCGCGGTTTCGCCGAGGCGCTTGACCTCTTTTTGTTCCAGCACCCGCAACAGCGCCGCCTGCATCGGCAACGGCATGTCGCCGACCTCGTCGAGAAACAACGTAGCGCCGTCCGCCGCTTCGATAACGCCGGCGCGCTCAGTGGCCGCCCCGGTAAACGCGCCTTTGCTGTGGCCGAACAACTCCGAGTCGAGCAGTGACTCGGGCACGGCGGCGCAGTTGAGAGCGACGAAGCGGGCACCGCTGCGATTACTCTGCTCGTGAATCGCGCGGGCGACGAGCTCTTTGCCGGTACCCGAGGCGCCCAGCACCAGCACGCTGAGATTCGTACCGGCCACCCGGGAGATCAACCTGTGAATGTCGCGCATGGTTTGGCTGTCGCCGAGGAACGACCGCCCCGAAGGGCGCGGCCTCGCCTGCGCGCGACGAATCTGGCCCAGGGCGGGAACCGCAAGGGCTGCCACGACCTTGAGCACGCTGATCGTAGATTCGGAGAACCCGCCTTCGTGGCGATGATTGCCCAGATACAGCGCGCCCAGAGTGGCGTCTCCTACGCGCAACGGCAAACACAACACCGCTTGCAGGTTGAGGGCGACGATCGACGGAACACCTGCGAACGAGCTGGCGTCGGCCAACCTTGGCACGTCGACTTGATCGCCGGACGACAACACAGACATCACGATGCTGTCGGACAGCAACGGCTTGGCGTCTTGAAGCGGTCGCCCATCCGCATGCAACGCGACGGGTACCGAGTACGTGCCATCCTCCGCGAGAATGATCGCCGCTACGTCGCCGCCCGATAGATCGACGGCGGCGGCGGCGATGCTGTGAAGTGCATCGGCCGCTGATTCGGCATCGGCGAGGGCGCGACTCAGACCATCCAAGGTATCGTCGAGCGCGGCTGTTACCCGAGGCGTCCGACAGGTCAGCTGCACGTCGGCGACGTGCGCGGTTTGGCCGGAGGTCAGCGTCTCGGTCGCGCCGGATTCGATGAAGCGCACGTGCGCCCCCTCGGCGGTTTTCCGAATCACCAACCACTCTAAGGGGAGGTCATCGTAATGAAAATCGGCGTCCTTGTGGCTACCGACCGTTGTGATAGGCTGGCTCAGCACGATCCGTCGGGGCGCGTCGAAGTGAGTCGCGGTTATGAGCAGTTCCAGCGCTGAATCATCCATACAGATAGGACCCTACCGGATCGAGGAGCGGATTGGCCACGGAGCCACCGGACGGGTCTATCGAGCGCGCAACACCGACGACGAGCTAGTCGCCATCAAGACCCTGTCTCCGGACGCCGACCTGCACGACCCCAGTGCAACCCGCCGTTTTCAGCAGGAGATCGAGGCGCTGCAGCAGGTCAGCCACCCCAACATCCTGGCCATCGTGGATCACGGAGCGGACCCGGACTTCGGCCCCTACTTCGTCACCCCGCTGATCACCGGCACTACCCTACGCGCGCTGCTCGAAGCTCGAACGCTGTCTCCGGAAGCGACGCTGTTATTCGTGGCCGCCCTGGCGGACGCGGTGCAAGCACTGCACAGCTGCGGTCTCGTCCATCGCGACCTCAAACCCGAAAACGTGATGATCACCGCGGACGGTCGGGTTCAACTCGTCGATCTCGGCCTGGTATTCGGCACAGATCAGCCGCGCCACACCGAGCACGACGTTGTCGTCGGCTCCGTGCCGTACATGTCGCCCGAGCGCATCGAGGGCGGCGCCGTGGTAGCCGCGAGCGACACCTGGTCGTTGGCGATCATCGCGTACGAATGCATCGCCGGCCGCCGGCCGTTCAGCCGGGGTACCGCATCAGAGGAGGCAGCGGCGATCCTGGTCGGCGCCTACCCGAGCCTGGCCAGCGTTGATCGACGTGTGGACGACGAGCTAGCCGCGGTCATCGCGGCGGGCCTGGAGCGAGCCCCGTCGGGCCGTCCGGGCGCTGCCGATCTGGCGGCGCGGCTTCGCGAGCTCGTCGACTGGTGTGGCCCCGACGAGCTGAACGCCGAACTCGGTGTGGCCGTGAGCAACCCGGAGGAGCTGGACGCCCGTGTCGCCCGGTTTCGCGTGGCCGCAGCCAAACGCAAAGCGAACGCGCTGCTCGAACGCGGTGACAGCTTCGGCGCCCTGCGCGAGCTCAACCGCGGGTTGGCATACGACGACGACAACGATGCCTTGCTCGGGTTGTGCGATCGCGCGGAAGCGTCATTGGCTACACCAACGCAGCGCCGTCGTGTGTCCCGCAACCTGGTCTACACCATCGCAGGCATCGTCGGCATGCTGGCGTGCGGGCTGATCGCGTGGCGAGCCCTCACACCGGATACCACCGACTACGCAAACACGGTGCACACCTACATACCCGAGTCGACGTCGAACGAGCCGGTCATCAACTTCACCAGCAAGAACGACGATGGTGAGGTAAAGCCGGCGACAAAAGCCGACCTGCAGTGGGCCAATCAGTTCTTCGACGTATTCCAGCGCGGCATGGCGCTGCCGGAAAAACCCAAGACCGAAGCCGATAACGCCAAGCAACTGGACGTAACCCGGCGGATCATCAAGTTGCTCAAGACCGGATTGGGCGACCAACGCGCGCAGCCAGCCAACGACGCCGGGTCTTCCGAATAGTTTGAATAGGGCCGGTGGGGCCCCGTCTATGACCTCCTACGCAATTTGAGGAGGCGACTATGAAGAACCCACAACTGCAGAAAATTCAGAACATGCACTCCGGCGCCAACCTGTTTTTGGCCATGGTTCTTCTCGGTGCCGGCGTGGCGATCGCCATCGCCGCCGGTTCGATGGCCATCATCTTCGCTGCGCTCGGTTTCGGTGGCGCGTTGTTTGCGAGCTTGAAGATCGTCGATACCAACAACACGCGGAACACGCTTCCCCTCGCGTTGATCATCGGCGCGGTATTCGCCATCGCGGCTCCGTTCGCCGCCGGCCCGTTCGCGATCCTGCCTCTGGTCGCCCTGCTCTACCTTCTCGTCAAGTACTACGAGCTCGGGCTGATTGGCTCGATGGCGACCGTGATCACCATGCACGTGGTCAGCCTGATCGTCGCCTCGGTCATCCCCGGCGTTGGCTAGTGGTCACCAGTAGTTGTGCAAGATCGGCACAACGTCCCCCCGCTTTGTCGTGGCCCTTACGATCGCGAATCCCCCCTGAAAACCGCTCATATTGATCCGGATCAACTCCCGAAAACCGCCCCTGGGACCGGATCCCCTGATCGGCGACTCATCCGTCCACCCTTCAAAATTGCAACAGCAATGAAACCAGTCAGTTCCGATTCGGGCATGTTGGCACTGCGTTCGCAACACTGTTGTTTACGCAAGCATGCCTACATTTCCCGCCATCGGCCGTGCTCCGACAGCGCCAGCTCCATCCAACGGGCGCGGTAGCAAACGGCCTGCCAAGCGTCCGCAAGGCAAGAACATCGTCAAGCGGCTGCCCCTGCAGCCCCCGCGACGCACGCCGGCGCCCCAACTAATAGACCGCGCGCCCACGGCGCCGGTCGCGCGAGCGAAACCGAAGCCAAAACCAAGGCCAAAGCCAAGACCCCGCGCGCCGGTTGCAGCGCGACTCAGTCCCCACGTTGCCACGCTCCCCGGCCAGCGCATCGCCACCCGGCCGCAACTAGGCGCGAACGAACGCACCCCCGCGCTGCGCGGTCCGCCGCCAGGTGGTTTGACACAGAAACCACTGCGACCCTCCCGCGCCGACACCCCGTTCTGGCCACCGCCGTTATCGAAAACGCCGCAGGTGGAGCGCCGCCGACCGGTCGCGGCATCGCCGAATGGCTTCGAGTCCCCGGTGCCGTCAGTGCGCCCCACCGGATACAAGCGCGCGGTCGTATGGGTCGTGCTCGCGGCCGCCGCGGGGATCGTCCTGGCCGTCGTGACTAGCACCGGGTCGAGTGAGCCAGACACCGACGACCACGCCGCGGTCACCGAACAACAACCGCCGCCCAACGTCGAACCGACGGCGCGCGCGATCGCGCCACCCCCTACGGCCGAACCCACCCCCATCCCCGCAGCGGCGCCGCGAAACCGCCGGGCGAAAAAACAACGGCGCCGCTCGCTAGCCAAGAAGCGCCCGCGCGCCGCGCGAGAAACCCCGAAGGTCTCCAGCTCCCCGCCCGCTGCCCACGAACCTCCGGGGAAAACGGTTCGAGTCGAGTCGAACCGCAGACAGCGCGAGCGTCTGCGCAAACCGAGGCGTACAGTCGCGGTGAAGCCGACACCAGCCCGCAGGAGGCCCCGCACACGCAGGCCCACGGCCACCAGGAGATCTGTCGACCGCACACGCAGACCGAGGGCCACCAAGCGATCTGTCGACCCATTCAAACGCGCGGCCGACCCGTTCAAGCGCGCGCGTACCAAGCCGCCCCGCGAACGGGAGCCGGAGAAATCCAGCCCAGACGCCGAACCCGGCTATCTGACTGTCGCCGCGAGTCCGTACGCAACTGTGTACATCGATGGCCGCAAGGTTGGCGATACGCCGCTGCTGCGCATTCGCCTCAGCGCCGGCAGGCATCGAGTTCGTGGCGTTGCCGCCGACGGTCGAGAAGCTCGCATCGTAGTCGACATCCCAGCCGGTGGGGTCCTGCGCCGGCGTCTGCGTTACCGGAGTAAACAATGACCCGCGTTGTATTCACGTTGCTGGCGATCGCCGGGCTGGCGACGCAGGCGGCACCGAGCCTGGCCGACGGCGATACGCCGAACACGGGCAAGGCTCACCTGGAAGAGGCTCGCGCCGCTCTTGACGAGCTGGACTACGAAAAAGCGCGCAGCCACCTGAAGAGGTCGATTCGCGTCGGCGACCACGATCGCCGCTCGTTGGTCAAGGTGTATCGCTTGTTCGGTCAGGTCGCCGCGGCCTTCGGCGAAGTTACCGCGGCCTACTACCACTATACGCGCATGCTCGCCTTGGACCCGAACGCGCGCCTGCCTCGAGGCCTGGCCCCCAAGCTAGTTGCACCGTTCAAGCGGGCACGCATTTCCATGGCCGGCGTGGAAAGTTTTGGTTTTCGTGTCGCCCACGTGAGTCGGCGCAGGCTCACCATCGAAGTCTCCGACGATCCACTGAAGCTCGTGCGCGCGGTGGAGGTTGCGTTCGACCGCCGCGGCAACGCCAAACGGCGCATGCGCGCCCGAGTGCGTTTTGGCCGCGCCGTGTTCCGTGTGCCACGTCGGGCACGTCCCCAGGTCACCGCCCATGCGATCGATCGCTTCGGCAACCGATTGGCGCGGCTGTCCGTACACATCGCACGGGTTGCCGAACCAGCTCGCGGACGGGTCGTGCGCACACCGCAGGTAGAGCCGACGCCCAACGTGGTCCGCCGCGCCGCGCCGGCCAACCGGTCGAAGCCGGTGTACAGCCGCTGGTATATGTGGGGTCTGGTTGCCGCAGCCACCGGGGGCGCATCCCTGTACTTCGGCCTGCGCGCCCTGGACGACTGGGACCGATTGAACGCGCTGATCGCCACCAGCGGTGAGCACAGCTTCGAGGAGGCGCGCCGCGTCGAGGACAGCGGGCGCCGCAATCAGATGTTCTCCAACATCACAGCCGGCGTGGCGATCGGCTTTGCCAGCATCGCGGCGTATCTCCTGGTCCAAGATATCTACACTGACGAGAAGTCCACGGTCGTGCCGGTGGTGAGCAACGGCGGGGTCAGCCTCGCACTGACGGGGGCGTTCTAGTGACCCGGTTCGCCTTCGCCATCATCGCCGTGTGGCTACTCGCCGGTTGTTTTTTGGACGCGCCCAAGTACGAGGAGACCTCGTTTACCTGCGCAGAGCCGCCGTATACCTGCCCGGT
>SPJJ01031539.1_pt1 | contig 12335 bp, 11 predicted proteins | sample 3741741 | NCBI WGS metagenome assembly SPJJ01 (sample SAMN10925908, study PRJNA522277) | cold seep metagenome | isolation source: Elba SIP-enriched marine methane seep metagenome, extraction at timepoint T1 | place: Italy: coast of Elba, Mediterranean Sea | collected 2014-05 | reverse complement strand
ATGATATTGCAAATATTGTATAAATTAATTTTAGTTTAGTAGGTAAATTCAGTTTTTTTATTATCTTAATCCACAATTTATCTACTGCATAAGGCCAATGAAATAACTGGTTCAGTAATTAAGCCCTCAGCAGGGCTCAATACTGCACATCGATATTGTCGAGTGAACATGTTGGGATGGCACAGTTACATTAACAAAATCATTTTGACGGCCATGACAAATAAGACCAGTGAAAAATAGCGGCGTAATTTTTGTGCAGGTAGATGGTGGGCTATTTTTGCGCCTAAAGGCGCCGTCAATACGCTGAACACAACAATCCCCGCCAGCGCAGGAAGATAGACATACCCAAAACTTTCTGCGGGTAGATTGACTTTGTTTTGTCCCAGTAATGCAAAACTTAACGAGCTGCACAGTGAAATGGGTAAGCCACAGGCACTGGAAACTGCAACCGCTCTTTTCATATCTAACCCACTCCCTGATAAATAGGGAACAGTCAGTGTTCCCCCGCCTATTCCCAGCAGGCTTGAAAGCAAACCAATAACCCCGCCAGCCACATAATCCAGCTTGCTTATCCTTGCTGCAATACGAAACACCGGTTTACGCTGCATCGCCATATTTCCACCCACATAAAACAAATACACAATAAAAAACCACCGCAATAGCGTACCATTTAATTTGTCTGCGATAAATGTACCCACGATAGCGCCCACAATAATTCCAGGTAGCAGCCGAAACACAATCTTCCAGTCAATCGACCCCAGTCGATAATGTGCATTTATGGATGACAATGATGTCGGAACAATGGCGGCAAGCGAAGTGGCCACGGCCATAATCATTAAAACTTTATCATCCATACCTTGCCAGCTGAATAATAATACCAGCGACGGCACAATCACCAGCCCCCCGCCCAGGCCAAACAAGCCGGCAGACAAGCCAGCAAACAACCCAATGAAGGTACTGAGCCAAAAGGCTTGTGAAAAAAATTCGAATGCTATTTCCATTGACAGAGAAACGAGACTGGAGCAAACCTACCGGCTATACTATCCATACTTTATAAATTTATGATGACCCATGATAACTTATTTAGTCGGCGGCGCGGTTCGCGATCAATTGTTAAACTTTCCTGTCAGAGAAAGAGACTGGGTCGTCATTGGCGAAACACCAGAGTCGATGCAAGCACTTGGGTTTAAAGCCGTAGGTAAAGATTTCCCTGTCTTTTTACATCCCGACACGCATGAAGAATATGCTTTGGCGCGTACCGAGCGTAAGACTGCGCCCGGCTATAAGGGGTTTGTGGTGCATGCTGACCCAGAAGTAACGCTGGAACAGGATTTAATACGTCGCGACTTGACCATCAATGCAATTGCTCAAACTGAAGATGGGCATATTGTTGATCCTTATAATGGACAGCAGGATTTAAAAAATCATATATTTCGCCATATTTCGCCCGCTTTCAGTGAAGATCCAGTGCGAATTTTACGCGTGGCACGTTTTGCCGCGCGTTATGCCCATCTCGGTTTTACGCTTGCTGAGGAAACCAGATGCTTAATGGAGCAAATGGTTTTTGCAGGTGAAACAGATCATCTGGTGGCCGAAAGGGTATGGGCAGAGTTGTTAAAAGCCTTGCATGAAAAAACACCACAGGCATTCTTTTATACGTTGCGAGACTGTAAAGCACTGGCGACTATTTTTCCTGAAATTGATAACTTGTTTGGCGTGCCGCAACCGGCTCAGTATCATCCTGAAATTGATACCGGTGTCCATTGTATGATGGTGCTGGAACAGGCATGTAAATTATCAGATAAGCCCGAAGTGAGGCTGGCAGCATTATTACACGATCTTGGAAAAGCACTCAGCCCGCCACAAAACTGGCCCAGTCATCATGGACATGAAGAAGCCGGCCTGCCTTTACTCAATGCTCTGTGCAAACGATTGCGCATACCAAAGTCATTCAGCACGTTATGCCATCAGGTGATGCGTTATCACACTCATTGTCATCGTGCCTTGGAGCTTAAACCAGCCAAGTTGGTTGATGTGTTGCAGCTTTTGGGTGCATTCAAACACCTTGAAGTAATACAGGATTTTGTGTATGCCTGTGAAGCGGACATGCGTGGGCGCAAGGGCTTTGAAACGCGACACTATCCTCAGGGGGCATTCTTTATGCAAGTGGCACAACATGTTGCACACACGGATACGAGTGGAGTTGTAGAAAATAAAAAATTGGTCGGTAAACAAATCGGCGACGCGATTCGAGTTGTACGCATTGATGCGGCCAGAGCTTTTAAAAACAACTATTCGCCTATATCGGAATAAAGGCAGTGACCAGGGTCTGAATGACATATTTAATCTGTCTGTGATTGCGGTCGGCAACAATCCTCGCCATCATATCTTGCGCATTGATCATTTTGCTAAACAGGCGCTCAAAGCTAAGATTGATTTGTCCCTCTCCTGCCACACTTAGTAATAGCAATTGCCCTTTTTGATTGGTTTTAGTTCGCAATAGCCAGGATGTCAGCTCAAAATTGCGCGCACTGTTATACAGTTTTTGTGCATCAAGCAAACTGAAGAGATAAAATTTGCGCTCACCATTATACGAGGCCAGAGTCATGGTCTGCAGGCCTGCAACCAGCGCTTTTACCCTATCACCCTGATAGTTTTCATCAAATGCCAGTCTGATACATTCAATGCTGGTTTTATCCTGGATATCTGTATATATGCCTTCATGTAAATCATCAATTGCCGCTTGCAGGCTAGGATAGCTTTTTTTCCATTCAACAGGGTTACGTTTGTATAATTTTGTGGCCAGCTGTTTGATGGCACCGAACACTTCTTGTTGATGCGTTTCTGTGATTAAATCGATGTCATTTTTAACCACTGATTCAACCTCAAAATCTCGACCTTTTACATCCGACGTCGATGAACATGCGGAGAGTAGGCAACATAGGATTGTAAATAGTATTTGAAATAAACCTGAATGAGGCATTTTTGTTTAAGTCTAAAAGGCGTTGAAATTAAAACCTGAATTCATGATTTCACTAAGGATAACAGGATGCAAGCTATCGATTCATCCATGTGGTGTCTGCAGAATATGCTGACGCAATATTCTGTAATTCCCATACAAAACCAATATCTTTCACCCTGTTATCCGCATTAACGTCATGGATTCAGGTAAAATATAACAAAATTATAGTAACTTTCCTTTCATTCCTGATTTTTAATATGCCCTCTTTTGATATTGTTTCTGAATTTGATAACCACGAAGTCGATAATGCGGTCGACCAGGCTAACCGGGAGGTAGCAAACCGCTTTGATTTTAAAGGCTCTAATGCAATGTTTGAACAGCAAGAGGAGGCTATCTTGATGAAAGCGGAATCTACCTTTCAACTTCAGCAAATGTTGCCTATTTTATACTCAAAAATGACTAAACGCGGTATAGATGTCGGCTGTCTGGAATCTGGCACCCCCCAAACTGTCGGCAAAACTGCTCAACAAAGCATTGCTTTAAAGCAGGGTATTGATAAGGAGACAGGTAAAAAAATTGTCAAAATAATCAAAGACAAAAAAATGAAGGTACAGGCATCAATCCAGGGTGAAAAAGTCCGTGTGACAGGCAAAAAGCGCGATGATTTGCAACAAACCATCCAGATGTTAAAACAAGAGGATTTTGGGCAACCGTTACAATTTAATAATTTTAGAGATTAGTTCGTTTACTGGCTGTTTGTTTTTTCCAGAAATAATATCCGGCAATTGCGAGACTGAGCCAAACGGTTACTAACGGACCCACCACACCATCATAACTACTGACCAAATAGTAATATTCTGCATTATGGTCAGTATTAAAAAAATCTTTGCTGGTTTTAATTTGCCAGACCCAGGCAGCATGGCAGCCCACACAAACGCCCATTGTCTGCTTGAATTCGGTGCGGATAATGGCCAGAAAAACGCCTACGATGAATAGCGAAAACAGCGCCGATACAATTTCTGGATTTAGCCAATTGGCGAAAGCTTCAGCCATTAGTTCAAAACCAGTTAAAAATGTGATTTCATGATAGGGAACATCCGTTTTACCTTTCAAAAAATGTAATGCCGCGTAATAAAGCGAGCTTACCCCAATCGCTAATACAGCCGACATTTTTCGACGTAAGCCTGTCAACAATGTGCCTCTAAATAATGGTTCTTCCGCAAATGAAATAAGTAATGCTAAAAATAAAGCAATCAACACACGACTAGTTGCTTTACCCCATGTCCATTCCCGTTGCGTATCCCATACATGAATATCTAGTGCGTATAAAATCAGCAAGATGGGTAATAAACTTGCAATACCCAGCAGTAGCCCAATGCCTATTTGTTGAATAAAGCGCCTGGGGTTTACAAATCCTAATTCTGCCCACTCTAAATTTAAAAATTTTCTTACGGGAAAAATACATAAAATTAACATCACCAACGTTAGCTTGCTGATTAGTTTTCGAGCTTCAACAATATCGCCTGCCGTCATGAGAATAAAATACCCCAATACACAGGCGATGCTGGCTAATATCAATAAAATTGTAAGTGGAAACAGGCAATAGACCAGAGGTTTCATTATCTGAAGTCTCCCCATAATGTTTGTGCTGACGCAATAGCAGATAATGCAGCGGTTTCAGTGCGCAGTATGCGGGGCCCCATCTGCACAGGTGTAAAACCTTCAGTCATCGCTAATTCGCGTTCTTGTTCCGAAAACCCACCCTCGGGCCCCGTGAGTAACGACACGGCGTTGTTGCTATTTTGCAATTCTGCAATGGTGGTCGTCGCATAAGGGTCAAGAAACAGTTTTAATCCACTATGTTTTTGAGTCACCCAATCTTCTAAGCGGCAACAGTCAGGCATGTCGGGTAAAAAAGTTCGGCCAGATTGTTCGGCGGCATGTTGCATGATGCTTCGCCAATGGCGCAGTCGTTGCTGTTGTTTTTCAGCATTCATTTTAATAACACAGTGGTCTGTAAATAAAGGCGTAATGCTATGTACGCCTAACTCTACAGATTTTTGGACAGACCAGTCCATTCTATCGCCCCGTGATATACCCAAGCCAATGCTTATCTTCAGTGATGATTCAACGCTTCTATCTTCAAATTTATCCAGTAATACACAAACTGATTTTTTGCTTACTAATTGAAGGCATCCGCAAAACTCACCACCTTGACCATTAAATAGCGTAATTTTTTGATCTTTCTTAAGTCTCAGAACCGTTCTTACATAATGGGCGGATTCATCCGGTAATTTAATGGTGTCGCCGGAGGTTAAATCAAGGTCAACAAATAATCTGGAAATTCGCATATCTTATGGCATTCAAAAAAAAAGGAGCTTAAAGCTCCTTTTTCAAGCTGAAATTTAAAGCGGATCAGTAACGATAATGTTCCGGTTTGTAGGGGCCTTCTACAGAGACATTGATATAGTCTGCCTGTTCCTGAGTTAATTGAGTTAAATTAACGCCCAGCTGCGCAAGATGAGAGCGCGCTACTTTTTCGTCGAGTTTTTTGGGCAGAATATAGACCTTGTTTTCATAGGCACTGGCATTTTCCCACAGTTCAATCTGCGCCAAAACCTGGTTGCAGAATGAATTAGACATTACAAAACTTGGGTGTCCTGTAGCACAACCCAGATTAACCAGGCGGCCTTCAGCAAGAACAATCAACCGTTTACCATCAGGAAAAATAACATGATCAACTTGTGGCTTAATGTTTTCCCAAGTGTATTGACGTAATTTAGCAATCTCAATTTCAGAATCGAAGTGGCCAATGTTACACACAATAGCTTGATCTTTCATGGCAGCCATATGATCGTGCGTAATCACATTAAAGTTTCCAGTAGCCGTCACAAAAATATTGGCCAATGGCGCAGCTTCTTCCATTGTTACGACACGATAACCTTCCATTGAAGCCTGTAATGCACAGATAGGGTCTATCTCAGTAATCCAAACCGTCGCACCTAAACCACGTAAAGATTGCGCACAGCCTTTGCCTACATCACCATAACCACATACTACGGCAATTTTACCGGCCACCATCACGTCGGTCGCGCGCTTGATGCCATCAACCAGGGATTCACGACAACCGTACAGATTATCAAATTTCGATTTGGTGACGGAGTCGTTTACATTAAACGCAGGCACTTTTAATGTGCCTTTGGTGACCATCTCATATAGTCTTAAAACGCCTGTAGTGGTTTCTTCAGAAATGCCTTTGACATCAGCCATTAATTCGGGGAATTTCTCATGCATCATCACGGTTAAGTCGCCACCATCATCCAGAATCATGTTTGGACGCCAACCATTTGGGCCAATAATGGTTTGCTCAATACACCATTCAGCTTCTTCTTCGGTTTCTCCTTTCCAGGCAAATACCGGAATACCGGCGGCCGCCATTGCTGCTGCAGCATGATCTTGAGTCGAAAAGATGTTACAAGATGACCATCTCACCTCGGCACCTAATGCAGTCAATGTTTCAATTAATACGGCAGTTTGTATAGTCATATGCAAACAACCGGCAATTCTGGTGCCTTGCAATGGTTTTTGCTCACCATATTCTGCTCGCAACGCCATTAAGCCAGGCATTTCTGTTTCAGCAATCTGAACTTCTTTCCGACCCCAATCGGCCAATGTGATGTCAGCAATTTTGTAATCACCAACGGCTAAATCTACCACTGTGTTTGTACTCATATCGGATCCTGTTTGAATTAAATGCCTGCGGAAGCTTTTAAAGCTTCAACTTTATCGGTTTTTTCCCAGCTGAAAGACTCTTCGGTACGTCCAAAATGGCCATACGCTGCTGTTGGTCTATAAATGGGTCGTAACAAGTCTAGCTGAGCAATTAATCCTTTGGGTCTTAAATCGAAATGCTCTCTAATAATTGCAATGAGCTTATCTTCATCCAGTTTACCTGTGCCGAATGTTTCTACACTGATTGATGTCGGTTCAGCAACACCAATCGCATAAGAAACTTGTACTTCACAACGTTCTGCCAATCCGGCTGCAACCACGTTCTTTGCAACATAACGCGCCATGTATGCCGCTGATCGATCAACTTTTGAGGGATCTTTTCCAGAAAATGCACCGCCACCATGCCTAGCCATTCCGCCATAGGTATCAACAATAATTTTACGACCAGTAAGGCCGCAGTCTCCTACCGGGCCACCAATGATAAATTGACCCGTAGGGTTGATAAAATATTTGGTATCAGCGTGTAACCATTCTGTTGGCAGTGTTGGGATGATGATTTCATCCATTACCGCTTCTTCTAGTTGTTTGCCACCGATTTCTGGTGAGTGTTGAGTCGATAAGACAACGGCATCAATGGCTACAGGCTTGTTATTTTCATAACGGAAAGTGACCTGACTTTTTGCATCAGGTCTAAGCCATGGTAATGTTCCATTCTTACGGATTTCGGCTTGACGTTCAACCAGTCTGTGAGAGTAGGTGATCGGAGCAGGCATCAATACGTCCGTTTCATTGCTAGCATAGCCAAACATCAAGCCTTGGTCACCAGCGCCCTGTTCATGATCTTCGCTATCATCGACACCCATTGCAATATCAGGTGATTGTTTACCAATGGCATTCAGAACGGCACAGGTTTTCCCATCAAAACCGACATCGCCGTTGTCATATCCGATTTCGCAAACAATGTCTCGTACCAATTCTTCAGCATCAATGACTGCTTCTGAGGTAATTTCACCCGCCAGTACGACCATGCCTGTTTTGACCATGGTCTCGCAAGCAATACGCGAGCGAGGGTCTTGTGCTAATAAGGCATCGACAATTCCATCAGAAACCTGATCAGCCAATTTATCCGGATGCCCTTCGGAAACTGATTCTGACGTAAAAATAAAACTGTTACTCACTTTAAAAACCTCCGGAAAAAATACTTTATGTAAGAATAGACGGGTTTGTTGTAGTTTCAATGATGGTGGGCCCTCCCAGACTCGAACTGGGGACCTGCCGATTATGAGTCGGATGCTCTAACCAACTGAGCTAAGGGCCCTGGAAAAGTGACCCGACCATTTAATATGGCCGGATGTTGAAAATTAGCAGAATCAGCGTTGCGAGTTACTCACCATCAAGAAAACATCTGAGCTGTTCTGAGCGAGAAGGATGTCTTAGTTTTCGTAAGGCTTTGGCTTCAATCTGGCGAATACGTTCGCGTGTTACATCAAACTGCTTACCGACTTCTTCCAGTGTGTGGTCAGTATTCATGTTGATACCAAATCGCATACGTAATACCTTGGCTTCACGTGCGGTTAACCCTGCCAATACATTTTGGGTTGACTCTCGCAATCCTGCAATTGTAGCAGATTCCACAGGGGACAACACCTTTGCATCTTCAATAAAGTCCCCAAGATGCGAATCTTCATCGTCGCCAATTGGAGTTTCCATAGAAATAGGTTCTTTAGCAATTTTTAATACTTTTCGCACTTTATCTTCTGGCATTTCCATGCGCTCAGAAAGTTCTTCAGGTGTTGCTTCTCTCCCCATTTCCTGCAGAATCTGTCTTGAAACTCTATTTAATTTATTAATGGTTTCAATCATATGAACAGGGATACGGATAGTTCGAGCCTGATCAGCAATTGAGCGCGTAATTGCCTGCCTGATCCACCAGGTTGCGTATGTGGAAAATTTATAGCCACGACGATATTCAAATTTATCAACCGCCTTCATCAACCCTATATTACCTTCCTGAATCAAATCTAAAAATTGTAATCCGCGGTTAGTGTATTTTTTAGCGATAGAAATCACCAGCCTTAAGTTAGCTTCAATCATTTCCTTTTTAGCTCTTCGCGCCTTCGCTTCACCTATAGATATACGACGATTTATATCTTTTATTGAAATGATATTAAGTTGATGTGCAATTTCTATATCAGCGAGCTCGCTTTGGGCTTTTCTTATATCATCTTCATGCGCTTTGAGCACCTCAGAGTAGGGTTGGCCATCTTTTAAATATTCATCCAGCCAAGCCGAACTTGCTTCGTTTGCAGTAAACGAAGAGATAAAATCTTTTTTGGGCATTTTCGCTTTTTTAACGCAAATATCTAGAATTATTTTTTCTCTAGCCCGAATTTGATTGGTAATATCCGCAGAGATACTCGCCATTAGCTTTAAATATTGCGGGGTCCATTTAAACTCACCAAATATTTGCGCAACTTCACTAAAAAGTTGTTCAGTTTTTTTATGCTCATAGCCATTTTTCTTGATAGCGGCTCTTAATTTAACAAGGTTATTACGAAGCACATCAACTCTTTCTTTGACATCTTCGTAATCCAGGGTTTTCACTTCTTCTTCATCTGAACTTTCAGAATCCTTGTTGTCAGCCGTGAGATCAGATTCTTCTGAAAAATCAACAAATCCAGTGATCATGTCGTTAAGGCGAACCCCCGAGTCTTCAACCACAATTTGATCAAATGCATAAAGGAAAGCTTCCAGAATATGGCCCGATCGCGACAACCCTCCAATAATTTGTTGTTGGCCGGCTTCGATGCGTTTGGCAATGCTTAATTCTTCGCTTCGCGTAAGAAGTTCAACAGAACCCATTTCTCGCATATACATTCTCACCGGGTCGGTGGTTCTGCCAAATTCGCTATCTACTGAAGCGAGTGCAGCCACTTCTTCAGCATCTTCATCATCTGCGCTGACGGTTGCGTCTGAACTGATTAATGAATCATCATCAGGCGCTACTTCATGCACCTGAATCCCCATGTCATTGATCATTCCAATAATATCTTCAATCTGATCAGGGTCAACAATGTCGTTGGGTAAGTGATCGTTGACTTCAGCGTAAGTCAAATAACCCTGCTGCTTACCTTTGGCTATCAGTTGTTTTAATTGGGATTGTTGTTGCTCTTGATTCATCTCTCACTCACATACAAAATTATCTGGTGAACAGGGCATTATAGCACAATAATTTTCAATAATTGTATTATACAATTAAACATTTAGTTTTTTATTCCAATACGATTCTTCATTGTTTTTTGCGTAGCTTGTTTTCTATAAGCTCTTCTTGGTATTGCCTTTTGCCATGCTCTACGACCCGTTTTAATGCACCTAGAAACTCAGCTAATTCGTTATAATCCTGCTGAAGAGCCGGCGCAACGGGGAGCCTCGCCAATTTCTGCATCATATCCGCATGCTCGGAATGTCTATACAGCTCTAGCAAAACACCTGCATTACTTGGCTGTTTTGTGACAATCGTTTGAATTAAGTCAAGTAGCATTTCTTTACCCGAAAAACTACATACCCCCCATTCAATATCCAGCTTTTCCAGCTCGCTTAATAATTCCGGATTTTGCATCAGCAGTGCTATGACAACTCTTAGTGGAGTTCGTTTCAAGCCAGGCTTTGTTTCGGTATTGCGGTGTATTTCAACTCTGGCGAACTGTGTTTTTTGTTCAAAATATTGCAACAATACATCTTTTGCTATCCCGCTGGGCATGCTTTCCAGATAAGTTGACGCTTCTTCCATTAGCCTCACTTTTCCATCCACCGACTCCAAATTAAGATTTTCACTCAATTGCTTAAAAAAGTAATCTGATAAGTCTTCGGCATTGACCAGCATGCCATTGAATTTTTCGAGGCCAAGTTTTCTAATCAGTGAGTCAGGATCTTCATGTTGTGGGAGCATTAAAAATTTAACCAGCCTTCGCCCGCTGAGACATGGAAAGACAGCTTCCATTGCCCTCCATGCGGCTTGTCGACCGGCATTATCACCATCAAAACAGAACACTAATTCTGAGGTAAAGCGGAATAACAATTCCAGGTGCGCGCGAGATGTGGCGGTACCGAGCGTTGCAACCGTGTTAGGGAGTCCCGCCTGGTTTAATGCGATGACATCCATGTAGCCTTCAACTATTAAAATTCGCTGAGGCTTGCTTTGTTTTTTTAGTAATTCGAATAGGCCGTATACTTCTCGGCCCTTTTTAAACGCATCTGTCTCAGGTGAGTTTAAATATTTTGGGGTACTGTCATTAAGAACGCGACCACCAAAACCAATGACGCGCTGACGTTTATCGCGTATGGGGAACATTAGACGCCCCCTAAACCGGTCATACATTCGACCTGCATCATTCTGGCTTAACATGCCAGCTTTGGAAAGCAATTGTGAATCAAATTTATTTAATAATGCATCCCATTTATCCGGGGCATATCCAATCGCAAAGTCTCGCGCCATTTCGCCAGAAATGCCTCTGGATTTAAGGTATTCGATGGCTTTTTGGCCTTCGGAAGTGTTTTTTAGCTGTTGCTGAAAAAAAACTGAAATTTGCTCTAATACGTGATAAATACTATTTAGCGTCTGCTGGTCTTGTTTTGTTGGAAATTGTGCTGACTTTTCTCTGGGAACCTCAAGTCCCGCAAAGTGCGCCAAGTCTTCAATAGCCTCAACAAACCCCAAATGATTGTAATCCATCAAAAAGCTGATAGCATTGCCTCCTGCACCACAACCAAAGCAGTGGTAAAACTGTTTTTTTCGGCTGACAGAAAAGCTGGGGGTTTTTTCGTTATGGAAAGGACAGCGGGCGACAAAATTACTGCCCGATTTTTTTAATGGAACGTGACCGTCAATCAGATCAACGATATCAACCCGTAACAACAGGTCATCGATAAAGGCTTGCGGTATTCTGCCGGACGCATCACCGGACAAAGGTCAAACCCCCAGTGCGGCCTTGATCTTTTTACTGACAACAGACATATCGACGCGACCTTGCATTTTGGGTTTAAGCGAGCCCATAACTTTTCCCATATCTTTAATAGATGCGGCAGAGCAATCTGCAATTGCCTGAACAACCATCGCGTCGATCTCATCATCAGTCAAGGCTTGCGGCAGAAACTCTTGAATGACAGTAACTTCAGCTTGTTCTATATTGACAAGGTCATCTCGACCAGCGTCCTTGAACTGCTTAATAGATTCACGACGTTGCTTGAGCATTTTATCAAGCACGAGAATGGTTCTTTCATCATCAAGCTCAATGCGTTCGTCCACTTCAATTTGCTTGATGGCAGCCAAGATCATGCGAATAACAGCCAGACGGTCTTTATTGCCCGCCTTCATGGCTGTCTTCATGTCAGATTTGATACGATCTTTTAATAATTCAGAACTCATGGGGTTTTATAATTGAGGGCGTCCACGGCGCAAGTTTTTTAACGCATAACGTTCCCTTGCCAACTTTTTCAAGTGGCGTTTAACCGCTGCCGCACCTTTACGTTTACGCTCAGCAGTTGGTTTTTCATAAAATTCACGACGCCGCACTTCAGACAGAACCCCCGCCTTTTCGCAGGAACGTTTAAAGCGACGAATAGCAATATCAAAAGGTTCGTT
>SPJJ01010260.1_pt1 | contig 12347 bp, 10 predicted proteins | sample 3741741 | NCBI WGS metagenome assembly SPJJ01 (sample SAMN10925908, study PRJNA522277) | cold seep metagenome | isolation source: Elba SIP-enriched marine methane seep metagenome, extraction at timepoint T1 | place: Italy: coast of Elba, Mediterranean Sea | collected 2014-05 | reverse complement strand
CGCCTCGAGTACGAGATGGCCCTGGGCCTGTCCTACCCGCGCATCTTTGGGCTGCCCCCGGGCTTTTCGGCCGGTCTCGATATGATCGTGTTGAGGGATTACGATGCCGCCTACGCCGAGCAGGCCCAGCGTCTCACTCTGGTCGCGAACTATAAGGGCTTTCGGCCGAAGCTCCTGGGCAAACCTCGCCCCGTCACCGTCCAGGTCCGCAGCGCCTTCGAGCGCTCCGACCTGGGCTGTAATCCGGCGCTCACCGACCGGTTTGCGCTGTGCTCCACCACGCCGGGCGAGGCCTTCGTGACGGGCCGCCTTGAGGGCACCAACTTCTATCTCGGCATCGGGCCGCGTGTGAGCTGGGACCTTCGGGATGACTCTTTGGATCCACGGGCTGGGATCTACGTAGAGCTGAACGCGGACGCCGCCTTGGGGCTGGACGAGGGCTCGCCCAACCTCGCCTCCTTGCAGGGGCGGCTGAATGCGTACATCCCGCTGGCCTCCCGGCTGACCTTGGCTCTGGCCGCCGTGGTGGGGCGCATTTTCCCGTTGGAGGACATCGTGGAGGGGCAGACGGACATCCCGATCAACCGGCGCTTTTTTGCCGGCGGCCGCTCGACGGTGCGCGGCTACGCCGAACGCACCCTGATCCCGCAGGATGCTGAGCTCAGCGAAAGCGGCGTGGCGCGCAATTCGATCTCCACCGGTGGGCGCTCCATGTTGGCGCTCAAGAGCGAGCTGCGCGTGGAGCTGTACGGCCCGGTCTCCCTGGCGCTGTTCTACGACATAGGGGATTTATGGGAGGGCGGGCAGTTCTCGCTTAAGTCCGAAAGCCAAGTTGCGGGTGAGACGATCACCCGCACGCTCGCACATGGTGGGGGGTTGGGACTGCGGGTCGCCACCCCGATTGGCCCGCTCGCTTTGGACTTCGCGGTGCCCTTCAACAAGCGCGATCCGATCGTGAATGACACGCAGCTTCACTTCTCTGTGGGCGCCTTCTGAGGCCGGAGCGGGGCTCGCGCGGCTGCCTGGGATCTGGTAGCCATGAGGCATGACGGACGTCTATCCCGTACCCGCTGAGACCGCCGCCGCCGCGCATGTCGACGACGCCAAGTATAAGGAGCTGTACGCACGATCTGTGTCTGACCCTGAAGGCTTTTGGCGCGAGCAGGCCGAGCGGCTGACGTGGTTCAAAAAGCCCACCAAGATCCGCAACGTAGATTTCACGGGCGACGTGAAGATCCGCTGGTACGAAGATGGTGAGTTGAACGTCTGCTACAACTGCGTCGACCGCCACCTCGATACGCGCGCAGACCAGACGGCCTTCATCTTCGAAGGCGACAACCCCGAGACCTCGGCGCACATCACCTACCGTGAGCTGCACGAAAAGGTCTGCCGCCTCGCGAACGTGCTCAAGCACGACCTTGGCGTGAAGAAGGGTGACCGGGTCATGATCTACATGCCCATGATCCCCGAGGCCTGCTACGCGATGCTGGCCTGCGCGCGCCTGGGCGCGGTGCACTCCGTCATCTTCGGAGGCTTTTCACCCGAGGCTATCTCGGGCCGTATCCAGGACGCGGGTGCGCACCTGATCATCACGGCGGATGCGGGCCTGCGCGGTAACCGTCAGGTCCCCCTCAAGAAGAACGTCGATGAGGCCATCAAGAAGGTGGGCGGAGGCGTCAAGACGCTCATGTTCCGCCACACCGGCTGCTCCGTCGACTTCGACGCAGCCCACGATTACGAGGCGAATGAACTCATGGCCAAGGCTTCGACCGAGTGCGCGGCCGAACCCATGAGCGCTGAGGATCCGCTCTTCATCCTGTATACCTCCGGCTCCACGGGGCAGCCGAAAGGCGTCTTGCATACCAGCGGCGGTTACCTGGTCTACGCTGGCCTCACCCATGAGATGGTCTTCGACTACAAACCCGGGGACGTCTATTGGTGCACCGCCGACGTCGGCTGGATTACCGGTCATAGTTATATCGTCTATGGCCCGCTCGCCAACGGCGCCACCTCCCTGGTCTTCGAAGGCATCCCGACATATCCAGACGCCTCCCGGTTCTGGCAGGTCGTCGATAAACACAAGGTCAACATCTTCTATACCGCGCCCACGGCGATTCGAGCCCTGATGCGGGCCGGCGACGAGATGGTGAAGACCACCTCGCGCAGCTCCCTCAGGCTCCTTGGAACTGTGGGTGAGCCCATCAACCCCGAGGCCTGGCGTTGGTATAACGAGGTCGTGGGCGAAAACCGCTGCCCTATCGTCGATACCTGGTGGCAGACCGAGACCGGCGGCATCATGATTACGCCCCTGCCGGGGGCTACGGCGCTCAAGCCAGGCTCGGCGACCCGGCCCTTCTTCGGTGTGGAGCCGGCCTTGGTCGACGCCGAGGGCAAGACTCTACAGGGCGCCACCAGCGGTAATCTTATCCTCAAGGGAAGCTGGCCGGGGCAGATGCGCACCGTCTATGGAGACCACGAGCGCTTCATTCAGACCTACTTTTCGACCTATCCCGGCAACTACTTCACCGGGGACGGGGCCCGTCGTGACGAGGACGGCTACTATTGGATCACGGGCCGTGTGGATGACGTCATCAACGTATCCGGGCACCGGATGGGCACCGCGGAGGTGGAGTCGGCGCTGGTGGCCCACCCCGCCGTGGCCGAAGCTGCGGTCGTGGGCTTTCCACACGATATCAAGGGCCAGGGCATCTATTGTTATGTGACCCTCAAAGCGGAGATCGAGCCGAGCGACCCACTGAAGAAGGACCTATCTCAATGGGTTCGCAAGGAGATCGGGCCCATCGCGACCCCGGATTGGATTCAGTTTGCCCCGGGCCTGCCCAAGACCCGGTCCGGCAAGATTATGCGGCGCATCTTGAGGAAGGTCGCCGCAGATGAGTACGAGCAGCTCGGTGATACCAGCACGCTGGCCGACCCCACCGTGGTTCAGGACCTCATCGATCACCGCAAGAACGCCTGACACGCTTCACAACGCGGCGCAGGTGAGGGCTTCGGCCTCGCAGGTTGCCGCATCTGAAGCGCGATGCACAGCACCACGACGCTGGCCGCCCACCAGGCGGTCGGCGGCAGGGTCTCTCCCAGCAACAGCACGGACCACAGGAGCGTCAAGAAGGGTTGCAGCAACTGAAGTTGCCCCATCTTGGCGATGCCTCCGCTCGCCAGCCCCGAGTACCAGGCCACAAAGCCAAAGAACATGCTGATGACCGACACGTAGGCAAAGCCGAGCTTGGCCGAGGTGGGTACGGCTTCGATAGAGTCCGGCCAGGGCGTGACCCACACCAGCACTGGGGCCGCCAGCACGAGGGCCCACGCGATCACCTGCCAGCCCGGCCGTGCCTTTGATAAGCGAGCGCCCTCGGCATAGCCTATTCCTACAACCACGGAGGCGAAGGCGAGCTTGAGGTCAGAGACGCCGAAGCCGCCCCCGGTCGTCGCGACGTAGACGAGCACCGCGCCGGAGCCGACGCAGGATGTGATCCAGAAGATGAGCCCGGGGCGCTCACCGTTGCGCAGGGTCGCGAATAGGGCCGTGGCGAGCGGCGCAATGGCCAGGACTACAGCGCCGCGCGAGGCGGGCACGTCCTGAAGAGCAATGGCGCTCAGTACGGGAAAGCCGATGACGACTGTCGCTGCGACCAGCATCAAGCTGGCAAGGCTTCGGCGACCGGGCCAAGGCGCGCGCGATAACACTAGGGCGAAGGCTGCGATAACGGCGGCCACCACCGCTCTCCCCAGGCCTACCGTGAGCGGGTCCAGGTGCCTGACTGCCGCCCGTGTCGCGGGCAGAGAGCCGCTGAAGCTCAGCACACCGAGAAGCGTCAGCAGAATCGCTTTCGTTGAAGGAGGAGAAACGTTACTGTTAGTAGTCACCTATATGGATAACATATGAGCCAAAGTCAGACGAGCGCTATTTCGCGCATCGCAGAGTTGCTGCGTGCCCAAGCCCGATCCGGTGTGCCTGGGGCCCGGCTGCCCTCGGTGCGCCAACTGACGCTGGAGCACGCCGCCAGCCCCGTGACGGTCTCACGGGCCTTGGCGGTCTTGCAGGAGGAGGGCGTGCTGGTCGCCCGGGTGGGCGCGGGCACCTTCATCGCAGACAGGCCCGCAACTGGACCTGCGCCCGACTATCAGTGGCAGAGCATCGCCTTGGGGCCCAGTGCGCCAGCGGCTGAACTCGTAAACCTGGTGACCGAGCCGCCGGCAGGAAAGCTTGCGCTCGCCAGCGGATATCCGGACCCTTCGCTTCAGCCTACTAAAGAGCTATCCCGAGCGATGGGGCGGGCCATGCGCCGGCAAGGCGCCTGGCATCGTGCGCCGGTCGCAGGCCTTGAGGAGCTGCGCGCGTGGTTTGCCCGTCGGGCGGGCGGAGCCACTGCGCAAGACGTCTTGCTTGTGGGCGGCGGCCAGGCTGCCATTCGTACTGCCTTACAAGCCACCACCGAGCCCGGCCAGCGTGTGCTCTTTGAGTCGCCCACCTATCTGGGCGCCACCGCGGTGGCCCGAAGCCTTGGCCTGGAGCCGGTGGCGGTGCCCTGCGATGCGCACGGTATCCGGCCAGATCTGCTGCAGGAGGCCTTTGAGCGGTCCGGCGCCAAGGTGCTGTATTGCCAGCCGGCGTTTGCCAACCCCAGCGGTCTGACGATGAGTGCCCAGCGCAGAAGTGAGGTGCTGCAGCTTGCGCGTCGGCACTATGCCTTCGTCATCGAGGATGATTACGCCGCGGACCTCGCCTACGATGGCAGCTCGCCGCCCACGCTGTTTCGTCAGGACGATGGCCACGTGCTGTACGTGCGCTCCTTGACGAAGTCTGTGGCGCCCAGCCTGCGCATCGCGGCCCTGTGTGCGCGCGGCCCGGTCATGGCGCGACTGCGTGCGTCCCGGGTGCTGGATGCCTTCTTCGTCGCCAAGCCCCTGCAATCGGCGGCGCTGGAGCTGGTCACCAGCGCCGGCTTTACCCGGCACCTGCGACGTCTGCAGGCCGAGCTCGGCACGCGCATGCGCTCGGCCTGCGCGTGGGCCGAGGCGATGCACCCAGGGGTGCGCGTGACCGCGCGACCCGCGGGCGGCTATAGCCTGTGGTTGAGCTTGCCTGAGGGCTGCGACGACCGCCTGCTTGTTGAGCAGGCCGATGCGGCCGGGGTCTTGGTCAGCGCCGGCCGGCCATGGTTCCCCGCGCATCCCGTGCCAGGCCACCTGCGCATCAGCGTGGCGGGAGCGCCGCTGCCCGTCCTGGAGGCGGGACTTGAGCGTTTAGGTCGAGTATTGAGGGCCAGCGTACCGAGCTGACGCGCTGCGTCGCTGCGTCTAGCCATCCAGCTCAGTGGATCCCCGGTACCCCCCCGGATCCGGCCACAAAGCCGATTCCGCGTGGTACCCTACAGGGAGAACCACAGGAGGATAATCATGGAAGCCAGACTCGACATGCGCGCATCACCGCGCGTTCTCGTGACCCGATTGGTGGTCGGACTGCCGGATGGGGATCGCTACGTGCGTGGGAACATCTCATCCGGCGGCGTGGGCTTCGAGATGGACGAGCGGGTCAGCGTGCGCGCCGGGGACCCCATCGCGATTCGTTTGGCTATCCCCGAGACCCGTGAGCCGCTGGCCCTGTCTGCCATCGTGCGTCACACCCAGTATCGCGAGCACGACAGCGTCTTTTATGTGGGCGCCTGCTTCATCGATACCGATGAGCTGGTGCAGAACCCGCTCGATCGCTTCGTTGACGAGTCCCTGCTGCTCGAAAAGTCCCCTTCTGGTGCCGTGATCCTGCCCGGATTCTGAAAGTGAGCTTTCTTTGGCGCGACTTATATATATAGTCGCGAAATGTCTCTTTCGTTCGAGCTCAACGGGATCCCAAAGACGGTCAAGGAGGTGCCTGAGGGCTCATCCTTGCTGAACGTGCTTCGGGAGGACCTCGGCGAAGACCGGACGACCTCTGTCAAGGACGGTTGCGCGCCTCAGGGCCAGTGCGGCTGCTGCCTCGTGCTCATCGATGGCAAGCCCCAAGTGTCCTGCGCGATGCCGGCCAAGAAGGCCGAGGGTAAGAGCATTCAGACCTTGGAAGGCGTCTCCGACGAAGAGCGCGGCACCTTTGCTGAGGCCTTCGCCCGCGTGGGTGGCCTGCAATGTGGCTTTTGTATCCCTGGTTTTGTGATGCGGGCCAAGAACCTGCTCGACAACAACCCCACGCCCACCGACGAGGAGATCCGCAAGAAGCTGGACGTGCACCTGTGTCGCTGCACCGGCTACCAGCGCATCGTCGATGCCATTCAAACCGTGGCCGCGGTGCGACGCGGCGAGCCCATGCCGCCGGCCGATGAGTCGGGCCGTGTGGGCACCAGCTTGGACCGCTACCAAGGTCAGGCTCTGACGCTCGGCGATCGCGACTATGTCGATGATATGTACCCGCAAGGCCTCTTGCATGGCGCGGTGCGGTTGTCGGACCACGCGCGGGCCCGGGTGATTAAGATCGACGCCACCAAGGCTTTGGCTATGCCCGGCGTGCACAAGGTCGTCACGCATAAGGATGTGCCCGGTGAGCGATTTTATGGACTCATTGTGCCCGACTGGCCGGGGTTCATTGCCGAGGGCGAGGTCAGCCACTGCGCAGGCAGCGTGATCGCGGCGGTGGCCGCCGAGGACGTGCGCGTGGCCCACGCCGCGGCCGCGGCCATCGAGATTGAGTACGAGGTCCTCGAGCCCATCGTAGACCCCGATAAGGCCATCCTGCCTGATTCACCCCAGGTGCACCCCAACCGGCCCAATGAGCTGTCCCGCTCCCAGATCGACCGGGGAGACGCCGACGCGGCGTTGGCCTCCGCAGCCTGCGTGGTCGAGCAGACCTTTCATACCCAGCGCATTGAGCACGCCTTCTTGGAGCCTGAAAGCGCCCTTGCGATGCCCGAGCCCGAGGGCGTCATTCACCTGTACTCCCAAGGCCAGGGCATCTTTGATGACCAGCGCCAGTGTGCGGCCTTCCTGGGGCTGCCCGAGGACAAGCTCAAGGTCACCTTGGTGCCCAACGGCGGCGCCTTCGGCGGAAAAGAGGACATGAGCGTTCAGGCCCACGCCTGCCTGCTGGCCCAGGTCACGGGCCAGCCCGTGAAGGTCAAGTTGACACGCGTTCAGTCGATTCGGCTGCACCCCAAGCGCCACCCCATCAAGATGCACTACACCGTCGGCTGTGACGCCGAGGGGCGCCTGGTTGCGGTGAAGGCGCGCATGATTGGCGATACCGGGGCCTACGCCTCGGTGGGCGCCAAGGTGCTGGAGCGGGCCGGCGGCCACGGCTGCGGGCCCTATCGGGTTGATAACGTAAACCTGGAGGCCATCGCCTCCTATACAAATAACCCGCCCTGCGGCGCGATGCGCGGCTTTGGCGCCAATCAAGCCCACTTCGCCATGGAGTCCTGCATGGACATGCTCGCCGAGAAGATGGGCATGGACCTATTCGAGTTTCGGTACATCAACGCGCTGGAGGTGGGAGACATCTTCTCGACGGGCCAGGTGCTCGACAAGGCGGTGGGCATCAAGCGCACCTTGGACGCGATCAAGCCGCACTATGACGCGGCCGTCGCCGACAACAAGGCGGTGGGCATCGCCTGCGGCCTCAAGAATACCGGCATTGGCAATGGCGCCTCCGAGTGGGGCAAGTGCCGCATGGTCGTCGAGGCCAAGGACCGGGTGGTCATCTACAATGGCTATACCGAGATGGGGCAAGGTCTGTTGACCATCCTCATTCAGTGCGCCGTCGAAGAGACGGGCCTTCCGCCCCATATCTTTGAGGCCAAGGTCGATACCAAGTTCAAGCTCCAGTGCGGTCAGACCACGGGCAGTCGAGCGACGCTCTTTGCGGGCAATGCCGCCATCTTGGCCGGCAAGAAGCTCAAGGCGGCGCTCGACGAAGCGCAGGGTGACTTGTCACGCCTCGAGGGCCAAATCTTCGAAGGTGACTTCCTCATCGACGATACCGTGCCCCTGGGCGCGCCCGTTGATAAACCTAAGACTCATACGAGCTTTGGGTATGCAACCCAGCTTGTCATTCTCGATGGTGAAGGGCACCTCGAGAAGGTGGTCGCGGCCCACGATGTGGGGCGCGCGCTCAACCCCACGCTCTGCAAGGGGCAGATCGAGGGGGCCATCCACATGGGCCTGGGCTACGCGCTCACCGAGGACCTCATCTGTGGCGAGGATGGCATCCCGAAGAACGACACCATGCGCGGCCTCGGTGTGCTTCGCGCGCGCCACACACCACCCATCGAGGTCATCCTCGTCGAGGAGCATGAGCCCGAGGGGCCCTATGGCGCCAAGGGGGTCGGTGAGATTGGCCTGGTGCCCACGGCCGGCGCGGTGGCCGGAGCGCTGTTCGCCTTCGACGGCAAGCGCCGTTTCAAACTGCCCATGACCGACAGCCCCACGGGGCGCAAGGTGGTCGGCAAAAAGCGCGGCTAGCGTGGACACCCAGCGATACATCGACACTCTGCTCGAGGCGGCCGAGGCCATGCATGTGGTCTGTACGCCTGAGCTGGCCGCGCGCATGGCTGAGCATCAGGCCCTGGTGGATAAGTGGGCCAAGCGCATCAACCTGACCACGGTCACCGAGGCATCGGCGGCTGCGGTCAAACATGGGCTGGACTGCCTGCTGTTTACGACCGTGCTGACCGAGCCCGAGCCGGGACTGACGGTCGACATCGGATCTGGGGGAGGGTTTCCGGGTCTGATCTTGGCGCTGGCCCAACCCCAGCGCGCGATGGTTTTGCTGGAGCCGATTCGAAAGCGGACCAGCTTCCTTCGGGCCGCGGCCGCCCAGCTGAAGCTGGACAAGCTGCGGGTGGTGGAGGGGCGACTCGAAGCCGACGCGCCTGCGCGCGGCATCGCGTGGCCCGTCTCGCGCATCGTCTCCAGGGCGACGATTCCGCCCCTAGACCTCGTGCCCCTGTCGGCACCCTATCTCGCCCCCGGCGGTGAGCTGGTGCTGACCTCCGGCGCCGGCGCGCCCTCCGTGCCGGCGCTGCAGGCGGCGGCCGAGGGCACGGGCCTCAGCCACATCGAGCGGCGCGAGTTCACCTTGCCGGGTCAGGCCACACGGATTCTGGATCGTCTTGGCATGGCCAACCATCAAGTCACACAAGACGAGAATTGACGCCTAGGGGCGCGGTGGATATCCGTTCGCCGTGGGTCTACTCGACTTCATCAAGCCTAAGAGCGCGCTCGAAAAGGCCGCAGCACAGGTCCGCGAGGTCTACGCCCAGCCTGAGTACAGGCGCGGCGCGATGGACAAGCTCTTCGAGCTCGGCACGGAGGAGGCCTATCGGGCCCTGCTCAAGCGCTTCACGATCAACGCGCACGGTCAGATCGCGGACGAGGCCGAAAAGCGTGAGCTGGTGCAGCAGCTCGCCAACGTTGGCGAGGCCGTGCTGCCCTCCATCCAGGAGTTCATTCGCACGGAGAAGAAGGGCATCTCCTTCCCGGTCCGCGCCGTCTGCCAAATCCTCGACAAGCCGAAGGCCATCGAGTTTTTGAAAGAGACCTTGCTCACCTATGAGCCGATGGACCACCGCAGCACCCACGCCAAGACCACCTTGGTGATCACGCTGTCCGAGATGGTCAGCGAGGATGAGGCGGAGCTGTTCGTGCCCTACCTGTCAGACCACGACGATGATGTGCAAATCCACGCCATCGGCGCCCTGGAGCGGCTCGCCCAAGAGCGCACCGCAGACGCCCTGTTGGACGTTTGCTGCGGTCAGACCCACGCCGCGCGGGTGAGTCGGCGGGCTGCCCAGGCCATCACAGAGCTGGGCTGGTCTGCCAAGGCCCGGTACGCGGACTTCGACTCTGAGCTTAAGGATGAGTTCCTACTCGGAAAGAAGGGGCATCTGGTGAAGAAGAAGTCCCCCGACGACGCGTGAAGACGCTGAACTTCGTCGTCGAGATGTCCGGGCGCCTCGACCGAGTTGTGCCCGCAGGCGACCCTGCACTCAGCCGCCGTCAGGCCCGGGCCCTCATTGGGGCGGGCGCCGTCTACCTCGATGGCAAGCGTTGCAAGGTAGCTTCCCGTCACACCCCTGTCGGTTCGAAGATCGTGGTGCATCTCGAGGTCCCCGAGCCCGCGCAGCCGCCAACGATTCTCTTCGAAGACGAGGACATCGTGGTCGTCAACAAGCCGGCCGGGCTATCCGCCAATGAAAGCGAGACCTCGCCCCGGGCCTCGGTGGTGCGCTCGTTGGGCGCGAATACCAAGCTGGTGCACCGTCTGGACGTCGATACCACCGGGGTCATGGTGCTCGCGCGTTCGGATCGGGCCGCGGCCGCGCTGTCCGAGCTGTTTCGCAACCGCGAGATCGAAAAGCGCTATATCGCGGTCACCATGGGCTCACCCGCTCAAGGGTGGGTGGATGCCCCCATCGGCGCCGATACCCGGCGACCTCGCGCTCGAGCCGTTCGGGAGGACGGCCGTCCGGCGCGCACTGAAGTGACGGTGCTCGGGGAGGCTCAAGGCCTATGCGCGGTGTCATTGAAGCTGGAGACCGGGCGCATGCATCAAATTCGTGTGCATTTGAGCCACTTGGGCACCCCGATCTTTGGCGACACTCAGTATGGCGCCAAGGCGGCGATTCTGCTCGATGGGCAGACCGTGCGGGCCGAGCGGCCGATGCTGCACGCGCGCTCGCTGAGTTTTTCGCTCTTTGACGTGCAGCATCGCTTCGAGGCCCCGATTCCGCCTGATCTGGGCGCCTTGTGGACCCGGCTGAACCCCGACAACCCTAGCGGCTGAAGCGCCGGCCCTGTCGGGGGCTATGGTAGCCTGGCCCCATGAACTGCCGGTTAGTGGTGGGCGCCTTTGCGGCGCTGAGCATGATGGGGTCCTTGGCCCACGCGGAGAAGATGAGCCCCGCGCAGCAAAAGGCCCTGCAGCTGAAGATCATCGCCCAGCTCAATACCAAGGGGCCGCAGATGGACGCCTGCACCAAGCGCTTTTTGGACGAGTATCCCAAGACAAAGGGGGCTGTGACCCTGTCCATGAAGATCTCGCCGGAGGGCAAGGTGGTCTCTGCGCAGGCGGTGACAGCTTTGAAAGGGGCTCGGAACCTGCGCCCCTGCATCGAAGCGGTGGGCAAAAGCTACACTTTTGAGCCGACCAAGGCTGCGGGGCCGGCTCCGCTGTCGATCACTATTCCGGTCGAAGAGGGCGCCAAGTTTAAGCTGTATCCGCCCGGTCAGGAGCCCAAGCGCCCCAAGGAGGACAAGACCGCGCCGGCCATCTTCCGGTTCACGCCTTCCACCTGGAACCCCGCAAATTCGGCGCCCACAACGCCGTGAGCAAGCGCACACGCTTGTGTGGCCCGCGGGATATTCTTGGCAATCAGGCCCCGCCTGTTGCTAGCCTGCCGATGTGATGCCGCGCGTTATCCCCCTCTGTGCCACCGTTTTGATGCTCAGCGGTATGGGCGCCGGTGCCCACGCGCAGCAGGCCGACGCCCAAGCCAAGAAAAAGACCGTGCTGACCTTCTACGGGCTGCTCAAGCTGGAGCAGGACCCGGACATATCCGACGCGCGCAAGCTGCAGGAATGGCAGGCTTTCATTCAAAGGGCCTCCGAGCAGACCGTCTACGCTAACAAGGCCGTCGATCGCTGGAAGAACGCGGCGAAGGTGCGGCTCGTGGACGCCGCGCGCACCGCCGACGCCGACAGCAGCCTCTCCGCCCCGGACAAACTCACGAAGTGGCAGCAGGTCGCGCGCCTGTACCCGCGCTCCAAGGAGGGCCGGCAGGCCAAGCGCCGCGTCGCCCATTGGCGCAGCATGGAGACCAAGCGCCGCGTGCAGGCGGCCGAGGACGTCGAAAAGGCGCGCCGCCCCAAGGTGGAGCGCATCTTGGCCTGGGCCGAGGTGCTGGACTGGGCCAAGAAGGGCTCGGAGGCTCGCGCCGCTTCGCGCCGCCTCAACGACCTGCAGTCTCAGCTCTATTCCGAAGCGCAGTCCGTCGACCGCATCGCCCGGGTCGACAAGCGCACCAAGCTCGCGGCGTGGCGGGACGTGCTCGCGGCCCGACCCACGAGCAAGCAGCGCACCAAGGCGCAGTCGCGCGTCGCGCAGCTCGAGGCCGAGCTGGTGCAAAGCGAGACCTCGATGCGGGCCCAGGGCGCCGCCAACGACGGCTCGAAGTGAACCTCTCGCCGTGACTTGGGCAGAGCTGGCCGCCACCGCAGGGTGGATGATGGCCCCGATTGTTATCTGTTCGCTGACCTCGACGGCGGTCTTCATCGTCAAGTGGATGCAGGTCAGGAGCGCCCGAGTGGATGACTGGGCGTGGGTCCAAGACCCGCTG
>SPJJ01052180.1_pt1 | contig 12349 bp, 10 predicted proteins | sample 3741741 | NCBI WGS metagenome assembly SPJJ01 (sample SAMN10925908, study PRJNA522277) | cold seep metagenome | isolation source: Elba SIP-enriched marine methane seep metagenome, extraction at timepoint T1 | place: Italy: coast of Elba, Mediterranean Sea | collected 2014-05 | reverse complement strand
TGCTCGAGCTCAAGGACAAGTTGCTCGCGAAGGATGAGATCCAGATCGCACGCCAGGTCCAGATCGCGCTGTTACCCGACGAGGACCCCCGGATTCCCGGGTGGTCGGTCTGGAGCTGCTCGCGTCCGGCCAACGATGTGGGAGGAGACCTGGTCGACTACATCTTCGTGCCGTCTACGGACCCCAACGGGGGAGCCAACGTCGCCATCTTACGCGTGATGAGCCCCGGTCAGCTCGCGGAGCTGCCTCAGCATGAACTGGGCCCCGGCTTCGACCTCCTGCCTCGGGCGATCGCCATCACGCCCTGAAGGCCGCGGGAGCCACGGGCCTGTTCCGCTAGGCCACGCAGTGTGGGGCGGCAGCAACGCCAAAACGGGGCGTCTGAGCCCCTGAGGCGTGGCACAGCAGGTGCACTGGGTCGGGCCATGCGAACTGCTCCAACTCTCGCACTCACCCTCATCAGCGGCGCCCTGTTCATCGGGTGCGGCAACGATGACATCGCCGTCGACGGCACCTACACCGCCACCGCTGTCTGGGACCTCAGCGCGCCCTTCGGCCGCGACGGCATCGGCGGGGCCTTTGCCGACCTGCTGATCGAAGAGTCGGTCAGCGCGGCTGTGCCCGGGCTCATTGAAGACGAGGCCATCGACCTCACCTCCACGCTCATCCGCGCCCCGATCAAGGGCCTGGTCGAAGGCCGCCTTCCCGACGAGTTGAAGGAGGATGGGGAAGTGCTCATCGGTCTACGCGACGCGCTGGGCAACGTAGAGGTGCAGACCGAGCTCGTGCTCGATGAAGACATTGAGGGCAGCGAGAAGGTCACTCGACTCACCGTGCCGACCACGGGCACCCCCTTCGTCGTCAACGCCGCCGACCTGCCCGCAGGCGTCTCGGTCGCCGCAGAGATCGAGGGCGACCGAAAGGAGCGGGACCGCATCGAGCTCAAGCCCTATGACCTGCAGCTGCGCTACGGGGACTTCATCCTAATCCTCGTCGGCGACCTGTTGAACCGAGACGTCGCCGCCCTGACCAATCAAACCAATGCCGCAATCCCCTGCGACGTTGTCGTCAATGAGATCACGGGCGGGGACGGCAAATTCGAGTTTGAGGTGGCGAGCAAGGAGTTCAGCATCTCGGCCGGGGCCCTGCAATCCGCCTGCGACCTCGTCAAGGACAAACTCTCTGAGTACGCGCTCGGCCTCGTGCGCCTCGATAGTGGTGTTCAACTCAGTGGGCAAGTCACCTTGCTCGATGCAGACCTCGACAACCGCGCTGATACCTTGAGCAGCGATACAGATTATGAGGGCCGAATCACCTTGCTGCCCGGCCCCTTCGAGCCGCGCTTTTCCGTCAACTTCGTCGCGACGCGTAACTAGGGCGCCGCCGGCGCGCCGTGCCCAGGCCCTAGGACCTGCGGCCAGCGCTCGACCATCACAAAGGGCTTCGTATCCTTCTGCTGGCCGTGACAAGCCAAACAAACTTGCCTTCGTACGGGCCCCACCCTCGCCTGCTCCGGCTCCTCCAGATGGGCCCGGTTCGGCCCATGGCACGCCTCACAGCCCACGCCACGCAACCGGCGCAGCTTACTCAATGAAGTCACCCCACCTTCTTGGGCGTACCCGGTTGCATGACAAGATACGCAATCCCGGTTGCGCGTCTGCCTCAGCTTCACGAGCGAGGTCCACGCCTTGGCGTGTGCCGTGCGCTTATAGTGCTGAAGCGCCGGTTTGTGGCAGCGCTCGGCGCAGGCCTTCACGCCCACATAGGCGCGTCCGGTCTGTGGCCGAGCCTGTGAGGCGACCGAGACTCGAGCCGCTGTGGCAGCATCGCCCCCGCTGTCCGAGGTGATCGTAGATGTCTGCACCGTGACCGCTCCGCGTGCCGACCATTGCAACTCCGCCTGCGCGCGGTTTCGGTCCGGTAGCACCGCCAAAGGCACGCCATCGACCCGGAGGGTTCGGCTGCCGCCCCGGGCGTGCGCGATGACCGCAGCGTCCAGCTTCAGTTGGTGCCTGCGAATCATCTGCGAGGCCGCCTCGGGGTGCATGTGCAACAGCCCCACGACCTGATCTGCGCCTTGCAGCCGAGCCTCGCTGATCGCCCTCTTCAGGGCGGGGCCAGGCGCCTCAGCGTAGACTCCAGCCAGCGCGTAGGCCTCCGCCTCGGGCGCGCCCTCGTCGAAGACTGGAGATGCCGCCACGACCCCGAGTCGGCGGCCTTCGAGCTGTACGACCATGAACTCTGAAAAGGCCAGAGTAGCCGATTCGGTGTGCCTCAGGTTCGCGGAGAGCAAGCGAACCTGCGCACGCTTCGCGAGGCCCCGCAACCGAGGCAGGCCCATCGCCAGGTCCCGCTCACCCACCGCCATCGAGACGGCGCCCGTGTCCTTGAGTGCGTCGGCGAGCACCTCAGAGGCGCTGATCGCGGCCGCTTGGTGCGGCGCTGGGACCCTGTAGGCCCGAAAGAAGCGGTCTCCGGCATCCATCACAATCCGCGGTGACTTCACCAACTCAAGCGTGGCCACCTGATGGGCAAGCCCCCCTGCACCACGCACTGGGGTGAGCTGTCCGCCCACATCGCCGGTGACGATGACCGAGATCGCGGGCGGCAGAGGCCGCGCAGGCCGCGCGGGCGCATCAGAGCTGGGGTCTTTACAGGAGCAGACGCTGGCGAGCAGCACCATGAAGACGCCGCAGGCGCGGCGAGCCGAGATCACTTCTTGAGGGCCTTGAGCCGCTTGGCCGCGTCCTTGGAGACCTTGTGCTTGCGGTATTTCTTGCGGACGGTCTGATAAAAGAGCTTCGCGTCGCCCTTCATGCCCAGCTTCTCGAAACACAGGCCCAGCTTGAACAGAGAGTTGGGCATCCACTTGGAGCGCGGAAACTTCTTTCGAACGGCGTTGTACTCCGCCGCAGCCTGCTGAAAGTTGCCCTCGGCAAAGTACGTCTCGCCGAGCAGGAACTGCGCGTGGGCCCGATACTTTGAAAAGCTCTTGTTGTCCTTCTTGCTGACCTGAAGCTCACGGACCAACTTGCGCGCCTTGGCAGGCTTGCCGGTCTTGATGAGTGACTCCGTCTCTTTGAAGACAGCCTTGGGGTTGGACAGCAGCCGCTCTCGCTTCTTCGCGTCTTCAATGGCGCGCTGCTTCTCTTCCTCGCTCTTAGCCGCCTCGATCTTCTGCTGCTCGGCGAGGCCCTGAAAGCGCAAATCCAGCTCTTCCTGCACCTTAGAGGTGCTGGCTTCGAGGTTGGACATGCGCTCGTCATAGGCTTCGACCCGGCCCTTCATGCGGGCCACGGTCTCAAGCATGTCGTCGATCTGCACGGTGATGTCCGCGTCATTGCGACGAGCGATCTTGGAGAGTTCGGATAGCTCCTTGTTAATATGCCCGAGCTGCTGCTTTTGATTCTTTTCGTTCTCTTGCAGCGCGACCAAGGCCTGCTGCAATGCGGTCACCTGAGTCTGGAGCGCATAGACCTCGTTGGCCAGGCGCTGCCCATCCTCTTGGCTATAGTAGGCGCAGCCGGAGCCCAAGCAGAGGCTGGCCGCGAGCCCGATGACAGAACGTCGAATCAAAGTACCGCTCCCGACCTTCACCGTTCGATGAACTCCGCGCGACGATTCTCGGCCCAGGCCGCCTCGTTGGAGCCGCTATTGGCCGGGTCCGCCTCGCCCTTACTGACCACGTCCAGCTTTGAGCCCGGCACGCCGAGACGCTTGAGATACTCAGACACGGCGCGGGCGCGACGGTCACCGAGCGCGAGGTTGTACTCTTCGGTGCCGCGCTCGTCGCAGTGCCCCTCGACGACGATGGTGCCGCCCTTGGCGCTGAGGCACTCGGCGACCTCCTTGAGGCCCTCCCGAACGTCAGAGCTGAGCGCAGCCTGGTTGAAGGCAAATTGCACTGTGGGGTACTGACACGTCGCCATCGACGCGTTGGAGGACGCCGCCGTGCAACGCCCGTTGACACACGACATTCCGCCCGCGCAGTCCCCGGGGCCCCCGCAGGCCAGCTCATCGACGCAGCGATTGTCCATGCACTTGAGACCGGAGCCGCAGTCGTCGGCGCCCTGACACTCAAGCTGGCACTTACCCGAGCGGCAGATCTTATTGCCCGCGCAGTCGGTATTGCTGGCGCACTCGGGCTTGGCCACGCAGGCGCCGCCCTTGCACATCTGGCCGGCCTCGCAGGTGCTGTCATCGCGGCACTGCTGACAGGTGCCCTCGACGCAGAGCTCGCCCTTTTCCTCGCAATGAGAATCCTTCTCACATTTCGGATACTTGGGCGCGCAGCCAGCCATCGCGGCGAGGGCAATGACCGCCAGACCTGAAGCGAGGGCATGGGCAAATCGAGGGGCGTGCATGGCTCGTCGGGTAGTCAAATGGCGATATCCTGTCAATGCCAACGCTCAAGGAAACCCCAACATTCATCGGGTGTTGGGCACGAAGACAAAGATCCTTCCGGCCAGCGACTTTCGGGCGATGTAATACACCACGATGTCCGCCCGGGCGCCGTCCCGGCGGGCCCGAACCGCTCGGGTGGTATTGCTGCCCTGGGCGTCGAGCTGGGCCTGGGCATCCTCATCAAAGCGCGCGACTTTGCCGCCTAGGCCGGGGTGAAGGCCCATCGCCGAGCCGCCCTCGGATAGCAGAACATCGGGTCGTGCATCGCCGCTGAAGTCGTGGCCAAAGATCGGCGCCGCGCCTCTGATCGAGGCACCGACGCTGAAGTCCAGTCCATAGGATGTCTCCAAGACCTGCACCGGCTTGGGCCGAAAGAAGCCCTCACCTGTGGCCTGGGGCTCACGAATACGTACGTCGAGGTCGAGGGTCTTGGACAATAAAGCCCCCGACATCGCCATGATCGACACCTCGGAGTGGGGGTGCACCATCTCCAAGCGACCATCCCCGTCGACGTCCACAAAGTCCGATAGGGCCGCGAAGCCCTCGTCCGCGAAGACCTGCACCGGACGGGCCGAAAAGCCGCCGCCCTTGAGCCCTCGGTACAATCGCACCTCCGTGGCCAAGGTGGTGATGCCGCCGCCGATCTTCTCCAAGGCGAGATCAGCGATGCCATCCGCGTCGAGATCGCGGACCTTGGCCGAGACCCGCACGTCTCGGGACGTCAATTCATCCTTCGTGAGCATCTGAAACCAGCGATGGTGCTGAGCCCGCTCCGCAAGTTTGCCTTCGGCCGACTGCGGGAAGACGTCGACCCGATCCTCATAGAAGGTCACAAGGTCGACCAGCCCGTCCCCGGTCTGATCGATCCACTCGAGGTTAGGAACGATTGTGGTCACCCGGAACGCATAGGGCCGACCGCTGGCCCCTCCCCGCCCGGAGCGCCGGTACGTGGGGCTCTCCGCGTCATAGTAGGAAAACAGGCCCAGCTTGACGTTGGCCCAAGACTTCCAGCCGTCGGCATGGCGCCGATAGACCCTCAGAGAGCGGCGCCCCGGCAGGACCATGATCGGCTGCTTCATGCCAGCCGGAGTCTTGACGAAGTCCCAGGCGACGAGATCCTCCTCCTCGGGGCCCGATACTAAGGAGGGCGCCGAGAGCAGCCGCTCGGCGGCCAACGGCTTACGATTATCGAAGCGCTGGGCAAAGACCCCGGTGCTGGCCAGGTAGACCAACTCATCACGCGCATCACCGACCACATCGCCAATATCGAAGGCTGCGGTCCGCGGCGGCACAGCGTAGGCCGCCTGGGGCTTTGCAGGATAGCCTTCAGGGCCACGGAAGAATACCGCGAGGTAGCGTCGGGCCCTCGGGCCAGAGCCCCTGCGGTAGCTGACCACCAGGTCGGTGAAGCCATCACCATCCAGATCGCCATCACTCAGTGACAGCACAGAGCCCGGCACACTCAGGGCCTGCCTTCGAAACTTAGCTTGCGCTGGAGTCGCCATCATCATGGCGCCCACCCAGACCAGCCCCAAACACAACCTCATCTTAGCCACCTCCCAGCTCCCCCGCCTCTAGCGGCCCCACTGGCAACGTCAAAGTAGACGTGAATGTTCCGCGGAAGGTCGTCGACGTCGCCACCGCCCGCACAACCACTGAGAGCCCGCGCGGGCCGCTGGGCCGAGCCATGGGCACCTCCGCGACCGCCCCCGTGACAACCGCCTGCAGGCCGTCGGGGAAGTAGGCCCAGGGGTCGCTTCCTTCGAGGGCCAGGTTCCAAGGCCCCACCGCAGCGAGCCTGCCGCCCTCATCGAGCAGCACCGCGCGAAGGTGAGTGCCCTCGACGAGGTTCATTGGGTCGTGCATCTGCATAGTTAGGCGTGTCGGCGCGCGTCCTGCTCGACCCACATTGCTATGCCAGCTCGCTTGCAAAACTCTGCCCGAATCAAAGGTGGCGCGGGCCGTCAGGCGCACCCGGCCTTCGCCCATGACCTGCCAAGCTGTGACCTCCGCCGGCAAACCTAGGCCCAGAGCAGGCAGCTCAGAGTGCAGGCCTTGAGGCACCGACTGTGCCTGCAGCTGCACCTCGGCGGGCGGCACCGAGACCTGCGCTCCGGCCGCATCATAGGCGCGAATCAAAATCTTCAGCCGTCGAGGGCTCAAGGTGCTGGTCTGCACTGGCCCCAAGACCGGGCCGTCCTGCTCGTCGAGTACGGTGATGCGCAGAGCCTGGGGGGCCTCCGGACCGGGCACCGGACTGGCTCGTCTGAGGCGAAGGCGCGCGAAGGTATCAAAGGCAGGCGCAGCCCATAGGCCCTGTGCGCCCTCAAGGGTCCAACGCTCATCGGCGAGCTGAGCCTGCCAGCGCCCTTCGCTGAGCACCCGCATCAAGCGCGCGCCCCGGATGGGCAACCTTGATTGCAGAGGCAGCGTCTCTGCCGCGCTGCTGAGGCTCAGCCCCACATCCCCGCCCTCATCGAGCCCGTCAATGAGCACCGTCAGCGCCCCTCCCGGCCGCGCGTTGAGCTGGACCTGGGTGGGCTGATTGCCCAACGGCACCGAGCGCACCGTGCGCGCGACGTAGATCGGCATGTGTCCGCCGAGGTCCAGGGGAGCGGGGCGGTCCGAACGCGCCACCGCGGTCATCTGCAGCGGAACCTCCGCGGGCACACCCAACGAGAGCGTTTGTTGGGGCGCGCTCAGCGTCGAGGAGGCCACTATCTCCGAGCGGCCCACCTCCCGCACGAACACGGAGATGGACTCTACGGATTCGGGGACCTCGCCCAGCGCGAAGGTCGCGGTGGCGATCTCAGGCCCGGGCCCGCAGCCAGCGCTGAGCACCACCAGGCAATGCGCCCAGGAGAGTCTGCGAGGCTTCATTGAAAGTTCACCTGCACCTCCAGATTGGGCCCCTTTGTGGGCACCTCTTGTTCGAAGAAGGGCGGCGGCCTCAGGCCCTCCTCGACAAGCACGGAGCTCATGTCGCCCTCGGCGCCCAACGCGGCCGCGGAGCCGCGGACCCAGCCATTGAGGTCCACCGCGCCGGGCCGAGCGTCGCCCAGCCCCTGCGCACGGGCCAGCACGAAGCTGTAGACCCGGGAGGGGTCCCCCAGGACAAGCCGCGTCTGCTGGGCCACGAGCTCAGACAGGGCCTGACCACCCACGCGAGGAGCCCTCAGGCCCTGCGCGCCCGGCGAATGAGTGAGCGCCTGACCCGGTCCCACAGAGAACTTCTGCAGTCCAGATTGCACAACAACCTCACCGGCACGCACCACGACCAAGGTTCCGCCGGATCGCGTGTGCTCAATAACGACAGAAGTCTGGGGCGGTACTTTGACCTGGGCGCTGGGCATCTCCACGGTCAGCGGCTCGACGTGGGATCCATCCTTTTGAAGCCAAAGACGCCCCTCCGCCATCTGTAGGTTATGCTTCGAGCTACCCAAGTTGAGCGCGCTGCCCGCGAAGAGCCGGGCACGCAGCCCGCCGCTGAGAGATACTTCGACCCATTGCACCGCGTTGGTGCTCAGCCGCGCCTCGGTATCAAGCACATGCCCGACCTGCGCCTGAACCGCGCTCGTAGCGGTGCGTACCTCGCAGACTCCTTGCTGCACCACCCCCAGCGGTAGCGCGCCGCTGGCCAACGTGGCCCAGATGATCGCCTGAGTTACCATCTGCTCTGCACCCCCACCGATAGTACGTTCTCGGTGTAGCCATGACCGGCGCGGGCCGCGTCGTTGAGGTAGGCATCTTCCAGCACCAGCTCCAGGCGCGGAAGCAAGCGCACCCTCGCGCCTAGGCGCACCGCAGTGCGCAGCTCGGTGCGCAGCGCGGCCGCGCCGATCACCGCACGATCGCCCACCGGCCCGTACTGTCGAAGGCCCAAAGACACGCCTGTGAACAGCGCGAGGTCCTCGTCCGGCCTCGCCTCAAAGCGCAGCGAAACGACCCCACCCAGCGCGTCGAAGGCGTCGCCGTCCGCATCATCATTCAAAAACATGGCCTCGGCCCGCCCGCGCACCCAACCCAGCCCAAAGTTGAGCCCCAGGATGGCCCGCTGTCCAACCCGGTCTCGGTTCAAGGAGCTGACACGCTGGTCTGAGGGGCTGGTATCGACGAAGTCCGTGTACACGCCTAAGAAGGCCACATCGATGGCGCTGCGCGCGCCCAAGCGCAGCGTCAGGCTCGGTCCACCTTCAAGGTGCGCAGCGTGATGAAAGTTCAGGGCGTCCGCGAAGACATCCGTCCAGCGGACCGTGAGGCCGACAAGTACGGCCCTAGGGTCGGCGCCCAAGGGCAGCTGCAGACTTCCCCCCAGGCTGTAGGAGGACACATCCAGGCAGCAAAAGCGCGAGCGACGAGCAAGCAAGACGTGTTGACGTGCCTGTAGCAGGCCTCGCCATCGAAGCTTTCCGATTGCTCCGCCCGCGCCGACCTCGGCCAGCGCCGCCATGCGCACCGATGAGGCCCGGTTGCGATCGTCCGAGGCCGCGAAGGCTGGGTTGCTTTGATGCTCAGCGCTCAGACGCACCCGGGCGCCCCAAAGCACGGGGGCCCGTCGCTCAAGGCCGGTGACAAGCTGAGCTGAGATGCGCTGCAGTTCAGGGGCGTCGCCCTGCCGAGCGAGCGCACCGGCGGCCAGTGCGAAGTGGCTGGCGTCGCCGAGGCGACCCTGTCGCGCGGCGTGCCCGGCCAAGACCAAGCCCGTCAACGCTCCACGGGCCGTCGCCTCATCGAGGTGCTCATTCAGCCGATAGGCCGCGCCTGGATCATCGACGGTGGCGGCGATGAGGTCTGCCATCCAAGTATTTGCCGCCTCCGCGTAGCGCCGCGCCTCAGCCCGGAGGCCTCGGGCCGCCGCCAGCCGAGCCTGCAACTCAGCCAGCTCAGGGTCGACGTCACCGATCTGCGCCGCAGCCTGGGCTGCAAGGGAGGCAGCCTCGAACTTGCCCATGCGGGCGAGCAGTTGGGCTTGAGTGCGCAGGGTCAGCGCGGAGGGCGAGGCCACAGCCAAAGCGCGCTCCAGGCAGCGCTCGGCCATGACAAGTTGGCCTGCGCTCATGTGTTGACGCGCCGTCGCCACCGCAACTTGGGCCTGAAGCTCCGCAGGCAGACCTGCCGCGGCGTCGGCCGGCCCACACGGCACGGCGGCCAAGAGTATGCTGAGTACGGGCCCCCACATCGCCCGGTGGCATCAATCCAGACCGCGCTGAGCGGCCCGCTTCTCATCGCGGTCTTTGATCGTCGCGCGCTTATCGTGCTGCGCCTTGCCTCGACAGACGCCGATCTTCACTTTGGCGCGCCCCTCTTTGAAATAGACCTCGAGGGGGATGATCGTGAAACCCTTCTCTTTGACCTTGGCCAGCAGCTTGTCGATCTCGCGCCGATGCAACAGCAGCTTTCGCGTGCGGGTGGGCGCGTGGTTCGCATCCGTGCCGTGGCTGTACTCGGCGATGTGCGCGTGATGCATGTAGGCCTCGCCCTGCTCGATCTGCACGTAGGCATCCAGCAGCTGAAGCTTACCGTCTCGAAGCGACTTCACCTCGGTGCCGCGCAGCACTAGGCCGGCCTCGATGGCATCAAGCACCTCGTAGCTGAAAAAGGCCTTACGATTGCGGGACACCATCTGCACGCCGGGTGTCGGCTTGTTCTTCATCGCGGCCATGACTTCACCATAGTACACGGCGCCGCGATCCTAGGAGGAAAAGATGGCGGGCGCAGCGAGGCCGGGGCGGGCCTGTCAGCGCTGCAAGATGACGTTATCGAGGATCCGGGTCTGCCCCAGGCGAGCCGCCACCAACATGACACAGGGCCCATCGGCGGACTCCAGCGGCACCAGGCTATGACCATGGCGCAGCTCTAGGTACTCAGGCTCCACGCCTTCGCTGCGAAGCACGTCACGCGCGACGTCGAGCAGTAAAGCCGCGTTGCGCTCTCCAGCCTCGTAGGCCGCCTGGGCCGCGAACAGCCCGCGACTGAGCGCACGCGCACGGATGCGGTCCTTCGGGCTTAGCAGGAGGTTGCGGGAAGACATGGCCACACCATCCGGCTCACGCACCAAGGGCGCGCCCAGGACCTCGACGTCGAGGTGAAGATCGCGCGCCATGATCCGCAGCGCCGCCAGCTGCTGGTAGTCCTTTTCGCCAAATACCGCGACGTCCGGCCTCACGATGGAGAACAGCGCCGCCACCACGGTCGTCACGCCATCAAAGTGGCCCGGACGATGTGCGCCACACAGACCCTGAGTGACATCCGAGAGGATCACGGTCGTCTGGTGCCCCGGGGGGTAGATCATGGCCGCGCTGGGGTGAAAGAGCAGGTCGCAGCCCGCCTGCTCTAGCTTTTGGCTGTCACCGGCGAGATCCCGGGGGTAGCGCTCCAGATCCTCATTCGGCCCGAACTGGGTCGGGTTCACGAAGACAGAGGCCACCACCACGTCGCAGTGCGCCTGCGCGGTCTTGACCAAGGACAGGTGACCCTCATGCAGCGCGCCCATGGTAGGCACCAGGCCGAGCCGCAGACCCTGCCTTTGAAGGCCCCGCAAGTGAGCCTTCAATTCTGTGACGTCGTCGAAGGTCCGCACTTTAGCGACGACGGCGGATCCAGAATACCGCCAGCCCCGCGAGCATCATCAAGGGCATCGAGGTCTCGGACGCGCTGGGGCGAGCACAGGTGCAGCCGCCCGAGTCGCGCTCACCGCCCGCGCCGCCGTACACGCCGGAGTCCGGACGGGCCGTGATGCCCGTGTCGGCGGCCGATACACCGCCGTCAGTCGCGACCATGCCGCTATCCATGCTTGGCACGCCCGTGTCTGCCGGAGGTACGCCCGAATCCGAAGGCGGAACACCCGTGTCCGAAGGCGGCACGCCGCTGTCTGCCGGAGGCACGCCCGTATCCATGGGCGGCACGCCGCTGTCTGCGGGAGGCACGCCCGAATCTGACGGGGGCACGCCCGTATCTGCCGGAGGAACCACCGCGTCCATGGAACCCGCGTCCATGCCCACGCCAGTGTCCATCACACCGCCATCTACCGGAGGTCCACCGCCCAAGACATCAGCCTGGCTGCGAGGCTGTAACTGATAGCCGCCGGTGCCGCCCGGAGCGAACTGGCTGAGGATGCCGCGCAAGGTGAAGGTCCCGCTGGGCGCAGACGCGTTGGCCAAGTCCGTCGCCGCGATGACCCGAACCGTGAGGGTGCCCGTGCCATCGGTGACGTCGATGTTTGCGTCGCTGGGCCAGGTACCGGGCGCGACGCCGCTGAAAGACACATTGCTGATCTCGACCAAGGAGGACTCATACTGCTCGGCCGCGGCAAGCAAGCCTGCAATGCTGACGGTATGCATCGGCACCGCTGCGGAACCCGAGACTTGCACGGTGATCTCTGGCCCGGTGACATCCACACCACCGCGCTCATCACGACCGAGCTGGCGAACACCCCGGTAGACGCCGATCTTGCCCGTCACCGTCACCCGATCGCCCGGGTTGATGGCGGTGGAAATCAGCTCGTCATCGAAGACGCGGATCGCCTCGATGGCTCCGTTGGTGCCGTCCGCGATATAAAAGTTCGTGCGACCGCTCTGAAAGGACTCCGCACCCGTCAGCGCAATGCCTTCGACGCGCACTGAGTGACCATCCCAAACCGGCAGCTCGGAGACATCCTGGGCGCGCGCGATGGCCATGGTCGTAAGGCCGGTGGCGGGCAGGACATTCTCCCAGTAATAGTTGGGGTTGTCTGCGGAGGTCAGCGCCGAGGCCGGGGCCGTGCCCTCATCGGCGTTATTATCCAAGGCGTAGACGAAGTATCGAATGTACTGCTGGTTAAAGGCCGTGGGCGCAGGAACCGTCAGGCCCGTCGCCGGAGCGCTCACGTTGCCGCTCACGGAATAGTTATTACCCGCCGCCACGGCCGTGCTCGCGACATAAGCTCCATTTGCGTTGCCGGTGGGGG
>SPJJ01014523.1_pt1 | contig 12351 bp, 11 predicted proteins | sample 3741741 | NCBI WGS metagenome assembly SPJJ01 (sample SAMN10925908, study PRJNA522277) | cold seep metagenome | isolation source: Elba SIP-enriched marine methane seep metagenome, extraction at timepoint T1 | place: Italy: coast of Elba, Mediterranean Sea | collected 2014-05 | reverse complement strand
GCCGCTATCGTTGGTGCGGCGGGTTTATTACCCAGTCTGGCGGCGGCAAAAGCCGGAAAAACCGTGATGCTGGCAAATAAAGAAGCGCTGGTGATGTCGGGTGATATTTTTATGCAGGCTATTAGTGATTCAGGTGCAAACCTGTTGCCAATAGACAGCGAGCATAATGCAATATTTCAATGTATGCCTGCCGGATATACTGCCGGCGAACAGGCCAGGCAGGCCAGGCGTATTTTGTTAACGGCTTCTGGCGGGCCATTCAGAGATACTCCTGTTGAACAGTTACATGATGTTACGGTAGAGCAGGCTGTTGCGCACCCAAAATGGGATATGGGCAGAAAAATTTCGGTCGATTCAGCAACAATGATGAACAAAGGGTTGGAGTTGATAGAGGCCTGTTTATTGTTCAACATGTCTCCGGATGATATACAGGTTGTGATACATAAACAAAGCATCATTCATTCAATGGTGGACTATGTCGACGGCTCTGTGCTGGCACAAATGGGTAACCCTGATATGAGAGTGCCTATAGCGCATGCGATGGCATGGCCAGATCGATTTGATTCAGGTGTTGAGCCACTGAATATTTTTGATGTCAGGCAAATGGATTTTGAAAAACCCAGCCTGGTCAGGTTCCCCTGTTTAAGATTGGCCTACGAGGCTATTAAAGCGGGAGGCATAATGCCAACAGTGTTAAATGCTGCAAATGAGATTGCTGTGGATGAATTTTTGAATGAAAGGGTGAAGTTTACTGATATCCCTGACATTATTGAACAATGTATGGCTAAATTCACAGCAGATTCGGCAGATAGTTTGGAAAAAGTGCTAGAGGTTGATCAGCAGGCAAGAGAGCAGGCTTATAGCATAGTTAAAGAATTGACAGCATAATGGATACCTTATATACAATTTTTCATTTCATAGTAGCCATAGGCATATTGGTTGCTTTTCATGAATATGGACACTTTTGGGTAGCACGAAAAGCGGGTGTTAAAGTGCTTAAGTTTTCAATTGGGTTTGGAAAAGTTGTTTGGTCATTTCAAAAAACACCCGATTCAACGCAGTATATAATCTCTTCGATACCTTTGGGTGGTTATGTCAAAATGGTTGACGAAAGGGAAGGGGATGTTAAGGATGAAGATTTACCTTATGCCTTCAACCGACAGTCATTATTAGCCAGAACTGCGATAGTTGCTGCCGGGCCAGTCTTTAATTTATTGCTGGCTATAATCCTTTTTTGGACTGTCTTTACGCTGGGTGAGACCGGTATAAGGCCTATAGTGGGTGCCATAGAGTCCGGAACATTGGCGGAGCAGGCTGGGTTTGTAGAAGGCGAAGAAATTATTTCGGTTAATGATAAGTCAGCTCCGATCTGGACAGAGGCGATGAACTTATTATTTTCATCTGCGATGCAGGGAAAGCAAGATATTAAGGTGGCAACAAAAAACACGGATGAAACAGAACAGGTTCGTTGGATTCAACTTTCAGAAGAGGATGCAAACACCCCCGAAACTTTATATGACCGTTTAGGTTTAAAGCCCTGGTCTCCTGAGTTGAAACCCGTGGTCGGAGCGATAATAGAGAATTCACCTGCAATGATCTCAGGCTTGCAGGAAGGTGATTTAATTATTTCCGCCGATGGAGAAACAATAACGGACTGGATGCACTGGGTTGAATATGTCAGAGCAAGGCCGGAAGTTACTATTTCTCTGATAGTAGAGAGAGACGGGGTGCATCTGCCTCTCGAAATAGTACCTGACAGAATCGTCGATGAAGAAAAAGATTTTGGTCGAATTGGTGCGGGTGTCGATGTGCCGGAAGATTTAATAGACTCAGTGACTGTAGAGTACTCGTTGCCACCTGTCGAGGCTTTAGTTGCTTCTGTAGAAAGAACCTGGTTTTATTCCGTCAGCACGCTAAAAATGATGGGTAAAATGCTGATAGGCAAAGCATCATCAAAAAATTTAAGTGGTCCTATCAGTATTGCACAATTTGCAGGAAAGTCAGCTGAGAGAGGGCTGGTTCATTTTCTTAAGTTTTTGGCCATCGTGAGTGTCAGTTTGGGTGTTATCAATTTACTGCCCGTGCCTGTACTGGACGGAGGCCATTTGATGTTTTTTGCTATAGAGGCAATTAAAGGTCGTCCTGTTTCTGATAAGGTGCAAATATATTTCCAGCAAGTGGGAATGTTAATGCTGATGTCTTTAATGATTTTTGCCGTTCTGCTTGATATAGAGCGTTTGTTTCAATAAATATCTGTATACATAGTTGGGTTAATCACAAAAACTGCAGTACTCCGGGTGTAGAATAGAATCTATAAAGCTTGTGGAGCAGTTTTGATTAATTCAAAACATTCAGACAGTAAGTGTGGTAATTATTTCGTTCCAGGACGATGTGGATAAACTCTAATCTGTTTTAAATCTGTAGATTTTCCTTATTTAACAGGCCGGTTGAAAAGCAGGGCTCCTGCTCAGAGGGGGAAGTGTGGTTTAAATTCTTCAGCTATGCCTGCATATCAATGCTAAACCGGTTTGTTGTCGATCGATATCAATCATAAAAACTATGAGGCTGACCTCATTGGTTAAGTCAATCTGTTACTCGTCTGCTATCAGGCTTAACGTAATTTCTTGAACGGATTGTTCAACAATTTTAAATGCCCGCATTTCCAGTACCCCTTTTGTGTTCAGAGAAATGATTAAATAAAGGGTGTCGGGATAAGTCGCCAGCTTAATATCAATTTCTGACGGTGTTGCTGGTGAGGTAGGGTGGGAGTGATAGATGGCAAAAAGCTCTTCATTTTTTTCGCGCATGGTGGACATTGCGTTTATTTGTTGTTTGGCGTCTAGCTGAAAACGGGTTTTCGGGTGATCCGACGTGTTATCAATAGGATAACACGAGCTTGCGATGTCATTTTTAGAGCCAATTAAGCCGCAAATTTCATCTTCAGGTGATATTTGAGCTAAATGTAGTAACTGGTTCGTCAGTTTTCTGGGTAATTGTATGTGGGTTTGTTTGGTTTTCATAATAATTTCCATTGCCCTGAAGTGACTCTTGGATGACCGGCAAGATCAGGGTGTGTTTTAATGTTTTCAAAATTAAACATGTTAAAAATATTTTGTACACTGGTTTGCTGGTCATATCCGTGCTCAATCAGCAGTGTAGCGTCAGGTTTTAAATAATTACGCCCATGTTTTGTGATCAGTTTTATATCTTTAAGTCCTGATTCAGCTGCAGTAAGTGCCTGCTCCGGTTCAAAACGTACGTCGCCTTCAGACAAATGCGGATCATTTTCTTTAATATAAGGCGGGTTGCTGATAATCAAGTCAAACGTTGAGCGTTCGATTGCATTAAACCAGTTTGACTGCAAAAAATGGACGTTGTTTACACGATGTTTAGTCGCATTATTTTTGGCAATACTCAGTGCTTTTGCACAGATGTCAGTGGCAAAGACAGTTAAACCGGGTCTTTCGGCTGCCAGAGTGATAGCGATTATCCCTGATCCGGTACCTAAATCAAGAACCCGTGCATTGGGTTTGTGTTTAAGTAGATTCAGGCTGAGTTCTATCAGTAACTCGGTGTCGGGTCTGGGGATCAACACATCAGGGCTGACCATGAAATCACGAGACCAGAATTCGCGTTGCCCCGTCAGATAGGCAACAGGCATGCCGCTGTATCGTTGTTCTATCAGTTGCTGGTAGTGTTGCGTTTGCTGTGATGACAGTATTTTTTCCGGCCATGCTCTAAGATGAGAACGTGGTTTGTTTAATACATGGCTGAGTAATACTTCTGCATCAAGATCGGCTGAGTCAGACGTTGTGCCCAGTTGTTGTATTGCATTGCTCAGCGTAGTCGATATATCAGTCATTACCAAGTTGGGTGAGCAATTCAGCTTGATGTTCATTTATTAAAGGTTTGATGACATGTTCCAGGCCGCCTTGCATGATCTCATCCAGTTTATAAAGCGTTAAATTAATTCTATGATCCGTCATTCGTCCTTGAGGGTAATTATAGGTGCGTATGCGTTCGGAACGATCACCCGAACCGACTTGTAATTTTCTGTTTTCAGCTTGTTCTGCCTGTTGTTTGTCCTGTTCAGCGGTTAATAGCCTGGACTGTAACAGTGACATGGCTCTCGCTCTGTTTTTATGTTGAGAGCGCTCATCCCGGCATTCTACAACTACGCCAGTTGGAATGTGGGTAATTCTGATCGCTGAGTCGGTTTTGTTAACGTGCTGTCCCCCTGAGCCTGATGCCCGAAAAGTGTCAACTCTCAGGTCAGAGGGATTGATGTCATATTCATCTACACTATCTACTTCAGGCATGATGGCAACAGTGCATGCAGAGGTATGAACCCTCCCCTGCGATTCTGTTTCAGGTACGCGCTGGACTCTGTGGGCGCCCGATTCAAATTTAAGCTGGGAATAGACGTCCTGGCCGGAAATTCGCATGATGAGTTCTTTATATCCTCCGTGATCCCCTCTGTTTTCATTGATTATTTCTATATTCCATCCTTGTTTTTCTGCAAAACGTTGATACATTTTTGCCAGGTCACCGGAAAATATAGAAGCCTCGTCTCCACCAGTACCGGCTCTGATTTCAAGGAAAATATTTCGATTGTCGTTAGGGTCTTTTGGCAGTAGCAGAATCTGTAACTGGTGTTGCAGCGTTTCTTTTAGTTTTTCAGCAGCTTGCTGTTCTTCCTTAGCCATTTCTCTAAGTTCGGGGTCAGGGTCTTTTGCCATGTCCACTGCAGCTTCAAGCTCATCCTCGTTGTCTTGATATTGCTTATAGCAATTCACAATAGGGTCTATTTGTGCATATTCCTGACTGAGGGCGCGAAATTGATTTTGGTCTCCTTGTACTTCAGGTTGAGATAATAGGGCGGCAATTTCCTCAAAGCGTTCACCTAGGTTTTCAAGTTTTAATTGTATTGATGCTTTCATTGTCTTAAGTTAAAGATTTCTTTAGCTGCTGCGACCAGGTCATGCCTGTCGTTCATTCCTGCGTCACGAAGCTGGGCGCTGGGCGTATGTATCAGTTTGTTTGTTAAGGTATAGGCCAGTCGGTTTAAAACATCTTCAGCATCAAGGCCGTTATTTAATTGGGAAAGTGCTTTAGCTAATACTTCGTCTCTCGTGAGTTCGGCTTGATGACGATAGTTTTTTATAACGGATTGGGCGCCTTGTGAGCGCATCCAGGCCAGAAAGTGCTGTACCTGGGTGTCGATAATTTCTTCTGCCTGTTCAGCAGCCTTGCGGCGCGAGTCCATATTTTTATCTATGGTATGCTGAAGATCGTCGACAGTATATAAATAGACGTCCTGTAATTGTTCGACTTCGGCTTCAATATCACGGGGAACAGCAAGATCGACCATAAACATGGGTTTATGTTTACGTTTTTTTATTGCACTTTCAACGCGTCCTTTGCCTAAAATAGGTAAAGAACTGGCTGTCGATGATACAACTATATCAGCTTCGGCTAAATGTGTGGGTAATTCAGATAATGCGATGGCATAACCATTAAATTGGGATGCCAGCGCATAAGCATTGTCAAAGGTGCGGTTTGCGATGATAATACGACCAATATTGTTTTGATATAAATGGCGGGCCGTTAATTCTATCGTTTCGCCTGCGCCTATCAGCAAAGCGGTTTGCTCGCTTAAAGAGTCAAAAATTTGTTGGGCAAGTTGGACAGCGGCAAAGGCAACTGATACTGGACTGGAGCCTATTGCTGTATCTGTTCGGACTTTTTTAGCGGCAGAAAAGGTGTGATGAAAAAGTTTGCCTAAATACTTGCCTAGCGTTCCAGCTTCATATGCTGCTTGATAGGCGGTTTTCATTTGCCCGAGAATTTGTGGTTCGCCTAACACCATCGAGTCAAGGCCGCAGGCGACCCGGAACATGTGTCGTATAGAGTGGCTGTCAATATGACTGTATAAATACGGAGTAAATTCATTAGGGCTGATTTTTTTATTATCCGCTATCCATTCTATGAGTGCGTTGGTGCTGTTTTCTTCAGTTTGGTAATAAAACTCTGTTCGGTTACAAGTGGAAAGAATGGCTGCTCCGTCGATTTGTTGATTGTTTAACAGTGTTTTTAATGAGGAACTCAGTGTTTCAGTAGGGAATGCAAGCCGTTCTCGGATCGCAACGGGTGCTGTATTATAATTAATTCCTACTGAAAGAAGTGTCATTGACTTGTTTGTAAAACTTTATTGAAACGACATATTCTAAGTAATATAGCGGTTTTATCCAAATAGAATAAATTCTTGGGCTTAATCTAGGTAAAATTCTGCTAATCTATAGCTGTGTAAATTTGAATTAAATAGGGACTTGTAGTGTTGATTATAAAATTAATAACAGGACTGATGTATGTGTTAGTTGTCGGGTGCGCGACAGTTCCTGATATAGAACAGGGTTCTGACGAAGATGCTGTCGAAGAAATAAAGACCGAATCGGATGAGCAGGATGAGAAGTTGACAGCTATTTCTCCGGATGTTCTCTATTTGCTGATGGCGGGAGAGATGGCTGGTCAACGGAATCAATATAGAGTCGCTTTGGATGCATATTTGCGAGCAGCAAAAAAAGTCGATGATCCCCGCATAGCGGAAAGAGCAGCAAAAATTGCTCTTTATTTAAAGGATAAAGGTAAAACGGATGAAGCGGTGTCTTTATGGTTACAACATGATAAAGATAACCTGACGGCAAGAAAAATAGCCGTTTTGTCTGCTCTAAGAGGTACAGATAAAGAATTGGCGGTTGAGCATTTGAATAAAGTGCTGGAGGATGACCCTGCTGGTTTCGAGCCAACTTTGTTAAAACTGCTGAAGACGTTGGAGAAAGAGGGGAATGCTGAATTTATTTTTGATGTCTTGGAGGATGTGGCGAACAAGCATAAAGATCAGGCGGTAGTCTTTTTTGTACAGGCTATATTGGCTGAGCAGTTAAAAAAACCGGAAGTTGCAATAAACAAAGTAAATCGAGCTTTGGAATTGCAGCCGGATTGGGACAAGGCCTTGTTGCTGCGTGCACAAATGGCAGCACAACGTGATGAGCTGGGTCTGGCCAGGGAAATTCTGGAAAAAGTTCTGGATAAGGCGCCAGAGAATATGCGTATTCGAAGAATGCTGGCTCAGATATTAATGAAGTCAGAAGCCTATGACGAAGCCGTTGTGTTATACCAGAGCTATTTAGAGAAGCAACCTGAAGATGGTGAAAGTATGTTTGCTATTGCCTTGATTTATTTGCAACAGGATAAAGATGATGAAGCACTGGGCTATTTGAAAAAACTGGTCAATAAACCAGAGTGGGATGCGCAGGCCAGTTTTTATATAGGTCGGGTGAAATTTAAGCAAAAACGCTATGACGATGCTTTAGTTTGGTTCGATAAGGTTACTCGAGGACCGTTTGAGTTTGATGCAGCCATGGCGAGTGTCTCTGTCTTGCTTAATGATAAAAAATTTAGTGAAGCAGAAAGCCGCTTGGCTGATTTGTCTGCTAGATTTCCTAAAAGATCGTTAAATATATTTCTGTTAAAGGCTGAAATTTATAATGAGCAGAAAAATCACCAGCAGGCGTTTGATACCTTGAGTGATGCATTGCAACAATTTCCAGGCCATAGAGATTTACTTTATACAAGGGCTTTGATAGCCGAAAAACTGGATAAGTTGGATGTGTTGGAGGCCGATTTAAAAAAAATCATCTCGAAGAATCCTGATGATGCCAGTGCCTTAAATGCACTGGGGTATACCTTGGTTGACAGAACTGACCGGTATGATGAAGCCGCCACTTATTTAGAGCAGGCTATCAAGTTAACACCGGATGAGGCGGTTATCATCGACAGTATAGGCTGGTTGCATTTTAAGCAAGGAAATACTGATGAGGCGATAAAGCATTTGCGGGATGCTTATGAAAGACAGCCGGAAAGTGAAATTGCGGCTCATCTGGCTGAAGTTTTGTTGATAGTCGGTAATAAAGATGAGGCAAAAACCATTTTTGATAACGCTATAAAAAAATCGCCTGATGATGAATTTCTTTTGGAATTAAAGCAAAGATTTCCAGATATAAATAATTGATGAAATTGAAATTCCTGTTTCTGATGTTTTTTGCAGCCATGCTGGCAGCATGTGCAGAGAAAAGCGTTAGGCCTGTTGAGCCCCTTGATTTTAGCAGTCGTGAATATTTATACGCTAAAACAGCATGGTCATTTACTGGACGGCTCGCTTTGTCTGATAAAAACGATTCTATGACAGCATTTATAGATTGGGTGCATCAAGCTGGTCAGGATCAATTGGAACTTGTTGGTCCATTTGGCCAGGGGCGGATGTTGATACAGTTGTCAGAAGATGAGGTGTTATTGGATTATGGTGATAAGCAAGTACATTCATCGGGGGATGTAGACAAGCTGGTATCAAAGCAGGTAGGTATAGAAATTCCTGTGTCGTCTTTAAAATATTGGGTGCTGGGGTTGGTGGACCCTGGTATTGAATATGATGACTTTGAAAATGGTTTCGAGCAATCAGGTTGGAAAGTGAGTTATCAGCAAATGCAAACGGTAGATTTGTCGGCTTTGCCGCGCAAAATAAGAGTGGAGCAAAACGACGTAAAGTTAAAATTAATTATTAATGATTGGGATATTAAGGATTAACGCTTGTGGTGAATGAAAAGACGGGGTGGGGTGAAAAGTGGCCGGCCCCAGCTAAAATAAATTTAATGTTGAGAATAACAGGGCAAAGACCGGATGGATACCATCTATTGCAAACTGTGTTTCAGATGACTGATTTATGTGACTGGTTAACATTTCATTCAGTAGATGATGGGCGTGTAAAATTGCAATCGGCAATTCCTGGTGTGCCTGAGGAAATGGATTTGACAGTTCGTGCAGCTAATTTGCTAAAACAGGAAACAGGGTGCCAGCAAGGGGTCTGCATAGAAGTAGAAAAAAACCTGCCTATGGGTGGCGGGCTGGGTGGCGGCAGTTCAGATGCAGCGACTACGCTGGTTGCTTTGAATCAGCTTTGGCAGCTGGGTTTGAGTTGTGAAAAATTGATGCAGCTAGGGTTACAGTTAGGGGCGGATGTGCCCGTGTTTGTATTTGGTCGCTCGGCTTGGGCAGAAGGTGTAGGCGAAAAACTGCAGGCTATAGAAGTCGCTGAAAAATGGTTGCTTATCATCAAGCCAGACTGTCATGTTGATACCAAAGAAATATTTTCTGTAAAAGATTTGACAAGGGACAGCAAATCGATCACAATGTCCGACTTTCTTGCAGGGCAGCATCAAAACGATTGTGTTGATGTTGTGCGTAAGATGTATAAACCAGTAGACAATGCTTTGATTGATCTGGCGAGATATTCTGAGGCTAGATTGACAGGTACAGGGGCGTGTGTGTTTGCTCAATTCGATTCTGAGGAATTGGCAAGAGCTGCATATGAGTCGCTAGGTGGGCAATGGCAGGTTTATTTGACTAAAGGGTTAAATAGATCAATGTTGCTTGATAAGCTGGTTTAAATCGTTTTAATGGGCTGTCGCCAAGCGGTAAGGCACGGGGTTTTGATCTCCGCATACCCAGGTTCGAATCCTGGCAGCCCAGCCATTATCTCCATTTATAATTCCAACGGAGTGCTTAAATGCAAGACGACGCGCCTATGATGATATTTTCTGGTAATGCTAACAGAGCATTGTCAGAAGGCATAGTCAGGAAGTTGAATATGCGCTTAGGGATGGCTTCAGTGAGCCGGTTTAGTGATGGGGAAATTGTAGTAGAAGTTGAAGAAAATGTACGTGGTAAAGACGTATTTGTTATTCAGCCTACATGTTCGCCGGCAAATGAACATTTAATGGAATTGCTGGTGATGATTGATGCGTTGAGGAGAGCCTCCGCGTCACGTATTACGGCGGTAATACCTTATTATGGCTATGCGCGTCAGGATCGGAGGTCTCGATCTGCCCGTGTTCCTATTACAGCAAAATTAGTGGCCAACATGATCGATACTGCGGGTGCAGATCGAGTGTTGACGGTTGATTTGCATGCTGATCAGATTCAGGGGTTTTTTGATATTCCTGTGGATAATGTCTATGCATCGCCTTTGTTGCTGGGGGATGCCTGGCGGCAAAAATATGAAAATTTGATTGTAGTTTCACCTGATGTCGGTGGTGTGGTTAGAGCTAGGGCGCTGGCAAAGAGATTGGGCGGAGCGGATCTGGCCATAATTGATAAACGCAGGCCTAAGGCGAATGTGTCAGAGATAATGCATATCATAGGCGATGTGTCTGGTCGTAGCTGTGTCATGGTTGATGATCTGGTAGATACCGCGGGAACCTTGTGTCATGCGGCTGAGGCATTGAAGAAGAATGGTGCGCTGAAAGTTGTTGCATACTGTACGCATCCAGTGTTGTCTGGTGCGGCAGCTGAAAATGTAAGGTCTTCAGTGCTGGACGAATTAGTGGTAACGGATACTATTCCATTAAAAGAAGAGTTGTTATCAATAGATAAGATTAGACAGCTAAGTGTCGCTGAGATGCTTGCGGAAACAATAAGGCGCATAGCTGAGAGTGAATCAGTAAGTTCGCTTTATGTCGATTAAATTAAAGTTATAGCGTATTGCTTATAAAGTAAGTTTGGAGAGAATGATGTCTGGTGTGTTTGAATTTGTAGCTAAAGGTCGCGACTTGTCTGGTAAAACAGCGGCAAGAGCGGAGCGTCGGAATGGAAATGTTCCAGCGGTAGTCTATGGTGGAGCGGCTGCGCCTCAATCAATTGTTTTAAATCATAATGAGGTAGTCAAGCATTTAAGTCATGAGGCGGTATATTCTCATGTATTGGACTTGAATATAGATGGAAAAGCCGAGAAAGCGATATTGAAAGGTGTGCAGCGGCACCCGGCTAAGCCTCAGGTTTTACATATGGATTTTGTTCGGGTTGATGAGACGCATAGTTTGAAAGTCAATGTACCATTGCACTTTATCAATGAAGATGTCTGCGAGGGTGTCAAGATGGGGGGTGTGGTTACACATGCAATGGTTGATGTGGAAGTGAGTTGTTTGCCATCTGCTTTGCCTGAATTTATAGAGGTTGATCTGTCTGGTATGGCATTAGGTGATTCAGTGCATTTGTCTAATCTGGTTTTGCCTGAGGGTGTTGAGATTCCAGTATTGGCTCAAGGTGAGGATCATGATCACACAGTGGCTCAGGTTATGAAAACCAGAGGTCCGAAAGAAGATGATGAAGATGCAGCTGAAGAAGCTGAAGTAGAAGAATAAAGTGTTAAAGCGAAATACTTGAGTGATTAAGCTTGTAGTAGGTCTGGGTAATCCCGGGCAGGAATACCAGAAAACCCGGCACAATGCCGGGTTTTTGTTTTTGGATTATCTGTTAGATCGCTGTGGCGGTTCGTGGTCGGATGAGTCTAAGTTTCACGGCTTGGTGGCAAGTTGTGTTATTGGTCGGCATAAAGTTATTCTCCTTAAGCCTAAAACTTTTATGAATAGAAGTGGGTTGTCTGTTGCTGCGGTCGCCAGGTATTATAAGTTTGATGTGGAAGAGATACTGGTTGTCCATGATGAGTTGGACTTTGCTGCTGGAGTGGTGAAGCTTAAAAAGTCGGGTGGGCACGCTGGTCATAATGGTTTAAGGGATATTATTGCTCATTTTGGTGGTAATGGTTTTTTTAGGGTAAGGGTTGGCATAGGGCGGCCGGTGTTGGGTAAGTCGGTTTCTGATTATGTATTGTCAAAGCCGTCTAAAGTGGAGAATGAGCAAATTCTTTCTGCTTTTGATTTGCTGGAATCGCAAATGAACAAACTTGTTGCAGGAGATGTGGCAAGTGTAATGAATGTGCTGAATTAGTTTAAAAAATAGTTGACTAGTTTGGGTTTTTTGCTCATAATAGTCAGTTCTGGTCTAGGAGGGGTTCCCGAGTGGCCAAAGGGATCAGACTGTAAATCTGACGGTTCTACCTTCGGAGGTTCGAATCCTCCCCCCTCCACCATCTGTTTTCAAAGTATATCTGCGGGTGTAGTTCAATGGTAGAACTCCAGCCTTCCAAGCTGATTACGTGGGTTCGATTCCCATCACCCGCTCCATCATATAGTCTCACAGTGCTCATATAGCTCAGTCGGTAGAGCACTTCCTTGGTAAGGAAGAGGTCACCGGTTCAAATCCGGTTATGAGCTCCAGTTTGTGTTTTGAGTGTTTAATGGTAGATTTGATTGTTGAGTGCGCAGATACTTTCGCAAATCAAGTGAATATTTTGTTGTGCTATTGAAAAATATATAGTAAAATTCTCAGCTCTTTACGGTTTTCTGAATAGGTCAGTGGCTCAATTGGTAGAGCAGCGGTCTCCAAAACCGCAGGTTG